>Ga0209415_10019899_pt1 | contig 10477 bp, 7 predicted proteins | sample PeaSoiSIISIP2007_FD_187696 | JGI IMG/M metagenome (GOLD analysis project Ga0209415, IMG submission 187696) | Peat soil microbial communities from Weissenstadt, Germany - SII-SIP-2007 (SPAdes) (version 2) | ecosystem: Environmental > Terrestrial > Soil > Wetlands > Peat | place: Germany...
GTGACCCATGCTGGAAGCCGACTGTGCATTGCGGGTGGGTCGGCGACTTCGTGCAGCCTGCTCAGGGCCGCTATTGATCGCCCGGCCGCGGCAGTTCTATGGGACTGCCGCGGCCCATTTCACGGCATCGCTCGTAGACCCATTGCGCGATGGCGAGGTCGGCCGCGGCGGTGCCGTTGTTGTTGGCGTGGAATGTGATCTGGTCGTCGTTGGTGCGGCCCGCAAAGGTGCCGTCGAGAACCTCGCCGAGCTCGTGGATCTTGTCCCAGGTGATGATCCCCCGCTCGATCGGGTCGAAAATGCCGGCTTGGCGTTCCTGCAGGATCGACTCGCGCCAGTTCGTGACGATGAAGTCGGCGCGCCGCGCGGTCTCGTCGTCGCTCTCGCGGCGTCCCTGCTTGAGCCAGCCGCCCGTGACCAGCGCGCTGTTGGAACCCACGATGGTGACGAGATGTTGTCCGGGTGCGAGCCATCCGCCGTCGAACACCGGCACGTTGGAGCTGGTCGCGCAGATCACCACGTCGGAGCCCGCGACGACCTCCTGCGGCGTGCCGACCGGCGCGAAGTCGGCATCGACCAGTGCCGCCATGCGCTCGCAGAATGCCCGCGTGTTTTCCGGGTGTCGGCTGTACACCTTGTAGCGCGCGATCGCGCGCTCGTTCTGCAAGGCGAGGATCTGGTGCTGGGCCTGCCCGCCGGCCCCGAACACACCGGCGACCTTGGCATCCTTGCGCGCGAGATGCCGGAAGCCGACGCCGCTGGTTGCGGCGGTGCGCAGCGCCATCAGGCTGGAGAAGCCGATCCGCTTTTCCGTGATCTCGCCGATCATGATGCATTGCAGGCGCGCCGTCTGGGAATCCCACAGCAGGTAAACCGGATGTTCCCGATAGGGATAGTCCTGGGCGGCCTTGTCGTGGGCGACCTGCTCGCCGCGGGTCAGCGACCCGATCACGCCGAGGCCGTCGACGCCGCCCGGAAAGCTCGAAATCCTGACGTTGCTGCGTGAGTGGACACGCCGGCGGGGCGCGTTGATGATGGGAAATCCCTGAGCCTCCCGATAGCCTTGCTCGACCAGGTCGATGGCTTGCGCCATATTGATAACGTCGACGATCTCATGGGGCCGCAGCAGCAAGACCTCGAAATTTTGCCCACGCATGTCGTTCCCCCCGATCAGGCGACGTCCGAGCCGGCTTGTCGTCATGCGGCGAAGTGTTCTCAAGCCCGGCCATGAACGCCACGCCGGATAGTAGTTTAACGTCGGGTGGCCGGGCTATCGACCGGCGCCTTGAACGGCCGGCTCAGATACCGCGACCCCGCGAGCCCGTACCGCCACGGCAACTCCACGGCCTTGGATATCCCGATCCGCGGGCCGCTCACCACCTCGATGGGCGCGGTGCGGGCGATCAACGCGAACGGCGCCTCATCGAGCGCCAGCCCATTGTGAGCGTCCGTGATGGCGAGTGCCTCGGTGAGCCGCCCGGGTCCGGAGCACAGCAGCCGCTCATCGGTGACGCCGCGGCGGCGGCGCATGGCGGGGAGGCCGTGCTCGGGCATGAGGGCGCGGATCAGCACCGCGCTGGCGCTGCCTTCGCGCTCGCACACGAAGTTGACGCACCAATGGATGCCGTAGGAACGGTAGACGTAGACGCGGCCGGGCGGCCCGAACATCACGGCGTTGCGGGCGGTGCGGCCGCCATAGCTGTGCGCCGCCGGATCGGTGTGGTGATAGGCCTCGACCTCGACGATCGTGCCGCCGACCTGCTTGCCCGTTGGGCCGACCAGCAGCGTCGCCCCGATCAGGTCCGGCGCCACCTCGTGCACGCTGCGGCCGAAGAAGCGGGTCAGCCGGCGGCCCGTTAAGGGTTTGGCAAGAGGTTCGGCAAGTCGGCAACATATGTTGCGCTTGTGCAACACGTTTACAACATTTGTGAACTTAGGCGACATTGATTGGAACCGCCCCTTTTCCGCCACAGCTCTACATGATTTCCATGTCCGAGTTTTTCCGGCGCGTAAATCTGTTGCCGATAAGGTGCGCGCTTTGGGCCGGGGGCGGTGCAAAGGTTCATGGACGCCAAGACCAACCTCAAGAGCAGGCTGCCGAGCCGGCACGTGACCGAAGGCCCCGCGCGCGCGCCTCACCGGTCCTACTATTACGCGATGGGGCTCACGACCGAGCAGATCCATCAGCCCTTCATCGGCGTCGCCAGCTGCTGGAACGAGGCGGCACCGTGCAACATCGCGCTGATGCGCCAGGCGCAGGCTGTGAAGCAAGGCGTCGCGGCCGCCGGCGGCACGCCGCGCGAATTCTGCACCATCACGGTGACCGACGGTATCGCGATGGGGCACGAGGGCATGCGTTCGTCGCTGCCGTCCCGCGAAGTGATCGCCGATTCGGTCGAGCTCACCATGCGGGGCCACGGCTATGACGGCCTCGTCGGCATCGCGGGCTGCGACAAGTCGCTGCCCGGCATGATGATGGCGATGTGCCGCCTCAACGTGCCGTCGATCTTCATCTATGGCGGATCGATCCTGCCCGGCACCTTCAAGGGCAAGCCCGTCACCGTCCAGGACGTGTTCGAGGCGGTCGGCAAGCACTCGGTCGGCGCCATGTCGGACGACGACCTCGAAACCCTGGAGCAGGTCGCCTGTCCGTCGGCCGGCGCCTGCGGGGCCCAGTTCACCGCCAACACCATGGCGACCGTGTCGGAGGCGATCGGCCTCGCGCTGCCGTATTCCGCCGGCGCGCCGGCGCCCTACGAGTTCCGCGACAGGTTCTGCATGACGGCGGGCGAGCAGGTCCTCGAGCTCGTCAAGGCGAACCTGCGTCCCCGCATGATCGTCACCCGCAAGGCGCTGGAGAATGCCGCGGCCGTGGTGGCGGCGTCCGGCGGCTCCACCAATGCTGCGCTGCACCTACCGGCCATCGCCCATGAATGCGGATTGAAGTTCGACCTGTTCGACGTGGCCGAAATCTTCAAACGAACACCTTACATCGCAGATTTGAAACCGGGCGGCCGTTATGTCGCCAAAGATTTGTTTGAAGCTGGTGGCATTCCGTTGCTGATGAAGACTCTGTTGGACCACGGATTCATGCATGGCGACTGCATGACCGTGACCGGGCGTACCATGGCCGAGAACCTCAAGCGCGTGGTGTGGAACTCCGAGCAGGATGTCGTGCGTGCGGCCGACCGGCCGCTGACGGCGACCGGCGGGGTGGTGGGATTGCGCGGCAATCTCGCCCCCGAGGGCGCGATCGTCAAAGTCGCCGGCATGGAAAACCTGAAGTTTACCGGCCCGGCCCGTTGCTTCGACGGCGAGGAAGCGTGTTTCGAGGCCGTCAAAAACCGCAACTACCAGGAAGGCGAGGTGCTGGTGATCCGCTACGAGGGGCCGAAGGGCGGTCCCGGCATGCGGGAGATGCTCGCCACCACGGCGACGCTCTACGGCCAGGGGACGGGCGGCAAGGTCGCGCTCATCACCGACGGCCGGTTCTCCGGCGCCACCCGCGGCTTCTGCGTCGGCCATGTCGGCCCCGAGGCGGCCAGCGGCGGACCGATCGCGCTGGTGCGCGACGGCGACATCATCGCCATCGATGCCGACAGCGGCACCCTGGAGGTGCGGCTGAGCGAGGCCGAGCTCACGAAGCGCCGGGCGGCGTGGCAGCCGCGCGGAACGGCCTACACATCGGGATACATCTGGAAATATGCCCAGCAGGTCGGGTCGGCGCGCCACGGCGCCGTGACCCATCCGGGCGGGGCGGCCGAGAAGGCGTGCTATGCGGATATCTGAGCGTATTCTCTCCACGGTGTTGTTCGGCGTCGGCCTCGGCTTGGCCACGGCCTATGCGTTTGACGGCACCCGCAGTCCCTCGGACATTGCGCCGACGGTCGGCATCGAGCTGACGCCGCGGGCGGCGCCCGTCCCGGGCGTCGCCGCCGCGGCCGGCGCGCTGGCGGCGCCGTCAGTGCCGCAAGGCGGCTTTGCGCTGCAGTCGTTGCCGCAGGGAAGTGGCCTGACCTCGTTCCAGGCCCTCCAGTCGGGCACCCGGGCACTGCGTGCCGGCGACACCCAGGCCGGGTTGAGCGCGCTCGAATATGCCGCCGCCAACGGCCAGACGGGAGCGGCCTGGAAGCTCGGCCGCATGTATGCGGACGGCGACGGCGTCAAGCAGAACGATCTGCGGGCGTTCGAATACTTTCGCAGCGTCGCCGACGGGCATGCCGACGAGGTGCCGGGCACCCCCCAGGCGCGCTTCGTCGCCAATGCGTTCGTGGCGCTCGGCAGCTACTACCTCGACGGCATCCCCAATTCGGAGGTCAAGGCCGATGTCGACCGCGCCCGCGAGATGTTCGCCTACGCGGCGTCCTATTTCGGCGATCCCGATGCCCAATACCAGCTCGGCCGCATGTATCTCGATGGCCGGGGCGGCATCAAGGAGCCCAAGCAGGCGGCGCGCTGGCTGTATGTCGCGGCCAAGAAGGGACAATACCAGGCCCAGGCGGTGCTCGGCGCCATGCTGTTCAAGGGCGAATACGTACCCCGCCAGGGGCCGCGCGGCCTGATGTGGCTCACGCTGGCACGCGACGCCGCGACGCCGCGGGAGACCTGGATCACAGACCTCTATGCCGCCGCCCTGAAGCAGGCGAGCGAGGACGAGCGCGCGGTGGCGCTGGTCTACCTGGAGCGCTGGCTCAAAGGCCGCCGGGAGTGATGACCCGAAAGCACAGATCGTAGGGTGGGCAAAGGCGGCCCCGACGCCGCGATTTGGCCCCGTGCGAAATTCCGCCTTTGCCCACGCGGTCACACCTCTCGGTTCGACGGCGTGGGCAACGGCAAGAGCGCCGTTGCCCACCCTACGAATCGCCGAGCTCGAGCTCGATCCACACCGGCACGTGATCGGACGGCTTTTCCCAGCCGCGGACATGCTTGTCGATGCCGGTGGCGGCCAGCGCGTCGGCGGCCGGCGGCGACAGCAGCAGATGGTCGATGCGGATGCCCCAGTTCTTCTGCCAGGCGCCGGCCTGGTAGTCCCAGAACGTGTAGAGCCCCGCCGCATCGGTGGTGGCGCGGACGGCCTCGGTGAGGCCGAGGTTGAGGAGGGCGCCGAACCTCGCCCGCGTCTGCGGCAGGAACAGCGCGTCGCCGGTCCAGGCCGCAGGGTTGGAGGCGTCCGCCGGCGCCGGGATGACGTTGTAGTCGCCCGCCAGCACCAGCGGCTCCTCCAGCCGCATTCGCTCATCTGCATAATGAAGAAGTCGATCCATCCACTTGAGCTTATATGAATACTTGTCGGTGTCCGGCGGATTGCCGTTGGGCAGGTAGATCGACGCGATTCGCACCGCGCGCGTGCCTGAGGTCACCACGATTTCGAGGAATCGGGCGTGGTCGTCCTCGTCGTCGCCCGGCAGCCGCGCCGTCACCTCGTCGAAGCGCAGCTTGGAGAGTACCGCGACACCGTTGAAGGTCTTCTGCCCGTGCACCGCAACATTGTACCCGAGGGCCTCGAAGGGCTCGCGCGGGAACGCCTCGTCGACGCATTTGGTTTCCTGCAGGCAGACCACGTCCGGATCGCGTTCCTTGAGCCAGGCGACGACATTGTCGACGCGCTGCTTGATGGAATTGACGTTCCAGGTCGCAATTCGCATTTCGCACCTCGGGTGAGTTGGAGAGGTAGGCCGGCCGGTGCCTTGGCGGCCGTCCTTGCCGGCGGCAGATACCGGATTCTACGACGACAAACATCGCCTGATGGTAATGGAGAAGAAACCGACGGCGGGCAATATATCCATAATTTTATGCGGTTGCAGGCGTCCGCACGATGCACAAGGGGGGCGGAATGTGTTAAGAAAAACGGCAAAAGCTGTTGCGAGCGGTAAAATAATGAACAGGCTTGGCGGCGCTTGCGCGCCTGGGATGAACAGTAGCGAGGGAAGCCGCAGGGCGATTTCGCACGGCGGCAGGGCAAAATAAATGACCAAAGGCAGAGCTTTATTTGGACTGCTGGTGATTGCCGTCGCCGTGGGCGGGGCAGCGGCGTCGGGACTGCTCGGAAATGCCGAAGAGTTGGGCAAGTGGTTTCCGCCGCTCAAATGGGTGATGGGGGACAAGGCCGTCGCACAGGCCCCGCAAGGCGGGCCCGCCCAGCGCGCAGTCGCCGTCGAGGTCGCGAAGGCGGTCAAGAAGAAGGCGCCGCTGCTGCTGGAAGCGCTCGGCAACGTCACAACGATAGCCAGCGTCGCCGTCAAGGTGCGCATCGACAGCGAGATCGTGGGCGTCCACTTCACCGACGGCGCCTTTGTCAAGCAAGGCGATCTGCTCATCAGTCTCGACAGCCGCGCGGTCGAAGCGCAGATCGCCCAGGCCGACGGCAATCTCGCCAAGGACCAGGCCCAGCTCGAGGGGGCGGAACGCGATTTCCGCCGTTATACGGAACTGGTCGCCAAGGCCGCGACTCCGATCCTCAATCTCGAGAACGCCAAGACCGCGGCGGACAGCTACCGCGCCGCCATCAAGGCCGACCAGGCGGCGTTGGAAAACCTCAAGGTCCAGCTCAGCTACTGCAGCATTCGCGCCCCGATCAGCGGACGGATCAGCATGGCCGCCGTCAAGATCGGCAATTTCGTGCGCTCCGCCGACACGGCGCCGATCGCCACGATCAACCAGATGGCGCCGGTCTACGTGACCTTCTCGGTGCCGCAGCGCAGCCTGCCGGAGCTGCGGGTCGCCATGGCGGAGACCGGGGCTTCCGTCGAGGCCATCATCCCGGGCGACAAGCGTCGCGCCCGCGGCACCATCGCGATGATCGAAAACGCGATCGACCCGACGACCGGCATGGCGACGGTGCGCGCCAATATGCCGAACGAGGACGAATCGCTGTGGCCCGGCACGCTGGTGACGGCGCAGGTCACGCTGCGGAGCGATGATGCGGTCGTGGTGCCGACGGCGGCCGTGCAGGTCAGTCAGCAGGGCAACTTCATTTTCGTGGTGAAGAACAACATCGCCACCGTCACGCCGGTCAAGGTGGCGCGGCTGCTCGGCGACGAGACCGTGATCGAAGCGGGGATCGAGGATGGCGACATCGTGGTGACGGACGGACACTTGCTGTTGACCAACGGGGCGCGCGTCAACGTGCGCGAGCGAAAGGCGGGGGCGTAAACGTGAATATTTCGGAGACCTGCATTCGCCGACCCGTGATGACGACGCTGATCACGGCGTCGCTGATCGTTTTCGGAATCTTCGGCTACCGGCTGCTGGCGGTCGCGGCGCTGCCGGCGGTCGATTTCCCCACCATCCAGATCACCGCCACCCTGCCTGGAGCGAGCCCGGAGACCATGGGCGCCTCGGTGGCCGGTCCGATCGAGCGGCAGCTCTCGACCATCGCGGGAATCACGTCGCTCACCTCGACGTCGGCTCTCGGCATCAGTACCATCATCATCCAGTTCGACCTCAACCGGAACATCGACGGCGCCGCGCTCGACGTGCAGACCGCGCTCACGGTCGCGGCCAGGAAGCTGCCGATCGAAATGCTGGTTCCGCCATCCTTCCGCAAGGTCAATCCGGCCGATTCGCCCATCATCATGTTCAGCCTGGTGTCGTCGACGCTGCCTTTGTCGACGGTCGACGACTATGGCGAGGTGACGCTGGCGCAGCAGATCTCGCAGCTGCCGGGCATCTCGCAGGTGCTGGTGTTCGGCGCGCAGAAATTCGCCGTACGCGTGCAGGTCGATCCCGTGGCGGCCTCGTCGCGCGGCATCGCGCTCGACGACGTGCGAAGTGTCCTCGCCAAGACCAATTCCAATACGCCGGTCGGCACCATCGTCGGCACCACTCGGGCAACGACGCTCGACGCGTCGGCGGCGATGCGCCACGCCGCCGAATACCGCGATGTGATTGCAGCCTATCGCAACGGCCAGCCGGTGAAGCTCAGCGAAATCGCCACCGTGGTCGACGACGTCGAGAACAATCTGACCGCCAACATGTACAACGATGAAAAATCGATCGTGCTGGCGATCTACAAGCAGTCGGACGCCAATACGGTGAAGATCGTCGATGCCATCTACGAGCGGCTGCCGACCTACCGGGCTCAGATCCCGGCCTCGGTCAAGATGGAGCTGCTCGCCGACCGTTCGATCTCGATTCGCGATTCGGTCCAGGACGTGGAGGTGACGCTCGGCATCGCCATCGCGCTGGTCATCCTGGTGATCTTCCTGTTCCTGCGCTCGGCCGCGGCCACCATCATACCGTCGCTCGCGGTGCCGATCTCGCTGATCGCCACCTTCGCGGCGATGTACGCCTTCGGGTTTTCCATCAACAACATGACATTGCTGGCGCTGACGCTGTCGGTCGGCTTCGTGGTCGATGACGCCATCGTGATGCTGGAGAACATCGTCCGCCACATCGAAAGTGGAATGCGTCCCTTCGAGGCGGCGCTCAAGGGATCCCGCGAGATCGGCTTTACCATCGTCTCCATCACCTTTTCGCTGATCGCGGTCTTCATTCCGGTGCTGCTGATGGGCGGCATGGTGGGGCGCGTATTCCGCGAATTCGCCGTGACCATCACGGTGACCATCCTGTTGTCCGGCTTCGTGTCGCTGACGCTCACCCCGATGCTGTGCGCGCGGGTGCTGAAGGCCCATCAAGGCGAGAGCCAGAACATCGTGCTGCGAATCTTCGAAGCCATGTTCCGGTCATGGCTGCGCGGCTACGAGGTGACGCTGGATCTGTGCCTCAAGTACCGATCCGTCGTGATGTTGGTGATGATCGGGACCTTGTGCGGAACCGTCTACCTCTACGTCGTCATTCCCAAGGGCTTCTTCCCGGTCGAGGATACGGGGTTCATCAACGCCACCGTCGAAGGGCCTTCCGACATTTCATTTTCCGCCATGATGGAGCGCACGAGGCAGATCGGAGAGGTCATACGCAAGGACCCGGCGGTGGACTATATCAATCTCACCGTGGGCGGCGGAGGTCCGAACCCGACCAACAATTATGGACGCGTGTTCGTTGCGTTGAAACCGCGCGCGGAGCGTGGAATTAATTCGACCGCCGTCATCCAGCGTTTGCGCGGTCCTGCCAATTCCCTCACCGGCATGCAGACCTATTGGCAGAACATCCAGAACATCAACATCACCGGCCGTATCTCCAAGAGCGAGTTCCAGTACACCTTGCAATCGAGCGACACCGAAACGCTCTATAAGGTCGGGCCGGACATGCTGGAGAAGGTATCCAAATTGCCGGGCCTGCGGGACGTCACGGGCGACCTCTACATCAAGAACCCGCAGATGTCGATCCAGATCGATCGCGAGTCCGCGGCCGTCTATGGCGTGTCGCAGGACCAGATCCGCCAGGAATTGTATGATTGCTTTGGCTTCAGGCAGGTTGCGACGATCTACACCGCGATCAACGACTACTACGTCATCCTCGAATGCGACCCCCGCATCCAGGCCGATCCCACCGGCCTGAGCAAGCTCTTCCTGAAGACCAATCTCAACGGACAGGCCGTCGCCACAGGTGGCGTGGCGGCCGCGTCGGGCTCGGGTATTAACGGAGCGACCGCGCCGACCGGACCGGTCATCCCGATGACCGCGGTCACCCGGATGGTGCCGTCGGTAGGCGCCCTGATGGTCAATCACCAGGGCCAGCAGCCCGCGATGACGATCTCGTTCAACCTCGCCCCCGGCTATGCGCTCGGCGCCGCGGTCGACGCCATCCGGCTGATCGAGGACGATTCTCACCTGCCGGCCTCGATCGTATCCGGCTTCCAGGGCGCCGCGCAGGTGTTCCAGGACTCGCTCAAGGGGCAGGGCGTGCTGGTGCTGGCCGCGATATTTGCAGCCTTCGTGCTGCTCGGCATTCTCTATGAGAGCTTCATCCATCCGATCACCATCATCTCGGGCCTGCCGTCGGCCGGCGTCGGCGCCCTGCTGGTGCTGATGGCGTTCAAGATGGACCTGACGGTTATCGCGATGATCGGCATCGTCATGCTGGTCGGCATCGTGAAGAAGAACGCCATCATGATGATCGACTTCGCCCTGCAGCGTCGCGCGGTGGGGCTGTCGGCCGATGAAGCGATCCGCGAGGCCTGCCTGCTGCGCTTCCGCCCGATCATGATGACGAGCTTTGCGGCGATCTTCGGTGCGCTGCCGATCGCGCTCGGCGCCGGCGCCGGCGCCGAGCTGCGCCAGCCGCTGGGCGTCGCCGTGGTGGGCGGCCTCCTGGTGTCGCAGGTGCTCACGCTCTACATCACGCCGGTCGTCTATCTCTATCTCGACAAGGTCGACCTCATGCTCCGGCGCCGCCTTGAGCCGCCGGCGGACCTGCAGGACGAGCAGGAGCCGCACGGGCCGCACGCCATCGCGGCGGAGTGAGCGGGGGCAGGGGGGCGCGGCTCGCGAGCAGCGCTGCTCCGAGGCTCGGGCGCGCGCCAGGCGAGTCCGGCTGGCGCTGCCGCCGTGGCGATGCGGGGAATCGCGTGACACGG
>Ga0209415_10019900_pt1 | contig 10476 bp, 8 predicted proteins | sample PeaSoiSIISIP2007_FD_187696 | JGI IMG/M metagenome (GOLD analysis project Ga0209415, IMG submission 187696) | Peat soil microbial communities from Weissenstadt, Germany - SII-SIP-2007 (SPAdes) (version 2) | ecosystem: Environmental > Terrestrial > Soil > Wetlands > Peat | place: Germany...
GCGTCCTCGATAAAGAATCCATGAGCGAGAAGTTCGCCAAGCTCTCGCTGGACGTGGTGGGCTTCTCCGAGCAGGACCTGGTGAAGTTCCGGCGCTACATTATGGAACCGTACGGCATGGTGCTGGTGACCGGGCCGACCGGCTCGGGCAAAACGACCACGCTCTACGCGGCGCTGAGCGAGATCAAGAACGACGAAGACAAGATCATCACCATCGAAGATCCGGTCGAGTATCAAATCAAGGGCATCACGCAGATTCCGGTGAACGAGAAGAAAGGCCTCACCTTCGCGCGCGGGCTGCGTTCGATCCTGCGCCACGATCCGGACAAGATCATGGTGGGCGAAATCCGCGACCAGGAGACCGCCCAAATCGCCATCAACTCGGCTCTGACCGGGCACCTGGTGTTCACTACGGTGCACGCCAACAACGTTTTGGATGTCCTTGGCCGCTTCCTCAACATGGGAGTCGAGCCGTACAACTTCGTTTCGTCGTTGAACTGCATTCTGGCGCAGCGGCTGGTGCGCGTGATCTGCGAGTACTGCAAGAAGCGGGTGAGGCAACCCGATTCCGCGCTGGTGGAAGCCGGGCTGAACCCGGAAGAATGGCGCGATGTGCCGCTATATGAAGGCGCCGGCTGCTTCGAATGCGGCGGCACGGGATTCCGGGGACGGTCGGCGATTCATGAACTGCTGGACTTGACCGATCGCATCCGCGAAATGATTCTGGACCGGCGGCCGACTTCCGAAATCAAGCGGGCCGCGCGCGAGGACGGTATGACCTTCCTGCGCGAGTCGGCGGTGGACAAGATGCGCATGGGCATCACCACGCTGCGCGAGATCAATAAGGTCACGTTCATCGAAGGGTAAAGGGAAATAATGGATAGTACTGCCGAGACAATGGTAGGGCGGACCCCCTGGTCCGCAGCCGACCCCCGGTCGGCTTGTGGCTGGTGGCAGACACTTGATTCTGCGAGAGGAGAGCGGGTCCAGGGGGACCCGCGCGGACCAGGGGGTCCGCCCTACCGTGAGCTCCTATGCTGCTAGACCGGCTCAAAGCGATCGTGCACGAACCGCCGCCGGCGATGGCGTTCGAGGTTTCCGAAGCCGGTATTGCGGTGGCGCGGATCGGCTCCAAGGCGGAGATCGAATTCCGGCCGCTGAAGCCGGGCGTGCTGTCGGTGTCGCCGGTCAAGGAGAACGTCATTGACCCGGACGAGTTTTCCATGTCCATACGAAGGCTGGCCGCGGGCCAGGGCTCGCGGAAGCGGAAGGATGCCGCGCTGATTTTGCCGGATTTCAGCACGCGTATCGCGGTTCTCGATTTCGACGAGTTTCCCTCGGACGCCAAGGAGCAGTTGGCCCTGGTGCGGTTTCGGCTGAAGCGGAGCGTGCCTTTCGACGTCGAGTCGGCGGCAGTGGGCTATTGGCCGCAGCCGACCACTAATAAGCATTGCGATGTGCTGGTGGTCATGGCGCCGCTCGAAATCGTCGCGCGCTATGAAGCGCCTTTCCGTGCCGCCGGTATGAACCCGGGATTCGTCACCACCTCGAGCATGGCCGCTCTGGAACTGGCGCCGGAAGCCGGTTTGAGCGTACTGGCTAAGGTTACCGGTCACACCCTTACGGTGATCGTGCGGGAGAAGAGTGCCATCAAACTGGTGCGCTGCCTGGAAGTGGCTTCCCAGGAGTTAGATGACATTGCCGCGGTGCTGCTGCCTACGTTTGTGTATGTGGAGGATAATTTGAACGGGCGCGTCGAGAACCTGATCCTGTGCGGCTTCGGCGCGGAATCCGACGAGGCGCAGCGGCGCTTCACGGAGGAGCTGGCGGTTCCGGTGGATGTGTTGCGGTCGCCTTTAGGGATTCCCGGAGAGAATAACGCGGGACTGCTGGGATATTTGCGGTCCATCGCCAAGAACAATTGACATGAAGATTCCGATCAATCTCGCCAGCCAGCCGTTCCGGCGCGACCGGGCTCTGCTGGTCGCCTCCATTGCGGTCTCGCTGCTGCTGGTGGCTACGCTGGGCGTGCTGATTTCGCTGAGCCTGCTGGATCGCTCGCAGCTTGCCGACGTGCGGCACGATGTAAACCAGCTCGACAAAGAGATACAAAAAGTGACCGCGCAACAGGCTGCACTCGACGCCGTGCTGCGGAAGCCGGAGAACACGGAGGTGATTGAGCGCAGCGTCATGTTGAACGAGCTGCTCTTTCGGAAGGGAATCAGTTGGACCAAGATCCTGGCCGATCTGGAAAAGACCATGCCGTATAACGTGCGGCTGATGGCCATCCGGCCGTACGTGAACAAGGAAAACCAGGTGACGCTGGACATGCAGGTGGGAGCCGAGACGCAAGGAGCGGTGATCGAATTCCTGAAGTCCCTGGAATCCTCGTCGCTTTTCGAATCGCCGGCAGTCCCCAGCAGCCAGGCGCCTTCGCAGTCCGAGCCGTTGTTCCGGAGCCGCGTGGTGGTGAACTATGCCCAAAGACTTTAAGGCGGCGATCAAAGATCCGCGCATCGTAATGCGCGCCATCATGGGCGTGCTGCTGGCGGCCAACCTGGTGGCGGCGGTGATCGCGATCAAACCGTTCGGCGGGTCGGCGGACGATCTACGGCAGAAGCAGGGGGATCTCCGACGGGATTTGGCCGCACGGCAGCAGCGCCTGGCGAATACCAAGCGGATGGTGGACAAGGCGGAGGGTGCGCGCCGCGATGGGGACGAGTTCATCGGCAACTACTTCACCGACCGGCGCGCCCTAAACTCAACGGTGATCGGAGAACTGGATCGCATGGCGCAGGCTGCCGGAATCAAACTGCGCCAGGATAGCCTGGAACTGAATCCGATCGAAGGCAGCGACACCCTGCAGATTATGGCGATCACGGTGGCGTATGAGGGGCCCTATGCCGGCCTGACTAAGTTTGTGGACCTGCTCGACAAATCGCCGCGGTTCCTGATCATCGAGAGTATGCAGGCCTCACCCGAGCAGGGCGGGCAATTGCTGACCGTGACCTTGAAACTGGACACGTTCGTGAAAGATATGCCGGGAGCCACGTTATGAAACTGGGCACCAACGAGCCGAAGAAACTCGTGATGCTCGGGCTGCTGGGGTTGGTGGCCGCGTACCTGGTGTATTCGAATGTGTTCTCGGGGCCATCCAACCGCGAGACTCCAGCGGCTGCACCGGAGCGGGCGGCGGATGTGCCGGCCGTGCCCGGCGCCAGCGCACCGGCGGAAACTCGGACTACTGCGCCGCGAGCGCAGGCTGGCCGTGGACGGAGCGACGAATTCCATCCGGTGTTGCGTTCGAAGAGGCCGGAGGACCGCATCGACCCGACCAAGGTGGATCCAACCTTGCGGCGCGACCTGTTGGCGAAACTGCAGGCGGTAACGGCTTCAGGAACGGGACGCAATCTTTTTCAATTCGGGCAGGCACCTCCCAAGGAACTTCCCAAAGGGCCGGAGCCCAAGGTAATACCGAAGCCCCTGCAAGCGGCAGTTCCCACCGAGCCGCCGAAACCTCCTGGGCCGCCGCCTCCACCGCCTATCAATTTGAAGTATTACGGGTACACCTCGCCGCGCGTCGGCGGCGGTAAGACGGCATTCTTTCTGGATGGAGAAGATATTCTGGTCGCCAAAGAGGGCGACACCTTAAAGCGGCGCTACCGGCTGGTGCGCATCGGCGTAAGCTCGGTGGTGATGGAAGACACGGAGTCCAAACGGCAGCAGACGATTCCGCTGGCCGAGGAAGCCACATGAAGAATGACGGCCGTTGCCGGACAAGGAAGAGCGGCGAATCCGGATTTGCCATGCTGCTGGTGTTCCTGATGGCGGCCGTAATTGCGATCTCGCTGTATCTGCAGCTACCTCGCGTGGCCTTCGAGGCGCAGAGACAAAAGGAACAGTTGTTGATGGAGCGCGGCGAGCAGTACAAACGCGCCATCCAGCTTTTCGTGAAGGCAAACGGACGCTACCCCACCAAGATCGAGGATCTGGAGAATTTCAATAACCGGCGTTTCCTGCGGCACAAGTTCATTGACCCTATCACGGGTAAGAGCGAATGGCGGCTGATCCACATCAACGGCGCGGGCGTATTCACCGATTCGCTAACCAACAAGCCCAAGAAAGACGACAAGGGCGATAGCATTTCGACGACGGGCTCTATTGCCGAGATTCCGGATCTGGGCGCGCTGGCGACGCAGGGACAGCCAACCGTCAACACTGCCGCCAGCCGGCGGAGGGCCAGCGAGGGTGGAGCGGCCACCCCAGTCATTGGCCCCGATGGACAACCGGTTCAGGCGCAGAATAACGGAGTCCCCGGGGGTTACCCCGGTCAAGCTTACCCAGGGCAACCTTATCCCAACCAAGCGTATCCAGGTCAACCCGGCCAGAATAACGTGGGTGCTGGGCAGCCCAATCCGACGCCGGGGGGTTCTTCGGACCAAGCCAATCCTTCAGCTCAGCCGGGCTATGCCTTAGTCAACCCAAACCCCCAGTTGGGAAACATGCTGGGGCAGAACCCTGTCCCTCCGGAAGTAGCGAATCTACCGGGAGGTGCTGCCCAGCCCGGACAGCAGACAGGACAGCCTGTACAAACGCCGGCGCCGTTTCAACCGCCCCAACAACAGTTTCGGCCGCCGGTCCCGGCGGGGGTGCCGACTCCGAATCTCGGGAACCAATCGGCGTCCGGTTCTTCGTCGATCGGGGGCGCATCGTCGATTGGAGGCGCCTCGTCATCGATCGGCGGTGGACAATCCTCGCTGGGCGGCGGTAGCTCAATCGGTGGCAGCACGTCCGGTTTTGGAGGCAATCCGGCCTTCAGCCCAGTGCCTCCACCGAACCAAGGGTTTGCGCAACCGGTAACGCAGCCGAATCCTTATCCGAACGACCCGGGAGTCCAGAATCCCGGCGCGGGGTTCGGACAACCCAATCCGCAGGCCGGCAATGCCGCCGGGCAGCAGCCGAACTCGCAAGCTGCCAATCCAGCCACCGCGATGATCAACAACATGCTGACCACGCCGCGCCAGCCGCCCCAGAATACGGGAGCGAGCACGGGCACCGGCGTCGCCACGACCCAACCCGGTGGACAAGCGATTGGAGGCGGAATCGCCGGGGTTGCCAGCACCTCCGAAGCCGCTTCGATCATGGTCTACCATGACAAAACGAATTACAACGAATGGGAATTCATTTTCGACTACACCAAGCAGAAGGCTGCGCCTAACGCCAATGCCGGGGTCAACGGAACGCCGGTGCAGAACATGGCATCCCCCCAGGGCAATACGACCGCTCCGAGTTCCGCCTTCGGGAGTGGTTCCAGCTTGGGTAGCAGTTCCCCCTTCGGCGGCACCTCCAGCGTGGGGGGTACCTCGGGCTTCGGCAACACTTCGGGTACGGGCAACGGTGTCGGCAGCACTCCCGGCGCCGGGCAAGGTGCGGGTGCACCAACCCAGCAGCAGTCGCCAACCAGCGATATACGCATGGGAGCTCCGTAACCCCGGCTCCCTGACGGTCGCGGTTCGGTATGGTCGTGGCCTGACGGTGGCGGATCGGTATTGGCGCGGCTTATCGACGGCTGCGGCGGCGCCGTTCGGCTGCGCGCACCTCGGATTCGTTCATGCCGAAATAGTGGGCCACCTCGTGCCACACGGTTTCGTCGATGAGCTGCAGAAGATGTTCCGGGCTGCGCGCCAGGCGCTCGTGGGGGCCTTGGAAAATCGTGATGCGGTCGGGCATGGCGAACGGCTCAAAAACGCTACGCTTGGTCAGCGGGCGGCCTTCGTAGAGCCCCAGGAGCGTATTCCCACGCGGAACGCCGCCGCGCGCCAACTGGGCCGGGTTCGGTTCGGGCTCCACTACCAAAGCAATATTCTTCAAGCGCTTGCGGAAACGGCCCGGAATGCGGGCATACGCGGCCGCCACCAGGCGGTCAAATTCATCCGGATGCATGACCTGCTGCTATTCTACTTTCTGACAGCGATGGCACAGCGACGCGTGGTGGTGGCAATCGACGGACCGGCGGGCGCCGGAAAGAGCACGATCGCCAAGAGGCTGGCGGACCGTCTCGGGTTCATCTATATCGACACCGGCGCAATGTATCGCGCGGTGGCGCTGTGGGCCCTGCAGCAGAAGATCGAATCGAGCGATATGCACCGTTTGGAGCAACTGGCGCTGGCGGCGGAAATCGAGCTTTCGCCAGGACGGATCCGGCTGAATGGAGAAGACGTCACCGACGCGATCCGCACGCCCGAGGTTTCCAGCAGCGCGTCCAAAGTGGCGGTCATTCCCGGGGTGCGGCGGGCCATGCGGACCAAGCAGCGCGCCATCGGTGAACGCAGCAGCGTGGTGATGGAAGGGCGGGATATCGGGACGGTGGTTTTCCCGGACGCCGACGTGAAAATTTTTCTCGACGCCAAGCCACCCGAACGTGTGCGGCGGCGGCTGGCGGAGGAACAGGCCAAGGCGCCGGGGGAAATGATTTCCGAGAAAGCGGTGGCCGAGCAGATGGAAGAGCGCGACCGGCGCGATACCACACGGGCGGACGCGCCTCTGTCGCAAGCGCTGGACGCGATCTACGTAGATTCCACGCCGCTGAACATTGAGGAAGTAGTGGAGGCCATTCTGAAGATCATACGGTCGCGGGTGACGAACGGAAAGGATTTCAGTTGAATCCGGAGTATCGGCCGAACGGGCTGGTGGTGATGAAGTTTGGCGGCACAAGTGTGGGCTCGGCTGAGCGGATGCGCGCGTCGGCCCGCCTGGCCGCTGAAGAGCAGCGCAAACGTCCCGTGATCGTCGTGGTTTCTGCCATGTCCAAGATCACCGACCTGCTGCTGGGAACCATGCGGCACGCGGAGGCGGGCGACCGCGCGGGCATGGAGACAAACCTGGCCGCGCTGCGGTCGCGGCATGCGGACGCCTGCCGGGAGCTATTGCCGGAGACGCGGCAAGCGGCGGTGATGGCGGCCATCCACTCGCTGATCGGCGAGTTCGAGCGCATTGTGAACGGGATGGCGATGCTGAACGAGCGGCCGCCCCGGTCGGTGGATGAGGCGCTGGCCGTGGGCGAGCGGCTCTCGGCGTTACTGGTGAGCGAGTTCCTCCAATCCGAGGGCACGCCCGCCGCCGCCGTGAATGCCTGGGAACTGGTGGTGACGGACGCGGTGTTCGGGAATGCCTCGCCGCTGATGGAGCCGACTCGCGAAAAAGCCGGCGCTCGCCTGCTACCCCTGCTGGCGCGCGGGGTGTTGCCGGTAGTCACGGGTTTTAACGGGGCCACCGCGGATGGCCGGCCCACCACGCTGGGGCGCGGCGGTTCGGATTTCTCCGCTTCCATCCTGGCGGCGGCCCTGGATGCCGCCGAGCTCTGGATCTGGACCGATGTGGATGGCATCATGAGCGCCGACCCGCGCCTGGTGCCGGACGTGGTGGTGCTCGAAGAAGTCACCTACGCGGAAGCGGCTGAGCTGGCCTACAACGGGGCCAAGGTGCTGCATCCGCGCACGCTGGCGCCGCTGGTGGACAAGCAGATTCCGGTGTGGAGCAAGAACAGTTTCGCGCCCGAAAAGCCGGGAACCAAGATTGTGCCCGCGATTGCGGCGGCCAATGGCGCGCGCGCCGTCACTTCACTGGCGCAGGTGGCGCTGGTTTCGCTCGAGCCGGCCAGCGCGGAACTCTCCGGAGTGCAAGTGATGGCCCGCTCCCTGGACGCCATCGCCAGAGTCGACGTGGAAGTGATGGTGCTCTCCAGTTCCAGCTACCGCCAGAGCTTCTGTTTTCTGGTGCGGGCCGAGGAGCTGGAGCGAACCTTGCAGGCTCTCGAATCGGCCCTCGCGCTGGAGTTGGCGCACGGATATGTGAAGCCTATCCACGTGGATGACAACGTGGGGCTGCTGGCCGTGGTGGGCGAGGGCATGCAAGGCAAGCCAGGCCTGGCCGGGCGGATTTTCACGGCCATCTCGCGCGAGCAGGTGAACATCATTGCCATCGCCCAGGGATCGAGCGAGCTGACGATTGCCATCGTGGTGCGCCGTGACGGGCTGGAAAAGGCCGTGCGCGCGGTTCACCAGGAGTGCGGATTGGGTGGGGCAGCGCCATGCGCTGCCCGTTAGCACCGCAGGGCACTGACGACCAGCGACCGCGTCGTAACGCCGGCGGTCTCCGCCGCCGGGGGGAGCTACTGGAATCGAAACGTCCAAACTCCAGGGGCAGCGCATGGCGCTGCCCCACAGTATAATCAATCATATGTTTGATCTGTTTCGCAGGCGCGATAGGGCCGTACGCATTCTTCTGGGATTCATCCTTCTGCTGGTGGCTGCTTCCATGCTGCTTTACCTGGTGCCCAATTACGACACGGGAAGCGGGGGGAGTTCGGACCAGGTGGTGGCGCAGGTCGGGAAAGAAACGATTACGCTGAACGACGTGCAGAAGGTGGTCCAGAACACCTTGCGGAGTCAGAAGTTGCCGGCTGAAATCATCCCCAACTATATTCCCCAGATGGTGCAGGATATGGTTACCCAGCGGGCCCTGGTCTATGAAGCCGAGCGGCTGGGATTTCAGGTGAACGATCAGGACGTGCGGGATGCGATCAAGCAGATGGCGCCCAGCCTGTTCCCTGACGGCAACTTCGTGGGCAAGGACGCCTACGCGGCGATGCTGGCGCAACAAAACCTCACTATCCCCGAGTTCGAGGAAAGCCTGCGGCGGGATCTTCTGATCAGCAGGCTGCGCAACATCGCAGTGGAAGGCACGGTGGTTTCGCCGGCCGAGATCGAACAGGAATACAAGAAGAAGTACGAAAAGATCAAGGTGCAGTGGGTGCTGTTCAAGTCCGACATGTATGCCAAGGAATCCGAACCCACGGCCGAGGACCTGAAGAAATACTACGATGCGAACAAATCGGGCTTTCAGACGCCGGAGAGGAAGAACCTGGCAATACTGATTGCCGACCAGGCCAAGCTGGAGGCGGCAGTGAAGTTCTCCGACGCCGAACTGCAGTCGGCTTATAACCAGGGCAAAGATCAATGGCGTGTGATGGAGCGCATCAAGGTCCGGCACATTCTACTGAAGACCTCGGACAAGCCGGCGAGCGAAGACGCCAAGATCAAGGCCAAGGGCGAAGACCTGCTCAAGCAGATCAAAAGCGGCGCGAATTTCGCGGAACTGGCGAAAAAGAATTCGGAGGATACCGGATCGGCGCAGAACGGCGGTGAGCTGCCGGATTGGGTCGCGCGCGGACAGACCGTGCCGGAGTTTGAGCGGGTGGCGTTTGCGCTGAAGCCCGGCGAGACCAGCGATCTGGTCAAGACGCAGTACGGCTATCACATCATCCAGGTGCTCAAGCATGAAGATGGCCGCTTGCAGCCGTTTGAAGAAGTCAAAGGCCTAATCGAGTCGCAGATGAAGAAGCAAAAGGCCGCCTTCGAGATGCAGAAAATCGGGGACCAGGCGCAGACGGCGCTGCAGAAGGACCCGACGCATCCCGAGAAGGTGGCGGCCGATTTGGGCATGCAGCTGGTGCGGGCGGATGGTTTGGTAGCGGGTAAGCCTGTGCCGGAAATCGGCACGGCGCCGGATTTCGACCAGGCGATCGCGCCGCTCAAAAAGGGCGAAGTTTCGGCTGCGGTGGCTTTGCCGAATAACAAGATTGCGCTGGCGGTGGTTACGGACGTATTGCCACCGCGGCCTTCGACCTTGGACGAAGTGAAGGACCAGATCCGCACGGCGCTGTTGGCCGCCCGGAACTCACAAGCGGTCCGTATACACGCGCAGGAGTTGTACGACAAGGCCAAGTCCGACGGCGACCTGGAAAAGGCCGCAAAATCGATGGGCCTCACGGCCAAGATTGCGGACGACGTGGGGCGCACGGGCACGGTGGAAGGGCTCGGTTCGGTCAACTATCTGGCCGAAGGTTTCCGGCGAGAAGATGGCACCGTAATTCCCCCGGTGGGAACTCCGGACGGGACTGTAGTGGCTAAGGTTCTGCAGCATCTTCCGCCGGATCAGACCAAGTTCGCGGCGGAACGCAATACCATTCGCGACCAGATCAAGAGCGACAAGGAACGGGACCGCAGCACGCTGTTTGAAGCGGGATTGCGCGATGCTCTCACCAAGCAGGGCAAGATCAAGATCCGCCAGCAGGCGATCCAGAATCTGGTGGCGCAGTATCGCACCAGCTAGTGTGAGCCACCGTTAGGGAGACGGGGGTTAGCCGGATGATCCAAAGCATCCTCGAGTTCCTGCGTTCGCTCACTAATCCGGAACGGCTCATTCAATTGTTAAGCACGCTGCTGGCGGGCTGGTGGGGTTATACGGCCCTCTCATGCGTGGTTTTTGCGGAGACGGGACTGCTGCTGGGATTCTTTCTTCCCGGCGATTCGCTGCTCTTTACGGTGGGCGTGGTATCGGGCGCGGGGCGGCTCGATATTGTGTGGATCAACGCGGCCTTGATGGCGGCCGTGCTGGTGGGCTATACCACGGGATT
>Ga0209415_10019901_pt1 | contig 10476 bp, 8 predicted proteins | sample PeaSoiSIISIP2007_FD_187696 | JGI IMG/M metagenome (GOLD analysis project Ga0209415, IMG submission 187696) | Peat soil microbial communities from Weissenstadt, Germany - SII-SIP-2007 (SPAdes) (version 2) | ecosystem: Environmental > Terrestrial > Soil > Wetlands > Peat | place: Germany...
GGCGTCCGAACTGACCGCGGGCATCGAGCAACTTGAAAAGCTGCACGCGGAAAAATTGGTACCGGACCGGCAGACGCTGCTGCTGTCGTCGGTAGCCAAGGAAATCGGGCCGCTGGTGCAGTCCGCACGGCAGGCGGTGGCGGCGCGCTTCATCGCAACCATCAAGGAAATGCAGGACCTGACCTCGACTTCCGGCAAGAACCGCAGCGTTGCGCTGGACATGCTCACCAGGCTCGAAACCGAACGCAAGACTTACCAGAAAAGCGTCGCCGCGTTCAACGTGACCTACGCCGACCTGATGGCCAAGGGCCAGGAACTGCTTGCAACGCTGCACGACGACCGTATCGAGGAAATTCTGGGTCACGACAAGGAATTCATTCAAGGCGCGTGGACCACCGCCGGGATGTGGAAAACCATGCAAGGGCTGTTCGACTACTTTGCCGCGCAAGTCGAGAAAATCCTCAATTACGCGATCAAGCTCAAGGAAGCGGTGGACAGGATTTATCAGCAGTTTCATGAAAACTTCGGGCTCGCCAAACTGAGCCCGCCGCCGCTCACGCTCGAAAAACACCTTGAGGCGATGCACACGCTGAAGGAAAATGCGCAAAGCTTCTGTCACGACCCGATCAATATCGCCAAATACAAGGACTTCCTGCTCAAGAATTTCTACGACGGACTGGTCGAGGAAGCACGCCAGCAGTTTGAGTTCACGCGGCTTGATACCGAGCACTGGCTGCGCGGCGCGCTCGGCCCGCTCAACGGCCAGATCATGGAGCGCCAGAACCTGATGCTGAAACGCGTCGAAAGCCTGCGCAACCTGAAGGACAATCTGACCTCGGTGCAGGAGCGCATCAAGCAGCTCGACCAGCAGCGCTTGTCGCTCAAAAAGCAAGGCGAGCAGCTTGACCAGCTGCGCGCCGATCTCGCGTTGAGCGCGCCGACCGCCGCCAAAACGGCAGGCGAGGAAAAATCCGCCACCCCGCATTAGACGCCCGGGCCGTTGTCGAAGGCCGGACGCCCGTCGCGGTTTTGCCCACCAGCCGAACCGGGTTATCATGGTGCGCTGCGAGCGTAAGCAGCGGAAAAGATTCGGGTTTGCCGGAATCCATCCGTCCGGCACAACTATTGCCCGATCGCGACCTGTTATGACGAGCCAACTCGAAAAAGAAGTCGCCCATTACCAGGAGTGGCGCGACCAGATGATCACCGGGATCGAGTCCTACAAAACCTGGCTCGACTCCCATGGCTACGCCGATATTCAGCAATCGCTGCGCATCTACGACTTGATCGAGAGCCTGCGCAACGACCGCATGACGCTCGCGTTTCTCGCCGAGTTCTCGCGCGGCAAGACCGAGCTCATCAATGCGATGTTTTTCTCCGATTTCAAGCAGCGCCTGCTGCCGTCCAACGTCGGCCGCACCACGATGTGCCCGACCGAGATTTTTTTTGATGCGGCCGAGGAACCGTACATACGGCTGCTGCCGATCGAGACGCGCAAGCGCCAGGACACCGTGAATGCGCTCAAACGCCAGCACGTCGAGTGGATCAAGATCCGGCTCAATACCGAGTCGCACGAGGAAATGGCGCAAGCGATGCAGCACCTGGTCGAGGTCAAGACCGTCAGCGTCGAGGACGCCAAAGCGCTCGGGTTATGGGACGATACCGACCTGATGATCACGACCGTGGTGGTCAAAGACGGCGATCGGGTCGACATCCCGTCGTGGCGCCATGCGTTGATCAACTATCCGCACCCGCTGCTGAAAAGCGGGCTGGTGGTGCTCGACACGCCGGGACTCAATGCGCTCGGCACCGAGCCTGAACTCACGCTGTCGATGATCCCGAATGCGCACGCCGTGCTGTTCCTGCTCGCGATGGACACCGGTGTCACCAAATCCGACCTCGAGGTGTGGCAGAGGTACGTGCAGACCGCCGCTACTCGCCGCATCGTGGTGCTCAACAAGATCGACCTGATGTGGGACGACCTGAAATCCGAAGACGAAATTGCCGGCGACGTCAACCGCCAGCTCGAAGACACTTCAAATCTGCTGGCCTTGCCGCGCTCGCACGTGCTGGCGATCTCGGCGCAGAAAGCGCTGCTCGCGCGTATCCGCGGCGACGGCACATTGCTGGCCAAAAGCGGCATCGAGCAGCTCGAACAGCTGCTCGCATCCGAAATTATTCCCGCCAAGCAGGAAATCATGCGCGCCGCAGTGCAACGCGAAATCGGCAGCATGGTCGACGCTTCCCGGCTGGCGGTCGCCAATCAGCTCGCTTCCCTCCGGACCGAGCTCAAGGAATTGGCTGCGATGTCGGGCAAGAACCGCAACATGGCGCAGGCGATGGTGGTGCGCCTGGAGGCCGACCGCAAGAACTATCAGGCGACGGTGCAGACGTTCCGCAACACCTACAACACGGTGATGAACCAGGGCGCGGCGCTGCTCAAGCAACTCGACGAGAGCGCGCTCGAGCAAATCCTCAACAAAGACCGTGAATTCATCCAGGGCGCGTGGACCACCGCCGGGCTGTGGAAGAACATGCAGTTGTTGTTCCAGCACTTCACGGGCGTATCAACCAGGATCCTCAACTTCGCGAACCAGATAAAGGGGCTGGTCGATATGACCTACGCCCACTTTCATGAAAAATTCGGCTTTGCCAAGCTGTCACCGCCGGCGCTGAACCTCGAGAAGTACACGCTGGCCATGACCGGGCTGCAGGAAACGGCCAAGCAGTTCTGCCACGATCCCATCAACGTCATGACCGAAAAGCACTTCCTGGTCGCCAAGTTTTACGACGGCCTGGTGGGGGAAGCGCGCCAGATCTTCGAGATGACGCGATTGGACGTCGACAGCTGGCTCAAGTCGGCGCTCAATCCGCTCAACCTGCAGATCAAGAACCATGAGCAGGTGCTCGCCAAGCGCCTTGAAAACTTCAAGAAGATCCGCGACAACATCAGCTCGGTCGAGGACCGGATGAAGCACCTGGAAAAACTGCGGGCGACGCTCGAGCAGCAAAGCCGGGTGCTCGCGCGAATCAAGGCCAATCTCGACGGCGAAGCTTTCCACGAGCCGCAACCGGCCGAGCCGCGCGAGGCCGCACAGGCCGCATAAGCGCAAGGCGCGCCGCGGCTGCGCTCATAACGCGGCGGCAACCCGCTCGCACAGGGTCTTCAATATCGCGATCCGCGCGGAGTACTTGTCGTTGGCCGGGACCAGGACCCACGGCGCGAGATCGTTGCTGGTGCGCTCGATCATGTCGCATACCGCGCGTTCGTAGTCGTTCCACTTCTTGCGATTGCGCCAGTCTTCGGGCGTGATTTTGAAGCTCTTGAACGGCGTCTTCTCGCGTTCGCGAAACCGCTTCAATTGCTCTTCCTTCGTGATGGTGACCCAGAATTTGGTGATGATGCCGCCCGCCTCCGCGAGCTGCTCTTCGAAGTCGTTGATCTCGTGATACGCCCGCATCCAGTCTTCTTCCGAGCAGAATTTCTCGACGCGCTCGACCAGCACGCGCCCGTACCATGAACGATCGAAGATAGTCACCCGTCCCCGGCGCGGAAGATGGCGCCAGAAGCGCCACAGATAGGGTTGCGCGCGCTCGTCCTCGGTCGGCGCGGCGACCGGCGTCACCTGATAATGGCGCGCATCGAGTGCGCCGGTGACGCGCCGGATGCTGCCCCCTTTGCCGGCGGCATCGACCCCCTCGAACACGACGATCAACGACTTGCCCCGGAATTTTTTGTGGCGCGTGAGCAGATTGAGCTCGCCCTGGTATTTCTCAAGTTTTCGGCTATACGCCTTTCGCGCGAGCGTCTTTCCGAAGTCGAGGCTGGAGAGCACGGAGCGGCCGTCGAGCGCGGGCTCGGGCAATGCCGCCGGCCGGCTCATCGTCGGCTTGCTGCCAGCCAGTCGCTTGGCAAGCGCGTCGAGCAGGGTGCGACCGACCGTGAGATAGCGGTAGTTGGGGTCGGTGCCTTCGACGATGGTCCACGGCGCATAGCCGGTGCTCGTCGCGCGCAATGCGTTCTCCGACACCTTGCGGAACTTGTTATAGAGCTTGAAGCGCTCCCAGTCGGTGTCGGTCACGCGCCAGCGCGTCTTGGGATCGGTCTCGAGGGCTTTCAGGCGCTTCTTCTGCGCCTTTTTGGAAAGGTGAAACCAGAACTTGAGGATCAGGGCGCCCTCGTCGACGAGCATGCGCTCGAAGCGCACGACCTGCTCCATCGCGAGCTCGAGTTGAGCGTTGTCGATCCTGCCCGCGACGCGATTGATTATGGGGTCGGTATGCCACGCGCCGAACAGGATGCCGATGCGCCCTTTGGGCGGCAACGCGCGCCAGTAGCGCCACATGCGCGGCCGTTCGCGCTCCTCGTCGGACTTCTCGCCAAACGCGTGGGTGACGATGTGGCGCGGGTCCATCCACTCGTTCAAGATGTTGACGGTCTCGCCCTTGCCCGCGCCATCGACACCCCCGATGATGATGATCACCGGGAAGCTCTTGTTCTCGAGCAACTCGTACTGGACCTTGAGCAGCGCCTCGCGCAGCTTCGGTTCCTCGCGATCATATTCACGGTCGGGGATGCTGTGGCCGATTTCTGCGGATTCAAACATTTGCCGGATCTCCGTGTACAAAACAGGATGAATGCGCTACATCAACACGATATCGAATTGCTCCTGATTGTATTGCGACTCGACCTGCAGCGATACCGGCTTGCCGATGAAGTCGGACAGCATCGCCAGGCCCTGCGATTCTTCGTCGAGAAACAGGTCGATCACCTGCTGCGAGGCGAGAATGCGAAACTCGCGCGCATCGAACTGGCGCGCCTCCCGCAACAGCTCGCGCAGGACCTGATAGCACACCGTCTGCGCGGTTTTAAGTTCGCCGCGTCCCTGGCACACCGGGCACGGCTCGCACAGCACGTGCGCGAGGCTTTCGCGCGTGCGCTTGCGTGTCATTTCGACGAGCCCCAGCTGCGTAAAGCCGTTCACCGTCATGCGCGTGCGGTCGCGCGCTAGCGCTTTGCGGAACTCGTTGAGCACGGCGTTTCTGTGCTCCTCGCTGTCCATGTCGATGAAGTCGATGATGATGATGCCGCCCAGGTTCCTCAACCGCAGCTGGCGCGCGATCACCTGCGCCGCCTCGAGATTGGTTTTGAAGATGGTATCGTCGAAATTGCGGCCGCCGACGAAGCCGCCGGTGTTGACGTCGACCGTGGTCAGCGCCTCGGTCTGGTCGATGATCAGGTAACCGCCGGATTTGAGATCGACGCGACGCGCCAGCGCTTTTTCGATCTCGTCCTCGACATTGTAGAGATCGAACAGCGGCCGCTCGCCGGCGTAATGCTCGAGCCGCTCGGCGACATTGGGCGTGAATTCGAGCGCGAAACCCAGCACTTTCTGGAACGTCTCGCGCGAGTCGATCAGGATGCGCGCCGTTTCGTCGTTCGCGAAGTCGCGCAGCACGCGCAGGCTCAAGTTCAGATCCTGGTACAGCAGCGCCGCCGGCGCCGCGCTGCGGGCCTTGTCCTGGATGTCTTGCCACAGCTTGCGCAGGTATTCGACGTCGGCGAGCAACTCACTATCACTTGCGGCTTCCGCCATCGTGCGGATGATGAAACCGCCGGTAAGGTCGGGCGGCAGCAGTTGCTGCAGCTTCTCGCGCAGATGCAGCCGCTCTTCCTCGTCTTCGATGCGCTGCGAGATGCCGATGTGCGACTCCTGCGGCAGATAGACCAGCAGTCGCCCGGCGATGCTGACCTGCGTCGACAGCCGCGCGCCCTTGGTGCCGATCGGGTCCTTGACCACCTGCGCGACCAGGTTCTGCCCTTCGGCGAGCAGTTTCTCGATCGGCCTGGCTTCCTCGCCGTTCTGACGATGGCCCCAGATGTCGGCGATGTGCAGGAACGCCGCGCGGCCGCCGCCGATGTCGACGAACGCCGATTGCATGCCGGGCAGCACGCGGATTACGCGCCCCATGTAGATGCTGCCGACCAGCCCGCGCGCCGAAGCGCGCTCGACCTGCACTTCCTGCACCACGCCCTGCTGGATGACCGCGACCCGTGTCTCCTGCGGCGTAACGTTGATCAGGATTTCTTCGGTCAAGCAGGCCTCGTGGAAAGGTTACATCGGCGCGATGTCGAATCGCTGCAGCAACTCGGCGGTTTCGAACAGCGGCAGGCCCATGATTCCCGAGTAACTGCCGCTGATCGCGCGCACGAACACCGCGGCGCGACCCTGGATCGCGTAGGCGCCGGCCTTGTCGAGCGGCTCCCCGCTCTCGGCGTAGCGCCGGATTTCAGTATCGTCGAGCACCCGGAATTCTACCGCAGAGCTCGACAGGGCAGCTTCGATGTGTTCCATGTGCGCGACCGCAATCGCGGTCAGTACCTGGTGCGTTTTGCCCGACAGGCGGTGCAGCAATTGCCGGGCGTGTTCGGCGTCAGCCGGCTTGCCGATGATTTCGCCATCGAGCACCACGGTGGTGTCGGCAGCAAGCACCGGGCGTGCCGGCAGGCTGTGCGATACGATCTGGCGCCAGCCCGCTGCGGCCTTCGCCTGCGCGATACGCATTACGTAAGCAGACGGCGCTTCGCCCGCCAGCGGCGTCTCATCGACGTCAACGTCACGCGGCAAACCCCCGTGCATCGGCAATAATTCGAATGCGATCCCGATCTGCTGCAACAAGTCCCGCCGGCGCGGGCTGCGCGAGGCGAGATAGATCTGCACATCGGGATGGGTCATGTCGTGAGGACTGAGGACTGAGGACTAAGGACTGAGGACTGAGGACTGAGGAAAAACGCATTTGAGCTTGCCCGATCCTCAATCCTCGATCCCGCCTTTCACTCTCTATGATACGGATGCCCGGCGAGCAGCGATACCGCGCGGTAAAGCTGTTCCGCGAGAATGACGCGGCAGAGGCCGTGCGGCAGCGTCAGCGACGATAATGACAGCAGCAGATCGGCTTCCTGTTGCAGCTCGCGCGCTGTGCCGTCGGCGCCGCCGACCACGAACGCAACGTCCCGGCCGTCCTGCTTCCAGCGCTCGATGCGGCGCGCGAGGCCGGCGGTGACAAGCGGTTCGCCGCGCTCGTCGAGCACTACCTTGAACGAGCGCGCCGGCAGTGCGGCACGGATTCGGACGGCTTCCGCGGCCAGCCACTGCCGTACGGATTTTTCGCCGCTGCCTGAGCGCGGTGCCGGCTTGACCTCAATCAATTCGATCCGGGATTCGCGCGGCATGCGCTGCGCATATTCGGTGAAACCGGCATTGATCCAGGCCGGCAGCTTGTGGCCAACCGCCACAATCCTGAATTTCATTCGGCGACGAGCCTACGGTCGGGCGGCGGCGTGCCGCAGCGGAAGCGCGGCCTCGCCGCCCCATAGTTCCTCGAGATTGTAGTACTGCCGGATCGCAGGCTGCATGATGTGAACGATGACGGCGCCCAGATCGACCAGGATCCATTCGCCATTGTCCGCGCCTTCGATGCCGTGAACGGTGGCGCCGAGCGCTTTGAGTTTTTCCTGTACGTTGCTGGCGAGCGCTTTGTTCTGCCGCGTCGAATCGCCGCTCACCATGATCAGTTTGTCGAACAGCGCCGTCATGCGGCGCACGTCGAGCACCACGATATCGCGCCCTTTGATGTCTTCGAGCGCGGCGACTGCGGCGGTTACCATTTTATCGGCTCTCATTCACCTCCTGCGTAACGTAAAGGTCGTGACTGCGAATATAGTCGAGAACCGGATCGGGAAGCAAATACCGCGGGCTCACGCCGCGTGCGAGCGAGTCCCTGATCATCGAGCCTGAAATGTCCAGGGCGGCGATCGCTTGGGTCGCAATGCCGCCGGCGGGCGACAGATGCACCGCGAACGGCTGCAGCAGCAGCCGCGCTGCGTACTCCCGTGCGAGCGGCTGCGGCATCCGTTCCGGCCACGATTCGGGCGGAAAACCGGGGCGGTGCGCAACGATCAGGTGCGCGAGCCCGAACAATTCATGCCAGCGGTGCCACGTCGCAAGCTCGAGGAACGCGTCGGCGCCGATCAGCATGCACAATGGTCGCGTTGCGCCCGCCTCGCGCCGCATTTCGGCCAGCGTATCTATGGTGTAACCGGGGCCGCTGCGCTTGACTTCGCGGTCGTCCACGGTGAACAGCGGGTTGCCGGTCACGGCCAGTCTGACCATTTCAAGCCGTTGTTGTGAGGTGACATGCGGCGCCGCGCGATGCGGCGGCGTGCCCGCCGGCACGAACCTGACTTCAGCCATGCGCACCGACTCGGCAATCTCCTGCGCCAGCCGCAAATGGCCGTAGTGAACCGGGTCGAAAGTGCCGCCGAAAATGCCGATGGGGGCGATTGCGGATGCCACAAATCAACCGTGTACGATAGACGCCAGGCGAAAGACGAGAGGCGTGAAGTGCGTCCGGCAGAATTCCGTCTCTCGTCTCTCGTCTCTCGTCTTTCGCATCAGAGTACTAACCTTCGGATGTCGGACAGCACCGTGCTCAGGAAAGCGATGAAACGCGCGCCCTGCGCGCCGTCGATCACGCGGTGATCGTACGACAGCGACAACGGCAGCATCAGTCGCGGCGCGAATTGCTTGCCGTCCCACACCGGCTTGAGACTTGCCCGTCCGACCCCGAGAATCGCGACTTCGGGAGCGTTGATGATCGGCGTGAACGTGGTGCCGCCGAGTCCGCCCAGGCTCGAGATGGAAAAGCAGCCGCCCTGCAGATCAGCCGGGTTGATCTTGCCTTCGCGCATGCGGCCGCTCACGTCCCCCAGTTCCTTGGCGAGCTCGAGCAGCCCCTTTTTGTCGACATCGCGTAGCACCGGCACCACGAGGCCGAGCGGCGTGTCGACCGCCACGCCGATGTGATAGTACTGTTTCAGGATCAGGTTTTCGCCATCGGGCGCGAGCGAGGCATTGAACTGCGGGAATTGCTTGAGCGCGACCACCACGGCCTTCATCAGGAAGCCGAGCACCGTGAATTTGATGCCGGTGCGTTTTGCCTCCTCGGCCTGGCCTTTGCGGAACGCCTCGAGCTCGGTGATGTCGGCCTCGTCGTTCTGCGTGATGTGCGGAATCGCCACCCAGTTGCGATGCAGGTTCGCGCCGGAGAGCTTCTTGATGCGCGACAGCGGCTGCAGCTGCACCGGACCGAATTTGGCGAAATCGACTTGCGGCAGCGGCGGCAGATTGAACGGCAGTCCGCCCGCGCCGCCGCGCGGACGCGCGAGCTCGGTCTTTACGTATGCCTGCACGTCCTCGCGCAGGATGCGATTTTTCGGGCCGCTGCCGGCAACCCTGGACAGATCGGCGCCGAGCTCGCGCGCGAAGCGCCGCACCGACGGGCCCGCATGCGCGAGTTTCGCCTTCGCCTCATCGATCGGCTCGAGCGATGCGGTCGGGCTGCCCGGTGCCGGCGCCGGTGCGACAGGTTGCGGGGCCGCGGTCCTGGATATCGCCGGCGGCAGCGCCACCGGTGCTGCCGCCGGCGCCACGGCGCTCGCCGGTTGTTTCGGCAGCGCAGCAGCATTCGCGCTGCCGCCTTCCAGCGTCAGCACCAGCGTGCCTTGCGACACCTTGTCGCCGACTTTGACCTTGAGTTCCCTGACTGTACCCGATTGCGGTGAAGGCACGTCCATCGTTGCTTTGTCCGACTCGAGCGTTATCAGCGGATCCTCTGCCTTCACGCTGTCGCCGGGCTTGACCAGCACCTCGATGATCGGCACGTCCTTGTAATCGCCGATGTCGGGAACTTTGATTTCGAGCAGGTTGCTCATGCGCGTCACCAGGATTGAATGTGACACTTAACGCGTGCCGCGCCCTGTTTTCTTACCCGCCCGTCGATCCTCAATCCTCGCTCCTCAAGCAGTGGCCGGATTCGGCTTCTCTGGATCGATGCCGTATTTCTTGATCGCGTCGGCAACTTTCTTGCGCGGCACGGTTTCCATGTCGGCGAGCGCTTTCAACGCCGCCACTGCGACATAGTTGCGGTCGACCTCGAAGAAGCGCCGCAGCTTGGCGCGTGTGTCCGAGCGCCCGAAGCCGTCGGTGCCGAGCGCATGGAAATGGTGCGTCGGCAGGAAACTGCGCACCTGGTCGGCGAACATCTTCATGTAATCGGTCGCCGCAATCACCGGGCCCTCGCGGTCCTTGAGGCAGCTCGCGATATAGCTCAGGCGAGGTTCGGCCTCCGGGTGCAGCATGTTCCAGCGGTTCGTTTCGACGCCGTCGCGGCGCAACTGGTTAAAGCTGGTGACGCTCCAGATATCGGCGGCAACGCCATGGTCTTTTTCCAGCATCTCGGCGCCGGCGATGACTTCGCGCAGGATGGTGCCGCTGCCCAGAAGCTGCACTTTCGGCGCGTTTTTCCTGGCTTTGCCTTCGCGCAACAGATACATGCCCTTGAGGATGCCCTTTTCGACGCCGTCGGGCAACGCCGGCTGCTCGTAGTTCTCGTTCATCACGGTGATGTAGTAAT
>Ga0209415_10019902_pt1 | contig 10476 bp, 3 predicted proteins | sample PeaSoiSIISIP2007_FD_187696 | JGI IMG/M metagenome (GOLD analysis project Ga0209415, IMG submission 187696) | Peat soil microbial communities from Weissenstadt, Germany - SII-SIP-2007 (SPAdes) (version 2) | ecosystem: Environmental > Terrestrial > Soil > Wetlands > Peat | place: Germany...
CGGGCCGCGAGCCAAGACCGCCGCCTACGAGACGTTCTTCGTCGACACGCCCGGCGGTCCGCCGCGGGAGGACACGGGAATCCCGACGACGCCGCCGTCGCGCGACGATCTGCCGACGCTTCTGCGGTTCGGCGCGGCCGGGCGCGCCGCCACCAGGAGCAGCGCCCGACGCTATCAGGTGCCGGGCAATCCCATCCGCGTCGCCGAACCCGCCTTCGTGCTGACCGACAAGGCTACGCTCTCGGTCGCAGGCATCGGCCCCGCAGCCGGCGCCACCTTCAGCGACATGCATGCCCTGCTCGCCGGCAATCGCGCTCTCCAGATCGTCGCCACACACGAAATCAGGGTCAACTGAGATGGCCGATCAAACCCCGACAGCCTATTCGCTGGTTCCCTGGGTGCGCCGGGGCCTCGCTTCCCTGATCGCCGGAACGGCGACGAAGAACCATGTGACGTTGCCGGCCGCGGTGGACGTGAACGGCGCCACGGTGCCAGGGCCGCAGATTCGGCTGCTCGGTCCGGGCGACATTACGTCGATGGACGCGGCGGCGGTCATTCGCACCGATCCGCGCAACGGCACCGACGCGTTCGAGCCGAATTACCTCGCGATGGTGGAACTGGCGCTGCCCGACCTGCCGTGGCTGTTCACGCCCGCCGCCGCCGACGGTGACCGCCTGCGGCCGTGGATCTGCCTGCTGGTGATTTCGGACGGCGACGGCGTCGACCTCGAGGTGCCCGCGAACGGACCGGCGGTGCTGCATTTGAACAAGGTTGATCTGAGCGCCGAGCTGCCGGACCTCACGCATGTCGCCGCCTGGGCGCATGCGCAAGCGGCCGGCGGAGCGACGTTCGATGGAGATTCGGCGGCGGTCCTCGGACGGCTGGTGTCAGCGCGCAAGCTGGAGGCAAACCGGAAGTACATCGCCTGCATCGTGCCGACCTATCGGGCCGGCGTGAACGCCGGCCTGGGGACGCCGGTGGACGAGCAGGATCTGGCACCCGCGTGGGACGCGACCACCACCCTGCCGTTTCGACTGCCGGTCTATTACTCCCTCCGCTTTCAAACCGGACCGGGCGGCGACTTCGCGTCGCTGGCGGCGCGGATCATGCCGCCGGCCGCGCCGCTCGATGCGGGCAAGCGCCCCGTCGACGTGAGCGCGCCGGGCTTCGGCGCGGCACCCGCTCCCGGCGTCACGCTGCCATTCGAAGGCGCCTTGCGCGCGCAGGGCGAGACGTCGGCGCCATGGCCGGCGGGGGCGCAGGCTTCATACGAGGCGCAATTGCGCAAGGCGCTGGCGCCCGCGGCCGGAGTGGACCCGGTGGTGGCTCCTCCGGTCTATGGCCGAACGCAATCCGGCAAGGACCTGCCGACGGGCCAGGGCGCGCCAGTGTGGCTCGGTGAGCTCAATCTCGATCCGCGAATGCGCGCGGCGGCAGGCGCCGGCACCGAGGTGGTGCAACGCGACCAGGACGCGCTGGTGGCGTCGGCGTGGGATCAGCTCGGCGAGATCAACAAGGCCAATCAGTTGCTGCGGCAGGCGCAATTGGCGCGCGCGGTGTCGGCCTCGATGGTGGGCCGCCACCTCGCGGCGGCCGCGGGCGATGGCGCGTACCTGCAGATCACGGCGCCGGTGCACAGCCGGGTCAGCTTCGCGCTGGGCGGCGTTACCTTCACGCTGCGCGGCCATGTCGCGGCGAGCCGTCTGCCGGTGCGCGCACTGTCGGCGCAGATGCGCAAGGTGGCGCGCCCACGCGGTCCGCTCGGGCGGCAGTTGACCACGGCCCAGACAGCGCAACTGGTGGATCGTCTCAATCTGCCGGCAAGCTCGGGAACGACGGCGCTGACGGCGGCGGGACCGCGGCAGGCGCCGCGCGGCATGGTGGCGCTCGACGATGTCGAGCCCGACATCCAGGTGGCCAAGATGGCGGGCAACATTCCGGCGACGGTGGCCGGCTGGATCACGACCACGGAGCTATCCTCGTCGGGCGGGACGACGGTGTCGGGTGGCGTGCGTTCGGGCGCGGCAACGGACGTGCGCACGAGCGCCGGCACAGATGTCCGCGCCGGCACCGGCGCCGACGTGCACATCGGCGCCGGTGCACGCACGGGCGCCGATACGGTCGGGGGAAGCGCCACGCCCGCGCGCTTGATCGACTGGAGCATCGATCCGGATGTCCCCGAGCTGTTCAAGGGGACGCAGGCGAATCTTCCCGCCCCTCTTCTGTTTCCCACCGACATCCAGGCGTTGCAGAAAATGTCGCTGGACTTCCGCACCGTGGCCGGCGCGGTCAACCAATACCTGAACGCCGTGCCGGCGTTGCCGCCCGAGCTTCCGCCGCTTGGAGGCTCGACGGCCTTGTCGCCGGCACGTGCGCAGCTGCAGGCGCGGCTCGACCCGGAGCTGACGATCGCGGCGCGGTTCAGGGCACGCATCCCCCTGGGCACGGGCGCGGATCCGCTGCAGCCGCTCAGACTTGCACCGCAGTTTCCGCAGGCGATGTTCTCGCCGCTGGCGGATCTCTCTCCGGCCTGGATGCTCCCCGGCGTCGACAAGATGCCGATGAATGCGGCGGTGCTGCTGCAGACCAACCCTCGGTTCGTCGAATCCTTCATGGTCGGGCTCAACGAGGCGTTCGCGCGCGAGCTGCTCTGGCGCGAATTTCCGGTCGGACGCACGGCCACATACTTCCAGAATTTCTGGGGCGGGTCCGCGCCGGACATTCCGGCGATCGACTCGTTCGACGGCAGCGGCCATCTTGGAGATCACACCGCCGACCACGCGACCGGAGGCAATCTGGTGCTGCTGATCCGCGCCGACCTGTTCCGCCGCTACCCGAACACGCTGGTGTCAGCGGTGCAGGCACAGTGGAACAGCGACGGCAAGACGCGGAGCCTCGGCACGACGCGACAGTGGCCGGTGTTTCGCGGGACCATTGGCGCCGACCTCAATTTCTTCGGCTTCAAAGTGGCGGACCCGCGCGGCGCGGACAGCGCGGCAGCCGACAAGAACAACGCCGGTTGGTATTTCGTGCTGGAAGAGCACGTGACCGAGCCGCGTTTCGGGCTCGAGCCGGAGACAAAGGCGCCCGGGCCTTCCTGGAACGACCTGCGCTGGAGCGATGTGACGCTCGATCGAGGATTCTTGAATCCGGCGTCCGCCCCGGCCGCGCGCGAAAACATCCCCTGGGAAGAGAACGCCGCGACACTGGCTTACATCCTGATGCGGCGCCCGGTGCGGATCGCAATGCACGGGCGGGCCCTGCTGGCGGCGGCCGGCACATGAGCACCTTCGCCCGCGGCACAACCAACCCTCAGGTCTTCGCCCTGAACGGCACGCGGCGCGCCGTTCCGGACGATGCAACGCTCAAGCTCGTCAGCGCGGGCCAGACGGTGCGCACCATGAGCGACGCGGACCTGGCGGCGATTCCGTCGGGGCCGCCGCTGCCCTCGCGCGCCGACGGCAGGCTCCTGTCGGAAAAGCTGGCGGTGCTTCCACCGTCCAGGACGGTCTACTTCATGGCGCGCGGCGCGCGGCGGCGCGTGCCCGACATCGAGACGCTCACCGGCCTCGTCGCCGCGGCGTCGGCGATACAGGATGTTGCGCTCGCCGATCTCACGGCGATCCCGGAAGGCGCGCCGTTGCCGACCCGCCGCGACGGGACCCTCTATCAGGGTGCGGGCGCGATCTACGCATACGTCATCCGGTCGGGACACAAGCTCGCCATCCCCAATGCGACCACGATGCGCGATGCCGGGCTCGATCCGGCAGCCGGCCGCCTCACGATCACGGCGGACGATCTGGCGGACATTCCGGACGGCGCGCCGTTCGCCTCCACCAGCCGCTTCCTGAACCCGCCGGCGTCGACGATCCCGCTGGTGCTGCTGCCAGTGCGGCTGGAAACCCGCTTTCAGCCCGGTGAGCTATTTCTTCGCGTCTATCCCGATGACGTACACGTCAACAGCTTCGAGCCCGAACTAACGGCGGACGAGAGCAGTGCGCGCGCGCAGTACCTCGCACAGGCGCAGGCGGGCGCCGAGACTGCGCGCGCCGCCTTCCTGGCGCTGGCGCAGCAATACGGCGCCGAGCGCGCGGCGTGGATCGCGAGCGCCCAGGCGCAGGCGGGCGCGAAGACGGCGCAGTGGACGCGAGCCGCCTCCACCGACGTGCTGCCGGAGCGCTGGATCGTCATCGGGTATCAGGGCAACGCGGCGGGACAGGTTTTGGCCGTGGGACCGCCGATCGCAGACTCGTTGCCGGTCGGGCCGGCGCCCGACGGCCCCGGCCTCGCAACGGATGACGGAATGCGCTGGGTCGCGGATTTCGACCGTGCCATCCAGGCCGGCATGGCGTTTCGCATTGCGTTGGTGGGAGCTCAGCAGCGCGGCTTCACCCGCCTCGTGGTGCTGGGGCTGCGCAGCAACATCAGCGCCATGGAAGCCGTCAAGCGGCTGGGCGCCCTGCTCCAGGCCCATCACTATACCGACGGACTGGAGTTGCTCCCCCACGGCGCGCCGACGAACAATACTGAGGACGTGAAGTCGGCGCTCACGACTCGCGATTCCAACTACGCCGAGTTGTTCGCGCTCGAGCAGGGACCACCGCTTTGCCCTTCTCGGCCGACCGCCGATGGCGACCGGCTCGCGCGCGCACTCGGCATTGCGCCGGAGCTGCTGGCGCACGTCCGCGGCGCCGACGGCAGTCAGGACGAGCAGGCGCGTGCGATCAACGCCGTGATGTGGCCGGCCACGTGGGGCTACTACCTCGACCAGATGGTGACCGGCTCGGTGCCGTCATCAGCCGTGCTGGTCCCGGCGGCCCGCGATCACTTCAAGGACCACGTGCGTGCGCGCGGTCATTTTCCGGCGCTGCGGATCGGACGGCAACCGTATGGCGTGCTACCCGTCAGCTGGAGCGCGCGCTGGAAGTCGCTGGAGGGGCGGGCGCTGGATGCGCCGCTCGCAAACCTGCTGGGGCGGCTGCGCACCACCTGGGAGAATTCGGTGGCGAATGTGCCGCGCCTGCCGGGCGCGGCGGACCCCGAGGCCGCGCTGGTGAGCGTGCTGGGAATGAGCCCGTCGTCCACCAGCTATGTGGCGCGCACCGTGATTGGCCCGGAGTACAACCTGTCCTACTGGAAATTCGTGCGGCAGAACGTCGGCGCCACATGGTGGACAGCGCTGAAGCAAAAGACGTTGGGCGACACCGCCGACCTCGCCAGCACGATGGCCACGACCCGGATGGCGAATGCGACGTTCGTGAAGGGTTACCGCCGGCTCTCGGACGTGATGGTGTCGCCGCCGCCACTTGATGGTCTGGCGGCCCCCGGTTATGTCGCGCAGCTGGCGGCGCTCGGCTGGCAAGCGGTGCGCGATTTCCCATTGCCGGCAGCGCCGGTGCCCCTGCTGTTGCTGCTGTTGCGGCAGGCGGCGTTGCGTCAGTACATCGATACGGCCATGGACCTGCTGACCCCGGCCGGAGCGGCGCAGCCCGCGGAGCGTCTGGAGCCGGAGCTGGTCGGCCTCTCCGCCGGGCTGCCGCGCCCGACTCCATGGGATGTGCTGCAGCGGATCTTGCCCGGAAAAGGGCCGGTGGGCGCATTCCTCGACGGCGCCAAACAGGACGCGACGCTGCCGGCGTTCGCGGACTTCTGGGCCTCTTTCACGCGCCTCGCCGGATATTCGGCCGCGGCGCTCGATGTCGCAATTCGCGAAGTGCTGGACCTTGCGGCGTATCGCCTCGATGCCTGGGTCACCTCGTTGGCGCACGTCCGCCTGGATGCGCTGCGGATCGCCAACCCGACGGGCGGCATCGTGCTGGGCGCCTATGGGTGGTTGGAGGACGTGCGCCCGCAGCCGCTGCCGCCGACTCCGGCCGGACAACCGCCGCGGCCGCGTTCGGCGGGATACGTGCATGCGCCCTCGCTCGCCCATGCGACGACGGCTGCGGTCCTGCGCTCGGGATACCTGACACATCGCGACGGGGCGCAGGCCGCGATGGCAATCGACCTCACCTCCGACCGGGTACGCCTCGGGCTGCACCTGCTGGAGGGCGTGCGCTCCGGACAGTCGCTGGGCGCGCTGCTGGGATATCGGCTGGAGCGATCCTTGCACGACGCCGACGCCGGGCTCGACCAGTTCATCGACAACCTGCGCCGCATGGCGCCGCTGGACGGCGCGCCCGCGACGGGATCGGGCGCGATGGAATCTGTCGCCGCGACCGATGTGGTGGATGGGCTGGCGCTGCTGCGCAGGTTCAATGACGACGAGACGAAATTCTGGTCGACGCCCGGACTGCCGGCGCCCGGACTGCCGCCGGCAGGTCCCGTGCGCGACAAGCTCACGACGTCCATCAGGCAGCTGGGCGATGCGCTGGATGCCGTGGCGGACCTGGCGCTGTCCGAGAGCGTGCATCAGATGCTGCGCGGCAACAGGATCCGGGCCGGCGCCACGCTCGACGCGATCGCGCGCGGGGACGCCCCACCACAGGATCTGGACGTGGTCCAGACGCCGCGCGCGGGCACGTCCCTCACACACAAGCTGCTGGCGGTCGCGGCGAGCCGGGATGCGCCCGGCTGGACCAATACGCCACGCGCGCAAGCGGAGCCGCGGCTCAATTCGTGGGCCGCGGCGCTGCTGGGACATCCCGCGCGGGTGCGTGTGCGCGCGCGCTTCGTCGGCGCTGCGGGCGCCGAGCTCGCCACGATCGAGCTCGGATTGAACTCGCTGGCGCTGGCGCCGCTGGATCTCCTGGCGCTGCCGGAGAGCAACGGGCTCAGAGGCGAGTTGGCCGACCGGCTGCTCCGGTCGGCGCAGGCCGCGCGTCCGGCGGCGGTCCCGGCGACCTCGACAGTGGCGCTGGTCACGCAGCGCGCCGACACTTGGACCGCGGACGTCGTCTCGGTGAGCGAATGGCTGGGGCTCCTGCACGCGCTGAGGCGGCTGATCGGCGCCGTGCGTGCGCTCGAGCCATCCGATCTCGTCTTGCCCGGCAGCACCGCCGGCGCGATCGACACCGCCGAGCTGCAGGCGCGCGCGGATGCGGCAGAGAGACAACTTCGTCAGGCGCTCGCCGCGCTGCAGAACGCGAGCGCGTCCGAGGCCGCATTGCTGGGCGCGGCGGCATTCGGCGTCGCGGGGGCGGTACCGTCCTTGGACGCGACACAATGGGAGGCGCAGGCGAAGGCGGCGTCGACGGAGCTGACCGCGCGGACAGCGAAGCTCGACAGCCTCGCGTCCGGGTTCACGCGCGCGGGCGCCGCGGCGGATGCCCTGCGTGATCACGACGCCGCGCGCCTGCAAGCGATCTTCGGAGCTTCGTTCCTGGTGCTGCCAGCGATGTCGCCTGCGCTCGCCGCCACCTGGCCGACGCTGTGGGCGAACAGCGCCACCCTGCAGGCGGGCGACGCCATGGCGGCGACGCGATGGCTGCAGCGCGCGAGCCGCGTGCGCGCCGGCGCCGGGCGCCTGTCGACGGCGCTGCTGTGCGCCGAAGCCCTGGCCGGGCGTTCGCTTGCCGATTTCGATGTGGCACAACTTCCCTTCGCGACGGGAGACCGGTGGCTGGGGCTTGACCTTGCCGGGACGGCAGCGGCGAGCCGGCTGTCGCTGGTGGCGTTCTCGCCGCAGCCCGCGGTCGCGGGCGCCGGCATCGCCGGCCTGATGGTGGATGACTGGGTGGAGGTGCTGCCGGCAGCGCAGCAGGTCACCGGGCTCACGTTCCAGTTCGAGGATCCGACGGCACGCGCCCCGCAGGCGATCCTGCTGGCGGTGCCGCCCGACGACTTCCCGGAATGGACCGTCGAAGCGGCGGAGGGCTCGGTGCTCGAAGCGCTGGATCTCGCCAGGCTGCGCGCGGTGGATCCGGATGCGCTCGGCGCGTTTGGACACTATTTGCCCGCGCTCTATTTTGCCTACAACACGGGCGGACCGCAAACGGATGCGGTCTCCGTCAACTTCAACAATTCCTTGGGCACTCAGCTACGGAACGAGTGATGCCATCGATCACCATCTGGAATCGGGTGGAGCCGCGGGCGCGCTCGCAAGACATGAAGGCCGGCCTGGAGGCGCGGGTGCACGACCCGCTGTGGCTTCTGGCCCGCCAGTGGCAAGTGGGCGAATTCGCTGGGCGCGACGCCGGCTCCCCGGTGACCGTCGAGGTCAAATCAACCGCGACGCTGTTCGACCGCTACACGACCGGTGCGGAGCCGGCGCGGCCGTACGACGGCAAAACTCCGCTGGAGGTGCTGGTGGAGCGCGAGACGGTGCGTCCGCAGCAGGCCGCCGGCGATCTGTGGCAGGCGGCGGAGGCCGGGCTGCAATTCTTCCGCATGCTCGACGCCGCCAACCTGTCGCGGCTGCGTCAGAGCTATCTGCGGCAATACCCATTGCCGCCGAGCACGGATACGAACGCGCAGCCCGTCTCGGCCATCGTCGCGGGCCGCGTCATCGACGGCATCAAGCTGCACGCCGATCTGGTGCAGGCCGGAGACACCCTGCCGGCGCAGCCCGTGCTCAGCGACCCCGACCGCCAACTAGTTCTCCCGATCGCCCGGGCATGGCGAGGCTGGTACGAACCGCTGTTCAGCGAGCCGGCCGGCGCGGATTCGTGGTCTCCCGACCGGATGGAATATCGCTTCGCGCTCGGCTCGACGAGCGGGTCCACGCAATGTGTCGCGCGCGAATACGACGGCGGCGCCGCCGATTGGTACACGTTTGACCGCGCGGCCGCGACTCCCGTCGCGGGTTCGGCGGTGCCGGCTGCCACGACACGCCGCGCGATGGCGGCGCCGGTGACGTTCCGCGGCATGCCGGCGCGGCGCTTCTGGGAGATGGAAGATGCCGCGGTCGACATCGGAGCGCTGACCGCCGCGGCGGAAGACATCGGACGACTGCTGCTGCGCGAGTTCGCGCTGATCTACGGCAATGACTGGTTCCAGATTCCGCTGCCGGTGCCGGTGGGGAGCGAGGTGACCATTACCTCGCTCACGGTGGTCGATACGTTCGGCTTGAGCACCCCGGTTCCGCACTACGGCGACGTCGACGGGGCGGCCGGAGGCTGGCGCATGTTCGCGCTCGCCTCCGCCACGCCCGCTGCCGCTCCGGCCTCGGCGCAGGTGCTGGTGGTGACGCCGGGCGCGGTGGCGCCGACCGACGGTGCGGCCATCGAGGATGTGCTCATGCTGCGCGACGAGCCGGCGGACATGGTGTGGGGCGTGGAGCGCACGGCGGTCGGAGCGGCGGGAGCGCCGGTGGACCGCGCCCTGGCGTGGAAGACGGGCTTGCCTCCGGTGCCGCCGCCGGTGGCCGGCGCACCGCTCAATTACCGGCTCGGATCGACCGTTCCCGACTACTGGATTCCGTTCCTGCCGGTGGCGGTTGACAACGGCCCGGTGCAGATGCGGCGGGGCCAGATGCCGACGGCCGGAGGCGGCCCGATGGGCCGCTTGCTCGACTATCCTGGATTGACGATTCCCCTCGAAGAGCTGCCGCGCGAGGGCATACATCTGCAACGCCGCTACCGGGCGGCGCGCGGCCCGGACGGATCGACCCATGTGTGGATCGGGCGACTGCGGTCCACGGGGAGCGGGGAAGGCCGCAGCGGGCTGCGGTTCGACTACCTGGAGTAAGCGCTTCGCAAGGAACCTCGTGCAGTGTCTGTCAACCTGCGATCAAACACGCAGGATTGGATTTCAATCGGCACCCCTGCAGAGCTGAGAGACGACGGTCCGGGCACCGGTTGGGCCGCTTTCGTCGCGCTCTCCCCACGTGCGGGCAGCCCGTGGGGAGAGGCGGATCAGCGCCGATACCATCGGTGGCGCTTGCGATGGATCTCGGATCAGCCGGGATGCGCGGCGCCCTGGCCCACGGTGGTGTGCTCCGGGCCAGGCGGCGGAACGCCGAAGCTTCCATCCCCGGGCGGCTGCGCATGGAGGACGGCGCCTTCGCCGCCAGCCGGCGATGGCGGCGGCTCGACCGGCCCCCCGTTGGCGACGGTGCCGTCGTGCCCGGCGACGGCCTCGGACGGCCCGGACGCCCCGACCGCGGCGGCCGCAGCCGCGTCGCCCGGCGGTGCGGCGTCGGGCAGACCGGCAGTTGCGGACCACACCGGCGCGGCGACCGCTTCAACCGCCTCCTCGACATGGGGCTGTGCTGCCAGTCCTTCGACCGGCGCCGGCGGCTCGACACCGCCGCCGTTGGTCGCCATCGCCGATTCGCTCGCCAACGAGGTGACGGGTGCGTCAACATGCTCGGGCGCCGCCGCGATCGGCTCGACCGTCCGGGGGGCGACCGGTTCGTCATTCGCCGGGATGTCGCCGGCAGTCGCCATGGCTGCCAGCTCGTGGGCGGATACCGGCACCTGTGGAATCTCGCTTGCCGGCACGACCGCCTGCGCGTCCGCCGCCACCGGCTGCTCACTTGAGACCAGGGCCACATTGTCCGCCATTCTCTGTGCCGCTTCGGCAACTGCCGGCTCC
>Ga0209415_10019905_pt1 | contig 10475 bp, 9 predicted proteins | sample PeaSoiSIISIP2007_FD_187696 | JGI IMG/M metagenome (GOLD analysis project Ga0209415, IMG submission 187696) | Peat soil microbial communities from Weissenstadt, Germany - SII-SIP-2007 (SPAdes) (version 2) | ecosystem: Environmental > Terrestrial > Soil > Wetlands > Peat | place: Germany...
CGGTTCCGTTCCTCGGCCGCCTGCCCGGCGACATTTATATCCGGCGCGGAAATTTCAGCTTCTACTTTCCGCTCACGACTTGCGTCCTGGTGAGCGCTCTGCTGAGCCTGTTGTTTTTTGCGCTGAGGCGCTGACCTGCTGACAAGCTGACCGGCTGGGAAGATGAGCGACGACGCCAAAGATCTGAGCCTCAGGCGCACGGAAGCGAAGCGGCGGCGGCGCGAATGGATCGCCGTCGCGATCGCAACCGCCACGCTGGTCGCGTTCGCGATGGCGCAAGTGGAGCTGCCGCCGCTCACCGGTCACACCTCCTTCGCCTCCAATCTGGCGGTCATCCTGCTGTTCGACCTGAGCTTCCTGCTGCTCGGGCTGATGCTGTTCCTGGTCGGCCGCAACCTCGCCAAGGTGATTTTCGAGCATCGCCGCGGCCTGATGGGCTCGCGGCTGCAGGCGCGGCTGGTGGCCGGCTTTATCGCGGTCGCGATCGTGCCGAGCGCCTTTCTGCTCTACGTCTCGGGCGCGTTCCTGCGCGCCGACGTCGAGAGCTGGTTCAACCCCCAATACGAGCGCGTACTCGACGACTCGCTCGAAATCGCGCGCGCTTACTACCTCAACTCGGCGAACAACGCGACCCATTACGCCAAGGTGATGGCCAAGGAGATTTCAGCCGGCAAGCTGCTCGCGCCCGACAAGCGCGATCAGCTCAAGCGCCTGATCGAGCAACGGCAGCAGGAGTACAACGCCGGCACGATCGAGGTCTTCTCGCTCGATCGCAAATTGCTGCTGTTCGCGCTCAGTCCCAAGACCCCGACCGGAATCGGGGTGTCGCCGGAGTCGAAATTGCTGGCCACCACGCTGACCGGCGCGCCGGTGACGCGCACCGACGAGTTCGGCAAGGCCGACGTGATTCGGGGCAGCGCGCCGATCTATGCGTCGCCCGATTCCGACGCGGTGGTGGGCGCGCTGGTGGTCGATTACTATCTGCCCGAAAGCCTGGCCAAACGCGCGGCGGGAATCTCCAACACCTTCGAGAACTACTTCCAGTTGCGGATCCTGCGCCAGCCGATCCTGCGCAGCTACATCCTGGCGCTTTTTCTGATCGGCCTGGTAGTGGTGCTGCTCGCGAGCTGGTTCGGGCTCTATATCGCGCGCGGAATCACGGGGCCGATCAAGCTGATGGCGGAGGGCACCCAGGCGGTTGCGGCCGGTAACCTCGCCCATCAGATAGCGCCGGTCGGCGACGACGAGATCGGCCATCTGGTGAGGTCCTTCAACCAGATGACGGTCGACCTGCGCGCCTCGGCTGCCGAGCTGGAACGCCGCCGCCTGTATACGGAGACCCTGCTGCGCAACGTCTCGGCGGGCGTGGTCGGCCTCGACGCCGAGGGCAAGGTGACCACTATCAACCCGTGCGCCGAACGGCTGCTCGGACTGAAGGCGCCGGAGGTGCAGGGACATACCTATCAATCGGTGTTTCCCGCGCCGCTCGCGCACGCGCTCGACGATCTCTTCGGCGCCAGCCCGCGGCCCCAGGAAGCCTGGTCGTCGATCAAGCTCGAGCCGGGCGGAGGCGAAACCGAATTGATGATGAGCGCGAGCCCGCTGGGCGAGAACGGCGCCAGTATCGGCACGGTGCTGTTCTTCGAGGACGTGAGCCAGATCGCCAAGGTCGAGCGGATGGAGGCGTGGCGCGAAGTGGCGCGCCGGATCGCGCACGAAATCAAGAATCCGCTGACGCCGATCCAGTTGTCGGCCGAGCGTCTCAAGCGCCAGCTCATCACCCACTCCGAGGCCGACGCGGCGGTGCTCGAGGATTGCACCCGCACCATTATCGGCGAAGTTGACGATCTCAAACGGCTGGTCAATGAGTTCTCCGCCTTCGCGCGGATGCCACATCTGAACCCGGTCCTCGGCGACTTGAACCTGCTGGTAGAGGAGACCGTCGGCAGTTTCCAGATGGCGCATAGCGAGGTGGACTTCGCGATTCAGCTCGAACCCGATCTGCCGCGCATCGCGATCGATCGCGAGGCGCTCAAGCGCGCGATGGTGAACCTGCTCGACAACGCCGTCAACGCGCTGGCCTCGGCCAATCACAATCACAATGGCGAGCACCCGCGGATCGAGGTGAAGACCCGGCTCGAAATCGGCAGCGGCGTGGTCACGCTCGAAGTCTGCGACAATGGTCCGGGAATCAATCCGCGGCTGCGCGCCCGGATTTTCGAACCCTATTTTTCGACCCGCAAGGGCGGTACCGGGCTCGGGCTCGCGATCGTTTCGGCGATCGTCACCGACCATCACGGCTTCGTCCGCGTGCGCGACAACCAGCCCAGGGGAAGTAGATTCGTGCTCGAGTTTCCGGTAAAAGGCTTGCAGCTTGCGAGATTGTCCGACTGACTCTCTAACTTGGCCCGGTCATAATCTCGGGCATCCCTCCGGAGAACAAATCGTGAATCAGACTGTGCTGGTGGTGGATGACGAAGAACGGATTCGCTCCTCGCTGCGAGGAATTCTGAGCGACGAGGGCTTTCGGGTGCTGGACACCGGCGACGCGCCGGCCGCGATGGAGATCGTCGCGCGCGAGCAGCCCGCGCTGGTCCTGCTGGACATCTGGATGCCCGAGATGGACGGCATCGAGTTGCTGCGCCGAATCAAGACCACGCAGCCCGAAACCGAAGTCATAATGCTGTCCGGGCACGGCAATATCCAGAACGCGGTGGCCGCGACCAGGCTGGGCGCCGCGGACTTTATCGAGAAGCCGTTCTCCGTAGACGGCCTGATGGGATCGATCTCGCGCGTGCTGGCCCGTGAGACCGGCGGCGTGCGCGGCCCGGTGCCGCTCGCGGTCCGGATCGCGTCGCCGGTCGCGGCGAGCGGGACCGCGCAGCCTCAGCGCACCATCGCGCGATCGATCGTAATCCAGGGCCAGGGGCTTCATTCGGGCCTCAAGACCGGCGTGATTCTTCATCCGGCGCCGCCGGGATTCGGAATCGTGTTCTCGTCGCTGGCCGACTCGCATCGGGTCGCCGCGAGGCCGGAGAACGTGACCGACACCGGCTACAACACCACGCTCGCGTCGGGAGCGCATTCGGTCCGCACCGTCGAGCATCTGATGTCCGCGCTGCACGGTTTCGGGATTACCAATCTGCTCGTCAAGACCGACGGCGAAGTGCCCGCGCTCGACGGCTCGGCGGCGGTCTTCTGCAAGCAGCTCGCGGAAGTGGGCGTGCAGGAGCAGAGTCCCGCGATCGAGCCGGTCAGGATTTCGAAGCCGATCGTGATCGGGGTTGAGGGCGAGGGTCAGGAGTACATCAAGATCGAGCCCGCCGATCATCTGATTATCGACTACTATCTGGATTATCCGCCGCCAATCGGCAGGCAGCGGATGCACTTCGAGCTGACCTCGCCGGAGGCGTACGCGCGCGAGATCGCGCCGGCGCGGACGTTCGGCTCCGTCGCCGAGTTCCGCAAGCTCGCCGAGCTGGGACTCGCGGGCGGCGGCCGGCTCGACAACGTGATCCTGGTTGACGATGAAAAGGTCCTCAACACCACGCTGCGTTTTCCCGACGAGTTCGCGCGGCACAAGGTGCTCGATCTGATGGGCGATCTGTACCTGCTCGGGCGGCCGATATTCGGTCACGTGACCGCGTCCAAGACCGGCCATTCCGACAACCTCGAATTGATCAAGGCGGTTCAGAGCTTGCTATAGAAATCGCAGCTCTGCTGTGCCAATCGCGACCCCCAGACGCGATTACGCGGACTACGCGATCGTGCCGGTTGCGGGCCGGGTCGCGGTGCTCGCCAGCGGCGGACTCGACAGCTCCGTGATGCTTGCCGAGCTCGCGCGCCGAGGCCGCTCGGTCTTTCCGATCTACGTGCGCGCAGGTCTCCGATGGGAGCGCGAAGAGCTCGCGGTACTGCGTCGCTTCATCCGGGCGCTCGAGCGCAACGCGATCGAGCCCATCACGGTGCTCAATCTGCCCGCCGGCGATCTCGATCGCGATCACTGGAGCGTCACCGGGCGTGGCGTGCCGGGCTATCGCGCCGCGATCTCCTCGAACTACATCGTGGGGCGCAACCTGAGCCTGCTGTCGATCGCGGCGATTTTCTGCGCGCAGAACCGGATTGGCGAGATCGCGATCGCGATGCTTCGCGGCAACCCGTTTCCCGACGCGCAGCCGCGCTTCTTCCGCGCCTTCGAGCGCGCGGTGGCATTCGGCGTGGGGCTGCCACTCAGGATCGCCACGCCCTACGCGCGCCTGACCAAGGCACAAGTGATCGCGCGTGGCCGCGAGCTGCCGCTCCGGCTGACGGTATCGTGCATCCGGCCCGCCGGCATCCGGCATTGCGGAGCGTGCACGAAATGCGCCGAGCGCGCGGCAGGATTCCGCGCCGCCGGCATCGCGGATCCGACGGCGTATCTTTAGCAGGATGCGGAAAATCAGTCCGGAGGATCAGCGCGCGTGGCGCGTGCCGCGAGCTTCCAGGATACCGGTGATTTGGAACCACTCCGGCTCCGGATACGGATTTCTTTCGATATGCATCCCCAACCGGCGCATTACGCCGATCGAGGCCAGGTTGTCGTATTCGGTATTCGCAATGATTCGTCCGAGCTTCAGAGTCTCAAACGCATAGTTCACAAGCGCACGCGCCGCTTCGCTGGCGAACCCTTGTCTCTGCAAGGCGGGCGTAATGGCCCAGAAGAGCCCAACCTCGGCTGAGAATGCCGGGGACTCAACTTGGCCGAAGTATGCAAGTTGCGCGAACGGTTTGAGCAACGGCACCAGGCCCACCAACCCTACGAAGCGCCCGCTGTCCTTGAGTGCGACCAGCCGCTCGCCATAAGGCGGCTGCATCAGACGCGCCAGTTGCTCGTAGCTTCCGATGGTCCACTCCAACCAGCTCCGCCGCAGCTCCAGACTGTCATCTCTGCCTGTGCCCGGATCGATCGTCGCGCCAACGTCAGCAAAGAGTTGGTGACATGATTCCAAATCGTCAATCACGAGCGGACGGATAATTGATCGCTCGGTTTCGAGCCGGGGAATCAGCATCGCGCGCCACATCTTAGGCGGAATGACCCGGCGGCGCGACGAACTCGATCTTCGCCTTCGCCTTGAGTTGCTTGATTAGCGCGTCGACCGCCGCTTGCTCATTGTAGTCCAGGATCACGAGCGCGATCTTGGGCTGGACTTGCTTGAGCGGCGCGTAGGTCGCGCCGCGGCGGTCGGTCACTTTCATAAAGCTGTAGCCGAGGTTCGAGGCGATGATCTCCGATAGATGGCCGACCTTGGTCGCGTACGCGATCTTCTCGACGATCGGAGGAAGCTGTCCGGGATGGAAATAGCCGAGGTCGCCGCCGTTGGGCGCCGATAGGGAGTCCTCGGACTTCGCGCGGGCGAGCGCGGCGAAATCGCGGGTCTTGCCGGCCTCCGCATAGAGCTGCTTGATTTTCGCCTCGGCCTGCTCCTTCTGCTGATCGGTCGGATCGGGCGGCAGCTTCACCGCGATATGCGAGATTCGGATCTCGCCCGGATCGACCACGAACAAATCCCGGTGCTGGTCGTAGTAACCCTTGATAGCCGCCGGCGTCGGCTTGACCGAATGAGATCGGAACTCCTGGTCGAGCATGGCCTCGATCGCCATCGAGCCGCGCACCTCGCGCATCAAGTCGGCGTCCGGCGCGCCGCCGCCCGACAGGCTCTGGCCGCCTGGACTGGCAAGCTGGAACTCGCGGGCGCGCGCTGCGACTTCCGCGTCGCGCAGCACGATCTTGCGCCGCCGGGCCTCCTCGATCAGCAGTTGGCGGCCGACGATGCTGTCGAGCGCGTCGCGCCAGACCGCTTTGGTCTCCTCGGTGGTGTTGGCGTTGAGCAGGCGCGCCTCGGTCCTGGCGTACGAGTCAGCCTGGGCGAGCGTGATCGCGGTCCCGTTCACTTTCGCCACCACCGGATCGGCCGGGTTGGGCTTGACCAGCGGGATAATGCCAAGGTAGCGCTGGCGCCAGTCGAGCTGGTCGTCGCCGGTTTGCGCGAACAGCATCACAGGGAGCGAAACCAGTGCCGAGAGCAAGACGACGATCGCGACGATCCGGACAGCGATGGTTTTCAAAGTCATTTTGAGAGTCTGGAGCTCCTTTCCATTGCCGGCATTGCCACGATGCACCAGTTGCGCACAGTGAGCCTGATAGTCGCGATAATCGCGACGGTGCTCGCACTGGCTGCCGGCGCGGTTCTGTTCTTCGTCATCGAGCCGCCATTTCTCGCGTCGATCTTTCTGGCCTGCGCCGCGATCGCGATCGCCTGCTTTGCGATCGCGGGCCTGGTCGCCTATTTCATCGACTGAGCCGGCGTCAGCGCGGGCTCGTAGGCTGTGACGCACGGCGGGCCGGGCGCGAAGAAATGCTTCACCGCGGCCGGCGATCTTCCCATAAAAATCAGGCTCGATGATCGCGTGCCGTATTCGCCGAGATGAAGGCATAGCGAATTGGGCCGCCCGGAGCGCGAATCGAGCTGGGTCGAATGGTCGGCCAGCAGGCGCGCGAGATCGCCGCGCTTCGCGATCGGGTCGCGCGCGAAGTCGCGATCTTCGGCGAGCTCGGCGAACCGCCGATAAGAGCGGCTGATCTTCGGACACTCGAAGTCGTCGAGGTCAAGGTTGCTCAGCAGATGAAGCCCCGGCGCCAGCGGCTCGATATCGATTTTTCCATCGGGCGCGCCGGCGCGATGGTACGCGACGAAAGCCCCGGCCGGGGACGCGACCAGCAGATTGAACGGGTTGTAGTCGGAGCCGCGCTGCGCTCGCACCATCGCGGCCGCCTCGGCCACGGTCGCGCACCTGAGCGCGTCGAGGCAGAGCAGCCCGCGCGATCTTGCGTCGGGGTCGGCCTGCTCCGAGCGGCGGTTCAGCAGACCGGCGATCAGGCCGTATTGGTTGATCCCGAGCCAGGTGCCGCCGGCCTTGAGATCCTTCCCGCCGACGACTCGGGGATTCTCCAGCAGCATCGTCGGAGGCAGGGCAGGGCGGGCGATGAACTCGTCGCGATTCGCAGCGATCACGAGCGGGTAATCGGCGAAGCTCTGGAAATAAATCGCCAGCGTACACATCGCAATCAAAGTTGGCAGGAGGGGCAGGGCGGAGACAAGGGGCCGACTCTACAGATTGAAGACGCGGGCCTGGGGTTCCTCGTTGCCGCGCAACCGTCGAAAATCCGTGCTAATAGTTAACACGCCTCTTCTGCAACGGGGACTAAGGGGACAATGACTCAGCGCAAAGTCGTGATGATTTCGAGTACGGCGCGGGATCTGCCGAAGCATCGCGAGCAGGTCCGGCTGGCCTGTGAACGCGCGGGCTTCGCGCCGCATGAGATGATGGAAAATCTCACCGCAGAGGATGCCAGTGCAGTGGACGTGTCGCTGCGTATGGTCGCGGATGCGGACGTTTATCTCGGCATCCTTGCTTACCGCTATGGCACCATTCCGAAGGGCTACGACGTTTCCATCACCGAGCTGGAATACGATCGCGCGGTGGAATTGAAGAAACCGCGGCTCATGTTCTTTATCCACAAAGACCATCCAGTCGCCATCGGCGACGTAGAAACCGGCCCAGGGGCAGCCAAACTGCAAGCTTTGAAGGAGCGCATCGGCGAGAAGCACGTTGCTGCCTACTTCAAGTCGCCTGAGGACCTTCGGGCCCATGTCGTCGAGGCGCTGACCAAGCTTCGCGACAAGCTCGACGCCGGAAAGACCGAGGACGCCACTGCGCGGTCAGCGGCCGCGCTTCATCGCACGAGCTCGATTCCCGCGCCGCCGGAGCCCTACATCGCCCATCCGTATACGCTGCTGCAGGCGCGCGACCTCATCGGCCGCCAGGCCGAGTCTCAACGCCTTGACGGATTGGGTCGCCAATCCCACTTCACCAGCTTTCAGCGCGCGCGAGTTCTGCCTCGTCGCTATCGGCGGCATGGGCAAGAGCGCGCTCGCCTGGAAATGGTTCAACTCGATCGCGCCGAACGAGATGAAGCCGCTCGCCGGCCGGATGTGGTGGAGTTTCTATGAGAGCGACGCGACCTTCGAGAACTTCCTGAACTCGGCGCTCTGCTACGTCAGCGGACAAAACGAGGACGAGGTGCGGCGTTTGCCCTGGCAGGAGCGGGAGGCACAACTCCTGAGGCATCTGAACGACCAGCCCTATCTCTTCGTCCTCGACGGTCTGGAGCGCATCCTGATTGCCTACCATCGCATCGATGCCAGCCGCCTGGCCGATGACGATTACGATCAGCAGACCGCGAACGTGGTGGTCGGCGCCGTCGGCCTGCCGGCGTCGGCGGCGCAGTCCTTCGTCGGGCAGCATCGCCTGCGGCGAACTACCGACCCGCGCGCCGGGGCCTTCCTGCAAAGGCTCGCCCAAGTCGCCAAGTCCCGCATCCTCATCACGACCCGGCTCTATCCGAGCGATCTGCAAGTACCGACTGGCCAACCCCGCCCGGGATGCCTCGCCTACTTCCTGCACGGACTGAGCGATGATGATGCGCTTGGCCTCTGGCGCGCCTTGAACGTCGCAGGATCGCGCGCGGAGCTGGTGCCGATCTTCCGCAGCGTCGAGGGCCATCCCTTGCTGGTGCAGGCACTGGCGAGCGAGGTCGCCAACTATCGCAAGGCGCCCGGCGACTTCGCGCAGTGGCGGGCGGACCATCCGCAGTTCGACCCAACCTCCCTGCCGCTGGTGCAATCCCGTACGCACATTCTCAAGTTCGCCCTGGAGGGCCTATCGGACAAGGTCCGCGATGTGCTGCATACGCTGGTCGGCTTCCGCATGCCGGCGAGCTATGCGACATTGGAGTCATTGCTGGTCGGCAGAAAAAAAGCCTGCGGCTCGGCGCAAGAACTCGACCGGGCGCTGACGGAATTGGAGGATCGCGGGCTGATCGGCTGGGACCGCGAGGCCAACCGCTATGACGCCCACCCCATCGTGCGCGGCGTGGTCTGGCAGCTCATGGGCGCGACGAGCCAGCGCGCTGTCTACACCGCCCTCGAGGCCCATTTCGAGCCCATGGCGGTGCCTGATTCGGACAAGGTCGAAACGCTGGCGGACCTCACCCCGGCGATAGAGCGCTATCACACTTTGGTGGGTTTGGGGCGCTATGACGATGCGTTTGCCCTTTTCGCGCACCGGCTCAACCGGGCAACCCTCTATCGCCTTGCCGCGCATCGGGAGCGGGTCGCCTGGCTGGAGCCGCTGTTTCCGGGTGGCGTGGCGAGCTTGTCGGCGTTGAGGGGCGAACACCACCAGGGCAAGGCCCTCAACGAGCTGGCAATTAGCTACAAAGCCTCCGGCCAGCCCGCCCGCGCCGTGCCGCTCTATCGGCGAGCCGACAGGATTGCCGAACAGCGGCACCACAAGAGCGACCGGGCGGTGGAACTTTCGAATCTAGGCATTGCACTTTTTGACACCGGCGCTGTTCGAGAGGCAGAGGGCGCCTTCCGACAGTCGCTGATTCTGCGCCGTGAGTTGGAGGCATCCCTTCAAGAAATCGCTCTGCGGTCGCTAGGCCACCTGCTCAACTCAAGGGGTGACCTCGCCTTGGGGCACGTCGCACTGAGCAGGTGCCAGCGTATCCTCACCAAACACACACATCGCCAGGGGGAAGGTTACGTAGCGGCCCTTCTCGCCGAACGCTCACTATGGCTCGGCGTTCCCGCCGAGGCTGACGCATGGGCGGAACGAGCTTGGGCACTGGCAGCAGATATGAAGGTTGAGCGGGATTTCATTCACGCCGCGCTTAGGCAAGGTCAGGCCGCTCTCGGCGTGGGTGACCTATCGCGAGCCGATGGGCGCTTGCACCATGCGCTCACTCGGGCGCGCGCCGTTAATTTGGTCGAGTTTGAACTCCCGGCCCTGATCGCGATCGCCGAACTCGAGCTAAAGCGCGGCCGTTCGGCAGAAGCCAAAGTGCGGCTCGATGACCTCTGGGAAATTGCCGAGCGCGGCCCCTATCGCCTGCTGCAGGCCGACGGCCATAACGTGCTGGCCGACATCGCGCGGGCGGAAGGCAACAAACCGGGCGCAGTCGCCGCCGCGACCAAGGCCTACCGAGCCGCTTGGTGCGACGGTCCCCCGTATGCCTATCACTGGGGCTTGCAGAAGGCGAAAGCGCATCTCGCCGCGCTCGGCGCGCCCGAACCCAAAATGCCACCCTTCGACGAGAGCAAGTTCAAGCCTCTGCCCAAGGTCGAGATCAATCCCAAGGACGAATACTGGGTCGACCCGAACAGACTGGACTGACGGCCCGTTAATTTGTAGAGGGAAGCTTCGCGCGTGAACTCAATGCGTCTGAGCCCTCTCCCATCGTCTGGGAGAGGGTGTCGGTGGGGGTCCTACAGAGAATTGTCTGATATTATTTGCTAGTGGGTCAGTTTGAAATGGCGGGAGAGAACCGCTCCGCGTAGATTTCTCGCTGCGCTCGAAATGACAGGAAAAGG
>Ga0209415_10019906_pt1 | contig 10475 bp, 12 predicted proteins | sample PeaSoiSIISIP2007_FD_187696 | JGI IMG/M metagenome (GOLD analysis project Ga0209415, IMG submission 187696) | Peat soil microbial communities from Weissenstadt, Germany - SII-SIP-2007 (SPAdes) (version 2) | ecosystem: Environmental > Terrestrial > Soil > Wetlands > Peat | place: Germany...
TGCCGTAGATGATTTCACCGCCTCTTCCTCCGCTGGCACTAGTGACTTGCTCGACGGTGAGCGTGGCGAGCGCGCCTCTTTTACCCGTCGGCCTGAACATGAGACAGACGCCGCGGTGCCCGTCGGCATACGTGCTCCACATTGAATGGTTCTCTGCCGTTTTGGCAAAGCACGCCACATACCAATCTCGATGTACTAGCTTCTCCAAGGCGGCGACGTAAGCGGCCGGAAGACGGCTCGTAAGGAATATGAGCGGCAACTGCTTGTCGCGCTCCCGAAGGTTGTACTCACTGGCGAGCATTACTTGCTGTGCCGTCGCCTCGTTCAGGGCGAATAGCGTTTCCGATACTTTTTCTGGCGGGTCCTTCGATGGAGCGATCCTGGTAACTGCTTCCATCATCGAGATGGCATGCTCCCTGAGTGCTTCGGTGCGCATCTCGGTACCCGACGGCGATTGATAGATCAGCACACCGCGCTCGCGATATTCGCGTAGAACAATGTGCAATGCGAAGCCATGGAGGGCCCGAAGATAGCCCGTCAATTCATTTCGCCGAATAGGCGTTGTTCTCGCGGCCGTGAGGGAAAGGAAAGTTCCGACGGCCGGTTCGGCGAGAAAGGCCGCCGAGACTCTCTCGTAGATCTCGCGAATAGGGGCTTGCGGGAGATTCTGAGGGATCCAGAAGACGATATTCCGCATGACTTCGCGGTCGAATTGATCCTGAGCAAGAGCACAATATGCGAAGGCCTGAAGCACGCTGAGAATGTAGTGCCTCAAGAAGTTGCGCCAGATGATTGCGTCGCCCCACCAGAATAGATCTTTGAATCCCTCCATCGGATCGTTGAGCTCGTCCGTCGCACTGAAATAGATATCTTGATTTTCAAGCTCGTTAAACCCGTCCAGCACAGCTCGGATCGGACGGTAACGATAGAAGTACTCATCCATGGTCTGATCTTAGCGTCTTGAGGACCGGGTCGGCCGCCATTGTGTGGCATTCGGTGCGTCGCGACGTGGAGGTTCCTTGCTACTTTCTCCCTGTTTCTGGCTTCTTCGAGAATGCGCTAGGTGCAAAGCGCTCGGCACGGTCGAGCATTTCGCTCGCTTTTACAATTAGATCATCCCAGCTGGTCGCCTCGAGGCGCTCGTCGTTGCCGCGCACGGCGTATATCGTTGGAAACTTTCCGCTAAGCGCATCATCGATCGCGAGATCCAGAAATGATATTTCGCCCAGCGGACGAATGTACTCCGACATATATTCGTCGGTCTGCTTGTGGAGACGCCACAATTGCTGCTTAACTTGCGTCATCCGCCAATGCAGCTTTGCTGCCGCCGCCTGTTGGAGACTTTGCTGGGCAGTCTCCCGGAGGTCCGCAATGCTCGTGAGGGTTATGTTGGTGTTCTGGGAGACTCTAAGTGCTCCGGACTGAAAGCCCACTTCGGACAGGAGAAACCCTTTGTCTGCTCCGACGTCTTGAACGATGGAAATCAGCGCTAAAGCCTTCTCCTTCGGTACATTGGTTTTCCAATCCTTGCACTCCGCCACCCATTTGAACTGGACGCCATGAACGGTGCCGACGACCCATACATCAATCTCGTGCTTCCCACGGGCGCCCTCTATGACGGCTTCAATCGTCGCCTCAAAGCCCATCGACCTGAACAGGGACGCGGCCTCTTCTTGATATTCCTTCCACATCTCTAAGTCCTCACGCACCCACCTGTACCAGTACACTCAGTCCAACAGGATGGTTTTCGCCAGGCACTGCAATATCCGCCGACAAAGCTCTCACAGTGCCAGAAGCACCCCTCGCGTCGCCCTAATCAGCGCGTGAGGGGTTCCCTGAAGTCGAAGCGCACGCGTCAATTCAAGTTGCACTCCGACACCGCGCCTCCCGCGGTTGCATATGTTCTTGAGCTCGCGGCCCATGTAGGGGTGGTCGGTTGAACGCACGGTAATGCCCGCGGCTTGAATCGCCTCGGCAACTTCAGTCTTCAACGCTGCGTCCAGTCCTCCGATCAGCACTTGGGCGGTGTCACCACTGCATCCGTGGACTGTCAAGATATGATCACAGTGAGCAAGCAGCTCCAAGCACCTGGATTCATCAAACCAATGGCTGGTCAGATGCAGCGCCTCATAGTTGCCCGACGGCCCGCACCCCTCGAATAAGTAGAGGCTGAATTCATCGCCGGCGATGGCACGAGCGATTTCGGAAGTTCCGGACTCAATTCGGCCGCCATGCGGAGCTACGATCGCGACGGTTGACGCGGGGCGAGGCTGCAGGTACACGCGGTAGTCGGTACCCTCAGTGTAGACCTTCGCTAGATCTGCGAAGCAACGAGGCTCTGCGCCAGGACGATGCATGGTGTGAGTTCGCGACGCTGCTGGAAGGGTCTCAGCGTGGCCCCGGTGATGGCTGGGGGCGTGAGACGACCCTGAAGTCCAACATATCCTTCTCCGTAAGATGGGGCATCGAGGGTTTCACTGGGCTCAGCGCAGAGAGATCCGCAGCGAGCTTTGCCAACTGACCCAGCGTGAGATGGGCATAGTGCATCCCATCGAGTGCCGTACCGGGGTCGTCGAGTGCGTTCAGAAAGCGCGCGTAGTTCATTTCAGGATCCTCGAGATAGGCACCCGTTGAGCGATCGGCCTTGATGATTTCTGGATCGGCAGGTAGCGGGAATTTGATCGCCCGCAGATGGGCTTGGGTACCGATTGGCAATGCAAGACACAGCGCATAGAGCGTCCTCCCTGCACTCGCCAATGGTGCGTAGTGCACGACGAGGTCGCGATAGCTACTCAGTCGCTGCAACCAGCCGGCGGGCTCGGTGGCTTGGAGGAGCTCGTGGTCAAAAGCATTGGCCGAGGCCAACTTATCCAGGTAGTGCTTCTTAAGGGATGCCATGAGCCGGATCTTCGGTCGCTCGGCGCCGGTTTCCGGGGGAGGCAAGATCAGCGCCCGGTACTCGGCCAGATAGTCACGCAGCACACAAGCGTCAACCAGAAACGACTGCAGCGCGAGATATCCGAGCCACGTGAAGCCGTCCTTGAACCGTCGATTCGCTTTGAAGCCCTGGTTTCGTACGACGGCATCAAGCTGCTGCCAGTAGGCTTCAGATACCTGCCGGAGGCGCCATTCGCAGGTGCGCAGTTGATGACGTACGCGGCTGGCGACATCCCACAGTGCTCCCTGCTTTTCTTGAAATGCGGCATGCGCGATGAATGACCACTTCGCGGCCTGGTCAGCGCACGGCCATGGAGACTCGGACGCGTCCGATAGATGGTAGGCGCGCCAATCCGGGGGCTGGCGGCCGTCGGCCTGCTCGGGAGCGCTGTATAGATCGATGCCGACGACGTGCAAGCCTGTCTGCTCTAGGACAGCATAGGCTGCGTGAAACCCCGGTAGCGGAAGCGTCGCACGGGCGCCGTGAGAAAGCGGCGGGATGAGTTCCAGCGTGTGGCTCGGTGTCTCGAGGGCGCGGCCGCCGCCGCCGAGATGAAAGCAATGCACAGGCCCGCCTTCGGAGGAGGGCTGAGCGTAATTAGGTCCGTTCTTATGCATGGTCCGACATCAACATGAGTGAGGACTTCCCTATTCAGTGGCTGGACAGCGACACGGCGCTGCTGATCGAGCCAATCGATGCCAGCGGCGGTGAGTTCGCCGCCGAAGAGCAGCCGTTTGCGCAAGACATGCAGCCTCGGCGTCTGCGAGAGTTTACTGCCGGGCGGCGCCTCGCTCGACGCGCGCTGTCGGCGATGGGCGAGGCCTCCGTGGCTATACGGGTGGGCGCCGTAGGCGAGCCGCTCTGGCCCTCGGGCATCGTTGGGAGCATCAGCCACACCACAACTTACGCGGCCGTCGTGTTGAGCCGCCCCGCCCGGCACGCCTCGGTCGGAATTGACCTCGATGATCACCGACCGCTCGGTGAGGCCGCGGCCAAGGACCTCATGACCGACGACGAGATTCAGCTGGTGCTGAAGGCGGGGTGGGCTCGCGAACGCTCGCAGGCGCAGAACCTCGTCTTCTGTGCCAAGGAAGCCCTCTTCAAGTGCCAGTACCCTTTGACCGGGCTGGCACAGCTCGACTTCGAGGAAGTGCGCCTCGCCCCCTCGGACCGGCCCGAGATACTCAAACCTGGGCTCGTTCTTGGAAGTCCCCATGCACTCGGCCCCTGTCTAGAGGCTATCGGTCTACATCTTCACGTTTTTAAAGAAGTTAGGCTCGTCATAGCCCTATCTAGTCGCAGGGAGGTGAAATCCCCATATGTTTGATTTTCAGACAACATAGGGATATAGTTGTCCGCGAATCGAACACACAGGCCGGCGATCTATGGCGAAGTTCAAGCTCTTGACCCCCGCGGAATTCGATACCTTGAAGCCGCTCCTGAGCGAGCGCCTGACTGAGGCGCTTGAGCAGGAGTTGGCAGACTGCGCTTTGCCCGAACTCGGTGGGGATCCGACCACGGATCTGTGGGATTTGCCCCCGGTCGATTCGAAGACGGTCGCGAAGCTCTCGCCGGTGGTGAAGGAACTCCTCGGCCGACGCCTGCACCCGACCTGGATCCGCAAGGGCGGCTATGCCTCGGTGGAGGAGGCAATCACGGACTTGCTCGTGCAGATCCGCAAGCACTGCGTGATCGGCGCGGCCAGTGAGATCACGTCCCAGCCGCCTGCCCTGGCCGTTACACATTAATGAGGAGAACAAAGATGGTTAATCCCGCGCCTGACACGTCGTCGCCGCCAGATGAGCGCGGCGACATTGCTGCACGCTTGAAGGAAGCGCGCGAGTACCTCGGGCTCTCGCAACAGGAGGTAGCGGACGCATTGAGCGTCCCCCGCACGGCGGTTTCGATGATCGAGAGCGGACAGCGCCGGGTGGACTCCCTCGAGCTCAAGGCGCTCGCCAAGCTTTATCAGCGCCCCATGACCTTCTTCACGGGCGAGGAGGAAGCGACGCTCGGATCGGATGTGGCGTTGCTTGCGAAACAGGTCGCCAAACTTTCCGAGCAAGATCGCAATGAGCTACTGAGATTCAGCGAGTTTCTGGCGCAGCGCGCGCAGGCAAGGTCGAGCGATGACAACGCGACGTGACGTCATCCTGAGCGGCACTGCGCGCGCCGCGGAGCTTCATGCGGAGCTCGGCCTGCGCCAGCAGCTGCGCGAGGGAGATCGACCCGTGGACGTCCTCGGGGCGCTCCGCGAGCTCGGCGTCGTCGTGCTATTTCGTAAGCTCGACTCTCTCCTGGGAGCCTACCTGCCTGGGAGCGCCGCGCCGGGGATGCTGCTGACGACGCAGCGCAACCTGCATATTCAGCGTTTCACCGCGGCGCACGAGCTCGGACACCACGCGCTCGGGCATCAAGCGGTCAGCTTGGACAAGGATGTTGGCTTCGTTGCGCGGGGTGAGCGTTCCGGACATGAACCGCAGGAACTCGAAGCCGACGCATTTGCTTCGGCCTTTCTGCTGCCCGATTGGCTGATCGTCGCGCATGCGCGCCGACACCGCTGGGGAAGGCATGAGCTCAGCAACCCCGATACGGTGTATCAGTTGTCGTTGCGGTTAGGCGCGAGCTACGCGGCGACCTGCTGGGCACTGGCGGATCGGATTATCGATCGCTCTACCGCGCAGCGATTGGCGGCGACGGCGCCTAAGACCTCGAAGCAGCGGGTCATCCCGGGCGTGGCGCTCGAGCGCTGGCACCCGGATGTCTGGGAACTCTCGCTTCATGACCGCGGGGTGCAGCTCCTCGGCAATCCGGACGATCTCCTCGTGCTCGATCTCGAGGAGCACGTTGCGAGCGGCTACACCTGGGACACGAGCGCCGTGGCTGGGGCGGGCATGAAGATCGAGAAGGATGAGCGTCACGAGTCGAACGGTGAAGTGATCGGCGCGCCCGTCAGGCGTCACCTCATCGTGCAGGGCCCCGCGCACGGCCGGCTGCGCCTTGAGGAGAAGCGTGCCTGGGATAGCCGCCAGCAGTCGCTAAACAGCTTTGAACTTGACCTCTCACTCCTCGGCCCCGAAACGGAGGGGTTGCCGCGCGCAGCTAGGCCCCTTGCCGCATGACCAATTCAGGGAGGACTCTTTCGGTCCGCATCGATCTGCGGGAAACTTGGGGAGCGGCTCGTGATCAGGGAGCACGCAGCGCCTGTTTGGCGTGTGCGGCCAGTGACGCGCATGCGCACGCCCACGAGCGTCGCCGCCCGCTCTCCGCCGAGTTTCTCTTCTATCATGCGGGCCAGTTGATGCCGGGCAAGGACGCGACGGCGGGTCTCACCTTCTCGGCGGTCGACACCGCGCTCAAGGCCCACGGTCAGCCCGATGAGGAGGAGTGGCCGTACTCCCTGACACCGCCTAGTCCGTGGAACCCTCCTGCGGTCACCACGCGCTGGTACGGAAGTCTCCACACCGCCGCGTTCGACGTCGCGACGATCGTGAGAACGATCGAGTCAAGGCAACCTGTGGTCCTCGGAGTGAAATTGAGCGCAGGCTTCTACAGCGTGACAACGGCTCCCTTCGTGATTCCCGCCGCAGGGCCGGGATTCGGCGGACACGCCGTGCTGGGTGTGGGTATTGCCGATTGCGCGCCCGTCGGCGAGCTCATTCTCATTCGCAACAGCTGGGGATCGGGGTGGGGCGAGGACGGCTACGGCTGGCTGCCGACCGCTTACCTTCACGACAAGTTGATTGGGTATCGCACCATTAGCGCCGGCAGTCCGCCGTAGCGAGACGAGGATGTAACCATGGAAACCTGCACGGATTCGACCCGCGCCGGCGCCTGGCTGAAGGCTGCCCGCATCCTGCTTGATAACGATGAGCGCGTGTACAACCTCGTTGTGGAAATCGAGCAGCCCGCTCTCGCAACTGCCCACTCCCGGGCCATCGAGGCGCGGGTGGACGAATTCCTCAAGCAGCGCGACTGTCATCCCATTCACACCGTCGCCGAGACGATCTTCCCGGCCGTCGAGTACCGTTCTGGCGGGCTAGCCAAGGTGTACGATTATCCGAACACAATCTTCCCCGAAATCAAGTCCGTCCCGGCGAACAGCCGCGGAACGTACGCGCAGCGCCTCGTCCAGCGTCGGCTCTCGAACGGGAAGTTCTTCAACCCCTTGAAGCACGCCATCGAGAAGCTCCGCCGACAGCTCAAGCAGAAGGGTCCCCAGCGCGCGATCTACGAGCTTGACCTCAACGCCGAAGCTCTTGAGCTCAAACTATATGACGCGGAGATCGACCACGCGAACACGCGCGGCGGGCAGTGCCTGAGTCATGTAAGTCTAAAATTGGGGCCGCAGCGTGAGCTCTACCTCACCGCGCTCTATCGCTACCAGTATTTCGTGCAGAAGGCGCTGGGCAACTTGAAGGGCCTTGCGCGCCTTCAGGCCTGTGTAGCGCGTGAGCTCGGTATCCCCGTGGGCCCCCTCGTCTGTCACGCGACCCTTGCCATCCTGGAAGACGACCGGGTGGGCGAATCCTGGAGGCGAGCGAGCGTCAAGAGGCTGATCGAGACGTGTGAGTCGGTGCCGACGGACCATTCAGCCGAGGCGGCTGCGTGAAGCTCGATCAGTACCAGCGCAAGGCGTTCCGCACCGCAAAGATCGAATGGGACGACGCGCGCAAACGCCAGATCCCGATCCTCGGTATCGTCGGCGAACTCGGCTCTGTCGCAACCGAGATCAAGAAATCTCTGCGCGACGGTGGCGCCTACACTGACGGTGAGCAGAACCTGACGGAGCAGTTCGGGGATCTCCTGTGGTACATCGGCGCCCTTGCCTCACGGTACGACATGAAAATGGAGGCGTTGAGCACCGCGCGCGCCGGTAAGACCCCGCATTCCTCGTTACAGCACATCTATGCGATCGCCAACGCGGCCGCTGCGCTCGTGACCGTCGCGGCACCGCTCGGACCCACGCTCACCGGGACGCAGCGACGTGCGCTGGCCGCTGCGCTGGGCCGCGTGCTCGGCACGACGCTGGCCGCGATCCGTCACGAGCAGCTGGATCTCTCGAAGGTCCTGCGCCTGAACCTCTCCAAGGTCATCGGAATGTTTGGCGACGCGGTCGATCGCCCTGCTAGGTGCTTCGACCGAAAGTACCCGGACTATGAGCGCCTACCGCGTAGCATTTCCATTCAGTTTCTGGAGCGCCAAAGAGGTCCAGGGCGTCTTGAAGTGGTAATCCGCGTCAACAATCTCAACATCGGCGATCGCTTGACGGACAACGCCAAGGAGGACGATGGCTATCGCTTCCATGATGCCTTCCACCTGGCATATGCCGCCGTGCTGGGCTGGTCACCCGTCGTACGCGCGACGTTCCGCTGCAAACGCAAGAGTGATCCGCACGTGGACGAGATTCAGGACGGAGCTCGCGCCGCGATCGTCGAAGAGGCTGTGGCTCAGACCGTCTTCAACTACGCGCGCGGGCACTCCATGCTCAAGGACCTCGATCGAATCGATCACGCCATCCTCAAGCTCATCCAGCGCATGGTGCGCGGGCTCGAGGTCAGTCGATGCGAGTTACACGAATGGCAGCGCGCGATTTTTGTAGGCTTTAGGGCCTTTCGCGCGTTGCGGGAAAACCGCGGCGGCTGGCTCATCCTCGATGCGGAGACGCGCACTCTGACCTATAATAAGGATGGACCCGTTGCCGGCTGATGAGGCTGCGGGATTCGTTCATTGAGCCCCCATTTCGGCGGGAACCAGGGCGCCAACGCCAGCGGATTGGCGGTAAATTTCTGCTTGATACGGGTGCGGCCACTGAAGCCCGCCACGTCCGGGTGAACTACGCGCGCGTATTTGTCTACCTCGCAGAAGAGGTTCTGGCAATCGATGAGCTGAAGCGGTCGACCCCACAGGGACGCGAAATTGAGCGCCCGCGCGGCAAACTCCTCCGACTGTCGCTCAGCAACCCAGCTGATCGCATCCGATTCCAAGTAGTCGCCCAAGCTCTGGAAGCACTTGCGAAGACCGTCGCGGGCACCCGGTCCCGGCATGACGAACTCGCTTTCCGAGAAATTCAAATGAGAGCTGTAGTTGAGGTCGATCACGAACTGGTACGCTAGAAACGGACCGATTCCTGGCAGCGCGCGCAGGAGTTCGTAGCCCTCCGCCATCGTACGGGCGGCTACCAGACGCTCTGGCAGCGACTCCTTAAGCACGCTAGCCAGCAGGTTGAGATGCGTGAGATGTTTGCGAGGCTGACGAAGCTCTACCGGTCCGCTCGGCATGATGTAGGCCGCCGAGTAGATGGTTCCGCCGGCTTGAAGGGCTTGATCGAGTGTCCGGGCGAAGCGCACGACGTCAAACCGATCGGCCCGTAGATCTCCTTCCGTTTCCTCCAAGAGCTCCCAGGTCTCGATCTTGTTAAAGAGTTTGAAGAGAAGGATGCGGAAGACGGTGTCGCGTACGCCATAGTCGCCGCTATAGATCACGTGCCGGATAAGGTATTGGCTCACGCGGTCGGCTGCACGGTAGGCATTGGTGAACTTGAAGGTGGCGATGACCGGATCGTTTGTCCAAGGTGGTGAGCCACCCGCGACTCGTCGCAGATACACGGTCTGCCGCTCTGCCGCAAATCGCCAGTAGGTATCAAACACGGGACTCGGTGTCGGCGGCCGGCGCCTAACTATTACTAGGGATCCATCCGCACGAGGTGCGCGCGTCGTGCGTTCGACGACGGAACCGGGCGCAACTCGGTTAAGCACGCGATATCTCTCCGGCTCTACCGCGCTTGGTGGGCGTCGCAATGGCTTTGCGAATCAGAATTGTCTCCGTATCGATATCAAGTTCAACGCGCACCTTGTCACCCTCCTTCAGCGCAAGTGTATCCAGTAGGTTCGGGTCGAGTGCGACGCGTCGGGACTTCTGTATGATGGAGGTGCCGAACGAGACTTTTTTTAGACCTGCCACAGTACAAAATAGTACCAGGATAAGGTAGGATAGGACCAGCCCCCTAGCGGACCCGTGGCTCCCGAGTGTGCCGAAGGACCTTGCTAGCGAGCCGCTCGTTTTCGGTGAGCGGCGTCGGCAAATCCCCCGAAAAGCGCCGCACTTGGAGTGCCAGCGTAGGCTCGCCCTGACGCACGAGAATGTCGCTTAGCGCCCGCCATCCGCGCTCGACGTCCTTTCGGGTCGCCGCGAGCGTTGGCTTGCCATGCTCTAGCAATAGGCTTCCCTTCGCAAGCTCCGAAGCCGCAGTCTGTGCGCGCGATCGCATGTGCGTCGAATCCCCCCTCTCCGCCGCGCGGTATATCCCGTCCTTCTTGTGCGTTCGGGTCTCGCCGCGCACCGCCCGCTCAGTCGCATTCGCCGCAATGCCGTGGTCGCGTAGGTGTCGAGCGAATTCCCGGCGCCATTCCCGCAGCGTCGCCTTCCGGATGTTCAGCCGCTCACCCTGCTCGCTCACCGCCTTATCGCACGTCAGCAACTGCAGCTTGTTCAGACCGTGATGAGATCACCTTCGAGGTCACGCACCCGTTCCATC
>Ga0209415_10019910_pt1 | contig 10474 bp, 9 predicted proteins | sample PeaSoiSIISIP2007_FD_187696 | JGI IMG/M metagenome (GOLD analysis project Ga0209415, IMG submission 187696) | Peat soil microbial communities from Weissenstadt, Germany - SII-SIP-2007 (SPAdes) (version 2) | ecosystem: Environmental > Terrestrial > Soil > Wetlands > Peat | place: Germany...
TTTCGCCAAAGGGGTGTAGCGGTTGACGTCCAGTTCGGTCCGGCCTTGCACAGCCTGGGCGTTGGCAAGCATCGTCTTGGCCTGCGCCAACTGCCCTTCGGCCTGGTCCAGCGCTGCCTGAAGAGGCCGCGGGTCAATCTCAAAGAGCAACAGCCCCTTCTTCACGAAGGCGTCTTCCGGTAGCCCTGCCACAGGAGATAGCCGGTGACCTGTGCCCTGACGTCGGCATTGGTGAAACCGTCGAGCGTGCCGATCCACTCGCCGTAGATCGGAACATCATTCAGAGAAACCTACACGACTTCAACATCCGGCGGGGCCCCCGGCGGCGCTCCCGCTACGTGCTTTGGACGTACCGCTTCAATGACCAGACCGATGACGACCAAGCAAAAAGCTTCACCTAACCAGACTTTATATTTCCAAAGCGTGTTCATCTTTTTTTCTCCCGGCACAGTGTCCGTAAGAAATAATCGATATATTGGGTTAGGCTGTCCCTACTTGTGAAAGCGCCCTTTCCATTGTTCCTTCGGTCCCGTCCAGGGGTGATTCCTGCCCGTCATTGTTGAACCCGGCGGGAGAATCGGACAAGCCGCTAAGACGGCCCCGGAAGGGCCTGCACCCTTGTTCTCGGACAATTCCGAGTTTGCGCATTCGGTAGACCAGGGTGGTCCGCGGCATTCCCAGCCGTGCGGCGGCGCCATTGTCTCCCCCCAGTACCCACCGCGTGTCACGCAGCACCTCCACGATGTGGTCTCTCTCGGCCTCCGCCAGCGTCCGCTTCGCCGCCGGCGAGGCTTGACCGGGCAGGCGTTTGAGTTCTCCGAGCAACGGCCGAAGGGCTGACCCAGTGGACATGATGACGGCGCGCTTGATGATGTTCTCCAGTTCGCGAATATTGCCGGGCCAGTCATACAGTTTCAAGATATGCATGACTTCGGGAGGAATCGTTTCGATTCTTCTCCCCATCTCGTCCGAGAACTTCTGCACGAAGTGCTCGACCAGCGCTGGGATGTCCTCCGCCCTTTCGCGGAGAGGGGGGAGGGTGATCGGGAACACGTTCAAGCGATAATAAAGGTCGGGTCGAAACCTTCGCTCCTCCACCATTCGAGCCAGAATCTGGTTGGTGGCGGCGACAATTCGGACGTCGATGCGAATTGTCCGCGTGCTGCCAAGCTTTTCAACCATCTGGTCCTGGAGGACACGCAGCAGTTTGGGTTGCAGCTCCAGTGGCAACTCGCCGATTTCATCAAGGAAGAGTGTGCCCCCATCGGCGAGCTGAAACCGCCCAAGTCGAGCGGAGACGGCTCCCGTGAAGGCGCCACGGTCATGGCCAAACAGCTCGCTTTCGAGCAATCCAGCAGGAATCGCCGCACAGTTCAATTTCACGAACGGGCCATTCCGGCGCGAGCTGCCATTGTGTATTGCTTGAGCAATGACCTCCTTTCCCGTTCCTGTCTCTCCCTGGATTAGAACCGTGAACGGCGTCGGTGCTACTGTCTGAACCTGCTGAAGAACCCACTTAAAGGACTGACTCGACCCAATGATCTCGTTTCGATAAACGCTTTCGTCCCATGGCAGGCTTACGGCGGGAAGCTCTGAGCAATTCATACACTCTGTTTGTGGCACGGCACACCTCCATATGGTCGGCCCGTTCGAAGAGTCAATGCGACTCCAACGCTTCCAAGGCGAGCGGGTGCCCGGCCTTGTGGCCCAGCGTTCTATTCAATTTGCGATTTCTCTGCCCTGTCGATGCTTCGCGGCGCCCGCGGGGTCACAATGGTGTTGGTCTATCCTGGGCTGCGCACTTTGAGTTGCTCGGCAACGAACCTCGAGCAATTTACAACGCTTACCTGGCGGGCGGACAGGCGATGAAAGAGGGCTACCCCTTTACGGTCGATGAATGAGATACCCGCCAGATCCAGGGTGAGGCGCCGACCTTCGGCAAGAGCCAGATCACAAGACGCATTGACTTCATCGACCGCATCGCCAATGACCTCGCCTTCCAAGAGCAGGGTCACCGCGTCTCCGGTCGAGTCCACAACGGAGATCCTTAGCATCGCGTCGTCGCTCCAACCCCCGCTTTGGTTGATGCAAGTCAAGAACCAGAACCCTTAAGGGCCCCCGATACTTCTCTACCCCATTGGATATACGAACCATCTAGACACTTTCGCGATCAGGTTGGGTTTGGGTTCTTCACGCTATTTCGTGAGCACGGAACGACGGGCTGGGACCGCTTACGGAGTTTCGTGAGATGCCCGGGTAATCCCCAGCTTGCTGATGCGGTCTCGTAGAGTATTGGGGTGAATTTTGAGAATCCCAGCCGCACCCTTGGCGCCGCTGATTTTCCATCCGGTCTGCTCCAACACCTTAAGAATATGTCGCCGTTCGACCTCCTCAAGCGAAGCAGCATCATCGAGCGGCTTTACCTGTTCAGGTCGTGGATCCGGATGGTCCACACCTCCAGGGCGAATGGGAACGGTGGAAGGTAAGGGATCAAGCTGGATTATTTCGGGGGGAAGAAGATCCGGCGCCAGAGCTAAGGCGGAAACCGGGGACAGAACGACTCCTCGTTCGATGACATTCCTGAGTTCCCGTATATTACCAGGCCAGGAGTATTTCACCAACCGGTCCATCGTTTCCGGTGAAATAGTGTCGATCCTTTTCCCCATCTTCCGCGAGTAGTGGACAAGAAAGAATGCCAGGATCTGCGGGATATCCGATTGGCGCTCGCGCAGCGCCGGTACGTGGAGTGGTAGAACATTCAGGCGGTAGAATAAATCGGAGCGAAACATTCCCGAGCGTACCGCTTCGGCCAGGTTGCGATTGCTGGCGGCGATGATTCGCACGTCGACATGAACCGTGCGACTGCTTCCCACGGGTTCAAACTCCTGCTCCTGGAGAACACGAAGAAGCTTCACCTGCGTTTCTAATGGCAGCTCGCCGACTTCGTCAAGGAAAAGAGTACCGCCATCCGCCAGTTCGAATCGGCCGGTGCGGTCAGTGGTCGCGCCCGTAAAGGCGCCTTTAACGTGCCCGAAGAGCTCGCTCTCCACAAGGCCGGCGGGAATCGCACCGCAGTTGACTTTGACTAACGGTCGATCTTTGCGCGTGCTATGGCTATGGACGGCCCGGGCGATCAGTTCCTTGCCCGTACCCGTCTCCCCGGTTATCAGGACGTTCGAATCAGTGGGCGCGACCTGCTCCACCAGTTGCAACAGTTTCAGCAGGCTGGGACTATCTCCGACGATTTCGTCGGGGTTGTACTCTCTCCGGATCTCTTCCTCGAGGTACTGTTTCTCTGCGGCTAAGCGCACCCGTGACTTGGTCACTTGCCGGTAATTCAAGGCGTTGTCAACGGCGATGGAGATTTGACTCGCAATCTGTCTGAGGAAATCAACGTCTTCCTGGGCGAGGCGGCGATCTTCCCTCCAAGCCAGATGGAGAACCCCGAGTGCGTGATCACGTTGAATCAGAGGAAGTAAGCAATTGGTTTGCAGGCCTTCGCCAGCCAGCGCCAGCTCGTAGGCCTCACCCTTGGGTCCTCCATAGATATCGGGATCCGTCCCGCGTTGTCCGACGTTGCCGGTAACAACAGGCTTCGCTGTGCGGAATGCCTGGCCCGACGGCGACCCCTGAACAGGAATCAGCATCCCTTCACGCATCGAGCCCTTTGGCTCAATGCACTCGAGTACATCGACGCGTAGCTGCTCTCCGTTGCTCTCCGGAAGCGCTAGCCCGACGAAGTCGCACTCCATAATCTGCTTGAGCTCTTCCAGAAGGGCTTGAAAGAGCAGGTGGAGATCCAGGTTAGAGGCGATTCGGTTGTTCAAATCCAACAACAACCGCAGCCGGTCGCGCTCATGCTGAAGCTCACGTTCGAAGCGCTTCCGCTCGGTAAGGTCGCGGATTATTTTTGCGAAGCCAATGAGTTTTCCTTCTTTTTCTCGAATGGAGGCAGTGATGACTTCCGCCCAGTACTGCGACCCATCCTTCCGGACCCGCCAACCCTCAACGGTAGAGCGGCCCTCGGCTTCGGCCTCTCTCAACTCCTGGTCGGGCTTACCCAGTTCGATGTCGCCCTTTTCGTAGAACCGTGAGAAATGCTGACCCAGAATCTCGTCGGCGCTGTAACCCTTGATGCGTTCGGCCCCTTCGTTCCACGTAATCACCCGCCCTTCCGGGTCCAGGATGAAGATGGCGTAGTCGTGCACGCCCTCCACGAGCAAGCGAAACCGTTCTTCGCTCCTCCGCAGCGATTCTTCCGTCCGCTTCCTTTCGATCCCTTGGGATATGGAATCCGCGGCAGCGGCGAGGGTGTCGAGAATGGCAGTGGCGAGCGTCTTCCGGGAGAAAACGGCCATAACTCCGACCATCCGATTATCAACCACCAGGGGATGACCCGCAAAGGCCACCATGCCTTCCTTCTCGGCCCAAGTCTTGTCGTTGATTCGTGGATCGTCGAGGAGCGCGTTGGTGAAATGCGGTCTCATCTCCTCCGCAATCAGACCGATTTTGAGCTGACCAATCGGGATACGGCTGTGGGGGCCATCGATGTGGGTATACATGCCGGCACTGGCCTGCATCTCCAGTATTTTCGCATCTTCATTGTAGGTCCAGATCCGGGCAAAGGCCACATCGAGGTGCTGAACCAGGGCCTCCGCGCAGCGCTGGACCATCACTCGAAGATCCCCTTCCCCTGCGAGTGCGTTACTGATATCGGCGCGAATCGCGGACTGCCTCGCCCGCGCTGTACGCAATTCCTCTGCTTCTTTCCGCTCGGTGATGTCGCGGATGAAGCCGGTAAAGAGGCGCCGGCTGTTATCCGTGACCTCACCAAAGGAGATCTCCACCGGGAATTCCTCGCCACTCTTACGGAGCGCGGTTAGCTCCACTCCCTGCCAGTTCAAGTGGCGTTGCCCGGTTTTCAGATAGCGCTGGAAGCCCGCTTGGTGGATCTTGCGCAGATAGTCCGGCATCAGAATCGTCAGCGGCTGGCCAATCAACTCGGAAGCGGAGTAGCCGAAGATTCTGGTCATCGCCGGATTGTGGTAGAGGATATGACCAGTTTCGTCGATGGTGACAACCGCGTCGGTGGCAGTCTCCACCACATTACGGAACTGCTCCTCGCTGTGGCGGCGGGCGGCTTCCGCATGTTGGCGTTCAGTAATCTCTTTTTTTAATTCCTCGTTAGCAGCGGTAAGCTCTCGGGTCCGCTGCTCGATCCTTTGATCGAGTTCCCTCGCCACCCGCTTCTGTTCGCTCAGGAGCCGCGCCTCTTGCAGTCCGACCGCCGCCTGATTGGCCGCTACACTCAGAATGAGTCTCTCGGTCTGCTCCGGGAAATCCGCCCGCTCCGACCCCGCCACAATGACGCCGATTTCACCTTGCAATCCCAGTCGCAAAGGCACAATCGAAATGTCGCCCTCCGCCAGGGGGTTTTTGATCCGCGAAGGCCATTTTTGTGATTCAGCTCCCAGCCAGGGTTTGAACACCCTGCCGATCTCCTGCGGCCGCAGCATCGGTCCTTGCGAGTGAGCGGACCGTACCATCTCAACCGGCCCCTCGCCGACTGGGTTTGCCAGCCACACATAGACAAGATCCAGGGGAAGCACGCTGAGTAGCGCGTCGAGTAAGGTATGAACAATCTGAGCGGGTCCGCTGCCGCTCCAGACAGCAGGAAGTGCGAGGACGCTGACCAGGTCATTAATGCAGCGCTGAAGACGATTGATCTTCTCGGCGGGATGTTCGATTTCCATCTCGGGTTAGACGACCGTCGGAGGTGACATCGTCCGCCTGGCCCGACGCTGGCGAACTTCCGGCAAAAACTGCTCCGGTGGTACAAAGAACGGATTCTCCTGAAGAATGCCGCCGATAATAACCATCGGATGCGTCCGCATGATGTCAATTACGGTGTCCCCTCCGAATTTCGTGAGATGGTAAGTGCAGATAACCGCGTCATCGTGGCGGCGCCAGACATCATTCACGCGCGATTCGAACTCGACGAGATTGTCGATGTGCGATCCACCTTCAGCCGCCCAATCCATACGGCAGACAATGCGGCTGAGGGGAAATCCTCCCGGGGCGTTGCCGCTGGCCGCCTGTTCGAATACTCCGAGCATCCGATCCTGATCGAAACGGCCGTCCCGAAGGTACGTTTCAGTGTTGATGCGGAGCTCTAATTGCCCGCTCCGCTCGGCGGCGGTCGGGTCGATTCCTATCGTAGCCAACCGTTGCAGATGGTCACGGCGTTGATCGGGATTAACGACGTGCACGGCCTTGTCGCCACACTCGAATCCGTCCTTAATGAACGGAAGCAACACGCGATACTCTTCGTCGTCGCTATTGAAAAACGCGCAGACATGGCGTACTTCGCCGAGTTGGGACCCGGCAAAGGAAATGGGCGCCGCGGACCTCTTCATGGTGTATTCCTCCCATGGTTTTTTCGCGAACCTGGTTATGTTCCGTTTCCAGCTTTCTAACCCTCTGAGCGGATGGAAGATCTTGCATGTTGTGTCCGTACTGTCAGTGCCGGTCTTCTGGGACCTCGGTACTTTGGCTAGACATGCGTCTGAAGAACTATACAGAGCGACTTAAGTAACGGCGTGTCCTTTCGTGGCACGGCCGTCCCGGCCGTGATCACGGGCGGGACGCCCGTGCCACGATTTATGTCGCTCTGTAAAGAATGGATCGTTCGGGTTAGTCAGTGACATGCTTTACCTCGACGTAATGTATCTCGCGCGGTCGACGAGGGGAGTGAATCCCCTGGCTTACGGAAGCGCAAGTCCAGTGCCAACCGGAAATTGTTGAAATGAAATGAATTGCCGGGCTGCCGGATTGACGAATTTCGTCAATTGACGAAATCTGTGCAAAGAGCTTTGTTATTTCGCCCCTTTTGGGGCTCAAAAACCTGAGTTTGGTTAGGGTGCCGCTATGGGAGGGTTGTGCCGAGGATGGGAAAGGCGGTGGAGAATGAGATTGCCTTCACCGCAGACGGGTTTATTTTCTCTCCAGCCCTCAGACGCTTGACCGTTTGGGTCCAGACACGTAGCGGCTACCCCTTTCATAGAAACGGAGCAAACGGTGGGTTTCTCGCGAGATTCCGACCCTCACGCTCCTGCCTATTTCCCCCGTTGGCCTGACTGAGACGCCAAGCCACAATGGACCAGCACCGCACAGGTCCAGGCCGCCGTGTTGGAGGCCGATGCCCATTGCCTGAGCAAGTCTCCCTGGGCCTTTTGCGAGGTTGATCAAGGGTGCTTGGCCGCGGCGAAGCTGCATGAGATGAATTCCATCCAACGGTTCAAGAGCGCGCAACAGGACGCCTGCCCCAACCCCGCGAGATTCACTGCTGACGTTTACGAGGAAGTGTAGACCATAAGCACGATAAACATACGCGTGCCCATGATCGAGGAATAGAGACTTGTTTCGCAGTGTAGGTCCTCGAAAGGCATGCCCGGCGGCATCGCCCACTACATATGCCTCCGTTTCTACGATCCGCCCGCTCGTTCTTCCCGCCGGAGTATCATGCACCAGGGTCTTGCCGATAAGGTATTTTGCCAATTCGATGGTGTCAACAGGTAAGCCGGACCGGTGAATGCGGCGAACGTAGCGATGATTTTGCTTCTGAGCCATCCAGGCTCCCGCTAGACGAGGCAATGGTCGGCGACTCTCTCGCGACCGCCTGTACTGTCCATTTTGCTGTGCCGGACGCTGCTCAAAACCAACTGGAACACTTTTCCATCCAATTGCGAGGTTCATTCTCGAGAACTCTGCGCTTCCGGCTTCCCGTTGGCTGCGCTTACTGAGGGCCCGCGAGCGTAACAGCATACCACTCGAGTGGGTCCTGCCACATCTGTACAATCTTAAAGCCTGCGTCATCCAGTAAGGCCCTGAGCGTATCCTGCGTGAACTTGTAGCTGTTCTCCGTGTGAATAGTTTCGCCCTGGGCGAAATGGAGATGGAGTTTCGCGGCCGGGATCCGCACATATTGTTCGCGCAGACTCTCAAGGTGCATCTCGATTCGCGACTCAGCTCGGTTCCAACGGGCGCGATGCCGGAACCCGGCGGAATCGAAATCAGCGTGAAGCTCTCGATTGAGGCGGCGGAGGAGATTCAGATTGAATTCGGCTGTGACACCTTCGTTGTCGTCGTAGGCCGCTAACAGAACTTCCTCATCTTTGACCATGTCCGTGCCCAGCAACAACGCATCGCCGCTGTGCATCTGCGCGCGGAGATTACAAAGAATTGTCCGCGCGGCCTGAGGCGAGAAGTTACCAATGCTCGTTCCGATATAGAGCGCGAGCGTGGTACCTTTGGCGCGGGGTAGTCGCGGTGGGTGCGTCACGTAGTTCCCCACGATGGGCTGTAACCGCACGGTGGGTAGTAACGACTCGATGCTCGTACATGCCTGGTTGAGCGCCTCCCGCGATATGTCGCACGGTGCATAGGTCACTCGTCCATGGCAGCGCATCGCAGCCTCAAGAAGTATCCCGGTCTTGGCGGCAGTCCCTGCGCCCAACTCAAAGACACGCAGTATTTGAGGCAGGTCGGGTCGCACTCGGGCGACGATCTCTTCCGCAAATCGGACCAGGATTTCACGCTCGATCCTCGACGGATAGTACTCCGGTAAGGTCGTGATGCGTTCGAAGAGGCACGATCCCCATGCGTCGTAGAACATCCAGGGCGCGAGCGATCGGGGTGATCTGGCCAGACCGTTCTCGACCTCGCGGATGAGCGCCGCTTCCGTATCCAGCGCAGTCGGACATTGTCCGAGTTCCGGCAGAATCGTGGCTGTAGTCATGATGGTTGACCCTTGTGAGACGCCAGGCGTAGCTTCTCGCCGGGTTGGACTGCATCTCTGAGGCCACACGTGGGAGGCAGGAATAATGCCTCAGAATCAGGGGGAAGACTGTAACGCTTCGACGACCGAGCTCTATCAGAGTCAGTCATTGGTGTCGGCCCACCGTCATCCGACGCCGTTGAGCCGCGCTGATCAACCGCGAACGCTGGCCGCTCGGGCGTGTTAGCGGCCTGGGTTCGAAAACCGTACAGATGGCAGGTAGCGTGCATATGTGAAATCGCACGATTGCTAAAGCGAGGTGTGTTGGATTCTCGCCATGGTTTTTACCCGCGCATTCGTTGCAATTCCCATCATCACCGGGAGGCAGGAGCAATGCCTGAGTTCGATCACGGAGGAGGGTGATAAAGCAACCCTATAGTCGCAGATACGCCCACACTCTGCGTCCTGCGGATCAGGAGTTTGCGCCAAGTCTGCGGTACCCGGCATCTAATTGTTGAATCAGGCCGGTGATGCGGACTCAAAATAGCTCGAAGGTGTAACGATGATTGGATCTTCTGATCTGCGGATGACGAGAATTCCACTCGGGCACGGGGCCGGTCGTATTCCCGCACTCGGCTTCGGCACCTTGATTCCCGACCCAGCCGTCACGATAACTGCGACCAGAGACGCACTGGAAGCCGGATTTCGACACTTCGATTGCGCGGAACGATACGGGAACGAGCGCGAGGTCGGCAGGGCGCTCGAGGCAGGGCTTGCCGCGGGAGGGATCGCACGCGAAGACATTTTTGTTACCACAAAGCTGTGGAACTCCAATCACCGGCCCGAGCGCGTCGAACCGGCTTTCGAGGCGAGTCTGGCAAGACTCGGGCTCAATTACCTGGATCTCTATCTCATTCATACTCCCTTTGCATTTCAACCCGGCGACGACCAGGATCCGCGGGATCAAAAGGGCAATGTCCTTTACGACCACGACGTGACTTTGCTCGACACCTGGAAAGCGATGGAGAGTCTCGTAGATCATGGCAAATGCCGGGCCATCGGACTCTCGGACGTCGGTTTAAACGAAGTGAAGCCCATCTATGATTCAGCGCGAATTAAGCCAGCCGTGGTCCAAGTAGAATCACATCCGTATCTGCCGGAAACAGAATTATTGGGATTCTGCAAGGAGAAGGGCATTGTGTTTTTGGCCTTTGCGCCATTGGGTCACGGGATGAGTCCGGGGCCGCTCGAAGATCCAGTGATTTTGGCTATCGCCGCGCGAGTTGGAAAAACGCCCGCACAGGTGCTGTTGGCTTGGGCGGTCGAGCGCGGTACGGCTTTGCTGACCACGCCCAGGAGTGCGGCCCGGGCGAGAGAGAATTTCGACATCTCTCCCCTTCCGGAAGACGCGCTGGACGAAATCAATCGAATTCAGACCCGACAGCGGCTGAATGAAGTGGTGAAAACCGGCAGTCCGGGCTTCATTCCACGAGGTAGATGAACATGAAAGCGAAATCGCAGCTAAAGCAGTCCATGCAAGAGGAGCAAATCCGTGCGGCCCTGAATGCGCCCTGGCACGCGTCGGCCGTCGGCGATGCAAACGCGGAACACGATATTTACGCTTGTCAAATTGAAGGCTCAAGATGAACGATCAACAAAAGAAGGAGCAGTATTCTGGAGTGCGAGATCAAGAGATCC
>Ga0209415_10019911_pt1 | contig 10474 bp, 8 predicted proteins | sample PeaSoiSIISIP2007_FD_187696 | JGI IMG/M metagenome (GOLD analysis project Ga0209415, IMG submission 187696) | Peat soil microbial communities from Weissenstadt, Germany - SII-SIP-2007 (SPAdes) (version 2) | ecosystem: Environmental > Terrestrial > Soil > Wetlands > Peat | place: Germany...
CTTCGAACGCCGAATAGATGACATCGCGTGTGTGTCACCGCGCAGCGAGCCGGGCGTCCGCTCACTACTCGACGTGTTTGCCGCGTCCGTTGCGACGTGGGGTGATTGCGTCGCCGTGGACGCGGGCGACACGGTGTTGAGCTACCGCGAGCTCTGGGACGCTGCGGAGAGTCTCGCCGCACGGCTACGTTCGCTCGGTATCGGGCCCGGTGACCGCGTCGGTGTTTGTGTTTCGAGCGGGACCGCGGAGCTCTATGTGGCGATCCTTGGCGTTCTGGTGAGCGGCGCGGCGTACGTGCCGGTCGATGCGGAGGATCCACCGGTGCGCGCCGAGGCGGTGTGGCTGATCTCCGAGGTCTGCGCGGTGGTGGAGGACAGGCTCGCGATTGCCGCGCTTACGGACGGCGCGGGCGGCGGGCTGAAACTCGACCCTCACGACGATGCCTGGGTGATCTTCACGTCTGGTTCGACCGGCGCGCCGAAGGGTGTCGCGGTGACGCATCGCTCGGCAGCGGCGTTCGTCGACTCCGAGGCGCGGCTATGGAGCGTGCGCCCTTCCGATCGGGTGCTTGCAGGATTGTCCGTGGGGTTCGACGCGAGCTGTGAGGAGATGTGGCTCGCGTGGCGCAATGGGGCAGCGCTCGTCCCGGCGAAGCGCGGGCTCGTGCGGGCGGGGGCCGAGTTCGGTTCGTGGCTCTGCGATCACGGTGTGACGGTCGTGTCCACGGTTCCGACGCTCGCGGCCATGTGGGACGACACAGCGCTGGCCGGCGTCCGCCTGTTGATTCTTGGTGGTGAGTGTTGTCCCGAGCCCTTGGCCTGGCGGCTCGCGCGAGGTCGTGAGGTATGGAACACCTACGGGCCGACGGAGGCTGCCGTCGTGAGCACGGCGGCACGTCTGCGGGTAGGCGAGCCGGTCACGATCGGCTGGCCGCTTGACGGTTGGCAAGTTGCCGTCGTCGATGCGCTCGGCATCCCGGTGGCGTTCGGTGAAGCGGGCGAGCTGGTGATCGGAGGCGTCGGCTTGGGCCGCTATCTCGATCCGGAGCTGGACGCTGAGCGGTTCGCCGCGATCGTGCCGCTGGGATGGGAGCGCGCATACCGCACCGGCGACTTTGTGCGCGAGACGATCGACGGTCTGGAGTTCGTGGGCCGTCGCGATGATCAGATCAAGTTGGGCGGCCGGCGGATCGAGCTCGGCGAGGTCGAGGCGCAGCTGCTGGCTGTGCCGGGTGTCAAAGCGTCCGCCGCGGCGGTACGCGACACCGCCTCCGGCAGCAGGGTGCTGGTCGGCTATGTGGTCGGAGATGTCGAGCCGCGGCAGGTCCGCGCCGAATTGGCCCAGCGGCTCGCGGACTCGATCGTCCCGGTCATCGTTGTGGTGGACTCGATCCCGACACGGACGTCCGGCAAGGCCGACCGCGCCGCGCTGCCGTGGCCGCCACCGTCATCCGGCGGCGTCGCAACGCCGGGGCGCGACGGCTGCGCCCAGCTGGACGTGACGGCTGCGTGGCTTGCCGAGCGCTGGGTGGATCAACTGGGTTCACAGCCGATCGACGCGGACAGCGACTTCTTCGAGCTGGGCGGGAACTCGCTGGCCGTGGCGAAACTGGTCTCAATTCTGCGCAGCCGGTTCCCGGCGGTGGCGGTCGCGGACGTGTACGCGCACCGCCGGCTCGGAGAGCTCGCGGCTCGACTCGAGCAGATCGGCGGCGTGAGCGAGGAGAGGACGGGCGCACCGGCGGCGCCACGGGTTCGCTGGGGAGCGGCTCAGCTCGCCGGCATTCTTGCGTTGTTCTGCGTTACCGCGCCGCAGTGGATCATCGGCATCCTCGCCTTCACTCACTGGCGCCACGGGCCCGGGCCGCAGGTCGGCTGGGGCTGGTTGCTGGCCGGCTGGCTGGTGTTCGCGAGCGCCCCCGGGCGTGCAGCGATAATGCTCGTTGCAAGACGTGTGCTGGCTGGCCATCTGCGGCCTGGACGCTATCGGCGACACGGTTGGTTGACGGCGCGCATCTGGTTTCTCGAGCGTCTCGCTGACGTCTGCCATCTGGACGTCCTCGCCGGCACGCCGTGGGCGGCGCGCTATGCCCGAATCTCGGGCGTGCTCCTCGGATCGGGCGTGCGTCTCGGCACGCTGCCCCCGCTCGGCGGTCTGGTGAGAGTCGGCGACGGCGCGAGCATCGAGGCCGATGTCGATCTCCACGGCTGGTGGATCGAAGGCAACGAGTTGGTCGTCGGCGAGATCGTGATCGGCGCCGGTGCGAGCGTTGGTACGCGCAGCGTGCTGATGCCCGGTGCCGAGATCGGCGAGGGCGCCGAGATCGACCCGGGAAGCGTCGTCACCGGGATCGTCCCCGCGCGGGAGCGGTGGGCGGGGTCCCCCGCCCGCCATATCGGGGCGGCCGGCGTGGACTGGCCGTCGATCTCCCCGCCCGCTCCCCGCCATGCCCTCTTCTGGAAGGTGATGTTCGGGGTCGGTCTCGGGGCCCGTAGCGTCATGCCGATAGCGGCGATCGTCCCTGGCCTGTTGCTGCAGTCCTTGCTTGGCCCAGGCGGGAAGTCGCTTGGGTCGCTGGTCACGACCACGATCGTCGCGGCGCCGTTGATCGCGGCGAGCTTCCTCGTGACTTATGGGCTTCTCGTCGCGCTGCTGGTGCGTCTCGTCGCACGGCTCGTGCGGCCCGGCTGGCACGCCGAGGTCGGGGCGACCCCGTGGGCGCTGTGGTTCACGGACCTGATGATGGCGGGAGCGCGCGGTGTGCTGTTCCCGTTGTACGCGACGGTGTTTACCCGTTCCTGGCTGCGCCTGCTGGGCGTGAAGGTGGGTAGGCGGACCGAGATCTCGACGGCGGCGGGGCTGAACCGGCTCGTCAGCTTCGAAGACACGAGCTTCGCCGCCGACGACGTGGCGTACGCCGTCGCGCGCGCGCGCAACGGATGGGTCTCGATCTCGCCAATCACCGTTGGCAGCCGCACGTTCCTCGGGAACGGCGCGATCGTCCCTGCCGAATCGAGGATCGGGGATGACAGCCTCGTCGGGGTGCTGAGCATCGCGCCGCTGATGAGCGGGCACGGCTCGTCGTGGTTTGGCGCTCCTGCGATCGAGCTGCCGCGCGTGCCCGACCAACCGGACGCGAGCCGGACGACGAATCCACCGGCGCGTCTGATCGTCGGACGCGGCGCCACCGAGCTGTTGCGGATCCTCTTGCCGGGCACAACTTCGGTGGTCCTGGCCTCGCTCGTCTACCTCGCGCTCGATACGGTCGGCCGCCGCGCGGGTCTTGGGCCGATGATGGTCGCCGCACCGTTCGCGCTCCTTGCAGCTGGACTGAATGCCGTGCTGGTGACGATCGCGGCGAAATGGCTGCTGATGGGGCGCTACCGGCCAGGCGATCATCCACTCTGGTCGCCGTTCGTCTGGCGCGATGAGATCATCAACACCTGCCAGGAGCAGCTCGCCGGGCCATGGCTCCTGCACCACGCACTAGGTACACCGCTGATGTCCGCCTACCTGCGGGCAATGGGGTCGAGTGTCGGCTCGGACGTCTGGTGTGAGACGCTGAATGTCACCGAGTTCGATGTGGTGACGCTCGGCGACGGCGCGGTGATCAACCGCCACGCGTGCCTGCAGACCCACCTCTTTCACGACCGCCTGATGCGCATCGGCCCGACCACGATTGGCGCCGGCGCGACGCTCGGCCCGAGCACCGCCGTGCTGCCGAACACGACGATCGGTGCCGGCGCCACGGTAGGCAGTCGCTCCGTGGTGATGCGCGGCGAGGAGCTGCCGCCACGAACCCGCTGGCACGGAATCCCAGTCGTGGCCGGTTGACGATCACCGCAGTCACGGTCACCGCCCACTCCACCGAGCCACCGCAGGTCAGGCTGCTCGACGCCCGTCCGGCTGGCCTGGACGGCGCCCAACTGCGCCGCTGGGCGCGCGCCGAGGCGGCCGCCTGCGACGCGCTCCACGTTTCGCGCTCCTACCGCTACCCCTATGCACTCATCACCTGGCACGCACAAGCGGTGGGCGTCGACATCGAACGCACGGCACCGTGCAGCGCCGCGTTCGCCAGATCGATCTGCACACCGGCAGAGCGTGCCGACCCGGCCTTCGCAAGCTACGGCGACGCCGACATCACATCGCTGTGGTGCAGCAAGGAGGCTCTCGCCAAGGCCCTCGGCAACGCCACAGAATACGACCCGCGACGCCTCGAATCGCCGATGCGCTGGCCGTCGGGACGAGCTGGGGCGTGGCGCGCCGCACAGCTCGCCGTTCCCGAAGGCCACACGGCATGGCTCTGCTGGCGCGACCACGCTCGCCGGTGACGGCCTGAGCTTTCGGACCTAACTCCCGTAACCTCGGGGCCGCACGGAGGTGCGTCGTTCTAACGGCTATCGTCCCGCCTGATTGCACGCGGGAACGAGTGAGGCTTTTCTGAAGGCGCGCCGGCCCCTCGACGCTGTGCGCGAGGCGCCGCCGCGGCGGGCGATCCGTCGGCTTTTCGCGTGGGGCGGAGTCCTGGCGATCGCGGGGACCTACTCACTGGTTGCCGCGACCAGCGCCGGATCGACCGGGCTCCAGCGGTTGGATCCGCCGAGGGCGAGCGCGCATGCGCCGACAAGCCGTCCCGTCATGTCTTCGCGTCCTGCCTTGCCCCGGCGCATCAAACTGGAGGTGGCGAACACCGTCGGACTGCGAGTGATCACGTTCGTGGACCACACGCGCGTCGAGCGCTTCCACGGCGGGAGAGTCAAGCCGCGCACGCTCGTCACCCAGATCCGCTATCCGGCGCAGGGATCGGCTGAGGCAGACGACGTGCGCGACGCCACCCCGTTGACCTCCGCAGGGCCGTTCCCGCTGGTTGTTTTCGGGCCTGGCTTCGCCGAGACGCCGACCGTGTATGCGCGCTTGCTTGACGCGTGGGTGCGCGCCGGCTACGTGGTCGCCGCTCCGCTGTTCCCGCTGACCCAGAAGCACGTTCCGGGAGGGCGACGCGAAGCCGACCTGATCAACCAGCCTGGCGACATGAGCTTCGTGATCACGCGCATGCTGGCCGAGAACGAGCTGGCGGCCAGCTTCCTCTTCGGCCTGATCGACCCCGATCTGATCGCCGTCGCCGGCCAGTCCGACGGTGCCGCGACGGCGCTCGCAGTGGCCCTCGACCCGGCCTTTGCCGACCCACGAATCGATGCGGCGATCATCTTGTCGGGAGCTGAGCTGACCAGCATCGACGACACGATCCCGTTCCCGACCCAAGGACCCGCGCTGCTCGCGACGCAGGGCAGCAGGGATACGATCAACGAGCCTGCCGCGACCCACCGGTACTTCGACCTCGCGCCGCCGCCGAAGTTCCTGCTGACTCTGCTCGGGGCGACCCATCTTCCCCCTTACACGACGCAGGAGCCTTACCTTGGCGTCGTCGAGCACGTCACGATCGCGTTTCTCGATCACTTCCTGCTGCACGAGCACGCGACCCTTGATCGCATGCGCGACGCCGGCAACATCTCCGGCATCGCGACGCTGATTGGCTAATCCGGGCGCCGTCGACGGCCTTCCGGCACCGACGCGACGTCGATATTCATCGGGGCGCTGCTGGATAGCTTGGGTGGCCTACTGGGCCAACACGGCCTTCACGACCAGGCGCGCTTGGTCAGGCGGCCGGCAAGCGCCGGGCCCATCCCCCTCCCCGTTAGGCGCCGAGCTGCGCCGCTGCGAAGTCGGGCTTGCACAGCCACGAGAAAAGTGATATCACTTAGATAACAGTTTTCGAAGAGGTTCCCGAGGAGCAGCCATGAACGTCAATTGTTGGGCTGACAAGAACGCTAGCGGCCCGCTGAAGCTTGTACCTCGGTACGAGTACAGGCACCCGCGGGTGTTCGCCGGTGTACGCATGGCTTCCGGTGTCTGGCTGCTCATCCTCACCGCCATCCTGTACGGCTACGACCGCGGCGGCTGGTGGCGAGCCCTGCTGATCCCGGCAGCAGCGGGGCACTTGTACTTCGCCTATCTCCTGTACCGCCTGCCACGAGCAGCCAATGCAAGTCCAAGTAGGGATTCGACGGATACGCCGTGACGGTCGCGCCGATGACCGCTGGGCATCGTTGCCCGGCAGTCATCGCGCAGAGCGGCCAAGCGGCGCCTCGGATCCGTGCTGCCAGGTGGCGTCGACCGCGAGTAATCACCGTTTCCAGCAACGCTCCCACGAGGAGGAGTCATGAGCCAGGATGTCCAGCAATACCACGACCCCGAGGCGGCGCCCGTCGGGCACTCGGGGACCCGCGTCGTGATCCAGGAACGGCCCGCCTGGGCGATCAGTGGTTGGTTCGGCGTGCTCGTCGTCGCCGCCTGTGTCGCCGCCGCCGTCCTGCTCGCCGGCTCGGTGTGGATCATCGCGCCGATCGTGATCGGATCCCTTGTCGCCACCTCGCTGGTGATGGTGCAGCCGGGCCATACGAAGGTCGTACGGTTCTTTGGGAGCTACGCCGGCACGGTGCGTCGTACCGGCCTGTGGTGGATCGTGCCGCTGGCGGACCGCCGCAGCCTGAGCATTCGGGTGCGGAACTTCGAGACCAACCATCTGAAGGTCAACGACGCCGACGGCAACCCGGTCGAGATCGCCGCGATTGTCGTCTGGCAGGTGGCCGACACCTCGCGAGCGGTCTACGCCGTCGATGACTACGTCAACTTCGTTCAGGTTCAGGCCGAGTCGGCGTTGCGTCACGTCGCGACCACGCATCCCTACGACGACCCCGGGGGCGAGGGCACCTCGCTGCGCGGCTCAGTCGACGTCGTCGCAGGAGAGCTAGCCCAGGAGGTGGCCCAGCGGGTGACGATCGCCGGGGTGGAGATCGTCGAGGTGCGCATCAGCCATCTCGCCTACTCCCCGGAGATCGCTCAGGCGATGCTGCGCCGACAGCAGGCCAACGCCGTCGTCGCCGCGCGCTCCCGGATCGTCGAGGGTTCCGTGGGAATGGTCGAGATGGCGCTCGCCCGCCTCGAGGAGCACGGCATCGTCACGCTCGACGAGGAGCGCAAAGCGGCGATGGTCAGCAACCTGCTCGTCGTCCTCTGCGCCGACCAACCGGCCTCCCCCGTAGTCAACACCGGCTCGCTCTATACGTGAGCCCTGAGCGCAAGCAAGTGCTGCTGCGCATCGACCCGATGGTCCACGACGCCCTGGCCCGGTGGGCCAATGACGAGCTCCGCAGCCTCAACGCCCAAATCGAAATGCTGCTGCGACACGCCCTCACCGACGCCGGCCGAATGCCCCGACGCGCGGGACCCTTGCCCAAGCGCGGCCGCCCCCGCGCTCCTACGGACTGACTGTGAGCGTGGCCCGGCTCGCCTCGGCGATACACGCGGAATACGCCGCGCAGCAAACGGAGGTATCAGTCAGTGCCCGTCGGAGCCCTGGATGTAGTCGATCAGCGACGGACTGAGGCCGAGGTCCAGCGAGACCGAGCCGCCGGTCAAGCGCAGGCGAGCCCCGTCATCGGTGATCTCGGCCCACCAGTTGTGCGTGTCCACGTCCCTGAGGGCCGCCTTCAGCACAACCGAGGCGCGTGCCTCACGCGTGGTGCATTGCTCGAGACTGTCGAGTTCAAGGCCGAGCTCAGCGACCGTCAAACGGCGGAGGTATTGGAGCTCGACATCGATCGACGCTGCTACCGGGGCCAGGAGGAGATCTCTAGCAACCTGTGGCCGTGGGGTTGGCGCGTGGCTGTAGCTTGGCGGAGGCACAACCACATCACCTTCTGCCGATCCTGTTGACATGGCGTCTCTCTACGCTCGCTTCCGTAACGGTATGGACTCCGATACTGCGAAGTTACTTCCCACGTCGGACCGGGCATATCCGAACAGCGCCGAACAGACTGTCAGTATTGCACCGCAAATTCTGCTCGGTGGGGCGATCAGTCGCAGTGCCGAGATCACGCGATCGGACTTGCGCGCGCCGGGACGTCGGTCGCCGGAGGGTGCGCCTCGCGATGCAGCCGCTGCTCCCGACGACGGCGATCTCGAGCGCGTCCGGGAAGCTCCCGCGGGCGGATCGAACGGTTGAGACGGCGACTGGGTTCCGCATGTGATCAGCGGTGATTGACGACGGTGCAGCTGTGGCAAGCCGATGAACACGAGGCCTTGGTCCAATGGCCGTGGGACGAGGCCCGCGCTCGCGATGTCGTCTCGGCGATCGTGGCCGACGCTGAGGCACGAGTCGAGGAGGACGGATCGTGGCCGGTTCATCCGCGCGACGAGCCGGCGGACGGGGAGCATTGGTCGACTCTGTATCTCGGCAGCGCCGGGATGATCTGGGCGCTGCGCGAGCTCGGGTCGTCGATCGACCTTGAAGCGCTGGCCGTACGTGCCATCGATCGCTACCGCGCGGTGCCGGATTTCGGCGAGCTGGCGCACGCTCCGAGCCTGTGGATGGGCGAAACCGGGCTCCTCGTCGTCGCCGCAAAGACGGGTTCGCTCGCGGCAGATGAGCGACGCCTGCGGGAGCTGGTCGTTGCGAATCGCGAACACGACACGTGGGAGCTGATGTGGGGCTCTCCCGGGACGATGCTTGCTGCGCGCGCGTGCGGTCTTGCTGACGAATGGCGGGACAGCGCCCGGGTACTGTGGGAGCACTGGGACGAGAACAGCGATCTTTGGACGCAGAGGCTGTACGGCAGGGTTGCGCAGATCATCGGACCGGCTCACGGTTTCGCCGGCAACGCCCACGCACTCCGCGGTTATGTGACCGACGAGGTCCTGCGCACGCGTGTGGCGCGGGCACTTGAACGCACCGCAATCCGCGAGGACGGTCTCGTCAATTGGCCTCCCACGGCGCAACCGCGCGAGGGCGCCGACCGGATCCGCGTGCAGTGGTGCCACGGGGCGCCCGGTGTCATCGCCACACTCGGCGATCTGCTGCCACCTGAGCTTGCGCTCGGCGGCGGTGAGCTGATCTGGCGGGCCGGTCCGCTCGGCAAGGGGGCGGGACTCTGCCACGGCACCGCGGGTAACGGCTACGCCTTCCTGAGACTGTTAGGTGTGACCGGCGACGAGCGCTGGCTCGATCGCGCGCGCCGGTTCGCGATGCATGCGATCGCGCAGGTCGAAAGCGAGCGCGAGCGCACCGGCCGCGGGCGCTATGCGCTCTGGACCGGGGATATTGGCGTGGCCCTCTTCCTACGCGCATGCATTGAGGCCGATCCAGCGTTCCCAACGATCGACACGTGGTAGACAGCCAGACGCGACCAACCTCGGCTCGACCGGCCTCGTCAGTCGCGGCGCGTCGCAACTGACGGGTCTGTGCCGTTGGCGCTCGATCGTGCTGCTGTCGAGCGTGTGGGCTGACGATGTGGGTGCGAGCCGTGCATTCTGCGATGGTGGCGGCGAAACCGATGGCCGAGACCAAGCAATGCCCTGACTGTGCCGAGCAGGTGCTCGCGGCGGCACGCAAGTGCCGCTACTGCGGCTACCGCTTCGACCGCGCCGGTGGTGCGCTGGGAGATCTGCTGGCGGGCTGGCGTAGGGACAAGCGGGACGTGACGCTTGCCGAGGTCATCGCCGACTGGGACGTGAGCCTCGAGGGCGGGGAGGAGGCGCGGTTCTTCCGCCTCGCCGAGCTCGACGGTCGCCTCGGCTTTCTACTCGTGACAGGGACGCGACTGGTGTTCTGCGCCGCGCGTGGTCGTTCTCGCCGCGACGAGTTGGTGGAGCGTCCACTCGACGGCATCTCCCATGCGCGCATCCGCGGGAGGTTTGGGGGCCGCCGGCTCGAATTCGGCGGTTCCGCGTGGGAGCACGCGGTGCGCGTCTACGGGCGGGGCGACTTGCAGCGCCTCGCTGAGTTGCTGACGGAGAAATGACCGCAGCGCCCGCCACGGACTCTGATCGCCCGTCGTCCGGCTAACGAAAGCCCTCGGCGAGCGCGCTCACGGACTCCACTTGGTCGGCCATCGTTCTCCGTCGCCACACGCAGCTCGTCGATGCGGTCCCTTCGTCGGTCGGAGCAGCTCGCTCCTTGCGGTCGAACTCGGCCACGACGTCGCCGAGCGCATAGGTGCGGCCATCACGGAGCGGCCGGCGTCGCATTGAAGATGTAGTGGCTGATTCGCCACCTGCCCTCGGAGCGGCGCAAGACAAACAGCTCACGGAAGGCCGTATCCGTCGTCGTCGCGGAGGATCGGATCGTCAGCCTGCCCGTGGAGCGGGTCACCGCGACAGCGATGTCGCCCGCTTCGGCAATGCTGTCGATCTCGACCTGCTCGTCGATCTCGACGTTGCTTACGAAGGCGGAGTACCAAGGCGGGCACTAGGGTCACAGCGGTTCGGTCTGCAGGCGTTAGCGTCTGGGACCCGACCCCGAAGAGCGGTGTCGAGGTCGGTGATCTCTGCGGCCATTGCGACATCGTCCAGCAGGTCGACATAGTCGTCGACGTTCACTCGGTAGAGGACACCGCGATACAGAGGAGGGGCGAT
>Ga0209415_10019912_pt1 | contig 10474 bp, 12 predicted proteins | sample PeaSoiSIISIP2007_FD_187696 | JGI IMG/M metagenome (GOLD analysis project Ga0209415, IMG submission 187696) | Peat soil microbial communities from Weissenstadt, Germany - SII-SIP-2007 (SPAdes) (version 2) | ecosystem: Environmental > Terrestrial > Soil > Wetlands > Peat | place: Germany...
GCTCTGAGACTCACCGATACGTGGCTCTCGTTTCCACCAGCAACGCCATCCGTCACACGACTTCCGAATACTTACGGATAATCAACATCGGATCGCAGAACAACATCGGCTCCGGCCTCTTTATCGGCGGAGACAATCATGGCGATATAAGCCTAAAGGGCGAGGCGTAACTCATGGTCGGCTCAAGCGGCGAGATAGTCCGCTCGCAGAATAACATCGGTTCGGGCCTCTTCGTCGGCGGAGACAACCGCGGTTCCATCAACTACCAGGTGGTGGACGCTCAGACCAGGGCTTGGCTCGCGAAGACGGCCAAGGTCGCGCCGGATCTAGCGCGCCTCCTGGGCAAGGCGCTCAGCGACGGGATAATCTCCCCGGATGCCGTCGATGCGCTCACTATAGCGGCGCACAACGTAAATGCCGATGTAGCCGATGCTCTCATGGTGGCCGGTAGCCACATTAACGCTGACGTGGCCGATTCACTCTCGCGCGCAGGACGGAACATTACGCTAGTATCGCAGAATCGCTTCGAGACTCTGCCGACAAACTAGCTGGAGAACGGCAAGCCCTAGAACAACTCCTCAATTCCATAAATTACCCTGCTCCGCAATTCCAGGAACGCGCGTATCACGATGAATCGGCGACGCCTTACTCAACCGTCTATGTCGATGCTAATCCGTCAGACTACCCTTGGAAGGCCAAGGTAAAGATCTTCGGCTGGGGAGTCCTGGGCGGGATTCTGCTCTGTCTGCCACTTCTCTATCACATGACATTCAGGTAGAACGTTGGTAACAGCCCTACGGGGAAGGTCTGTAAACCGTCGCCTAGCGGCATCCATGCGCATGCTCCGGAAGGCCGGTTCTGCGCGGATCGCGACGTCTTCTGCCCCGCGCGGATGCCGAGCACATCGGCGCGCCGGCGTGCGGTTATCAGGAGCTCTCTGCACCGTTCGCCACCCCGCCTACACCCGGTCAGTCAGGCGGCCAGGCCGTATATTTATGCAGCCTTCGCCCCTGGCGTGAACGCCCGCATCTGCCGCTGGGAGGGCGTGCGGCCGAAGCGCCGTGCAAGAGCACTCCGCCGGGCCTGGCATCATAGGCTCAAATGAGCAAGTCACCTTCTCGGCGCTTCCCTGTGATCGTTACGCAGCTGCCGGTCACCCGCTGTCAGATCTGCCACCGCACCGTCGCCTACCGGCCCGGCAACCTCACTGAGGTCCTGACCGAGCATTACAGCCGGGCCCATCCCGAAGCGCTCGAGCTCGCATCCCGGTAGCCGGTCACGCAGACCCCCGGCACGACCCCGCAGTCATCGTCGCCGACATCGGCCGACCCAGGACGATTCTCCCCCCTGGTGGGTTCGCAGATCGGAAACGTGACACAGCGTGGCCAACTCCCCGGTAGGACCCGCGCAAAGAGCCGCCGATCTGGCGCCGAAACCGGTTCAGCCGACATGCCTTCCGAGCCGAGCCCGAACGGGGTGTTCTGGTGTTGCGAACGCGGCGGCGGACCGTGCACGGCTGTCTGCGCAGGGCCTCTGCGATGCGGTGCGTCCGGCGGGGTCTGGCAGTTCGGACCGGTAGAGTCGTGCCGGTGGACGGTATCCATGACCTGGGTGGCATGCAAGGCTTCGGGGCGGTGGCCCATTCGCCGGCCGAGCCTGCCTTTCAGCAACGCTGGCAGGCCGTGGCCCGGGCGCTGCTGGTGGTGGTGGCGGTCGCGGTGCAGGCGAGCGGAGGGGAGTTCCGGCACTCGATTGAGCGGATGGAGCCGGCCCACTACCTGACGTCAAGCTACTATGAGCGCTGGCTCACCGCGGCGGCCACGCTGGCTGTCGAGCACGGGCTGGTGACCCGGGCCGAGCTTGAGGCGCGCGCTGGCGGGCGGTTCCCGCTGAGCGGCCCCGTGCTCGCCCCGCCGGTGGCCGACGCGGGCCCCGTTGCCGGCCAGCCCCGGTTCGCGGCCGGGGACCGGGTCCGGGTGCGCGAGTGGCATCCGCCCGGGCATACCCGCTGCCCCCGGTACGTCCGGGGCAAGGCCGGTACGGTCGCGCGGGCGGATGGCACGTTCTCAGTGCCTGATGTCGAGGCGCACGGCACCGCCCGGCGCCATGAGCCGACGTATTCGGTCCGGTTCGACGCCGCCGAGTTGTGGGCTGACGGGCAGCACGGCGTGTGGGTGCACGTCGACCTGTGGGACAGCTACCTGGAGCCGTTGTGAGCGAGCAGGCCAATCACCCGGCGCCGGTGTCGCCGGTCGAGCAGCGGGTGGCGGCGCTGGAGGCGCTGCTGACCGAGCGGGGCCTGGTGCCCGAGGGGTTCATCGAGGAGATCACCCGCCGCTATGAGTCGCAGATCGGCCCGATGAACGGGGCGACGGTGGTGGCCCGGGCCTGGACGGATCCCCGGTACAAGCGCCGCCTGCTGGCGGACGGCACCGCCGCGATCGCCGAGCTCGGCTTCGGCGGCCCGGAAGGTGACCACATGGTCGTCGTGGAGAACACCCCCGCCGTCCACAACGTGATCGTGTGCACGTTGTGCTCGTGCTATCCGTGGCCGGTGCTGGGGCTGCCGCCCGCGTGGTACAAGGACCCCCCGTACCGGGCCCGGATGGTCCGGGAGCCCCGCAAGGTGCTGGCCGAGATGGGCTGCCCGCTGCCCGACGAGGTTCAGATCCGGGTGTGGGACTCCTCCGCCGAGGTCCGCTACCTGGTCCTGCCCAGACGCCCGCCGGGCACCGGGGGAATGAGCGAGGCGGAGCTGGCCGGGCTGGTCACCCGGGACTCGATGATCGGAGTGGCGCGGCTGTGAGCTGGCCGCTGAGCCTGCAGGACATGGACCTGCCCCGCCGGAACGGGGAGCTGGCCTTCGACGCGCCCTGGCAGAGCACAGTGTTCGCGCTGGCAGCCGCGGTCATCGAGAACGCGTTCGGCGGCGACAGGGAACCGTTCCGGCAGCAGCTCATCGCGGCCATCGCGGCCGAACCCGGCCGCCCCTACTGGGAAAGCTGGACCACCGCGCTCGAAGCACTGGTGCAGACCCTCGCCCAGCCCAGAGCTGGCGGACCTGCGCGCTTACGGAGTAAAGATGTACCGTCTCTCGGTAGTCTGCTCTGCCGTGCGCGCAGGAGGCGGATGGGACCGGGCTTGGCTCTGCGTTGGAGGAGGTCGCTATCCCTCGACGCCGGCGGCGGCAAGACCCGGGCCCGTTTCGCCATGGACACCAGCCGCCCCGTGGCCCGCGTCGCCTGACCGCAACGCCGCCCCTGGTCACGCGGGTCCCGCCGGCCGCACCCGCCCACCCAATCGCGGTCGCGCCCCATCGCAGCAGCCCCGGGCGGACGCCATCAGGTATCCGGCCTGCCACACCCCCGGCGGGCGCGGCGAGCGCCCAGCAGGCCAGCCGATCCAGCACGTCTCTCACGCTGCGTTACGATCGCTGGTCGCTGCCGACGCGCGGGATCCGCCGTTCTGGCGTGATGACCGCATGTCAGAAGCCGTCAGGTGAGGGGTGCGGAACCGGTCAATCTGCGCTCGTGAGCAGTTGGCCGCACGGCGATGAGCGGGCGAGCTGAACTTACGTCCAGTCTCGTGATCACCGTCCCGATGGTCATGCACTGAATCTGGGAGATACCTCGAAGTTGTCGACGGCGCGTGAATACTGACCCCGGCGTGGCATCGCCGAAAAGGGGTCAAAATTCAGCCGCCGTTGACAGAAGTTGGCGGTTTGGCTGGTTGGCTCCCAGATAGCTCCTAGCCCAAGCTTTGTTCTCGGCCCAGGCGCCAGCCGAAGGCTCGGCCGGGAAGGCGGATCAGGTGGCGACCAAGGGCGGCAGTCGCCACGCTCAGAGATCAACAATTAGGATCCGTTCTCAGGTCGATAAAGGTTTCGCCCCCTCCTTGGACGAATACCATGCTGCTGCCGCCCGGGCATACGTTTGCGGGGGGTGGGAAGCTCATGTCGAAAGTGCAGCTTCCGCCGACCGTGAGGCTCGTGCCGCTGCACGTATCGTTGCTCAGAACGATGAGCCCGGTGGGCAAGCCCGGGGATAGGCTCAACGACAGGTCGAGCGTTGGCGACGAGTCAGGGCCCGTGTTGGTGATCGTGAATGTCTGGGTGCCGGCACTGAACAGATACTCGTAGATGTTAAGGCCGTTGCCGGTATCTTCGAGCGTCCCAGGGCTGAGGATAAGGTCGGACGCGGACCCGTTCCCGGACACGCATCCCCCCTGGAAACACTGCTCTCCCGGCTGGCACCCGGTGCACCCCCCGCAATGGTTCGGGTCGGTCTGGGTGTCCACGCACACGCCATTACACCGGGTTTCCTGGTCCGGGCAGCAGCAGACGCACGCGGCGACCTGCGCCTCCTTGTAAGCTGTCTCACCGAAAAACTGCACTAGCTCGTAGAAGGCATCTGCCTCCTCCCGGCAGATCCTCGGGCTGCGACCCTCACCGCACAGAATTTGCATGCAAGCGAGGAAGTCAGTATCGCATTCAGACTTTGATGCGCCACAGGTGGAGTAGCAGCAGTCGTGGTTATTGCAGCATTGTGTGACATTTACGCCACCGGCGAATCTACCGCTAACGTGAAATCCCTGAGATCCGCATCCGTTGAAATCTCCCGCAAATCCTTGTTGGAGGACTCCCTCGCAAGATCCTAGCTGGCTGAAGCTCGTGATCGCTTGGCAGGAGGGACCTGTGGTGATGGGGAAGTGGCAGCTTCCGGTTATTATCGTCAGGGTTTCCACCTGGTTCGGCCCACGGCGGGCGGGTGCCGCGTGCCCCTGGCTGGAGTTCTCTATTAGCCCTGCGCCAACCCCGGCAGAGGTTATCCCGACCAGGAGCAGCTTCAGAGAGTCGCGGCGAGTCGTGCCTGATGCGATGGTTCTGGCTAGGTCATCGAATGCGTCGTCGTCGAGGATTCTTCCCCGATTGCCGGTCTTCGCGTCCTGCAGGTCGGTATTCCGGGAGGCTCGTCGCCACATGAAAGGCATGCTTATGTCCCATCTGGATGAGTGGAGACGGACCGACCAGCGACATTATGGCTGGCAGCGGCCTTTGCCGGTTTCGCGGGTCGCCGGACGCCTCGTGGTATGCCTGGCAACGCTCTGGTCGGGTGCCAATCCCATCTTCTACGCAGCATCATGGCTGGCCACCCACTTTCAGCGCGGTGACTGGTTTAGTTGCCAGCGCCAATACCGCTGGACCGCCGACCGCGACTTCGGATGCAATCCGCCCGTCTTTGTCGACCAAGACAGCCGACGGTGTCCCGCTGGCCCCGAAGGCGCGGGCGCTTTCAAAGCCAGCATCTAGCACGACCGGTGACCTCAGGCCCATCGCCCGGTTGGTTTCGGCGCCTCCAGTAGAGACCACCAGCAGTCTGGGCGATGCGTCTGTACGACTGGCCTCCCAGGCCTTGAGGTCATCCAGCGTCCTTAGGCAAAAACCGCAGGCCGGGCTCCAGAACAGGACCAGAGTCGCGTGTCCCCGAAACGCAGCTAGGCTGACCTGCTTCCCGTCGATGCCTGGTAGCCGAAATTCCGGGGCTGCCTCGCCAATATGCGGATTTCTAGCTGCGCTGACAGCCCCGCGAGCACCATTGCTCCCGTTTAGAACGAGATTAGGCGTTTCGTTCCTATTTGTGTCACCTGGCTGATAATGGATAGCCGTGAACCTGGCTATGAGCATGCGGATCGCCTCGGGCCCGGCGGCGACGGGGCTACCGATCACGCCAGAGGGGTCGACCAGGACCATGCTGGGCGTACCAAGCGCCCGATAAGCTTTACCGACCTCTCGGCCCTTCTGGATCAGAACATGGGTCAGGCCGTGCCCTGCCAGCATGTGGCCGCTGGCCTGGATTGACGCGGTTGTGATCACGGCGATAGTCAGCCGGTCCGCAAGGTCCAGTTCCCACCGGGCGAGTTCGGGCAGCAGCGCCGTACACTGCCCGCATTTCGGATCCACGAAAGCCAGCATGACTGGCTTGCCCAGCGCCACCAGCTCTGCCAGCGTTGACGTTCCGCCATCGAGCCGGTCCAGGTGGAACGCCGGGGCAGGCGCCCCGACCGGCAACCCACTGTGCGGATCGCCCGGTATCGTGCCAACTGCCGGACGGGCATGGAGCCCAACGCGGCTCAGGGATTCCTCCAGCGCATCTATCCGCAGCAGCAGTCGGCCGTTCTGCCGCAGGACACGAGCAAGCACCCACGTTTCGATGCTCACAACTGTCAGGACCACGACAGCGACGATGAGCCCGAGCGCTGCTGGCAGCGTAAGCCTATTCACCCAGGTCACCAGGCTCGGCCCAGGACGAGTTGTCCCCATGATCACGATGGCCGCCGCTGCAACCATCAGCGCTCCATTGCGAAGGACGGTTTTCCAGCTCACAGGGGCGGAACTGAACTGCCCGAAACAATGGCATTCGGGTCGCCTGCCCCGCAAAATGGCAGCGGCGATCGCCACGGTGAAGACAATGAGGAGACCCAACGCGCCAGTGGCTGCAAGCCAAGCAGACGTTGCAGGCAGAAGCCCTATACCGATCGCAAGTTCAAGCACCGGAACTAGCAATACCACCGCAGGCTGCAGGCGTTCAGGTACGCCGAAACTCCAGAGAGCGGACTTGAAACCCCCGCGGTCAGTGAGCTTAGTAAGCGCCGATACAAAAAAGACCAATACCAGCAATGACCGGAAGACGGCGAGAAGAGCAGATGTAACCGCCATCACACCAGGCCTCCCCAGACGGCGATAGAGGTACAGTATGGTAGCTGTCGGGCATGTCGTCAATGGGGCCGTTGAGGCGATCTCAACGAAATGGGTTCATACAGTCAGCGGACTTATCTACCCAGACTGGAATATCCGGGCAGATATACGGACGAATCAGGAGGTACGAGAAGGCGTGGAGTCCCAGTGGAAGAGGTCTCACTACAAGATCAGCTTCTACGGAAGGCTCCGGGTGATCGTCTATCGTGCCACGCGTGACCTGCCCAGGGAAGTGGTATTGTCCGCCGCGAAGCTACTGGCTGCGGAGCGGTAGCTGCGCGGAGCCGGGCGCTGAGCTGCTTCTGGCAGCCCTCCGGTATCGGCGATCTTGTAATTCCCGCTTCTGAGGGGGTAGCGAGCACATAACGCGTGCGATGGCTCCGCGACCGCACGGGCGCCGATGCGCTGGCTCATGATCATGGCATCGCGCAAGCCACCGCCCACCGCTATCTCGATGAGGTCATCGCAGATGCTGGCACAGGAGGCCCGCTCGGCCCTCTTCCTCACCCATTCGAGCATGGCTAACGTAGGCGACGAACTCACCCATACGCTACGCCTCGGGATCGCGCCCGTATCAGCTTGAAGACTGTCAGCCAAGACGAAAGGCACGGCCGTCGGTCACTCCCAAGCTCGTGTAGCGTCATCGCATAGGAGCTGCCTTAAGCGGCGCCCAGAACCGGATCATCTGCATTGGCCGCCTGAACCCAGACGCGAACGGATCAGCCGTTCGGAATCGGCGATCAGCATCGCGGAGGAGGGACGCTCCTCGCCACGCTGCGTAATAAGCCCTCGTCTGGTAAAGCGCACACACTGCCGCCGATCTGATCGGCAAGGCAGCCTGCGATTGCGGAGTCTGGGGCGGCGCAGGAACGAGTGTTCTGCGCGCCTGGGCAGGCGCCTGCTCGAATGCTCCGACGGGATGTCCGGTAGCCTGCCGGGCCTCGCGGGCCGGCGTGCCTGCGGCCCGATAATAGCGAGCGAGCTCGCGCAGCTCTTCACTATCCTGGGCGGGTGCCCAGGCCCGGCTGCAGCTGCGTGAGCAGGCTGCGAACGAAGGCGACAACGCCAACTCTTGGCGTCCGCCGCTTCCTGAATGCGTCGGAGGAAGCGGCGGGAGATGCGGCGCGTACCCTCCCTCCGTCTGTGAGGTGAGTTCCGGCACGCACTGAGTCCTCCTGCCTTGACAGGCCAGGAGGCACGCGATGCCCGAGCCGTATCGCCCCGCACTGACACCTGCAGGTCTCAAGCATCCCCGGGTCCGGGAGTTCCTGGCCGTCAAGCGCCACCCGGCCAGCGGCGGCCTCCCGGACGCGGTGACCCTCGAGGGCACGTGGATGATCGGGCAGGCCCTGGCGGCCGGGGTGAGGCTGCAGGCCGTCTTTGTCTGCCCGGCGCTGCTCCAGGGAGCTGACGGGCTGGCTCTGGCAAGGAAGGCCGTGGACCTGGGCGCTGAGGGGTACCAGGTGAGCGAGAGAGTCCTGTGCCACTTGGCCGACCGGGACGGCCCGGACGGCATCGCCGCTCTCGGCCGGGCCCGCCGGCGAACGCTCGGTGATATCCGCGTCGGCCGCCTCACCCGGGTGATGATCGCCGACGGTTGGGATCTCCCGGGCAACCTCGGAACGCTGATCCGCTGCGCCGATGGAGCCGGCGCAGCGGCGGTACTGGTTATCGAGCCGGGGTTCGCGCTGAGCCACCCGCTCGTCCTGAAGGCAAGTATGGGCGCCGCACTGGCCATGCCCGTCATCGCCGTCGGCCGCCCAGCAGCAAGACGTTGGCTGCGGCAGCGCGGCTTCCGCACCGTCGCCGCCGATCCCGCCGGCAGCCGTTCCTACCGGGACGTTGACTACCGGGGCCCGCTGGCCATCGTCGTCGGAAGCGAACGGCGCGGCCTGGCCCGGGAGTGGCTGGCCGCTGCCGATAGCATCGCTGCCATCCCGATGCTGGGTACCTGCGACTCCCTCAACGCCGCCGTCGCCGGGGCCCTCCTTCTTTACGAGGCCCTGGCGCAGTACGGCCATTAACCCTGATACGCCGGCCGGAAGGTGCCAGGCCATCTAGCGGCACAATGGGCCTGGTGAACGACGATCCGCTGCGCCCAGCATGACGAGTCCTGCCGACCGCGCCTGGATGATCGCGTTACACCCGAGACTGGCCGGGGGTTCCCGCCCGGCCGCATCATGACGATATGGTCGCCGGGCCTGGCGTTCCCTGCACTGGCTGGATGAGCAGGGGCGGCGGGGGTGCTGCCCCTGCCCTGGCGTAAACCAGGTGCGTCGCGCGCCGGGGTGGTGGCAGCATCGGGGGATGGGCGGGCCTGATGGCCGTGAGGAGCGGCTTGAGGCGTGGGGCAGCGGCAGCCAGGTCTCCAAGGCCAGCCGTCGGGCTGGCGTGGTCTACCGTGACCCGGGCCCCCAGAGCGAGACGGTGCTGGCGTTCCTGCGGCATCTGGAGGGAGCCGGTTTCGCGGGCGCGCCGCGGGTGGTCGGCGGCGGGTTCGCGCCCGATGGCCGGGAGATGCTCAGCTACATCGAGGGGTCGAGCCCGCATCCGGGGCCGTGGGCTGACGAAGCGGCCGCCGGGATAGGCGGGCTGCTGCGCGGCCTGCACGCCGCGGCCGCGACGTTTGCCCCTGCGCCCGGCGCGTGCTGGAAGCCGTGGTTCGGGCGGGAGCTGCCCGGGTCGCGGCCGGTGTTCGGGCACTGCGATACCGGGCCGTGGAACATCATCGCCCGGGCGGGTAGGCCGGTCGCGCTGGTCGATTTCGAGTTCGCCGGGCCGGTAGACGCGGTGTGGGAACTGGCCCAGGCGGCGTGGCTGAACGCGCAGTTGCACGACGACGACGTCGCCGAGCGGTGCGGACTGCCCGGCGCTGCCGCCCGGGCCCGGCAGCTCAACCTGATCCTGGACGGTTACGGCCTGCCTCGCGGCGACCGCGGCGACTTCGTCGACAAGATGATCGCCTTCGCCGTGCACGACGCGCGCGTCGAGGCCATCAGATACCAGGTCACCCCGGAGACTGTCAGCGGGGCAAGCCCGGGCGGGTACCCGTACGCGTGGGCCATCACCTGGCGCGTCCGCAGCGCCTCATGGATGCTCACCCACCGCGCCATGCTCCAGCGCGCCATCACCTGACACCGCCTACCGACCCCCCACGCGCAGGCCGTTCGCCATCCCCGCGCCGCCGCAGACCGACCAGAAACCCGCTGCCACGCCCGGTAACCACAAGTCGGCACGTTCAATGTCCTGTAACCGCCTGATTGGTACGGTGGCGACGATGATTGTCCGGTTAGTCCGAAGTTCCCCCTGATCAGCCTCTGATCAGCCCGCCGATTGTGCCGTGACCTGGTGAACTGCGACCTCGCACATGACGCTACGTAGTCATGTAAATCACATTTCTGGGCATGTTAACGGCGTGTCTGGCTGCTTAGACTCTGATACGTCCGGTATGATCGTGGTCATGTACGTGGTCAAGGTGCCGAACCGGGGATCGCCGCCCGCGATCCTGCTGCGGGAAAGCTACCGCGAGGCCGGCAAGGTCAAGAACCGCACCCTGGCCAACCTGTCATCCTGGCCCGAGGCCAAGGTCGAGGCCCTATCCCGGGTGCTGAAGGGCCAGCCGCCGCCCGCCGCCGGCCTGGACGGGGCGTTCGAGATCACCCGCAGCCTGCCGCACGGCCACGTCGCCGCCGTCCTGGGCACGGCCCGCCAGCTGGGCCT
>Ga0209415_10019913_pt1 | contig 10474 bp, 8 predicted proteins | sample PeaSoiSIISIP2007_FD_187696 | JGI IMG/M metagenome (GOLD analysis project Ga0209415, IMG submission 187696) | Peat soil microbial communities from Weissenstadt, Germany - SII-SIP-2007 (SPAdes) (version 2) | ecosystem: Environmental > Terrestrial > Soil > Wetlands > Peat | place: Germany...
CCTCGGGCAGCTTGTCCAGACCGCCAAGGCTCTTCGGCTGAAGGGCCCCGACCGCATCGGCTGCGCCCTGGTCGACGGCCGCCATCGCGTGCAGCCCGACCGCGAGCCCCCAGGGCTCGTGCGGGTCCGGGGAGCTCTGCCTCGCCGCATCCGCCCCCTTTTGCATCATGCACCCCGGCGCCTCGAGGTGCCCTCCGGGCGAGTACTACGTGGCGCAGCACGTCTATTACGACGGTGTGGAGGACTCCCGCGGCTGCTCCGCCTGCTCGTGCGCAGCGCCGTCCTCGGGCTCGTGCTCTTTCTCCTCCGCCGGTTCTGTCGGCCTTCCCTTGCTCGACGCGGCCGCTGGTCTTCCCGGCGCTGCCTTCGTCGATCAGGCGTGCACCACCATCGACGGGTTCTTCTCCGTCCCGCAGTCCTGCGCGGGGATCCCGACCAGTGGGCCAGCCAAATCGCTCAAGCTGAACGCCGCGCCCACCCTCGATCCGGGCGCTTGCACGCCGTCGGCGGCGAGTCCCACGGGCGACGCCGGCGGGACGATGGCGACCACGTTCTGCTGCACGAACTGATCGAGCCCGCGGGGTCAGAGGCTCCCGCGGACCGCCGCGATCCACCCGCCGGGCACCAGAGCCCCTGTCACGATGGCCTGATTGTCCGTGCGCCTTTCGCCGACGGTGGGCCGCGCGAGGTACAGGATGGCCGCGCCCACCACGAAGAGCGCTCCGGCGCCGACGGTGACGTCGCCCGCCCGCACCACGTTGCGCGCGTCGTCCACCTGCGCCTGGGGGCAAAGAGGCGAGCACGGCTGGAGCTCGGAGCTGCGCCTGCGCAGGCCGGTCACTTCGAAGTACGTCCCGACGCCGAGGCCGGCAAGCCCGAGCGCGCCCATGACGTAGACGCTCGGCGGCGTCGGCCGCGAGTACTCGACGGCGACCGGCGGCGGGAGAGTGAAGGAAGTCCGCCACGTGAAGTTGACGACGCGAGCCTTCTCGCCCTCGTGGATCTCGATACTCTGTTCGATCGGCCCGAAGCCGGGTTTCTCCACGCGAAGGTGGTGCAGGCCGGGATCGATGGGGATGGGCCTCGGGTCGACCTTGTCGATCACGATCGCGCCGTCGATGAGCGCCCGGACCCCGGGCACGTCGCGCGTGTTCTGGCTCTCGTTCACCTCGTGCGCCGCGATGACGACCGACGGCTGCGCTCTCGCGACGTCGGCGAGCCAGTCACGGCAGTCCGTGCGAGCGATCCGGGGGCACACGTCTCGAGCGCACACCTCGAGCTCGGCGCGCGCCTCGCGCAGCCGCTTCTGCTTCACGAGGGGCTGGGCCCTCTCGGCCGCCGTGAAGCAGGCATCCGCCTCGCCGGGGCTCTGCTGGGCCCACGCGGGCCGCGCGCCGAAGGCCGCGTGCGCGGCCGCTGCAGCGACAAGGAAAGCCGCGAGCCGGCGCCTTGCCGAAGAGCGCATCACGCCTTTCCCGTCAGTGCCCCGCGCAGTGACGGTAGTAGCGCTTGTTGCCGTCGGCGTCGTACCAGTACGGAGGATCACAGCTGGGGACGGTGGCCGCCGGGGCGGGCGAGGCGGGCGCTGCCGTCGCTTCCAGCTTGGCGTCCTCGGCAGACGCGGGCGACACGCGCGGACGCGGCGCCGCGAGGGCACCGGGCGGCGGCGTGAGCGGCTTCTGCGATCGCGGCGGTCTTGGTGCGGGCTGGGCAACGGCGGGCCCATTGTCGTCGGCCACGGGGGCCGAGGGAAGGGACTGGACCGAGATGGTCGGCGGCTCGTCCAATTTCGGCGGAGCCGCCGGGGCTGTCGGCACGCCGTGGGTCGGCGCGGGCTGGGTGACGGCGTCGACCGTGGGGGCAGGGGCAACGGACTGCCGTGGATGCCCGCGAAGCCACGACGCTCCGGCAACACCGAGCCCGATGATCGAAGCGGCTGCGAGGACGAGCACGCGGCGCGAGCCGCTCGGATGGACGCCGGCGACCGCGGCCAGCGAGTCTTCCGCCGCCGGAACGTCGGCGGCCACCTCGGCCTGACTCAGCCGGCCCGCATTGTCGACGCGCGTGACGCCATACATACCGGGATCGTCCGCGCGCGTCGGTCCCGTTCGTTCGCCGGGCGGCAGCTGCCGCCGGCGCGCCTCGCCTCGTGCCGCGCGCCCTCGGGAATCCGACAGGTCTTGCCGCGCGCCGAGCATCGACGAGGACGTCGAATCGCCCTGTTCGGCCATGGCGACGCCGCCCTCGATGTCGGCGATCTGCTCCATCCTCTCGGTCAGAGCTTCGCCGGCGAGGGACTCCACCCACGCGCCCACCCGCGACGGGGGTGCCAGGGGCATGACGGCCTCGATGGCCAGCGCCATCTCCCTCGCCGTCGGATAGCGGTTCGCCCGATCGCGTGCCAGGCCCCGGAGCACGATGGAGTCGACGGCGCTGCCGAGCCCGGGGACGTGCTCGCTCGGGGGCTCGACCTCTCCGTGGAGCACCCGCGCGTAGATGTCGCCGTCGTCGATCCCCTCGAAGAGCCGGCGGCCCGTGAGCGCCTCCCAGAAAACGATCGAGGCGGCAAAGACGTCCGCCCGATGGTCGAGCCCTTGGCCGAGGAGCTGCTCCGGCGGCATGTAGCTGAGCTTGCCCTTGATCTGTCCGTCGCGCGTCACCTGCACCCGCCCGCGGGCCTTGGCGATGCCGAAGTCGATGACGTGCGCGGCGCCGTCGATACCAACCAGCACGTTGTGCGGAGAGACGTCGCGGTGAACGATGCGAAGCGGTTCGCCTTGCTCGTCCCGCGCCTCGTGCGCCGCGTGCAGGCCGTGCAGCACCCCGACCATGATCCCGGCCACGATGGGCACCGGCACCGCCTGTTTCTGGGTGCGGGCGACGCGCATGAGGCGCGCGAGCGATTCGCCTTGCACGTATTCCATCACGACGAAAAGCTCGCCTTCGGTCGCCACGATGTCGAGCGTCGAGACGACGTTCGGGTGCCGGATGCGCGCGGCGAGACGCGCTTCGTCGAGGAACATGGCGACGAACTCGGGGTCCTTCGCGAGCGGCGGATGCAGCCGCTTGATGGCGACCGTCCGCGCGAAACCAACGGGGCCGAGCAGCCTGCCGATGTGGACGGCGGCCATGCCGCCCGCGGCGATCTCGCCGTGGAGCGCGTAACGTCCGATGGTCCGCGTCGGGCCGCTCAGCGGCGGCAAGCCCTGCGCGAGCAGAGATGGCACCGATGTCGCATGGGTAGCGCCATCCATTCCTCCCTCGATGACCCGCAAGGGCTGTCGCCCCGGGCCCCAGGATGAGGAAAGGCTTCGCTCGTCGCGACGACCGTGCTCCACCCGGACCTTCCTCCTTATCTAATCCAAGTCAAAACGATATTCCAAGACGCACCCGAATCCAACCAGCCCTCGGGAGCGGCTGGCGGTCCAGGCCTTGCTTGCACGCCGCGTGGCTCGTGCATATCAAGACTCGCATTGATTAGGATGTTGCGCAACCTGGGCAAGCCCCGGCGCTGCGGGATGAATGGCTGATTCGTCGCAAATTCTCTCACGGCTGCGGGCGCCGAACGGCCCGGCCGCCGGGCTTGCGGCGCTGATCGTCACGGATGTGCTCGCGCGGCCGCTGGGCGAGATCGTCGATCCGCTCGTCGTGGCAGGCGCCGTACGCGACGTCCTCGTGGCCTGGACCGCGAGCGACGCTGCGGCGCAGCGGATCGTAGAGCGCATCCAGAAGCGAAACGCCGCTCTCGCCGCCGCGGGCCGTCCGGTGGGCGCGATCGTGCCGCCGCCTCTCGCGGACGGGCTGCGAGCGCTGGCGCGGCTGCCGACGACGCCCAGCCATGACGCTCTCCTCAAGTTGCTCGATCGCCCCCCCGTCAAGCGGCTGCTTCGCGCCCAGGTCATCGAAACGCTCGCCGCCTTCGGGCGCAGGGCGGCTTCGCCCGTCGCGGACAGCTCTCTCGCGCGCGGCCTCGGTGGGATATCGAAGCGCGCGCTCGGCCAGATCGCATCCGGTCCGGGTGCCATCTCGCGGGTGGCAAACGCCGTGTCCGGCGAGGTCGAGCGCCAGGTCGAGAAGCGGGCCGCCGAGTTCGCGGATACGGCCGTTGCCGGCATTCTCGCGGGGATCGCCGGTCAGGCGACGGACGCCACCTGGAGGGAGGAGCAGGCGGCGATCCGCGTCGCCATCGTCGATGGCCTGCTCGAGATGTGCTGGGCCGACCTCGTCGCGTTCGCGCCCGGCGACGCGCCTTCGCAGGTCGACGCGGTGCGGGTCGCCCTTGCCGCGTGGGCGCGTTCGGCGGATCTGCTGCCGACCCTCGAGGCCGCCATCCGGACCGCGATGGACGACGATGTCCGTCGCCCCCTGGGCGATCTGCTCGCGGATTTCGCTCTTCGCGACGTGGTGGCGATCCACGCGACCGCATGGGTCGAGCGCGCCGTCGTCCACCTGATCGCGGGCGACGCGTTCGCGGGCTGGCTGGCCGAGCTACTCGCCTAGGCGTGAAGCCTGGCTCACGCCCAGGCGCGTTCCAGAATTCCCAGCACGTCCTCGTAGCGCACCGCCTTGGGGTTGTACGAGAGCGCGCCGTCGTCGAGCGACCGCCGGGCGAGCGCCGGCAGCTGGTCCCTGCGCACCTGGCCGGTCTCGTTGAGCGTGCGCGGAAGGTCGCAGCGGGCGTGGAGGTCGTCGCGCAGCCGCCGGATCGACGCGATCGCCGCTTTAGGGCGCTCCTCGACGGGGGTCTTCGCGTAGGTGTCGGCGCCCTCGAGCGGGAGCAGGAGCTCGCCGATCTCCGCGGCGCGCGCCGAGAGGTTGTACTCGAGGGCGTACGGGAGCACGAGGCTCATGCAGGTGCCGTGGTGCAGGTGGCACGTCGCGCCGAGCTCGTGGCCGATGGCGTGGACGAGGCTCGTCATCGAGTTCGAGAAGGCGATGCCGGCCATCGTGGCGGCCTGGGCGAGCTCGAAGCGCGCGGCGACGTCGCGCGGCTTGTCCATCGCGACGATGACGTTCGCGCTGATCTTGCGGATCGCCGCGGTGGCGTACGCGTCGCTGAGCGGGTTCTTCGCCAGCCCGATGAAGGCCTCCACCGCGTGGGTCATCGCGTCCATCGCCGTCGCCGCCGTCAGCTTCGGCGGTAGGGTCAAGGTCATGCGCGGATCGAGGACCGCGGCGGTGGGCAAGAGAAAGTAAGACGTGAAGAGCAGCTTCACTTCGCGAGTCGGCTCGGTGATGACGGCCGCGAGCGTCACCTCCGACCCCGTGCCGGCCGTCGTCGGGACCACGAAGAACGGGCGCAGGGGTCGCTTGAGCGCGCCCGAGCCCGCGAACGGCTCGAGGCGGTCCGCGTTCTCGGAGACCAGGATGTTGACGCCCTTGCTCGTGTCGATGACCGAGCCCCCGCCCACGGCGATGATTGCGTCGCAGCGGTGCTGGCGGTAGAGCGACGCGCAGGCCGTGACCACGGTGGTGGACGAGTCCGACGGGACGTCGTCGAACGCGGCCGCGAAATCCATCTCGCCCTCGGCGAGCGCGCGCCTGAGCGGATCGAGCAACCCGGCGCCCTTGACGCCGGAGTCCGTCACCAGCATCGGCCGCGATGCGCCGAGGAGGCGCAGCTCGAAGGGCACGTGCTCGAGCGCCGAGGTGCCCGCGAGGATCTTCACGGGGCAGAAGAACTCGTAATAGCTCGTCGTCATCGGTCGCTTTACCTCGCTTGTGCCATGATCAGGGCGGCGTCGTCATCCGAGCAAAGAGGCGAATCGTCGTCGCGGTCGTCCCGAACGCCCGCGGCAGCAGCAGCCGGAGCATCCGGTCGATGACCCGGTTGATGCGCATCGCCAGGGCGAGCTCGCCGTCGATGACCAGACGGTCGTCCGCGATGGCGCGGGGGGTGTCGTCGAGGAGCGTCGTCACCCGGAACGCATGGCGCAGGTGCTTGAAGCCGATCGAGAGCGCCGGGCGCTCTTCCCCTCGGTCGGGCACGAAGCCGTCCCCCTCCTTGCGGACGCGAAATCCCGGACCCGAGGGGAGCACCTTCATCTCGAAGGTGAACCCGTCGGGGAACCCGTGAATCTCCTCTCGCGCGACGGCGTCGGCCCCGCCCAGGGAGACCAGGCCGCGCCCGAGGATGGCCATCAGCGCAGCCACGTATCCCCGGACGACCGAAGTCGGGACGGCGTCGACCGCGGACATGCGCTACTCCACCCGCTCGAGGACAGCGCCTGCTCCCAGTCCACCGGCCGCGCAGATTCCGAGGAGGGCCGTGCGCTTGCCCGATCGAGACAGCTCGTTGGCCATGGTCGTGACCATGCGCGCCCCCGTGGCGCCGAACGGGTGCCCCAGGGCGAGCGAGCCTCCGTGCACGTTGAGGCGCGCGGGGTCGATCTCGCCCACGGCCTCTTCGCGACCCAGACGCGCCCGCGCGAACGCGGCGCTCCCGAGCATCTTCAGGACGCTCAGCACCTGCGCCGCGAACGCCTCGTGCATGTCGACGAAGTCCATGTCGGCGAGCCGGAGCCCCGCGCGGTCGAGCGCCTTGGGCATCGCGAGCGCGGGGCCCATCAGCAGCTGGTCGGCGGGATCGACGCCGACGTACGACCACGACGAGAGCGTAGCGAGCGGCTTCAGGCCGAGGGCCCGTGCCTTCTCTTCGCTCACCAGCAGCACGGCGGCCGCTCCGTCGGTGAGCGCGCTCGAGTTGCCGGCCGTCAGCGTCCCGTCCTTCGCGAACGCCGGCCGCAGCTTGGCGAGCTTCTCGACGCTCGTATCCGCCCGGACCAGGCCGTCGGCGTGGACCCACTTGCCGTCGGGCGACTGCACCGGCACGATCTCCTCGTCGAAGCGACCCGACGCGATCGCGGCGGCGGCCCGGTGGTGCGACCTCACCGCGAACTCGTCCTGCGCCTCGCGCGATATCTCGTTGCGCTTGGCCATCCTCTCGGCGCTCTCGCCCATCACCTCGCCGGTCGTCCGCTCGGCGATCTTGGGCTGCCTCGGGAGGATCTCGCTGATGGGCGTCAGCTGGCTCAAGACGCCGAGATAGTCGGCCGCCGTCGGCTTGCCGAGAGCGAGCGGCGCCAGCGCGTGGACCACCTTGGGCGGCAGAGCGATCGTCGCGTTGCTCGTCGAGTCGCTCCCTCCGGCGACGACCACGTCGACGTTCCCGCGCTCGATCTCCGCGGCGGCGACCGTGATCGCCTGAAGCCCCGAGGCGCACGCCCGCGTGACCGTCATGCCCTCGCACCCGGGGTCGAGCCTCAGATCGAGCGCGATCTCGCGCGCGATGTTCGGCTGGGTGGGCGGCAGGATGACGCCGCCCCAGACCATGGCCTCGACGTCGCGGTGACGGAGGCCGGTCTTCTTGAGGAGCCCCGCCACGGCGGCGACGCCCAGGGCGATGGTGTCCAGCTTCGTGAAGTCGCTGAAGGCCTTGACGAAGGGGGTTCGCACGCCCCCGACCACCACCGCCCGACGTCCGTTCTTGTTCTGCATTTTCATCGCCTCCATCAAGCTCCGACGAACGCGCCGCCGCAGACGCGCAGCGTGCGCCCAGTGATGCCGTGCGCCCCCGGGCTCGCCAGGAACACGATGGCCTGAGCCACGTCCTCCGGCTGCCCTCCCTGGCCGAGCGCGCTCAGGCGGCGCGCCACCTCGCGGATGGCCACCGGGATCGCCGCGGTCATCCGCGTCTCGATGAAGCCCGGCGCCACAGCGTTGACCGTGATGCCCCTGTCCGCCAGCTCCTCCGCCCTGGTCCGGACGAAGCCGACGATCCCGGCCTTCGACGCCGCGTAGTTCGTCTGCCCCATGTTCCCCGCGATCCCGGCGATGGACGAGAGGCAGACGATCCGCCCGTTGTCCCGAAGCACGGGCTCGAGCGCGGCCGTCGTGCGGATGACCGCGGCCAGGTTGATGGTCAGGACCTGATCCCAGACCTCGGGCTTCATCCGGGCCAGCGTCTTGTCACGCGTGATGCCGGCGTTGTGGACCACGACGTCGACGCCGCCGAGCGAGCGAAGGGCATCGGCGATCCGGGTGGGCGCGTCGTCGTCCCCCATGTCGGCGCCGAGCGCCGTGCCGTCGATCGATCGAGCGAGCTGGCTCGTCGGCCCGTCGTCGGCGGGGCGATCGAGGCACACGACGTGCGCCCCTTCCTGGGCGAGGGCGCGCGCCGTCGCCTCGCCGATGCCGCGCGCGGCGCCCGTCACCAGGGCGATCTTCTTCTCGAACGCACGGACCATCGGGGGCTCGTGGATCGCCCTGGCCCGGGTGTTCACCGTGATCGGCTGGCCCGAGACGAACGCCGATCGCGCGGAGAGGACGAACCTCAGCACCGGCGCCAGGCGCGCCTCGGCGCCCTTCGCCACCACGACGAGGTTCGCCGTCGCGCCGAGCCGCCCGATCTCCTTGGCCAGGCTCCGGACGAAGCCCTCGAGGGCCGCCTGCGCCGCGGCGGTCTCCGGAGTCTTCCCGTCCGACGTACGCGTCAGCACGACCGCGCGGCCCGACCGTCCGAGGCGGCTCACGAGCGGCTGGAAGAACTCGTAGAGCGCGCGAAGCCCGGCGATGTCCTTGATGCCGGTGGCGTCGAACACCAGCGCGTCCGCGCGCTCTTTCTCCGCCAGCGCCTCGAGGGGACGCGCGGGCCGGCCGAACGTCTCGCCCGGTCCCTTGAAGGCGGCCGCCAGCGACGCCGGCAGCGCGAGGTACGGGTTCGCGCCGGAGGCCGCGAGGCATTCGGCGAGGGCCGTGGCGAGTTCCGCGCCGTCGACGGCGCCGACCGCGACCCGCGTGTCGGCGAGGGGCCGCTCGCGCCAGGGACCCCGGTCGCGGCGAAGCGCCTGGGGCAAGGGGATGGGAAGTCCGAGCGACTGCACGAAGGAGCGCGCGCGGGGGTTTTTGCCTAGCTCGACGAGAAAATCGCTCATGATCGTGCCTCCGTCTCGAACCGTCCCTCCAGGTACGCGCCGCCGCCCGGCGCGTCCCCGACCCAGATGCCCCCTTCGCCGTCCACGTACACCCCGATGCGCGCCGGCAAGACCAGCGGGCGCGAGAGGCGCGCGTCGATCATCTTCAGGCGCGACGGGTCCCCCGCGAAGCGCGCGCGGTTGAGGGCCTCGATGGCGCGGGCGAAGGTCGAGAACCCGTGCAGGATGACCGTCCGGAAGCCCGACGCGCGCGCGTACGCCTTGACCCAGTGGATGGGGTTGAAGTCGCCGGTGAGCTTGGCGAAGTCGAGGCCGGCGTCCTCGCGGATGCGCAGGAACGCGATCTCGTGCGCGCCCGGCGGCACCGTGGGGCGCGCCTTCGCCGGCTTCTTTCCGTTCGCCTCGTCCTTCTTGCCGACGAGCGGGATGAACGCGCGAAGATCCGCGACGATGGCGTCGGGGGCGCTCGCGGTCCCCGTCACGACGCGCTGGGTGATGATCGCGCGGCGCCCGTCGTCGTCGATCGACTCGATGCGCGCGCGCACCTCGAGGGGTTCGTCCGCCGGCAGAGGCGCTCTGTTCTCCAGGCGGCAGCCGCCGTTGATGACCCGCGCGAGAGGGTAGGGGAGCCCGAGGAGCGCCCTCGCCGCGAGCGGGAATCCCCACTGCGGAAACAGGTGCGCCGGGAGGCGCCCGCGGTACCAGCCGGGATCGCCGCCGACGTGCTTGACGTAGGCGCGCACCAGCTCGGGCGGGCGCGGCGGCAGGCGGGCCTCGATCCACGGGCCCGGCCCCGCAGGCAGCTGCGGCGCCCGGTGCGCCGCCGGCCCGCGCAGGCCCGCGAGCGCGACGCGGCCGAGGGCCGCCACCGACGGCCCCTGCGCAAAGGCGTGACGGATGGAGACGGACATGACTACTCCGCGGCGAGGGCGTCCTTGCGCCCCCCCTTGCCGCCGCCGGCCAGCGAAGAGAGGATGCGCTCGCCGGTGGTCGTGATCTCCTCGTGGAGCGCCCTGGACCGCAGCTCCGCGCGATCGAGCCAGCGCTCGAGCACCTCGCGCCGGTGAGGGTGGGCCTTGGCCTGGTCGAGCAGGATCTCGGCCACGGCCTCGTCCGCGAGGATGCGCGTGAGCCGCTCGGCGTGGAGCATGGCGAGGGCGAAGTCCCGCTTCGGATCCCACTGCTCGGTGAGCACGGAGCGCCACTTTGCCACGGGGACGTCGCCGAGCGACCTCAACTTGCCCGCCGCGGTGCGCGTGAAGAGGAACTGCTGCGCCGACAGCGAGACCGTCTGCAGCCGCGCGACGCGGCGCTCGAGCGGATCGCGCGCCGACACCGCGTGCCAGCGGGCCTGACCGATCCGCGTCACGAATGCTTGCGGCCGCTTGATGATACCCATGAGGACGTCCTTCATCGCCATCAGCGACTGGATCTGGCTCGTCCCCTCGTACACCGGAAGCACCAGCGCGTCGCGCAGAAGCTTCTCGGCCCCGAACTCGCGCATGTAGCCGACCCCGCCGTGGATCTGCATGTTGCGGCGC
>Ga0209415_10019914_pt1 | contig 10473 bp, 11 predicted proteins | sample PeaSoiSIISIP2007_FD_187696 | JGI IMG/M metagenome (GOLD analysis project Ga0209415, IMG submission 187696) | Peat soil microbial communities from Weissenstadt, Germany - SII-SIP-2007 (SPAdes) (version 2) | ecosystem: Environmental > Terrestrial > Soil > Wetlands > Peat | place: Germany...
GGCCGCCGCAAGAGTTCGGTGGCCAGGGTATTTTTGCGGCCCGGCAAGGGCGAGATCAAGGTCAACGACCGCGCGTTCGAGAATTTCTTCCCGACCGAAAGTTCGCGCGCGCTGGTACGGCAGCCGCTGGCGGCTACCGAAACGGCGGACAAGTTCGACATCCTGATTCTCGCCGATGGCGGAGGCGTTATCGGTCAGGCGGGCGCGGCCCGTCTGGGTGTGGCCAGGGCCCTGGTGGAGTTCAACGCCGAGTTGCGGCCGAAGCTGAAAAAGCTCGGCTATCTCACGCGCGACCCGCGAGCTCATGAGCGCAAGAAGTATGGTCAAAAGGGCGCTCGCAAGCGGTTCCAGTTCTCCAAACGTTAGTCTTGGCGGGGCCGGCAATGTGCCGGCTCCCCTATGTTCTCATCATCGGCCTTCCGGCTGTCCAGTGCCGCAAATCTCGCTTTGGATCGCGGGCGGAAACGGAAGGCTGCAAAGCGGGGATGTTATCCCCATTGTGCGAATAAACAGGAGGCAGTTTGCCCGCAATCTCAATGAAAGAATTGCTCGAAGCTGGCGTTCACTTCGGGCACCAGACCAAGCGCTGGAATCCGAAGATGAAAGAATACATCTTCGGCGAACGCAACGGCATTTACATCATCGATCTGCAGAAGACCTTGAAGATGTTCAAGGACGCCGCCCGGTTCGTCCAGGAAATGGCCGCGCAAGGCAAGAACGTGCTCTTCGTGGGCACCAAGCGACAGGCGCAGGAGGCTATCGCCGAAGAGGCCGTCCGCTGCCAGATGTATTTCGTCAACCAGCGCTGGTTGGGCGGCTTGCTCACCAACATGGCCACGGTGCAGAAATCCATCAAGCGGCTGAAGGAACTGGACGCCATGGCATCGCCCGAAGCCGGTGGATACGCCGGCCGTCCCAAGAAAGAAGCGATCCGCCTGGAGCGCGAACGCAAGCACCTGGAGCAGAATCTCTCGGGCATCAAAGACATGCCCGGCCTGCCCGACGTGCTGTTCGTGATCGACTCCAACAAGGAGGCGATTGCGGTCAAGGAAGCGCAGCGGCTCGGTATTCCGGTAGTGGCGATCGTCGACACCAACTGCGATCCCGATGAAGTCGATTGGGTGATCCCCGGCAACGACGATGCGCTGCGCGCGATACGGCTGTTCGCCAGCAAGATCGCCGACGCCGTGGTGGAAGGCCGCCAGCTCGCCAGCGAACACGACTTCGCGGCGCCGCCCAAGCCCGTTTCCGACGAAGCGCCGGCGGAAGAGAGCATGCTGGAGTACACCGAATACGTGGACCCGAAGTATGCCGAGAAGATCATGGCCGAAAGCCTGAGCCTGGCCGAAGAGCCGGCGGCGGCTTCGCCGCGGAAAGGCCCGGCCTCGGAAACCGCAGAGCCGGCCGCCGAGCCGGTGGTCACGGAAAGCGGACTTTAATACCAGCGGGCCGGGCGACCCCTGGCCCCTGCAACTCGAATGGGAAACCGAAGCGTAGCTATTATGGAAATCACTGCGGCACTGGTCAAAGACCTGCGCGAGCGCACTGGCGCGGGCATGATGGAATGCAAGAAGGCTCTGCAGGAAGCCAAGGGCGACATCGGGGAAGCGGAAGTGGTGCTGCGCAAGCACGGCATCTCCTCGGCGGGAAAAAAGGCCGGCCGTGCTACCAAGCAGGGTCTCATCGGCACTTACATTCACGCCGGCAGCCAGCTCGGCGTCATGGTGGAAGTCAATTGCGAGTCCGATTTCGTGGCCCGCACGGATGTCTTCAAGGAACTGGTTCACGATGTGGCGATGCACATCGCCGCCGCCGATCCCCGTTACCTCCGCCGTGAGGACGTGCCGGCGGCGGTGCTCGAAAAGGAAAAAGAGATCGCCCGTGCCCGCGCCCTTCTGGAGGGCAAGCCGGAAAAGATCCTCGACCGCATCGTCGAAGGCCGTCTCGCCAAGTTCTACGAAGAGGTGTGCCTGCTGGACCAGCCTTTCGTCAGGGAGGCCACCCTCACCATCGATCAGCTGGTCAAGACCAAGATTGCCAAGCTGGGCGAGAACATCGGCGTCAGCCGCTTCGTCCGCTTCAAAGTGGGCGACGTGGCTGCGGCCGAAGCCGGCGGCGATAGCGCCGTTTCCGAACCGGTCGCCCAGTAAATGCCAGCCTACAAGCGCATCCTGCTGAAGCTGAGCGGCGAAGTGCTGGCGGGCGGCGCGCAGTTCGGCATCGATGCCGAGCGCGTCCAGGGCCTGGCCCAGGAGATTGCCGGCGTGACGACGGCCGGCGTCCAGACCGGCGTGGTGGTGGGCGGCGGCAATATCTTCCGCGGCGTATCGGGCGCGGGCCGCAAAATGGATCGCGTCACGGCCGACCACATGGGAATGCTGGCCACGGTCATCAACTCGCTGGCGCTCTCCGACGCTTTGGAACAGATCGGCATCGCTACCCGGGTGATGACCGCCATCGAAATGCGGCCGGTGGCCGAGCCGTACATCCGCCGCCGCGCGATTCGCCACCTGGAGAAGGGCCGCGTGGCTATTTTTGCCGCCGGCACCTCCAACCCCTACTTCTCCACCGACACCGCCGCCACCCTGCGCGCGCTCGAAATCAAGGCCGACGTGATCATCAAGGCCACGCGCGTCGACGGCGTCTACGACCGCGACCCGCTGCAGTTCCCCGCGGCCGTCCGGTTCTCCGAGGTATCCTACCTCGAAGTGCTGTCCAAAGGCCTGGGCGTGATGGACTCGACTGCCATCGCCATGTGCCGGGACAACAAGCTGCCGATTATCGTTTTCAATCTGAATACAACCGGCAATATAATGCGAGTAGCCATGGGCGAACCCGTCGGCACCGTGATTCACTAGACGGTTTTCCGGAGATACTCTATGAAGACTGAACCGCCAGCACCAGCCGCTACCCCGTTCAACACCGTCAAGGAGGTCGAGGCCAACCTCAAGGCCCGCATGGACAAGGCCGTGAGCGACCTGCAACATGAAATGGCCACCATCCGCACCGGCCGCGCTTCCCTGGGCATTCTAGATCATATCCGGGTGGATTATTACGGAACACCCACGCCGCTCAATCAACTGGCCAACCTGCACGTTCCCGAGCCCAGCCTGATCACCATCCAGCCGTGGGACGTGTCACAGATCGGGCCGATCGAAAAGTCGATTCGCGTGTCGGACCTGGGCCTCAACCCGGCAAACGACGGCAAGATCATCCGTCTGCCCATCCCGGCCCTCAACGAGGAGCGCCGCAAGGAACTGGTGAAGCGCCTGCACGCCACCGCCGAACACCATCGCGTCTCCATCCGCAATATTCGCCGCGACGGCAACGAAGCCATCAAAAAGCTGCTGAAGGACAAGAAAATCACCGAGGACGACGAGAAGCGCACCCTCGACGAAGTCCAGAAGCTCACCGACGGCTACATGCTGAAAGTGGACCAGGCCGCCAAGACCAAGGAAAAGGAAATCCTGGAGATCCGGTAGGCGGCAAGGACAGCTTTGCGGTTAGCCAATCTTCCGCTGGCGAGGAATCGGTAGCGCAAACCAGGTAGGACAGACGATCGGTTTTTGTCGTCTGTCAAGCGGCGTGGGCCCTGCCGGGGGCGACAGACGACAGAAACCGATCGTCTGTCCTACCCCCCGCTGGCCTTTCGCGAAACCCCCGGGGGTCCGCCCCACGGGAAGCAGTTAGTACTTGACCGTGTAGCCTGACGAGACGCAGGAACTATTCGCATAGTGGCCGACCATGGTGTCTTTATCGTTCAGGCCACCGCCGGCGGTTTGGTACGCTCCGGGCACGTCAATTTGTGTGAATGTGCCATGCGTGTCGCGCAGAAACCCATGCTCATTGTTCGAGGTATCCCAGAAATGGCCCGATATCTCCCCCAGGTCGTTAATGCCACTAATCACCGTTCCTGCGATCAACCCTGTTCCACAAGGAACCGCGGCTGGAACCGTCGAAGCTCCGGGCACATCGATCACGGCGATACCGCCGCTGGAGTTCCGAATAAATCCGTGGTAGACGCCTGCGCTGTCCGCGTAGATCCCAACCGTGGTGCCGCTGTCGTTCATTGCAGTGCATTCGCTGTCGGTGGAGCCGTTCACCGCGAAAGTGCTGATGACGCCACTGTTGCTGCTGACGAAGGCGCTCGACGCCGTATAGGGTGGGGGAAATACGAACCCGCAGAAGCCGTGTTTGCTATTGATGCCAATGACCGACGTCGTGGTGAATTGCGGCTGGTTCGGCAGGTTGTACGTGGTGAAAGTTCCGTTTGAATAGAAGAAGCCGGAGTATGTGGTAGCTGCGGCGTCATAGAACTGGCCCACGATAGTCCCGGCGCTATCGATCGCGTAGGCCGCCGTGTACCCTGGCGTCGCCGTGTCCAAAGGATCGATCAAGGTAGCCACGCTGCCGCCGGAGGGCAGCGCGAAACCTCTCGTGTCTCCCGCGGCGTCCGTGTAGTAGCCGGAGATCGTCCCATTACTGTTAATATCCTCCACGCCCAAGGCCACCGAGCCAGGCACGGAAAACTTGGTGAATCGAAGCTTGCCGCTGCCGGCATCTTGCGCCACACCCTGCGATACGGCGAGCGCCGAAAGAAGCGCCACCGAAAACGTATGAACAAACGTAGTCTTCACTGACAGCACAGAAACCTCCGCAGACTTTGATTTTTCCCCTCGAGGATCGGATCGCGAGATCCGCTCTCCGGCGATTTTATCCGACGCTCCCGCCGCCGTCCATTCGAATTCGTTTAGATTGGTTATAAAAGTACTGGCACTGTGTGCTCATTAGTGCCAGCACCTGGCATTGGATGGATGCCGGCGGATAGGCTGTTGTCCGGGCTGTCGCTACCACTTCACCAGTGCCGCGCTCACCGGCGTGTCGCCGACGGGGATCATGGTGAATAGCGAAGCGCTCTTGTACCGCAAAACGCGGTCGGAGGACGACGCGCTCAGGCGGTCGAGGCGAATCACCGCCATGTCGCCGGACAGCTCATTCAGCACCAGCGCGTACTGGTTGTCGGGTGTAACAAGAATCGCGCCCGGCCCGGCTCCCACTTCCACGACTGCCGACAGGTTCTGGCTGGCCAGGTCGAGCACCGTCACGCTGTTGGTTTCCGGATTGGACACCAGCAGGAACGGCGGCGTCTCGGTAGCCGTCATCGCGCCTGGCGCGCGCCCGGCGAGTACGGTCTGCCAGACCTCTGTGTTGTAGGGGAACACGATGGCCACCGCGTCCATGCCGGGGCCGCTCAAGAACACCTGGCCGCCATCGGGCGTGATGGCATATCGCCGCGGCTCAAAGGGAAGCGGCAACCGCACCAGGATCCTGCCGCTGGCGACGTCGAAAAAGGCGATGCTGCGCCCGGCGGCGTTGGCCGCCAGCAGCAGCTTGCCATCGGTGCGGAAACGGGCAAACTCGGGCGGGGAATCCCAGGCGATGGTCCGCTCCACACGCGCCGTGTCCAGCGACGCCAGAACGATCGTCTTATCCTGGCGGCAGGCCACCGCCGCCCGGCCGTCCGCGCTAAGGTCAAAGCCGTCGGCGGCCGAATTCAGGCGGATGCGCCGCGTAGCTTTGAGCGAATCGAGCGGCGCTTCCACCAATGCCGGCGGATCGCGGTAGAGAATCCACAGCGCCCGGCCGTCCGGCGCCAGGCGCATCTCCACGGCGGTCGAGCCCGCCCGCAACCGCCGGCTCACCGCCATCGTGGCCGCATCCAGCTCATACACCGTCCCGTTGGCCGGCGCCAGCGCGTAGGCAATCGGCTTTGCCGGATGCGCCACAACTAAGACCGGCGCGGCATCGAGCGCGATCTGCTTGCGCACGCGGAAGCGGCTCAGGTCCACCACCGCCACGTTGCGCCCTTGCCGGTTGGCCACAAAGCAGTAGCCCGGGTATGCAGTCGCCTTCCGCCTGCCGCACGCCAGAGCCCCGGCCGAGGCCAACAGCAGGCCGCGGCGTGAAATCATCCCAGTCCCGCCTCGCGGAGAAAGCGTGCCGATTCTTCCGGCGGCGTCGGGTTGACGTAGAAGCCCGTGCCCCACTCGAACCCCGCCACCTTGGTCAATTTGGGAATGATCTCGATGTGCCAGTGATAGTAGGCCAGGGGCGCTTCCTGAACGGGCGCGCTGTGCACGACGAAGTTGTAGGCCGGCCGCTCCAGCACTTTGTCGATCTTGCGCATGGTGGAACGCAGCACCCACGCCAGGTTCTCGAGCAGCGCCGGCTCCGAGTCCTCGTAATGCGAGGCGTGCTGCTTGGGCAGGATCCAGGTCTCGAAGGGAAAGCGCGGCGCGTATGGCGCCAGCACCGTAAAGCGGTCCGTTTCCGAGATCAGCCGCGTGCCCACCGAACTTTCTTCGCGGATGATGTCGCAGAAGATGCAGCGCTCCTTCGCCTCATGGAATTCCCGCGACGCATCCACTTCCTCCTTCACCACCTTGGGAATCACCGGCAGGGCGATCAGTTGCGAATGGGGGTGCTCCAACGACGCGCCGGCCGCCTCGCCATAGTTGCGGAACAGAATGATGTAGCGGAACCGCCGGTCGCGTTTCAGATCGTTGACGCGGTCTTTGAACGCTCTCAGCACTTCGGCGATCTGGTGCTCCGGCATGTCGCCCAGGGTGGCCGCGTGGTCCGGCGTCTCGATGATCACTTCGTTGGCGCCGATGCCGCTCATCTTGTCGTACATGCCTTCGCCCTGGCGGTTCAGGTCGCCTTCAATGCCCAACACGGGGAACTTGTTCGGCACCACGCGCACCCGCCATCCCGGTTGGTCGCGCCCGCCGCCATTGCGGTAAGCGAGCACTTCGGGCGGGGTCTTATTCTCGTGGCCGGAATCGAACGGACAGACCGTTTGTGTGGCGAGCGGCACGGGCTGGCGAATGAAATCGCTGGGACGCTTGGCGCGATCGGTGGCGATGATCACCCAGCGGCCGGTGATCGGGTCTTTGCGTAACTCAGGCACGCGAGGGTTTTCCTTTAGGTAGGGCCATCGGCAGACACCTGATTATATGACACGGACGCGAAATGCGTCGCGCATCCAGGTGACGCGGTGAGGTTTGCCGAGCAGGACGCTGACGATATCGAAGCGCGTTCGCTTCGCTTCGACCTGGACGCGGCGCCCGTATTCGCGAGCGGCGATTGCGATTCGCTGCCGCTTCTCCTGGTCAACGGCGGCGTCGGGCGGGCCGAAATCGCTGCTCGATCGCGTCTTCACTTCGACGAAGGCCAGCACGCCGCCGTCCCACGCCACCAGGTCGATTTCCCCGGCGCCGGAGCGGGCCTTATAGTTGCGCGCCACCACCGTGCAGCCGCGCCCACGCAGGTACCGGTAGGCCAGATCTTCGCCCAACCGCCCGTGGTCGTCCGACAGTGTGCGGCGCCGCAGCAGGTCCGCCGCGCGGTAAATCAGTCCGATCACTCGATCACTTCGAATTCGAACTCCATAACCTTACCCCGCACGACGTAACACAAGTAGTGTTCCCAAAAGAGCCGGTAGCGGCGGAACCGGTTGACCAGGAATTCGAATCCGAGCCACCTCCACAAAGCCAGTAGCTTGACGCGCACCGAAATCTCACGAAATCGCACCGCCGTGTAGTAGCCAAACCCGCCATGCTTCTCGCCGAAATAGCGGAAGCTGAAACTGTTGAGGTGGCTCTTGTGGGTGGGGTCGCAGAAGGAGCTGAAATCCGTGTAATGCGGGGTTTCGATGCGCACTGTGCCGCCCGGCCGCACCAGGCGGTGGAACTCCTCCATGGTGCGCATAACGTCGGCGACATGCTCTATAACGTGGATGGCGGTGAGGCGATCGAACGAGCCGTCGGCGAATGGGTAGGGAAAACGGTCCAGGTCGACGATTACATCGGCGCGGCTGGCGGGATTGCGGTCGATGCCGATCGCCCCCGCCTGCTTGTGAATGCCGCAGCCGACATCGAGGATTTTCATCGGCGCGCCTCGCCGCCGTGGCGCGGGCAGTCCTGCCTGCTGTGTCGAGAGTCATCTCGACATTTCCTGTGTTGGTCGTCCGTCATAGGCAAACTGCGCAACCGCTCCCTAGCGGTCGCGGCTCCGAAGCGCCGAACGGAGCTGCGACCGTCAGGGAGCGGTCGTGTCGCAAACAAGAACGCCACCGGGCCTATTCGGGTTTTGCCGCCGCCGTCAGGCACTCTTCCAGTGTCTCAAGAGCGAAGGCGCACTGCTCGCGGGTGACCAACAGCGGGGGACAAAGCCGCAGAGTGTTGTCGCCTGCGCCCAGTATCAGCAGGCCGCGCTGGAACGCCATCTGAACGACGCGGTCGCGCAGCTCCGGCGCTTTCTCGCGGGTGGTTTGATCGCGCACCAACTCGATGCCGATCATCAGCCCCAGCCCGCGCACTTCACCCACCTGGGCGAACCGTTGCGGCCACTCGCGCATGCGGTCCATCAGGTAGGTGCCCATGCGCGCCGCGTTGGCGATCAGTTCTTCTTCGAGCAGGGCGATGGTCGCCAGCGCTGCCGCGCAGGCTACCGGGTTGCCGCCGAAGGTGGAAGCGTGCGCTCCCGGCGGCCAGGTCATCAGGTCCGCGCGCGCCACTGTTGCCCCTAGCGGCAGGCCGCTGGCGATGCCTTTGGCCACCGCCAGAATGTCGGGCACGGCGTCGAAATGGTCCGCCGCCCACATGCGGCCGGTGCGTCCCATCCCGCTCTGCACTTCGTCGAAAATCAGCAGGATCCCGTTCTGGCGGGCCACCCGCGTGAGCTCGTCGAAGAACTTTTGCGGCGGTACGATGTAGCCGCCTTCACCCTGCACCGGTTCCACCACGATGGCGGCAGTTTCCTCCGGCGGGGCTACGGTTTTCAGAATGGTGTTTTCGATGAAGCTCACGCATTCCACCGCGCAGTTCTCCGGCTTTTGGCCGAACGGGCAGCGGTAGCAGTTGGGGTACGGCGCGTGGACCACGCCTGGGATGAGTGGCCCGAATCCGGCGCGCTGCACCGCCTTGCGCGCGGTGAGCGAAAGCGCGCCCATGGTGCGGCCATGGAAGCTGCCGTAGAACGCGATGATCTTGTCGCGCTTGGTGGCCCAGCGCGCCAGCTTAATCGCGCCCTCGATGGCCTCCGCGCCCGAATTGCCAAACGAAATGCGCCGCGCCAGGCCGCCGGGTGCAATCTCCGCCAGCTTCTCCGCCAGCGCCACCATTTCTTCGTAATAGAAATCCGTGCCCGACATATGCATCAGCCGGGCGGCCTGTTCCTGCACTGCCTTGACGACTCGCGGGTGGCAGTGGCCGGTCGCGACTACCGCGATGCCGGCATTGAAATCCAGAAAGCGGTTCCCATCGACGTCTTCCACCATCGCGCCTTCGCCGCGTTCCGCCACCAGCGGATAGCAACGCGTGTAGGATGGCGACACCACGCGGCCGTCGCGTTCGACAACAGCGCGCGCGCGCGGCCCCGGCAACGGACCGTTGATGACCGGAAGATCGGGACGCACCTGATCCAAAGTCTTGCCCATAAAACCTCCTGCTCAATTGTTTTGTGGTTTGCTTGAATTGCGCGGCTCAGGAAGCAAGCCGCGCGCCGCGGGGCAGGCAAGACGTTAGTCGGACCCGAAAAGTCCCGGCCGCGAAATGGAAGGCGTGCAGCCCATCGAACCCATTGTAGCTCGGGAGCTGGTATTAGGCAAGCTAAAGCGTGCCCTACCAATACTTTGCCGCCGGGTAGGGCACGCTTTAGCTTGCCCGTAACATAAATAGAGACAGCGCTTCGAGCCAGGAGAACAGAGATGTCTGGAGCCAAAGAGAACGATCCGTACAACCTGCAGCGTTTCGTCGACGCCCAAAATCCGGTCTTCGCGCAGGTATGCTCGGAACTTCGGGCCGGCAGAAAACGGAGCCACTGGATGTGGTTCATATTCCCGCAGATTCAAGGTCTCGGCTACAGTCCACTAGCGCAGAAGTTCGCAATTTCTTCGTTGGAGGAAGCCAAGGCATACCTGGAGCACCCAATTCTCGGGCCTCGACTGAGGGAATGCTGCCACCTGGTCAACCTGATTGAGGGCCGCTCCATCGAGGAGATCTTTGGGTACCCCGACGATCTGAAGTTCCGTTCTTCGATGACGTTGTTCACTAGTGCCACGTCTGAGAATCAGATCTTCAAGGCGGCATTGGAAAAGTATTTCAACGGCGAGTTGGATCCGTCAACGATAGAGCGGCTGTGACCGAAACGGGACCCCGCAAGAAAATGCGTCTGTCACCATTTGCCGTCCAAAGAAAGATGCGTCCCCCCTTTTGTCGAAATGGAGGCAAGCTGCTCGAACGTAATTGCCGGCGTTGGTGCGCCGGGGCTGCGAGGAACCGGTTCCTGTCTCCTCTCCAGGAGGAGAATACAAGCCTCTGTGGCCGCCTGTGATGAACGTTGCACGGCGTGACCCGGTTTCAAATTGCCCCCTGCAGGGAGGGACCATGGTTAGGCACCGGACGTCGCCCC
>Ga0209415_10019917_pt1 | contig 10472 bp, 6 predicted proteins | sample PeaSoiSIISIP2007_FD_187696 | JGI IMG/M metagenome (GOLD analysis project Ga0209415, IMG submission 187696) | Peat soil microbial communities from Weissenstadt, Germany - SII-SIP-2007 (SPAdes) (version 2) | ecosystem: Environmental > Terrestrial > Soil > Wetlands > Peat | place: Germany...
GGACGCCACCGAGAGCGCCATGGGCCTGCTCGATCATCCCCGGTATCATTTCGTTGACCGTCGGTGCCGCCGCCAGCAGTGGCAACGGCACGAACGGCTTCGCCGACGGCGGCGGCTCCGGGGCCTTCGGCGACGACGCGAGCTTCGGAAGCGGCGAGGCGCAGGCGCCCGTCGACGGCGACCCGAAGACGTGCGACGACGCGGCGGCGGCCCATTCGTACGTCGGCTGCGACTACTGGCCGACGGTCCTGGCGAATCCCGTCTGGAGCGTGTTCGATTACACGGTCGTCGTCGCGAATACGCAGGACCAGCCCGTCGACGTGATGGTGACAGGGCCTTCGGGCACGAACCAGCACACCACGGTCGCCTCGAATGCCGCGACGAAGGTCTTCCTGCCCTGGGTCAGCGCGCTCAAAGGGCCGGACGCGGACAACTGCACCAACCCCGACGACCTTGGGTACCAGCAATCCGTGCTCGCCAAAGGAGGCGCGTATCACCTGGTGTCGTCGGCGCCCATCATCGCGTATCAGTTCAACGCGCTCGAGTATCAGGGCGCGGGCGGGCCGCCTGGCAAGGACTGGTCTTCGTGTCCCGGCAACCAGGTGTGCGCGCAGCAAGGCATGCCGCAGGGCTGTTTCTCCTACACGAACGACGCCTCGCTGCTCCTGCCGAGCACCGCGATGACGGGCACCTATCGCGTCGCCGGGCGCGAGGGGTTCACCAAGCGCGGAGGATACTTCGCGATCACGGCGACGCAGGACGCGACGCACGTGACGGTTCGGGTGTCGCCAACCGGTCAAGTCGTGGCAGGCTCCGGGATCGCCGCGGCCGCCGCCGGTGGCATGCTCACGCTGAGCCTCGATGCGGGCGACGTCGCGGAGCTCTTCGGGGGCGCCTGGCAGCCGGGCGGCAATGATCTCGACCCCATCGATCTCAGTGGCTCGCTCGTCACCGCGGACAAGCCCGTGCAAGTCCTGGTCGGCCATCCGTGCACGTACACCGGAGACGGCGGCTGGTGCGACCATCTCGAGCAATCCGTCTTTCCGGCGGAGACGCTCGGGAAGCAGTACGTCGTGACCGTCCCGACGAGCCCGAGCGGGCAGCCGGTCGGCCACCAGGTCAAGATCTACGGCAACTTCGACGGCACGCACCTGACGTACGAGCCGGCTTCCGCGATGCCAAGCGGATGCCCGCTGACCCTCAACGCGGGCGAAGTCTACGAGTGCCCGCCGAACAGTATGGCCTTCAAGCACTGGGCGACGCAGGACGTCGTCGTCAGCGGAGACCACGAGTTCGCGGTCGGCATGTTCCAGATGGGGTCCGTCGAGCTGGGCCAGGGCAACGAGGGCGACCCCTCGGAGAGTCTCGCGGTGCCCGTCGCCCAGTACCGGACGAAGTACGTGTTCCTGGCCCCCGACGACTACGACTTCAGCTACGCGGACGTCGTCGCTCGCCCCGCCGCACAAGTCTCGCTGGACGGGACCGCCGTCACCCAAGCGGCGGCGTCCATCGGATCATCGGGATACGGAGTGCTTCGCCTGAAGCTCGGGGCGGGCAACGCAGGCGCGCACGTGCTGACGGCGAACGAACCGGTCGGCTTGCAGGTCGTCGGATACGGCCACGCCACGAGCTACCAGTATCCGGGAGGGCTCAATCTGTCGCCCATCGCGCCGCCGCCGGTGGAGAAATGAGTGCCTCTACTGCGTCGTCGCACCCGCACCAGGAAGCCGAGTCCGAAGCAGATGAGCGCGAGCGCCTCTCTCGGGCTTCCGATCGCGCCCGAGACGTCGCACCCGCGGCTCGACGCGTTCCAAGCGGCGGGGCTCGTGCCGTCGCCGCCCTCGGCCGCGTCGTCGTCACCGGCCTCACCAACGCTGCGCCCCGAGCCGTTGCCGCCTGCGTCCTTGCCGCCTGCCTGCGACGTGTCGCACGCGCCGCCGTGCGACTGGATCTGCTCGGTGATCCAGGCGTGGAGCAGATCCACCCTGGCGAAGAGGGCGCCTGGGTTTTCGATCGCAGAGTTGACTGCGACGATCTGGTGCGGTGACGAACCTGGCACCTCGTCCGGACCGCCCGAGTCGCCGGGCTCCACGTCGACTTGGGCCGAGTAGTAGGCGGTGGGGTACCCCTGTGAAGTCGCGTCGGAGATGGCCACCGACGGGCTCACGTACACGTCGGAGGCGGTCGGCGACCACATCGCCCCGTTGTCGCGGATCCCCAAGTTTACCACCCGGCTGCCGTTCGCGGCAGGAGCGCTCGCGAGCACTGGGCACTGGTCCGAAGAGACGTGGAGCGGACTGTCGAGGAAGATCAGACCCAGGTCGTGCGTGCTCGGATCGGGGTTCAGAGTCCCGCCTTGGTAAAGCGACCGGTAGTCGTACACAGCGGCCGACGTCGTCTTCGCCTGCTGACCGCCGTTGTACGGCAAGAGGACCCTCCATTCGTCGAACCCGAGCACGCAGTGGCCTGCCACGAGGGCGACGCGAGGCGCGATGAGGGAACCGGCGCACCCGCCGACGGTGCTGGTGCCGGTGACGTACATGTCGATGACGGCCGCCTCGGGGTAGTCCGTCGCGGGCTTGGCGTCGACGATGGCAGCACGGCTCGTCGCAGCCGTCTCCTCACCGTATTCGGGGGGTGAGGAGCACGCGCTCAGCCCCCCGATGATGCCCAGCGCGATCGCCGAGAAGGACGAGGCGGAGATACGCGTCGGGTGAGGCGCGCCCATGCGCAGAGTGTGCGCAGCGGAGCGCTGAAGCGCCGCTGAAGTCCCGCTTAAGATTCTGCGGCGCCCTGAAGTCTCACGCGCGCTTTCGGATCGAGAAGGTAGCCGGCGGGCTCGCTGACGAGGAGATCGCGCAGGCCGAGCCGACGGAGGGTGGAAATCGCGACCTGCACGCGCGACTTGGCGGCTCGCGGGAGCATCCTCTCGCCGGGCCACGCCTGGCGTATCAGCTCCTCGATCGTGAGGGCCTTCCCGGGGGCGTTCACGTGCGCCTGGACGAGCGCGTGCATGAGGCGCTGCAGTCGCGGCTGCCGCCGCAGGTCGACCTTCTCGCCCTCGCGCAGCCTGAACCACTCGGCCGCCGGACCCACGAGGACGGATGCGTCGGAGTTGGCGCGCGAGTCGTCGAGCGCTCGCCGGAGCAGACGCAGCGCCGTGCGCAGGTCCTCGTGGCTCTTGGCTTGTGTCGCACCCTCGGCGAGGCGGCGGGCCGCAGCGGCGCGATGCTCGGTCGCTCCGGCGGCGTCGTCCCGGGCTTCGCACCTCCTCGCGAGCGCGAGTTCGACGTGTCCCCGGTAGACCGCGACGACCGGGAGCCACTCGGCGAAATGAGCGAGCGCAGACTCCGCTCTATCGAGCATCGCTCTAGCCTCGTCGATTTCGGCGCGCGCGGCGAGGAGCCCGCCGAGCACGGTGAGGACCGATGAGGCAAGGGGGCGGGAGCCGAGGCGGCCGAAGAGCGCGAGGGCGTCCCGATAACAGCGCTCGGCCGCGTCGCTCTCCCCGCGCTCGTGATGCACCGACCCCAGCGTGACGGTCGCCTGTCCCTCGACGTAGGCGTCGCCCACTCCGCGCGCGTCCGCGGCTGCACGTCGAAGCACGACCTCTGCCTCGTCGAACCGGCCGAGCTCCTGAAGGAGTGTCCCGAGATTGGTGCGCGCGAGCATCGGCGTTTGCTCATCGCCGCTCCCTTCCGCGAGCTCGATCGACCGAGTGAGATAGTCGCGAGCAATCTCGAGCTCTCCCTCCCTGGTATGCGCACCCGCGAGGTTGAGCAGGCTCCGCGCCTCTCCCTGCGGGCAGGCTGCGGCGCGGAATGCGTCCATCGCCGCGCGATAGTCGGCGAGCCCCGCTGCGCGGTCTCCGAGGTCGCGCGTCGTCTGACCTCGCAGTCTCAGGGCGCCGGCCTCGACGAGAAGCGCGCCCGCCCGTTTCGCCAGGGCGACCGCCGCAACCGCGTCCGAGCGCGCCTCGTGCAGGCGACCGCAGCGGCGATGCAACCTCGCGCGGCGCATCAGGAAGTCGGCGACGATGCGATCCTCTCCCGCGGCCCGCGCCAGCGTCAGGCCCTCGTCCAGGAGTCGTTGATGCTCCGCGTATGGACCGCGCGGAAGGATTGCGGTGTCGATGACGAGAATCGCTCGCAGAGCCTCGTCCGACCCGGGTCTCGCTCGCGCGTAGACGGCCCGCAGGTTGTCCAGCTCGTCGGCGAGGCGCCGCGCGGCGTCCCTCGCCCCGAGGTCCGCGCGCTGTGCCCACTTTGCTCCGTGCTCGAGGAAGTAGTGAGCGTGTCTCGCCTCGACGCGGTGTTGGTCCTCGGCCTCGGCGAGCTTCTCCAGCGCGAAGTCGCGGATGCTCTCGTAGAGTCCGAGTCGCACCTCGCCGGGACCGCGGCCGACGGATTGCGCCCGGACGAGCGACTTGTCCCGCAGCGATTGAAAGACGTCCAGGATGGTCGGCGCGCCCGGATAAGGCGAGAGGTCCACGACCGCTTCGACCGCCTCTATCGTGAAGCCGCCGGCGAACACCGCGCATTGCCGCAACGCCGCCCTCTCCCAGTCTTCGAGCAGCGCCCACGACCACTCGAGCGCCGCGTGGAGCGTGCGGTGGTGCCCGACCGCCGTCCGCGAAGGATGGGCCAAGGTCTGCATTCGCTGATCCAAGCGACCGAGCATCGTCTGCGCGTCGAACAGGCGCATACGCGCCGCGGCGAGCTCGATGGCCAAAGGCAGACCGTCCAGCCGACGAACGAGCTCGATGACGCTCGGTCGCTCGGCGTCGGTCAAGACGTAGTCCGGCCGCACGAGCTTCGTGCGGTCGAGAAAGAGCTGCACGGCTTCGGACCGAGCGGCGTTGGGGTCGCTGCCCGGCAGGGTGAGCGGCCCCACTTCGTGCACGCGCTCGGCCGGTAGGTTCAGACGTTCGCGGGACGTCACGAGAAAGCGCGCTGCCGGTGCGAGGTCGTGAAGGCGCCAGATCGTCTCGGCGGCGGCAGCCACGGCCTGCTCGCAATTGTCGACGACGAGCAGCACGGAGCCTCGCGAGGCGACGGCTTGACCGAGCTGCTCGAGGGCGCTCGCGTCGTCGTGCGACCCCACGAGAGCCGCCCCGAGGGTCGACGCGACCGCGGAAACGACTTCGGCGGTATTGCGCGATTCGGTGATGTCGCAGAACCATACCCCACCAGATCGAAGGAACTCGGCTCCGTGGACAGCCGCGAAGCGGCTCGCCAGCCGTGTCTTGCCGGCGCCCGCCGGGCCGACCAGGGTCACGATACGGTCTCCCCGCGCGAAGAAGTCGCGAAGAACGTCCAGGTCGACCTCGCGGCCATGAAAGGTCGTGGGCAATTCCCGGATGTTCGTCTGAAGCGCTTGCGGCGCGTGCGGTGCTTCCGATTCGGACATCGCGTGAACTGTTAAGCGCGACTTCAGCGCCCCTTCAGCAAACGGTGACTATATGCCCAACACGCCCAGCGTGCTCGCCGAGCACGCTTGGCGCGCGAGGAGGCAACGATGCGGTCGGCAATTATCTCCGCGACGGCGCTCGCGGTGATGTTCGCTGCCCCCGGCTGCTCGAGCAGCGCGGGCGAAAGCGGCGACTTCGGTAGTGGCACGGCTCAGCCGGCCGGGGACGCAGGCAGTTCGGCGCAGGCCGAGGGCGGCCCGACCACCCGGTCCACGTCCGACGGTGGCGGCAGCGGAGGAGGGGGAAGCGCTACCTCCGGACCGTACGCGTGCAGCGCCGGCGCGAAGAAGGGGGGTGCGTCGGGTCAGTCCGGCGTCCCCGTGACGGCAGGTGCGACGATGAACGTCGTCACGCCGCCGGGATACGACCCGGCGGTCGGCTCTCCGCTCATCGTGGCGTACTCGGGGGCGGGAGGTTCCGCCGATTACAACGAGATGTGGTTCGGCATAGGCCCAAACGCGAGCTCGGGCGGGTACGTCGTCGCGTACGTCGATCACCTCGACCCAGCGACCCAGCTGATGGACGCCGCTGGCGTTCCTGCCCAGGTCGCCGCGCAGTGGTGCATCGACCCGAAGCGCATGTACTGCTTGGGGCACTCGGACGGCGGCACGATGTGCGAGGGGTCCGCCATCAACGGGCTCGTCGACTGGGCCGCGATCGTCGCGAGCGCGTCGGGTGTGAACCAGTCGGCCCTGCAGGGCGTAGCGTGCCCGATCAAGCCGTTGGCGGAGCTGAACATGCACAGCACGGGCGACGAGCTGTTCCCCGTGTCCGGCGGCTATGGCGCGTACGTCGCGAGCTGGGTGGCCAACTGCAACCGCTGCCAGCCCGCGGGCGCACCCACGAACGGGTGCGTACCGTACACGGGCTGCTCGGGCATAGTCGAGGTCCTCTACTGCCAAGGGAGCGCCGCGCACGGGTACTGGCCGCCCTCGATGGACCCGCCGCCGACCACCAGCGACATCTTCGACTTCATCGCGCACTACTGACTCTGATTCGCGGTCCGGATCGACCGCATTCAGTCGCCCCCGCCGCACGCGGCGGCGCAGTGCGCGTTCCCGCACTCCACGAGCGGCTCCTGGTCGTTCGAGCACGTGTCGTCCAGCCCTTGACAGACGCAGGCGCAGCTCACCACGTTCGAGCAGCCGTTCTCGTACGCGGCAAGCTGCGTCGCGCACGATTGCTGGATGCACGTGGCGCATGCGGTCGGCTGGCTCGTCGTGAACGGTTGCGACGGAGCGCATGCATCTGCGCACGCGGTCGGGCCGCAAGAGTCCATGCCTTGCGCGTCATCCTGCGCGTCCTGGGAAGAGGCGTCAGCTCGTCCACCCTCGTGTGGTGCCGAGCCGGCGTCCACCGTCGATCCACTGGAGCCGCACGACGCGAGGACGCAGCCGAGGACGCAGAGGAGAGGGATGCAGAGCCTCATCTTCGGCGCATCGTAGCAGTCGACTAGAAGCAGGGGCCCGTCGAACTCGCGAACAAGAGCGCCAGCCAAGGGATTGCGGCGTCGAAGACCGCCGGCCAACGCTGCCGCAGGTGGGAACGCGCGGCAACCCCAGCGCCTTCATAGAGTCATCGAAGAACGGCGTGTTTGTTACAGCCGAGGTGCCAGAGTCCTCGGAGCGCCTTTCATAGCGATCGGCGAGGCTGTGAGAGTGCTCGGCGCGTCTCCGAGAGCTGTCGGAGCAGCTCCGAGAGCCGCCGGAGCGCCTCCGAGAGTCGTCGGTGTGCCTCCGACAGTTGTGGGAGCGCCTCCGACCGCTGTCGGAGCACCCTTTTGCACGATCGGCGTGCCTCCGACCGCCATCGGAGCCCCTCCGGCTTCGATCCCTGTGCCTCCGACCACGCCCGGCGAGGCTCCGAGCATGGTCGGACGACCTCCCACAGCAATGGGAGTGACCGAATTCATCGTCGGAGCGGCTCCGATGACTAGAGGAGACGCTGATTGAGCGGTCGGCGCACACCCGACTGCTCTCGGACGACCGCAACTCATTCACGGACGCGCTCCGAGCGCTCTCGGAGCACGCCGAAGCACTTTCGGACGACCGCCGGAGGCTATCGGACGACGACTCCCCGGAGAAAAGACGTCGACGTTGCCTACGTCCGGTGCTCCTTCCGCCAGACCGCGTCCTCGACCGTCAAAGGGCGCCGCGTGACGCGCTCGTCCGCGCTGCAGAGCACCTCCCACTGCACGGCCCATTGGACGAGGTACATCCTGAATGGATTGGCCGGCAGCTCGTCTACCAAAGCAAAGAGCCTGTCCGATCGACGAAAGAAAGACGGGCCCGAGCTACGTCCCTCGCCTCGTGACGGGGTAGGTCAAAGCGCCGCGACGTGAAACGGGAGGTGCGGCCTCGGCTTCACCAAAGCCGCCGGACCCATCGGGCCGGAGCCCGTCGCCATCCTGACACACCCGTCGGGCCTGGAGCTTAACCTCATCCTCAACGCGAAGAGCGCCTCGGCGCCCAACGTCCTGATGGACGGACCGGAGAAGCATCCAGGCATCACGCACTTCGCGCTGCTCTGTCCGGACATCCTGGAAGCGAAGGCGACGCTCGAGTCCTCCGGCATCCCGCTGAGCGGCGGACCCGTGCGGTTCGGGACGGGCGCGCAGGCGGTCTTCGTGAGGGATCCGGACCGGAATGTGATCGAGCTGCATCAGAGAGGGTGAGCGACGCGCGTCCCGCGCAACACGACGAGATTCCCGCGCATTTGGGCGAACGCAGCCGCTCTCCTTCGGCGTGTCGTTCATCGACTCCGCGAGTACCTTCTTCCCCCCATGCGCGCGTCGATCCTCGGAACACTCGCCCTCGCCGCCCTGTTCGCCTCCGCCTGCGGCTCGCCCGCCGCGCACGCTCCTCCGCCACCACCGCTCGCTTCGGCGCCGCCCCCACAGCCCGCTCCGGCCGAACGCACCCTGCGATACAGCTTCCTTCTCATGGACCACGTCGCGGGCGGGAGCGTCGTCACCATTCACGCCGACGGATCGCGCGACGCGACGTGGGAGTACACCGATCGCGGGCGCGGGCCCAAGCAGCAGACGCACTACGAGATCGCCCGCGACGGGACGTTGTCGCGCCTAGACACGACCGGCGTCGACTATCTGAAGCAGCCCGTCGGTGAGCACCTGACGAGCGCGTCGGGCACGCTCACTTGGAAGAACGACGCCGAGCAGGGCAGCGCGCCGGCGACCCCACCCGCGGGATACGTCGCGATGCAGGGCGCCCCCGATCTGTTTGCGGCTCTGGTGCGCGCGATCCTCGGGACTCCCGACCGGGAGCTCGCGCTGCTGCCGAGCGGGCGAGCGCGCGCGACCCGCGTGGGCGATCGGACGGTCGGCGCGAACGGGCGGTCGATGCACGTCACCTGCTACGAGGTGCAGGGGCTCGGCTTCCAGCCCGCGCCGACATGGCTCGACGACGACCGCGAGAGCTTCGGGACGATCGACCCGTGGGCCTCGGTGGTGCGCGAGGGATGGGAGGCGGTGGTCCCGCAGCTCATGGCCTTCCAGCGCGACGCCCAAGCTGCGCGCCTCGGCGCGCTGGCGCGCAAGCTCGGTCACGTTGCGCCGGGCGCCGGCCTCGCCATCGTGCACGCTCGGCTCTTCGATGTGGAGAAGAAGAAGGTCGTGCCCGATGCCACCATCGTCGTGAAGGGCGATCGCATCGTCGCCGCGGGGGCCGGCGCGCGGACGAAGGTCCCGGCGGGCGTCGAGACTTTCGACGCGAAGGGCATGACGGCGATTCCGGGTCTATGGGACATGCACTCGCACGTCTCGCCCACCGACGGGTTGCTCGACCCGAGGCGGTGGGGGCGGGTTAAGACGAGATCCAGCACGCGAACTTCCTCTTCTTGCAGTTTCTCGCGAGCAAGGACGACGACACGCGCACGCCGCTCCGCTTCACGCGCGTCGCGCAGAAGGGCGCCTCGCTCGACCTCGCGTCGCAGCCGGTGCGCGGACCTGCTGAAGGAGCTCGGGGTGGAGGCGGTGGCGCGGTAAGAGTAGCCTGCGCCCCCCTCATGGCCCGCCGCCGTCAAGCCGGCACCAGCCTTCAGCTCAAGCCCGCTGATCCCTTCGAGCTGATTCGCTGGCTCGCGCGCAGCCAGTCCGACCCGCGCAAAGCCGTCGCGGAGCTCGTGCAAAACTCGCTCGACGCCGGCGCGCATCGCGTGTCGGTTCGGCGCGCGCGGATCAAGGGCGCACTGTGCCTGCTCGTGCACGACGACGGCGAAGGCGTGCTGCCCGAGATGGGGCGCGAAGAGGCCCTTCGCTACCTGGCCACGCACGTCGGTCACTCGCGGAAGCTGGGGCTCAACGCGGCCGAGCGCGCGCAGCGCGTCGTCGCGGGCAAGTACGGCGTCGGGCTCCTCGGCTTTTGGTCGATCGGGCGCGCGCTCGAGCTGCGCACGCGCGTGGCCGGGTCTGACCTGTTCGCGCTGCGCCTGGAGGAAGACTCCGCTCAAGCGCGCATCTTCCAGCTCCCGCGGCGCATCGAGATGACCGAGACGTTCACCGAGGCGCTCGTCCTCGAGGTGCACGAGACGGCCCAAAAAGCGCTCGCCGGGAGGAGGCTGGCCGAGTACCTGGCCGCCGAGCTTCGCGGTCAGCTCCTCAAGCGTGAAGTCGAGATCGTCGTTCGCGACGACATCGCCCGCGGGCTGTCGCAGAAGTCGTTTCTCGTTTCGCCTCGGCGCTTCGGGGGCGAGCGTCTCGAGCTGCCCGCCGAGCTCGCGGTGCCCGGGCTCCCTCCGATGCGCATCGAGCTGTACCTCGCGCGGGGCGCGGAGCGACCGGCCATCCAGGTCGCGTGCGCCGGCACGCTCGTGGCCGACGACATCGCCGCGCTCGACGCGCTGGGTCTCTCCTATGCACCGTGGGTCGGGCGCGACCTGACGGGCATCCTCGACTTCGCGGGCTTCAGCGTTCCGCCCGGCACGCGCCGCGGCGTGATGCCCGACCGGGGCGCGGCGGCGTTCGTCGAAGCGATGGATCGGCTGG
>Ga0209415_10019918_pt1 | contig 10472 bp, 8 predicted proteins | sample PeaSoiSIISIP2007_FD_187696 | JGI IMG/M metagenome (GOLD analysis project Ga0209415, IMG submission 187696) | Peat soil microbial communities from Weissenstadt, Germany - SII-SIP-2007 (SPAdes) (version 2) | ecosystem: Environmental > Terrestrial > Soil > Wetlands > Peat | place: Germany...
CGGACGCCGAAGCGCCGCTCGATTCGCTCGACCATGCGCTGGCCCTCCGCCAACTCGGCGGCGGGACGGGGAATCAGACGATGATCGACGTGGCGGCACAGCCCATGCCATACGAAACCGGTCGAAAATTCTTTCATCGCTTCGAGGTAACTGCGGCAGGGGTTGGTATGGCAGGGTGTCCAGGCGAAATCCGTATGCGCTCCCGGGCAGAGATGGTCGATATGACGGAGAAGGGCGGACAGGGGTGCAGCGTTGAAATGATCGAAATTCACCGGCCGGTCGTCGACCACGAGGTTGAACGGCGGCAGCCGTGCTGGTTCTATGCCGGCCGCGCGATTGGCCGCGACGAGCGCTCCTACGTATTGATGACGCACCTCGCGAAGGGCCAGCCGCGCCACGAGCGGAGCGTCGGCGCCGGTCTCGTCCTCCGGATGCAGATCGTAGATTACGCACCCGTTGCCGTGGCGGAGAGCGAAAATCGCGGCGCGCTCGACGCCGTCGACGTGGCGCACGGTCAGTAGTTCTTCCGTGGCTGTTTTGAAATGACGCTCCACACCGGGCGCATCGAAGAGGCCTCCCACCATTTCCTCGTCCGCGAGCACCGCGGGAAGCATCGGGTTCGCCGTAAAGCGGTAACCGACCGCACGACGTTCGGGAGCGATCGCCAATTCAACTGATGCGAACGGCATCAAGTTGAGCGCGGCGCAACGCTGGTCGATGCCCCGCACGTATAGCGTGGCGCCTTCGCCGACGAGATTGGCAAGATGGCAGCTCTGGCGTTCGGAGAGTTCCAGCAGACGCGATGTGCTGATCGCAATCATCGACGGTTGCGGCAGGTGGCTGGGCAAAGTATCAGGGCCTTTGCAGTGCACGATCCGTGCTCCGCGCAGACGCGCAAATCGGACCGCCGCACCGTCGGCGCTCGCCGCAGCGCTATCTATTGGAAAGCAAGTCGCCATCACGTTTGTGTGAGTCGCCCCTGACTGGTTTGCGCTTGCGGGTTTCGCTCCCGAGGGGCTGTAGTTCGCGAGCGCGCTGTGAATTTGAATCGAGGACCGCGTCGAGCAGCGGTGAGTCGGCGAGCTTGCGCAGCAATTGGATGTTGGGGATAACGCAGTGACCGCCGATGATCCCCGGGAAGTAGCGAGGCCGCGGCAGGAACTCGACCTCCTCGAAAAAGTTGATTGCTTCCTCGTAGTCGGCGCCAACGCGGCGCGCGTAGCGATCGAGGTCCTGGGCAAACGCGATCTGCACGCCGAAATAGGTCGTCTCCGCAAGCTTGGCCAGCTCCAGCGTCTCCGGCCGGTCCATCCGCCGGGTCTGCATTCCGGCGCGCTCGAAATGAGCCTGGGCTAGCGCGGCGATTTCGTGCTCGGCCGCCGCCACATACTTGACGTAGTGCAGCAAGTCCTGCGCCATCCGCACGTGCTTGCCGCGCACGGGACTGTACGCGATGGGTTTGCCGGTGCGCCGCGCGAGCGCGCTCGTCGTTCCGGGCAGCACCGTGCTATTGACGATCGTCAGCGCCGGATCGAAGCGTTCGATGTAGCCGCAGACCGCGTCCTCGAACGGCGCGCTGGATTGAAATGGAATGCAGACGTGCATCACGCCGATCGGCACGTCGAACTCGCGCGGCTCAATATCGTGACGCAAGACCGGCCATCGGCGTTCGATCACCTCCGCCAGCGCCGCGCCGACTTCGCCCAGGCCAACAATCAGCGTCTCCCCGTGCTCCACTTGGTTTCCTCCTCTGTATGTTCGCGTTGCCTCACGCTGCCCGCTCCGGGTCGTAGCGCGCCGCCGACGACGGCTTTTGCAGGAGCGAGTCAATCGCGCGGTAGTACTCCGCCCGTTGAGTCGGCCAGCCGATTCGCTCCACCGCGCGGCGGGCGTTGGAGACCAGCTCGATGCGGCGCGCGCGGTCGCGGTAGAGCTCTTCGATCGCTTCCGCCATTTCGCCGACATTCCCAGGTTCAACAAATCTCACGGCCCGCTCGCTGAAGTAGTGCTCGATGGTGCGCAGGCGCGACGCGATCGTCGGAATGCCCAACGCCATATAGTCGAGCAACTTGACCGGAAGCATGAGATGGGTTGCGTTGCTCGCCCGGTTTGGCACCAGCCCGACGTCGGCTTCGGCCAGCAGCCGTGGCAACTCCTCGATGGGAACCTGATCGATAAACTTTACGTACCCTTCAAGCTGCTTGCCCACAACGAGCTGCCTGGCCGCCTCCAGATAGTCGCCGGTCCCGATCACCATCATTCGCAGGCCGGGTATTCGCGGGCGGACCAGGGCTATCGCTTCAATCGCGATGTCCAGTCCGAGCCGGCGCGTCAGCGTGCCGTGACAAGCCAGGGTAAAAGCGCCGTCGGCGCGATCTCGCCCCTCCGGCGTCGCGCTGAAGACAGTCGGGTCGGGAGCGTTCATCACCGTCCTGATCTTGTGCTCCGGGACTCCCGCCTGTATGAGGCGCGCGCGATGAAGCGCGTGCACCGCCAGCACTGTGTCGGCGCAGCTTGCGCTCGAGCGCTCCTCGAGCATCAGCAGCCTCGCGCCGATCGCGCCGCGCCGGCCGCCAAACTTGTCCTGGTACAGCTCCGGCATCGTGTCGTGGATGTCGAGCACAACCTTGCTGCCGAGCAGCTTGGCCGGAAGCGCGCAGAGTACTGCCGCGTCGGGCATAGTGCAAACGATTACGATGTCGTAGCGCTGTACGAGGCTACGCCGCAGAGCGGCCCACGAGGCCCTCGCGAAAAACTTCAGATAGCTGCGCACGTAGCTCGAGCGGCTGGCGCCCCGATAGCGCGGCATCTTGAGTCCGATCACGTTGACGCCATCGAGCACGCCGTTGTGGCCGCTGTCGAGACAGATAACGTCGATATGATCGCCGCGTTCGGCCAGCGCCTCGGCATGACGCTTGACGCGGCCGTCGTGGACATAGGTGGTATAGGCTATGAGCAGAATACGGGCCACGGGGCGCTCCTAATTCGCCAGAGGTTGTTCACTGAGCCGCAACGCGGTCGCACGCGTGGCTCCGAGACCGGCAATGCTCGGCCGGCCGTTTTCGACCCGCAGCCGCAGCTGCGAGCGCTGTCGCCACCATCCGGCCACCTCGAACGGCAGCGCGCGCCACGCCATGTTGATCTCGGCGAGCCGCTTGAGCAGTTCCGCGTATGCCTGGAGATAGACGCCATCGCCGCAATAGTCGGGATGCGTGAGCGTGAGGATCATCCCGCCAATCGAGGCAATCCATTTCGCTTTCATCGTCCACACCGGCAGGGGGCTGCGGCGGAGCACGTGAATCAGGGTGTGGTCCTGCGGCAGCGTGTAGGGCAATTCAACCAGGCGCGAGAGATGAAACGGGAACAGGCTGCACGTTCCCCCGGGCTGCGGTTCGTAGGGATCGGTGTCGGCGAAACTGGAATCGAAGTCGAAAGACATGGTGGCGATCGCGCGCGGATCGCGCAGTGTCGACGGGGAGCGGAAGCCGCGGAGATCGTGTTCGTTGGCAAGCCGCTCAAGGATCGGCGCGAGCTCGGCAAAGTCGCGATAGCTGCGGAACAGGCGTCCGTCGTGGCACAGCCCGTGGGCGCCGAATTCAAAGCCGCGCGCGCGCAGCCGCTCCACGCGTTGCCAATCGATCGGGTATTGGGCCAGCGGGAGGTTCCAGGCCGAGCGAAAGCCGTGCTGCTCTTCGAGGTCGGCGATCAGCTCCATCCGATCGAAACCCTTGGGGCTCTCCACGTCGTGGGTGAGCACGATGCAGCACTTCGCGCCCTCCGGCCAAAAGCCGATATGCCACGCGTCCGTCACGCCGTGGATTTCCAGGCTCTGCCTCAGCCAGGCGCGCCAGAATTCAACCAGCGCGCTCTCGCAAGGCCAGCGGGGAAACGCCAGTGGCGTGCGCGCACGGATCGCCACCGAATTAAGGCGATGGCGCAGGCCTTGCGGAATCAGGCGTTTGACGCGGTAGTACACCCGCATCGCGGAAGGCGGATGACGATCGATCTCCGGCAGGTACTGCTCGAGCAGCAGCCGTTCCGCGGCGGCCTCCGACGGCCCGATCGTCGACTCCAGCGCCGCGCGCCACTGCTCGGGCAGCTTCCAGAAACTGAACGCGTCGTTGCGCGTGGGTAGTTCGGCCCGCTGATCACTGTGCGGAAGCGCAGCCTGATCAATGGGCACCTTGAGGCTTAGCGCCATACCGACTCCATCAAGAGAAGCCTGCGTAGCTGTTGACGACGCACAAATCTGACCAGTGCGGGCGAAACCGGCCGCGGCGAGCGCTGCATCGCGCCTTCGAGGTAGCCGGCCATGAGCCCCATGCCGCCGATGAGAGGCGGCCACTTGAGCCCTAGCCGGAGCGCGCGCGCGATCAGGAACAGGGGCGAGTAGCCGACGTTGTAGGCGGCTCGCCCGGCGGCTTTGCGACCTTGCCACATGCCGCCGGCGGCGCCCTGCGGGCGATGATGATAGGCGCGAATGTGCCGGAAGTTGCGAGTGCCGAAGCCGAGCATCATCGCCCGCACTTCGTCGATCGTATCCCAGCCGAGTCCGGCCTCGAGCCCGCCGATCGCGGCGAAGCACGCGCTGGAGTAGAACTTGGCGGCGCCGCGGGTGTGGAACGAGGGAGCCGGCACTTCCCGCCAGCGCGTGCCGCGAGGCTCGTACAGCGTGGGGCCGGCGATTCCGAGGCGCGGGTCCTTTTCTAATTCGGCCAGCAGCAACTCCGCGAACTGCGGCTTGAAAGTCAGATCGGCGTCCAGGCGCAGGACCGCGTCGTAGCCCTCCCATGTGTCGCGTGGCAGAAAGCGCATGATCACCGATTCGCCGCCCGGCGCGCGCATCCCGTTGCGCGGTAGATGCTGCGGCTGAATCCAGGGATGGTAATGCGCGGCGCGATCGAGAATCTCGCCGGTGCGATCGGCCGAGCCATCATCGATTACGATCCAGCGGCCGGGCCGGCGCGTTTGCGCGACCATCGCGACGAGCAGCCGCGGGAGAAGCCGCTCCTCGTCGCGCGCGGGCGTTATGGCGATATAATGTTTCATGCGAAGTAACCGTCGGATGCGATACCCTTATGCCTGCGCTTGCGAGGTCTTGGCCTGCGCGCCCGCCGCAGGCACAAACGCCTTGCCGATCAGGTCGATCGCGTTCGAGCGTTCCATCCATAGATAGACCAGCGTCGGCGGTGCGGCCGCGGCAATCAGGACGATCGCGCCGTCGGCTCCGGCGAGTGATGCGACCGTTCTTCCGGCTACGGTTGCGAGCGCGCAGAGCACGGTCAGGCGCAATGCCGGAATTCCAGATGTGGCCAGGTCGCGCAGACTGAGCCCGATGAGCGCGCACGCGAGTGCTTGACCGGCCACGCTCACCACGCCTTCGACCGCGCTCATGCCCAGGCTGACGCCGAACAATCCCCAGGGCGCGAGCCCCACCACCGCAATCACAAGCAACGTGAGCCGCACTCCGTGGAGAAACATGTCTAGCGCCGGACGATTCTTGCTGTAGTACACGGAACCGATCCCAAGCCGCAGCCCGCAGAGCGCGAGGCCCGGCGCAAGCAGCCTCATCGGCAGCGCCGCGGCTATCCATTGAGGACCATAGATGGTGTGCAGGATTTCCGGCGCCGCGATCGCCGCGCAGGCCGCGATCGGCAGCACGACGCGCGCGATGTAGTCGAAAAAGTCGAGGTAGGCACGGGCGAGCGCTTCGTGGTCGTCCTGCAACTGGCAGAATGCTGGAAATGTCACGCGCCCAGCGACGCGATGCAGGCGGTCGGGCACGAACCGCAGCAGGTCCCACGCCATCCCATAGAAGCCCAGCGCCGAACTGCCGAGCAGGCGGCCGACCAGCAGATAGTCGGAGTTCGAGGAAAATATGTAGACGATTCCGCTACCCCACGCGGCAGTCGAAAAACGGGCAAAGTCGCGCGCTGCCTGTGTGGTCGGAAATCCGCGCGGCAGATGCGGATCCGCGATCCAGACCACAACCGCGCGTAGCGAAATACGCGCCGCGAGCCCCGCGGGCAGACTCCATGCTGGCATCGCGCGCGACAGCACCAGTATCGCGACCAGGATGAAAGCCACCTCGCCGAGTACGTCAGCGACCGCAAGCGCGCTGAAGTTAAGCCTCCGCCGCAGACGGGCGCTCGGGACCACGGTCGTCGCATCGAGCAGGATCGGAAGGCACAGGAGCCGCGCACCCCCGGTCAGCCCCGGCATGTCCATCGCCGCTGCGATCAAGGGCGCCGTCACATACAAAATGAGCGCCGCGCCCAGCGCCAACAGCATGCTTAGCCACCAGGCGGTGGTTTCATGCGCCGCGGTTATCTCCTTACGTTGCACGAGCGCGTCCGTGAGGCCCGAGTTGTTGGTAAGGGTGGCCAGCATGCTGACCACGAGGAGAACCCTGAAGACGCCGAATTGGCCCGGGCTGAGCGCGCGCGCCAGCAGCACGAAGCCGCCCAGACGCACGGCCTGAACGACGAACTCGGCAATCACGTTGTCGCGCACGCTGCGCGCGACCGCCTGCCACATCGAGTGGCGCGCCTCAGGGCCCTGCGGCTCCATGGTTTGCGGAACTGCCACCCCGCTCACACCCCCCCTCCTCGAAGCATCGCCGGCACGGTGCGGGCCAGGATCCGCAGGTCGCCGGCGAACGACCAGCTCTGGAGATACTGCACGTCGAGCCGGACCATCTCGTCGAACGATAGATGGTTGCGGCCGCTGACCTGCCACAGGCCGGTTATTCCGGGCGCCGCTTGCAGGCGGCGCAGATGCCACGGCTGATAAAGCTCGAGCTCGTAGGGCAGGGCGGGGCGCGGGCCGATGAGGCTCATCTCGCCGCGAATCACATTGAAGAGCTGCGGCAGTTCATCGATGCTGAAGCGGCGGAGCAACCGGCCGACGGGAGTTACGCGCTGGTCGTTGGCGAGCTTGAACACGCGCTCGCCGCCGGAGCCGTCTTGCGCCGCGGACTCGCCCTGGCGAATCCACTGCCGGACGTAGTCGCGATGCGATGAATCGTCGGCGGCCAGTCGCATCGTGCGCAACTTGAGCATGCTGAATGGCCGGCCGCGCATCCCGATACGCGTCTGGCGGAACAGGATCGGGCCGCCGTCGAAGAACCGGATCGCGAGCGCGCCCGCCGCGAGAACGGGGGCGGCGGCGATCAGGAGCAACGTTCCCACCGTCACGTCGAATGCGCGCTTCAGCGCGAAGTTCAGGCCCTCGATGTTCGAGCCGCGCGGACTGACGAGCGGCACCACACCGAACATTTCGACCCGCAGGCCGCCGTTGGGCCACTTCGATACCCACGGCATCAGCCACCAGCGCAAGCGCTGTTGCTCGCACAGCCCGATGATCCGTTCGTGCTGCTCGCGCGGCGCGTCGGGCATCACGATGGCGGCCTCAAGCGAAGGGTAGAGCGCGGCGATTTCAGCGATGCGCTCGGCGGGGCCGAACACCGGACAGCCGCGGTATTGGCGCATCTCACAATCGTCGTCGAGGAAACCGACCATCTCGTACGGCGTCATCTCGTCGAGAATTCGGTCGCACAGGTAGCGTGCAAACCGGTTGCATCCGATCAGCACCAGCGGGATCGCGTTCTTGGGATTGGCGTAAAAGCGCCGGATGCACTGCCGCGTCGCCATCCGTTCCACCGTCACGGCCGGGATACTGAGCAAGTAGGCCAGCGTCACGGTGAGCCGCGAAACATCCGCGTGCACCAGGAACCCGACCAGCACGGTGAGCAGCGCCGCATACGAACATCCGCGCACGATGCTGAGCCATTCTTGCAAGCCGCCATTACGCATCCGGTAGAGGTCGCAGGCGCGGAACACCATGATCCACATGCAAACGACGGCCAACACGTTGAGGCACAGGAGCGCCGGGTTGCTCTGCAACAGGCGTCCCTCCATCGCGCGCGAGGGATCGTGCAGAATCAGTGCCGCCGCGAATGCGGCCAGCAACGCGACGCCGTCACAGGCCGCGAACAGCGCTTTCTGTCTCTGTAGTTCGCCGGCAAACATGCCTCACTCGCCACGCTCCGGGGGGAGAGCAGAGACGGTTGGGCTTCGGCGATGCCCGCCAGCGTATACGGTTGGGCGCTTGCGCACGGCCGTGAGCACGGCCTCGGCCACCTGCCGCACTTCGATATCGGTCAGATGTGGATGCATTGGAAGCGAAAGCTCGGTGTCCGCAATCCGCTCGCTCACCGGAAAATCCTTGGGTCGGTAGCCGAGGTCGCGGCACGCCGGCTGCAGGTGCAGCGGCACGGGATAGTGGATGCCGCACTCGATATTTTTGCTGAGCAGCGCCTGACGGATCGCGTCGCGCTGACGGCTGCGAATCGCGTAGAGGTGATAGGCCGAGGCCAATCCCTCGGGCTCTGCGGGCAGCACAAGGTCCGCGCCGTCGAGCAGTTCGCGATAGCTCTCTGCGATCTCGCGCCGGCGCCTGTTCCAGTCGGGCAACCGCTCGAGTTTGGCCCGCAGCACCGCCGCCTGGATCGCGTCGAGGCGCGAGTTGTAACCGTAGTCCTGGTGCGCGTAGTGCGAGATGCGCCCGTGGTCGCGCAGCATTCTGACCCGCTCCGCCAGTTCGTCGTCGTCAGTTACCACCGCGCCGCCGTCGCCCCATGCGCCGAGGTTCTTGCCCGGGTAGAAGCTGAAACATCCGGCCGCGCCGAGCGTTCCGGCGTACCGCCAGCGCTGGCCGTCGTGAAACGACGCGCCATGGGCCTGGCACGCGTCCTCGACGACCCGCAGGCCGAACTCCACCGCGATCTCCTGGATTTCGCGCATCGCCGCCGGCAGGCCATAAAGATGTACCGGGACGATCGCGCGCAGGCCGTGCGGCGACCGCCGGCGCCGCTCCACCAGATAGCGGCGCAGCGCATGCGGGTCGATGTTGCAGGTCTCCGGGTCGACGTCCACCAGAGTCGGCCGGGCGCCGGTTTGACGGATCGCGGCCGCGGTCGCGATGAATGTCATCGGCGTCGTGATCACTTCGGAGCCGGGCCCCACTCCGACCGCGAGCAGCGCCAGGCGGATCGCATCGGTGCCGTTGCCGACGGAGAGGACGTGGCGCACGCCGAGGTAGGCTGCGAACTCGTCTTCGAAGGCTTTGATCTGCGGGCCGCCGATATAGCCGGCATCGAGATGAATCTTTACCAGTTCGCGTTCCACACGCTCGCGGATTTCCGCGGTCTGCGAAACGAGATCGACAAATCTAATCTGCATCGGAATCTCCATGATTGTGGTTGGTCTGGTTGTCGAGGGAAGTCGAGCGGCGCACGCGGGCCGGATTGCCGGTCACCACCGCGCCCGGCGGCACGTCACGCGTCACCACCGCGCCCGCGCCGACCATCGCGCCCGCGCCGATCTCGACGCCGCACAGGATCACCGAACCGCTACCGATCGACGCGCCGCGCCGCACCACCGTGCCCTCCATTCGCCAGTCACTCTCGGTTTGCGGCGCGCCATCCTCCGTAGTCGCTCGGGGATTGCGGTCGTTGATGAAAACCACGCCGTGACCGACGAATACCTCGTCCTCGATCGTTACACCCGAGCAGATGAAGGTATGGCTTGAGATCTTGCAGCGCTGGCCGATCGTCGCGCCGCGCTGGACCTCGACGAAGGCGCCCAGCCTCGTGTCCCCGCCGATCTCGCATCCGTACAGATTGACGAACGGGCTCAGGCGGACGCGCGGGCCGAGCCGGACGTCGTCGGCCACGCACGCAAAGCGGGGCATCTGGATATCGCCGCTCATCCGCTTCACGCTTTAGGGATTTCGATCGGGATTTTGCACCCGCCGTTTTTCAGCGAAAGGTTCGCGGCATGCAGCACGCTCACCACGCGCGCGCCCGAGAGCCCGTCGGTGCGGGGCGCGCTACCGGTGCGGATGCAGTCGGCAAAGTGTTCGCACTCGGCCTTGAGCGGTTCCGCCTCCTCGATGCGCGGAATCTGGATGTCGCCGTAGCGGTAGGAGAATTGGAAATCGCCGAAGGTGTCGTAGTAGCGCTGCACGTCGACGCCTTTGTCGTAGATGCGAATCTTCTCCTGCAGGGCCGTGTCGTCGTAAACCAGCATCTTGCGTGAGCCCACGATGGTGGTGCGGCGAATCTTGTTGGGGTCGAGCCAGCTCACGTGAACGAAGGCGATCACGTTGTCCGCGAAGTGCAAGGACAGCAACGCCACGTCCTCGACTCCGTTCCGGTAGTGGCTCTGCCCCTGGCAGCTCACCATCTCCGGCAGCCGCCCCATGGTCATGAGGATGATCGAGATGTCGTGCGTGGCGAGGTCCCAGACCACGTTGACGTCGTGCTGGAAGAGCCCGAGGTTGGCCCTAATCGAGCTCACATAGAAGATCTCGCCCAGCTCGCCCGACGATATGAGCTCGTGAATTTTGAGCACCGGCGAGCTGTACTCGAAAGTATGCCCGGCCATCAGCACGCCGCCGCGCCGGCGCGC
>Ga0209415_10019919_pt1 | contig 10472 bp, 10 predicted proteins | sample PeaSoiSIISIP2007_FD_187696 | JGI IMG/M metagenome (GOLD analysis project Ga0209415, IMG submission 187696) | Peat soil microbial communities from Weissenstadt, Germany - SII-SIP-2007 (SPAdes) (version 2) | ecosystem: Environmental > Terrestrial > Soil > Wetlands > Peat | place: Germany...
CAGCAGAGGCAAACCTGCATGGCGAACCTTCAAAGACGCCTTCAAAAACTCGAAGTGCGATTCCGCACCAACGCAGATGGCAGCGGATTAATGCCGCATTCACAGGAATGGGTGCACTTTTGGATCAAATGGTTGCTAAGCGCCCTCGCCGGCGAGGCTCCCGCAGTTCCTGACCAAATTCCGATGGGGGCGTATCGCGCCGTCGTGGCATACGTAGACGAGCTTGCCGAATATGACGACGATCAACAGATGGCTTCGCACACTTGAGGACCTTAAGGCTCGCTCGCGGGGGCAAGGACTGCCCGATGAGACGCCTCTTATAAGGGCTTTGGCCCAGCACGGAGGCCTTTCTCTGCCTGGGCGACGAGTTGGGGCTGAGCAAGCGTTCGCCTTCGGCGATGATCTCAGGTGCTTGCTGGCATCGAATGCACCGGCTCTCCAGCCTCCTTGTACAAGCTTGCTCCGGCCAGAGCCGCTACCACCCATTCGACAATCCCTCCGGCGGTCGTCATCACAGTCAGGCGTGCGGGAAATAAACCGGCCGCGCCCATGAAACCGGCGTTGGGCAACAGGACTCCAGCGACCCAAGCCGCCAGCCCCGCGTACACGGCAGTTTTCGGCCCCGCGCCGCAGCGCGGACGGATCGCGGCGTACAGCCACACCGTGAAGATTCCAAAGACCAGTCCGATGACGTTGAACGCCACGGTTTGCGTCATGGACACCTCGTTTATGCCCAGGGCGGTCATGGCGACAGCCCAACTCGGGCCGAGCATCACGCCGTCTACAAGATATCCCAAAATGTCGCCCACGATTCCCGCGACGATACCGCCCAGGATCACGCCGCGAAAGTTGATTCTTCCCATAATGCCTCCTTGGTGGACCGGACGATCATATGACTCTTTAAGGACGCAGGCAAGGGGCTGTGCGTGGGCGGGCTGCTGACCTTTCCCGTCTGAGCGGCGCGTGTGGCGCAATTATGCAAGGTGTACACTACGGCTGGAAATAAGACGGAGGTTTATGAGCCAAAAATCATTCTCGCTGGCTGCCGGGGTGCTGTTTCTTCTGGTCGCCCTCGGCCACTTGCTTCGGATCGTCTTCGGGCTCTCGTTGGTCGTGCAAGGCGTTTCGATCCCGATGTGGGTCAGCGTGATCGCCTTGTTCATTACGGGCTTTCTTGCCTACAGCGGCTTGCTCCTGGCGCGGAAGTCTCTATCAAGTGTGTGAGCCCGTTTGGACCGCACGCGACGTTAGAGGCGGTTTGACGATCACAGGCCGATTCGCACACGCGCGCGTGCAGTGAGGGCGGGCAGCCTTTCGGGAGAACAGGATAAATCCTCGGACGATGACACTCTTCGAAGTGCTGGCCGAGCTTGTCTTGCTTGTACACCTACTCTGGATTCTCTGGGTGATCCTCGGCTGGATGGCGACCCGCAATCGACCGTTGCTGCGGTGGTTCCATATCGGGTCGCTGCTTTGGGGCATCGTGGCGGAGGTCGGTCCTTGGCCCTGTCCTCTGACCATCGCCGAGCAGTGGCTCGAACTTCGCGCTGGCCCGGCCCCCTACCAAGGCGGCTTCCTGCTCCATTACCTGGAAATTGTCATCTATCCTGATATCTCTCCAGGCGTACTCGCCTGGGCCGGTTCAGGCGTTTGCCTATTAATCCTCGGCATGCACACACGGCAATTCTGGCAAGAAAGGCATGCACCCGGCCAGTGATGTGACCGGTCCGTCACATCACAGGCAAGGTCCTTGGCGCTGCGGGTTGCTGGTAGAATGATCTTCAGCCTGAACGGATCCTCGTTAGATCTCTGGTCTAGAAGGAGGCATCGAATGCGGTTCTTTGCTGTTCTCTCTATCGCTCTCAGCGCCATTTCCCTGACCTTCGCCCAACCGAAGGAAATCATCGGCGCCAACCCAACTAGCCAGTTCCCGCTGAGTCCCGCCGTCAAGGCGGGCGGCTTCATCTACGCGTCTGGAACGTCCGGTGTCGCCGGTGCCAAGGGTGATATCAAGGGTCAGACCAAAGCGACTTTGGATGCGCTCGCCACCAGACTCAAGTCAGCCAGGTCGAGTTTGGCCAACGCATGCCTGGTCAGCGTCTACCTGCGCAACGGCAGCGACTATACCGCCATGAACGAGGTTTACTCCACTTATTTTCCGAAAGATCCACCGGCACGCGTGACCGTAATCGTCGACGGCACGCCCGTCGAGGACGCCTTGGTCGAGATCTCCATCGTCGCGGTTCCTGACGGCGCGGAACGAAAGGTGATCAAGCCGAAAGGATGGAGTAATTCGCCGCTCCCCTATAGCTACGGAATCCAAAGCGGCAATACCATATTTCTCGCGGGGCTGGTAAGCCGCAACGGGGTTGACAACTCGAACGTGAAGGGCGATATGACGGCGCAGACCAACTACGTCATGAACAACGCCACTGCGATCCTGAAAGAAGCCGGTATGACTCTGAACGATGTGGTCCAGTCGCGGGTGTACGTCACGGATCCCGCCAATTTCCAGGCGATGAATGCGGCTTACCGATCTGCTTTCACCGGTACACGGCCCACCCGTGTAACCCTCCGCGCGGGACTCACCAGTCCCGATTATCTGGTTGAAATTGGAATGACCGCAGTCAAGGACGACAGCCGTACTGCATTCAACAGACCAGCGCCTGATGGCACGCCAGGTACGGTGAATCCGAATCTCAGCATCGAGATTCGAGTGGGGAAGCGAGTGTACATTTCCGGGACCGGAAACCGCCCGGATAACAAGAACAATGCGACGTCACAGACCGCCGAGTCGATGGCCGGCGTCGCGCGTACGTTGAAGTTGGCCGGGTTCGAAATGTCCGATATTGTCGAAGGTATGGCCTTTGTTGCCGACAAAACCAAGTTCCCGGAAGTGAACGAGGCATACCGTGCGGCGTTCCAGGAAGATTTACCAGCTCGCACGGCTGTCAATGTTGGACTCATGGGATCGGGATCAGAAGTCGAGTTTTTGTTCGTCGCGCAGAAGTAGCCGACCGAGTGGGGATCGCGGAAAAGAGAGTTTGAGAGTAGGGGCCGCATGAACACAGCCGAAAGCAAAATTCCGCCTGTTCATCACACGCTGGTAATTGACGTTTGTGGTAGTTTCTAAATAATGTATGTCAGACCTGGGGCGCGAACGGGATTTTGCCCTTACTGAACCGGGGTCGCTCGACCTGCACACCCCTTCAGAGGACTTGGGCAGCCGCACGCCGGTCGAATCGGCGATCACGACCGAACAGGAATCCGCGTGCGCCGAGCTTGACCGCGTCCTGCACAGCGACACCTTTCGGAACTCTCCTTCGCTGCGGCGTCTCCTTAAATACCTGGCGGACAAAACTCTCCGGGGTGAGGCCGACCAACTAAAGGAGTACACCATCGGCGTCGACGCTTTCGGCAAGCCGCCGACGTACGACACCCGCGGCGACTCCATCGTCCGGTTGCAAGTCAGCCGACTCCGCCAACGCCTTGCCGACTATTACCAAGGGGAGGGGGGGCACGATCCTCTCACCGTGGACCTGCCCAAGGGGCATTTCGGCGTGAGTTTCACGCCGCGTTCGTCCGTATCGGAGGAAATGCCGGATGCCGATTTGGCAATCCCCTTGGTTCGTCGTGGCCTACGCGCGTCCCGGCTTGTGGTTGCGTTGGCCGTCGTCGCTACCATTGCCACCGCTTTGGGAGCGTGGTCCGCGATTGCTCTTTGGCATACACAACAGCAATTAGCGTCCGTTCGGCGTAGCTGGACGCCGGAACTCGAGGCTCTTTGGGCCCCATTCTTGACGGCGAACCGCCCATTGATCGTATCCGTCGGTTCTCCCATGTTCCTGGCGCTGGGTAGGCCGACCATTCTCTTCCGCGACATGTCACTGAACACGTTGGAAGCGGCCGCCAACGCGCCGAATGTTCAGAACGTCCGCAAGGCGCTGGGAAGTCCGGAGATTCAGCCGAGTTACCTGTACACGATGTTCGGAGAGACCATGGCTGCATTTCAGCTTGAGAGGCTTCTCGCCACTCGCGAGCTCAGCGTTTCTCTCGAGAAGAGCATCGATCTATCCTGGCAGCAGCGCGCAGACAACAATGTGGTGGTGATTGGCTCGCCCACCTTTCTGGGCGACCAGTTGCGAGGCATGTTGATTGAGGACGAGTTTGTTTGGGAAGATCGCGGCCTTCGCGATCGGCATCCCGCGGCTGGAGCCCCGGCTTTCTATCAGGATGAAATGAGGAACGCCGGATCGGATGGCCTAGCCTACGCGTTGGTGACCCATACGCCGGGTCCGCTCGGAAAAGGCGACGCTTCAACCTTCGTGTGCGTGGCGAGCGCCGGCCGCGCCGGAGCGGTTCAGTGGTTTACCGATCCAGCCCTCGCCCGCCAGCTGGTGGGGAATATGAAGAACTCGACCGGGTCGATCCCTCGCTACTACCAGGTCTTGTTTAAGGTGGTGTTCAAGAGTGGCGTTCCTTTGCAGACCTCTTACGTTTTGCATCGGGAACTGCGAACCTCGGCCGTGAAGTAACCGATCGTTTAGGCCGCCTGCTTTTTTACACCAGGCTCTCTAGACCTGGAGAGAGCAGATTCGCTCAGTCGGCTATCTTGATACGTTGGCGTTTCGGCGGAGTTCCCCAACCTACCTGAGTGCCGAGCGTGGCACCAACTTCCTATCCCTCGGGTTCGATTTCGCGCTCATGATTTCCAAAGTTCGCGATTTCAGTATGTTAGGTCGCCGGATAACCGGTTACCTGATCGCAGGTAACCGTTTGCACACCACCTGTGCTACTTTCCCTCTGCTGAAAGCGGCTATACTGGCTCTCTCAAAAATCGCTCATCCGTAATTTCGGGCCACGTCGTTCGACCAAGAAGGTTTGCCTGAGAGAACGACTACACGTCGTTCCGTGCAATTGGGAGAGTTTCGAAGTTAGGCTCCATCGTGTGCGAAGACCCTATTTGTGTAGCGATGTTCGTGGTTGCCGAACTTGCGGTTTCACCAATGGGATGTGGCCGTTTTGTAGGGCAGGATGCCTTGACCGACGCTCGCCGGAGAGGCGACGCGGATGTTGTGCTTGACCTAAATCGAAAAGGGGCTGATTCATGAGTGCCGACGACTCTGCAATATTCACCATGGGAACTCGCCGCCAGATGGCGAAGAAATTCGCGGCTCTTCTCGCTGCGTCGCCCCTGATGGCGCAACAAACCGGTATGCAGGCCCTAACGCATGAGGGTCCCGACGCGGTTCCGCCTTATAACATGCCTCTGGTCCCCCCAGTCGCCAGTTACAGCCTCGCGGACGTGGTAAACGTCTTCGATTTTCGCGACCTGGTCGACAAGTACGCCCCTCGAAATATCTCCCAAAACATTGATCTGGGGGTTGAAGACGAAATCTCGGTACGGGCGAATCGGGCAGCGTACAGCAGGGTATGGCTGCGGCCTCGGACGATGATTGACGTCAGCCAGGTGGATACTTCGATTGAACTCCTGGGACAAAAGCTCGATTCCCCGATCATGATGGATCCTACCGGGGGGAAAGCGGGTATTCCCGATGGCGACCACACCGCCGCGCTCGGTGCACGTGATGCGAAAACACTGTATTCCGTCGCAACTACCGGCGATTGGATGAACAAGCTTCATGCGAGCAATTCCGCGCCGACTTGGTGGTCGAATTCTTATACCCTCGTCAGCAAGCAAGTCGCGGTGGACTTCGCAAAGCGCTCGGTAGATACCGGCTGTTGCGGATTTATCCTGACCAGTACCGATCCGTGGAATGCCAACCGGGATCGCAACCTTCATCTGCAAGCCAAGGCCAACCCGGAAAAGTTCCGCGGCGGTGGCAGGATGACGCCATTCGCTCCGGAATTGACCTGGGAAGTAATCGAGTGGATCCGAGTGGTTTCGGACCTGCCCATCATCATCAAGGGCGTCCTGGATCCCGACGATGCGGAGCTGGCGGTGGCCAAGGGCGCGCAAGCGATCGTATGTTCCAACACCGGGGGACGTGGGATGGATGGTGCGATGGCCACTCTCGAGGCTCTTCCGGCGCTGGTCAAGGCGGTGAATGGAAGAATTCCGGTCCTGTTGGATGGAGGGATCCGGAGAGGTGACGACATTCTAAAAGGGCTCGCCCTGGGGGCGACGGCGGTCCTGTGCGCGAGGCCTTACGTCTGGGGATTGGGGGCGTTCGGCAGAGAAGGTGTCGTCCGGACTTTCGAGATGCTAAAGGCCGAACTAAAGACGGCGATGGCGTTGGCGGGCGTCCCAAATCTTGCCTCCATCCCGCCTGACCTGGTACAGCGCGTGTGGCAACCGCCTCAAGACGCCAAGATTCTCTAAGACCGGCTGCGACGGGTGGAAATGGGGAAACAATGTCGAGCGAAATGAAGGTCAAAGTCGAACCATCGGTGGGCTCCCGCGATCCGGCAACGCGGCGCGAGGCAGTGAAGCGTCTCGCGTTGATTGCGGCGGGTTCGCCTGTCTTGGCTGCTCAGAACGCCGCGACCCAGCAATCTCCGCGGCCTGCTCCGGTCGACTTGCCTCAGTACGCCCCCGAAGTCATGGCCCTGGTTAACATCCATGATTTCGAAGATTATGCCAAAGCGAAGATCGGCCGGGTTGCGTACGACTACATCGCCGGAGGAAGCGCCAGTGAGAAGACGCTGCGTGCAAACCGTGATGCTTTTAAGCACGTCCAACTACGGCGGCGCATTCTGGTGGATGTCAGCGCCGACAAAATTGATCTGAGTCAGGTGTTGCTCGGCAAGAAGTTGGATTTCCCCATCCTAGTTGCGCCTGGAGACGGCAGGAACCTGGCCATGCCGGATGGAGATCTGCTGACGGCCAAGGCGGCCGGCCACTCCAAGGCCGTCTACGTAGGCCCTCCGGCGGACTGGATGGCGAAACTGCAAGCCGGTCCAGAGGCTCCCGTATGGTGGGCCTCCTCGCTGGGACATCCCACCAAGGAGTCGGCCGTCTCGTTTGCCAAGCAAGCGGAGGAGAGCGGCGCTTCCGCCCTTTCAGTCACGGTCAACTATACTTACGTTCCGCCCGCGGACCGTGACGTGCGCAACAAATTTGAGAGCGCATGGAAGGAAAGCGGCGTTCCGAAAGGCGCGCCGGCCAAACCGATATCGCCGACTACAGCGGGAACGTTCCAAGCGGTCCAGCCAAAGCAGTCCTGGGACCAGATCGATTGGCTCCATAGTGCGACGAAACTGCCAGTTGTCATCAAGGGAATTCTAAGGGCGGACGATGCCCGAATTGCCGTAGATCGCGGTGCGCAATGCATCATTGTTTCCAACCATGGTGGCCGTGCACTCGACGGTGTGGTCCCCAGCCTCTACGCGCTCCCCGAAGTGGTGGATGCGGTGAATGGAAGGATCCCCGTTCTGATGGACGGCGGCATTCGGCGCGGAGGCGACGTAGTAAAAGCGTTGGCGTTGGGAGCGAAGGCCGTTTTGATCGGACGTCCTTGCTACTGGGGACTGGCGGCTTTCGGACAAATAGGCGTTCAGCGAGTGATTGAATTGCTGTTCGGGGAAGCAAGACTCGAGCTGGCCGATTCAGGAGCGCCGACGTTGTCGCACATTCAGCGCCATGTGGTGGAATGGTCGCCGTGGGACGTTACGGAAGATTCAGATAACTAGTTCTAGGCGTTGGTGCAGGCAGCGTTGGATTTTGAATGGCTTCTAGGAACACAACGTACGACTTAGTTGTCGAAGAGGAGTTGGGTTGGGCGAGCAGATTCTCGTTCGAGAGGGGCACTAGATGACTGGACCAAGGGGCCAGACCACGTCGAAGGTGAAGCCCGCGAATCGACGCGCGTTTCTAAAGAGCGGATTAGGCTCCGCGGTTGCGTTGTCCGCGCTGGGGGCCCACCCCGCTGATTCACCAGCGCAGACCGGGCCCGCGATCGTGACCGGCAGACCGGACGTCGTAGTGGTCGGCGCCGGAGCATTCGGCGCGTGGACCGCTCTGACCCTGCGCGAGCGAGGGGTGAAAGTGGTTCTCCTCGACGCCTACGGTGTATGCAGCCCGCGCGCTACCTCGTATGACGAAACCAGGCTGATCCGTTGCGGCTACGGCGACCGCGAGATCTACTCGCGTTGGGCTCTGCGGGCGATGGATCTGTGGGAGAAACGGCAGCAGGAGTGGAATCAGAAGCTGCTCTATCCCGGAACTCGCCTTTCGCTGGCGGCGCATTCCACCCGCCAGTTGGAACTGGAGCGAAAGGTATTTGATCGGCTCTCCATTCGCTACGAGATTCTTCAGCACGACGAATTAAGCCGTCGTTACCCGCAGGTGAGTTTCGAGGGAGTGGAGGCCGCATTCCTCGAACCTCGAAGCGCTCTCATCAAAGCGCAGGATGCGCTACTGCGAGTTGCCGAGGAATTCAAGCGAAAGGGCGGTACAATCCAGATCGGGCGAGCTGCATTAGGGCGCGCCTCCGGTCGTCAATTGGAGGCCGTGTCGCTGGGCGGTAACGAAAGCGTGGCTGCGGGATCGTTCGTGTTTGCGTGCGGCCCATGGTTGCGGAAAGTCTTCCCGGACGTGCTCGGCAAGACGATCGTCACACCGAGGGTGGAAGTGGTCTACTTCGGCCCGCCCTCTGGGGACGCTCGCTTTAGCTGGCCGAATTTCCCGTATCTCAACGGCTCCGGTTTTTCCCTATATCCATGTATTGACCGAGGCATCAAGGTCCTCCCCGTTACCAACACCGAGGCGGATCCAGACGCTGAGGAACGCGTGGTGACAGCGGCTCAGGTAAAGCGCGCCCGCGACTATGTCGCCTTGCGGGTGCCAGCGCTGAAGGATCAACCGGTCGTAGCGACGCATGTTTGCCAGTTTGAAATGACCAAGGACCAGCATTTTCTAATCGACACGCATCCTCAGTTCGACAATGTATGGTTCGCGGGAGGGGGGTCGTCGCATGGCTTCAAACATGGTCCCGTCATCGGGGAGTACGTGAGCGACCGTGTAACCGGAATTGCTGGCGATCCGGAGTTGCAAAAGATATTCGCGCTGCGCGGGCGGTAAGCAGCGGCGGTCGGTAGCAGAGGTAACGATAGGCCGGAAGGGGAGAGCAATTCACCCCCTGGCGTTTCCGTAGAAGACACGACCGCGTCGTCCGTTGTGGCCGGCGAGGAGAAGATCCTTGCCGCCGAGACAAATTGAGAGGAGACATAAGATGACGGTGCGAGTTGCACTTTTCTTGATGGGATATGGTCTGCTGTATGCGCAGGAGGCGTCGATCAACGGGGTGATTACTGACCAATCTGGCGCGGTGATTCCGTCGGCAACCGTTCATGCCACTACACCGAGTGGAAGCATCACTACATCATCCAACAACCAAGGCGCCTATCAGCTTCCGGCGTTGGGGTCGGGTGATTATGTTTTGCGGGTGGAAGCGCCGGGGTTCACGCCCGCAGAACGAACGCTTACCCTCCTGGTCGGCCAAGCACTTAGCCTCGATGTTCAATTAAAGCCGACCTCGGTCAGCTCAAGCGTGGACGTCTCCGCTGAGGCTGCGAATGTGACGGTGAACACGTCTGAAGTGGCGGGTAATATCGACTCGAGGCAAATGCAGGATATCCCGCTCAATGGCAGAAACTGGTTTGAACTTGCGTTGCTCGTGCCCGGGATCACAAAGAACGACGTGAGCAACAACTCAATGGTTGCCGGCGCCGACCAGGGGAAGTACCAATTGAACGTCGACGGTCAGCAGGTCACCAACAATATCGCTCAATCAAACTATGGGCAACCGGGCTATAGCCGCGACGCTCTCGCCCAATTCCAGATCATCAACAATCGTTTTGACGCGACCATGGGCCGCTCGCTGGAAATTCAGATCAACGCGGAAACTCGAAGCGGTAGCGATCAGTTTCACGGCACGCTGTACGGATATTTTCGCAACAACGCGCTCGCCAGCGCCGCTGACTCGGTGGCGCATACGGTGTTGCCATACTCAGACCAACAATTTGGAGGTACCTTTGGCGGTCCCATCCTGAAGGACAAGTTGTTCTTCTTCGGCTCCTTCGAGGAGGAGCGCAATCCAGCGACCATCTTCACCACGCCCACGGGTTTCGGTGGGGAGACCTTTTCGCTTCCGAGTGAAACCACCGTTCGAACTTATCTCCTGCGCTTCGATTACCAGCGAGCCGCGAACAGCCGCTTTTCAGTTCGCCTCAGCGGATATACCAACTTCAATCCGTTTACCGGAGTCGGCGGAACTACCTATCCGTCTCAAGGGTCCTCCACTGATAACGACAGCCTCGCCGGGCTGTTGTCCTGGACCAACGTGCACTCTCCGCAACTGGTCAACGAACTGAAACTTGGCTGGGCGTATTTCACTTATGGGGGGTCACCGAGCGTTCCGAGGCGCGCAATACTCGTTTTCGAGAGTCACGGTTGGCGGCAATTACAACTATCCATTGACCCGCTACATGAACCAATACCAGCTCCGCGA
>Ga0209415_10019920_pt1 | contig 10472 bp, 6 predicted proteins | sample PeaSoiSIISIP2007_FD_187696 | JGI IMG/M metagenome (GOLD analysis project Ga0209415, IMG submission 187696) | Peat soil microbial communities from Weissenstadt, Germany - SII-SIP-2007 (SPAdes) (version 2) | ecosystem: Environmental > Terrestrial > Soil > Wetlands > Peat | place: Germany...
TGACCAACTCCTCGGGGCTGAACACCGCTGGCATCGCCAACACCAATAGCCCGCTCGACCCGGGAAATAATGGTCTCCCTGGAATCGACTCGAGCTTCGGACTTTCGTACAACTACCCGATCATGGCCATGATGGGCATGGTTAGTCAGATCAATGCGACCTACAACTTTGACAAGAATGGCAATGCCTTGCCATTGGGCGCCCCGGTTCAGCGTCGCTATGCGGCGGATGAGTACGAAGTGTATGCGCAAGACTCGTTCCGGGTCCGCCCCAACCTCACAATTACGTACGGCCTGAGATATTCGCTGTTTTCCCCGCCGTGGGAGACCAGCGGAACGCAGGTCGCTCCGTCGCCCGGCCTGGGTGGGTGGTTCAACAACCGCATACACGATATGCTCAATGGAATGGGTTCGGAAAATGATCCGACCGTGTCTTTCGCTCTGGGCGGTGCGGCCAACGGAAAGTCAGGATTCTATAACTGGGACTACCACAACTTCGGACCACGCTTGGCTTTTGCTTACTCTCCACGACCGGACGGCGGTTGGCTGAAGAAAATCCTGGGAGACGGGGATAAAACGGTTATCCGTGGCGGCGCAGGTATCGTCTACGACCGCATTGGCGGAGGCCTGCTGTCGACCTTCGACCAATTTGGCGCCTTTGGCCTCTCCACCGAGTTGACTAACTCGGTCGTTCCATCCGCATCCACGGCGCCTCGCCTGACCAGCCTTACTTCGGTGCCGTGTCTTGAACCGGGCACCAATGTGAGTCTGTGCCCGCCTCAGCCATCCGGAGGGTTCCCGTTCGTGTTTCCAGCCGCCGGTACCGGCTTAGCCATCTATTACGGGATGGACAATTCAATCAAGACGCCTTACGCCTATACCATGAACCTTACCATCGGCCGCCAGGTGTCCCATGACATGACTCTGGAAGTCTCGTATGTAGGACGCCTCTCGCGGCGGCTGCTTTCCCAAGAGGACATGGCCATGCCTTTAGACATCGTGGACAAGAAAGCTGGGGTCGATTATTTTGCGGCGGCTCGGCGCATGTCGGAGGTGGGACGCACGGGAGCCGCAACTTCCTCTATTAACGCCAGCGTCATCGGTCCGACCGCCAAGTATTGGCAGGACATGATTAAGCCGCTGGCTCCCGGCGACGCTTACAACCTGTCGTGCACGGCGCCTGTGGGCGGCACTGCGCCACCGCAGTTCACCACTGACCCGGTGCAAGCCATGTACGATCTCTATAGCTGTGGCGGGGGACCAGTCAATGGCTTCGGCGACGAGACCACACCCTTGGCCCAGCTGGACTACTGGGGATCGGACTTCTCAGGCACTGCCGGGATTCTCGGCCAATCAGGTAACTACTATACCTCCGTGCTGGGTCCCAATTCGTTCTTTAATAAGCAGTTCCATGCGCTGTTCGCATGGCGTTCGATTGGTGACGCGAACTACAACGCGGCACAGGTAACGTTGCGCAGAAAAATGGCACATGGGGTGCAATTCGACTTCAACTACACCTACTCGAAGTCGATTGACATCTCCTCGGACGCAACCCGAGTGACTTTTAACGGCGGACTGTCATCTGGTCTCGGGGGGATTATTAATTCCTGGGCCCCCAACCAGTTGCGCGCTGTGTCTGATTTCGATACGGCCCATCAACTCAACGCCAACTGGATTTTCGAATTGCCTTTTGGCAAAGGGAAGCGGTTTGGCGGAAACAGCGGGGGCCCCATGGACGCCGTGATCGGCGGCTGGGAACTCTCCGGTCTGGCTCGCTGGACCAGCGGATTCCCCGTCAACATCAGCAACGGGGCTACTTGGCCGACAAATTGGCAACTGCCCGGAGATGCGGACATCATCGGGAAGGTGGATGCCCATACCACCAAGCTTCCTGCCGCTGGCGGAAATTCCGCATCCGTAAATCTGTTCCCGGACCCCCAGGGCGCGACGGGTATCGGCGCTTTCGGGCACGACTTCCCCGGCGAAAGCGGCGTCCGTAACTTTGTGCGCGGGCCTGGCTTCGCAGGGCTGGATATGGGCCTGAGCAAGAGCTGGAAAATGCCGTACAACGACGCCCACAACCTAAAGTTCCGCTGGGAGGTGTTCAACGTGCCCAACCTGACCCGTTTCGACGTTACCTCCATCACCAACGGAATCGATCAAGGGCCGTCGTTCGGCAAATATAGCGGCCTGCTCACCAACCCCCGCGTTATGCAGTTCGCTTTGCGCTACGAGTTCTAACTTTGTGAGGTTGGACTTTTCAGTACGTCCCCGGCGGGGGCGGCGGAATCACCGCCCCTGTTATTTTTGCTCCGATCCAGTCCGAAACAAGGGAACAACTCCTGTTTTGCGACGTTGTCTTGCCCCTACAACCATCCCTGACTGCGAGTCACTTCTATTCAGTTATTCCCTTGAACTGAAGGGATGAGGCGAGACACAATAGCGGCCAACCTTCCGGAGCGAACTATGGTGCCGTGCGGCAACCGCGTACGTTTCGATTCATCCTGTCCAGCCAATATTCCCGCGGAAACTCAAGGAGCACGCATGCGACATTGCATCAGGCTTGCCGTTCTTTCGCTGCTTCTCAGTCTGCTGACTTCTCTGGCGTCGGCGCAATCCACCACCTCGCTGCATGGCGTAATCAGCGATCCTAAAGGCGCCGTGTTGCCGGGTGCGACAGTGAAAATAAATGACCCGCAGACCGGATTCGCGCGTACCGTCGCCTCGGGCCCGGACGGCGTGTACCAGTTTCTCCAGATTCCTCCGGCGACCTATACAGTGACCGTGGCCGCAGCCGGATTTTCCACGATCAAACGCGAGCGGGTCACGCTGTTGGTGAGCACTCCGGCCACCCTGAACTTCACCATGCAGGTCGAAGGCAGCAAGGTGCAGATCGAAGTAACCAGCGAGGCTCCGCTGGTGAACACCCAGGACGCTTCGATCGGGAATGCATTCACCGAGCGGCAATTGCTGAAGCTGCCCTCGGAAGGCCGCGATCCCGTCTCCATTCTCAGCTTGCAGCCGGGCGTGACCTTCATCGGCGGCGATAAACAGATCGACCAGTCCAACGACAGCCGCGGCGGTTCGGTGAGCGGAGCCCGCAGCGACCAGACCAACATCACGCTCGACGGCCTGGATGACAACGAACAACTCTTGGGCTACGCCTTTCAGGGAGCGTTGCGCACCACGCTCGATTCGATTGAGGAATTCCGCGTAACCACCAGCAACGGGAACGCCGACGAGGGCCGGTCGTCGGGTGGGCAGGTGTCGCTGGTCACCAAGAGCGGAAAGAATACCTTTCATGGCACGGTCTACGAATACAACCGGTCAAGCATTGGAGAAGCGAATGACTGGTTCAACGAGGAGGCGGAGGTGTCTTCGAATCTTCCCAACCGGCCCGGCCATTTGATTCGCAACGTGTTCGGAGCGACGTTTGGCGGTCCGATCCAGAAGGACCGGTTGTTTTTCTTCATGGCCTACGAGGGCACGCGGAAGCGGGAAACTTCGCAGATCACGCAGACCGTCCCCAGCGCGCTCTTGCGGCAAGGGACCATGCAGTATCTGTGCGATCCCAGCAGTGACCCCAACTGCGTAGCGGGCGCCACTCCCGCCTCTGGCGTTACCGTCATCCCCGGTGGCGGGGTGTCCGCCACGGACAACATTGTTCAGTTGTCGCCCGGTCCGACCGGAGCTTTTGCCGCCCTTGATCCCAATTGTTCGGGTAATGGCACGTGTCCCCTAGGCCCCGGTCCCAATCCAGCAGTATTGCAGGTTTTCACTCAGTACCCGGAGCCTAACACCGATACGGTGGGCGATCTGCTCAATTACCGGGGCTACACGTTTGCCGGATCAAACCCGCAAAAGCTGAATACTTACATCGCCCGGCTGGATTACAAAATCACGGCCAACGGCAATCACAACCTTTTTTTGCGGGGAAATCTGCAAAACGACAATACCGCCGAGGCTCCGGAGTTTCCCGGCCAGCCCTCAAGCGATTTCAACACCAGCAACAACAAGGGGCTGGCCGCCGGGTACACGGCGCTGCTCCGGCCAAACTTGATCAACAACTTCCGCTGGTCCCTGGTGCGCGAAGGCGTAGGCGATTCCGGCATCAATTCGCGGCCCTTCGTGCATTTCCGGACGCTGAGCGATATCACCGACCTGGGCGCTCAATCCGAGTACGTCAACGTGCCAGTGCACAACTTCGTGGATGACTTGACCTGGACCAAGGGCAAACATACCCTGCAGTTTGGCACGAACCTGCGGCTGGTCCATAACAACCGCTCGGGTAACTTTGAGAATGTTTCCTATGCAGTGACGGATCCGTTCTCGCTTGATACCAATGCGGGCATCGCGAATCAGGGAGGCAGCCTCGATCCCGGCACGGGCGTGAACTACCCACTGGTGGATTCCAATTTCGACGAACTGTACGACTTCGCCGCCATGGGCCTGGCCGGGATCGTAACCGTCAACAATGCCGTTTTCAATCAGGACAAAAACGGCAACCAGTTCGGCCAGGGCGCTCTGATTCCGCGGCACTTCAAGGCCTGGGAAGCGGAGTGGTACGCGCAGGATGCCTGGCGGGTGAAGCCGAATCTGACCGTCACCCTGGGTTTGCGCTATTCGCTTCTGCAGCCTCCGTATGAAGCCAACGGCAACCAGGCGGCGCCAACCATCAGCATCGGCAATCTTTTCGCGCAGCGTGCTGAGGCCCAGCTTTTGGGCCAGTCGTACTCTCCGGGTCAGAATGCCGCCAACGGCGTTGCTGGAGGTCCTCCGCCGCTTACCTTTGGACTCTCCGGTCAGGCGAATGGCAAGCAGCCGTACTGGGATTGGGACTACAAGAACCTCGCTCCACGTTTCGCCGTTGCCTATTCCCCAAACTTCGACCATGGCTGGCTACGGAGCTTCTTCGGTAGTGCGGGCAAGAGCTCCGTTCGCATGGGCTACGGATTGTATTTCGATCATTTCGGCGAAGGCGTCGTGAATACCTTCGACCGCAACGGTTCGTTCGGCTTGACCAGTTATGAAACCAATCCGTACGGGGTGCAGGATGTGGATTGCGCGTTCCGTTTCTCCGGCCTCTACAACCTGCCGCAAGGGAAGTATTGCGGGCAACAGATGAGCGGAGTGGCTCCGGGGCCTTTCCCGGTGACTCCACCACTTGGAATTAATGCGCCGGGAGGGTTTTCCATCTACTGGGGCATGGATGACAAACTGAAGACCCCGTACTCGCAAGTTTTCAACTTCTCCTTCACCCGCGACCTGGGCCATGACTACGCCCTCGAGGCTTCCTATGTGGGCCGTCTGGGGCGGCATCTCTTGCAGGAGACCGACTTGGGTTTGCCGGAGGATATCGTAGACCCCAAGTCGCACATGGATTATTTCACGGCCGCAACGATGCTTTCCAAGCTGGCAAATGCCAACACCCAGGTCAGTGCGGTCAGTCCGGCCAACGCAGGCATGTATTGGGAAGATCTTTTCCCGGCGGCTGCGGGGCCGGCTGGTTCTCAGCTCTATCAATGCGGCAGCTACGGAGACACAAGCATCGGCGGTAATGTGTCCGCCACTCAAGCGATGTACGACAGCTTCGCCTGCAACGTGGGCGACGAGATTGTGGCCCTGCAGTATGCCGATACACCAACCTTTGATCCCACCGGCGCCACCTGTTTTCCGGCTTGCTCGACGTTGCCTGGGCAGTCTGGGCCCACCCCGTACAACTTCTTCATGCCGCAATTCGCCTCGTTGTGGGGGTGGAGGACTTCCGGCAACAGCTCGTACAACGCACTCAACGTTACGCTGCGCCGGGCCCTGCGTAACGGCGTGCAGTTCGACGTCAACTACACTTATTCGAAGTCGATTGACGTGGGCTCGAACGCGGAGAGGGTCAACGTCTTCGACACGGTGGGAGGGTTTTCCAGCCAGGTGATCAACTCCTGGGCGCCCAACCAACTGCGCGCCGTTTCCGATTTCGACATGACTCACCAGATCAATTCCAACTGGGTGGTCGATCTGCCCCTTGGGCGGGGCAAGAAATTCGGCTCCGGCATGGGACGGCTGGCGAATGCGGCAATCGGCGGATGGAGCGTGACGGGCTTGCTTCACTGGTCGAGCGGTCTGCCCTTCAGCGTTTTCCCAGGCGGCGGCTGGGCCACGAACTACAATCTGCAGGGCGAAGCGATCGAAGTCGCCAACCCGGGCCCCGTGGGTGTGCACCGGGATGCGTCCGGAAATCCAACCATGTTTGCCAATCCTCTGGCCACCATCAACGACTTCCGGCATCCCTACCCGGGCGAAGGTGGCCAGCGAAACGAACTCCGCGGGCCGGGTTATTTCGGGATCGATGCTGGACTGGACAAGGACTGGAAAGTGAGAGAAGGCCAGACCGTGAGCTTTGCCTGGGAAGCCTTCAATGTGACCAACGCCGTGCGCTTCGACGCAGCAGCATCGTCCAACAACTTCGACTTGACCACCGTCACGAACTTCGGAGTCTACAGTTCCACACTCACGCAACCGCGAGTCATGCAGTTCATGTTACGCTACAGCTTCTGAGGTGGAACAGATTCGCCGTATGCAAAGGGAACCGCCTACGCCAGCGGCGAATCACTCATGCGGAAGCGGGTGCGCACATGCTCGGAGATAAGTTCAATCGCGGGACGGTTCGACACCGGGTCGCTCTGGGCCAGATACTTCATGGCCTCCACCAGAACGCGCTGCCCATCGACGTAACGAGGATCGGACGTACGCTCTCGTCGCTTACTGCCAAACCTTGGCGGAACAGGAATCGTAAAAACCTTGGCCATGAGTGAACTCGAAAGGAAATCTTAAGGCAGTATAGCGCCCGGCATCCCCTTTTTGGCACAGATTCTTGTGCTTTAGATTCAATCACTTACCCGCGAGGCGAGACAAACTGTGTCTTCTTCGTGGTTTTCAACTGAAACACTTCGTCGCCGATCTTGGCCTTCATCTGCACCGAAGAATACTTGGCCAGGCGAGAGTCGCCTTGTGTTTCGAAGAACTGTTGTTGCACGGAGATGCCGCGGCTCAGATCAATCCACAGCAATGCCCTCGAGAAATAGTTGTTGCGCACTTTCTCGCTCTTGGGAATCAGCTGCAACTTCGCCGTTCCGATGTGGTCGATGGTTTCTTCGCCCTGGAAACTGACGTCGTAAGACTTGGTCAGTTCTTGGCCGCTTCCGCCAAAGCCCAGCACAAGATAGCTCTCAATCTCGTTCCGGTTGCCGCCCGTCGAATACTGCAAAACCTGATCAATCTTCGGTTGGTAGATCTGGACCTTGCCGTCTTTGTACAGTAAGAACTTCGGGTCGGGTTCCTTGATCTCCGCCATCATTTCGATGTCTTTTCCCGTCCGCCGATAGTAAACCGTGCCCTTCTGCAGATCGTGTTCATCCACCACCCTCTGATACTGATCCCAAACGAAATCGGCTTGCACCGCATGGAAGTTGGCGGCGGCAGCGTCCATTTTCTTGAGAACACTGTCGAGAGAGGGCGCTTCCTGCTGCTGCAAAAGCATACTCAGGGATAGAAACAGGATGTGGATGCAGATCATCATGGCCGGTTGCACTGACGGTCGTCGTAGACAATTTTCCCCACGAAAGCCAGTCTCACGGTTTTCGTTTCAGCCAAACGCGGTAAGCCTGCACCTGCCCCTTGCGATCAGGCACGGCTTCGTATTTTGTGATCGAGACTTCGCCCGAAATCGGCTTAATGATACGCAGCAATTGATCGCGCATGGCCTGATCGTCTCCCGGCGTAATAGCGCTGGCTGAAATCTGGTAAAGCAGGCCGCCTTGCGCATCGGGCGTCACCAACACATCACTCGAATGAGGATTGCTGAGTGCAGGTTTGTCGTTAAAGTTGATGACCCGGGGGGAGAAGAAGACAAAAATGAGGATCAGCGTGACCATGATGTCGTAGTGCAGCGTGCCCCGCTCATGCTGCCACAGGATGTAGCTCCGAATTGTGCGCCAGACGCCGTTCATCGGGAGGGAAGGCGCGTCCGTGCCGCTCGTGCTGATGTCCATACTTTGCAAGTCTTTGCCCTATGCAAGTCTAGTGACCCGTGTCCTTTCTTGGCAATGGAGAAGCTTCTAGCACCTAACATTAGGCCAGCCACTGAGAGCTTCGGCTCAATCCAGAAACTGGAAACCAGAAACTAGAAACTCTTCGGCGTAATGCGCTCCGCGCCGATGTAAGGCCGCAGCACTTCGGGAATGACAACACTCCCATCGGCCTGCTGGTAGTTCTCCACAATCGCCACCCAGGTCCGGCCCACGGCTAGCCCGCTCCCGTTAAGGGTGTGCACGAACTCGGTCTTGTTCTTACCCTCCGGACGGTAACGGATGTTCGCCCGCCGTGCCTGGTACGACTCAAAATTCGAGCACGACGATATCTCGCGAAACAACTGCTGCCCCGGCAGCCAGACTTCAATGTCATAGGTCTTCGCCGGGGATGCCCCCATGTCACCCGTGCACAGGGTCACTGTGCGATAGTGCAGGCCGAGCTTTTGCAGAATCGTCTCTGCATTCCGCGTCAGCTTCTCATGCTCTTCGTACGAATCTCCCGGCCGCGTGAACTTCACCAGTTCCACCTTCTGAAACTGATGTTGCCGGATGATGCCGCGCACGTCCTTCCCGTATGATCCCGCTTCGCTGCGGAAGCACGGAGTGTATGCCGTCAGTGAGATCGGCAACCGCGCAGCATCGAGAATTTCGTCACGGTAAAGATTCGTGACGGGAACCTCGGCGGTCGGAATCAGCCAAAGATCTTTTTCCCCGTGAGGCACACGAAAAGAATCGGCGGCAAACTTGGGTAATTGTCCCGTGCCATACATCGACTCAGAATTAACTAGGTAAGGCGGCAGCACTTCGGTATATCCATGCTCCCGCGTGTGCAGATCGAGCATGAAGTTTGCCAGAGCGCGCTCCAGCTTTGCGCCCAGATCCCAGTAAACCGCGAAGCGCGCGCCCGTGAGCTTAACTGCGCGTTCCAAGTCCAGTACGCCAAGCTGTTCGCCGATTTCCCAATGCGGCTTCGGCGGGAAGTCGAACTTTGGTGCCTGGCCCCAGCGGCGGACTTCCACATTCTCTTCGGCGCTGTGTCCGACCGGGACGCTAGAGTGGGGCACATTGGGAATTCCGGCAAGAATGTCCCGCAAGCGGGCATCGAGATCGGCAGCAATTTTTTCCCGCGTCTGAATCTGCTCGCGTAGCTCTTTCGTCTCAGCCATGACCGCACTGGCATCCTGGCCCGACTTTTTCAGCTTGGCGATGTCCTCGGAGGCTTTATTCCGCCGCGCCTTCATGGTTTCAGCCTCGGTGATGGCCTGCCTCCGCTGCGTGTCCACGTCGCGGAAATCCTTGAGCACGGCAGCCGGATCCGCCCCGCGCTGGCGCAGCATTTCCTCCACTCGGGGCAGATTGTCGCGAACAAAGTTCAGATCAAGCATGGGAAGCATCTACTTTATCGGAAACCGGGCTGGGAATGCACGCCGGGCGCGGCTCTTCTGCGACCCCGCGAGTGGATCTTTCTGATCTACTTCTGCGGAGCCAGGGACTTCAAATAGGCCACGATGGCTTCTGCGTCGGTCTGGTTGAAGCGGTACTGCGGCATCGGCGGACGCCCCGGCAATCCGTTGTTGGCGATGCCCCTCATCAGGAACTTAACCGCTGCATCTTTCTCCCAGCCCGGCAGGCCGGCGATAGCAGGCGTCTTATCCGCCCACACCGGCATGGCTACGACGGGCTTGAACGGAAGCGTCGCTCCTTGCAGCCATTGTTCTTTGATCGGTTCGCCCTTTTCGTTGTGTGGCGTGTGGCAATCGCCGCACATGCCGACGTTTTCAACCAGGTACTTGCCGTGAGCAATCGCTGCGGCGGACGCGGTTTTCGCCCGCGTTTTCTGTCCCACGAGCACAGGCACAAGGAACAGGATACCCACCGCTACAGCGGCAATCATCCTCCGCATAAAAGACCCTTATCGTGCAATGCAATTACGAGTCGCGGAATCTTACACAGTCTGCAAGCCGTTGTCGAATCGAAAGCAACCTTTCGCGCAGGCCGTTCGACTGTGTAAACTACCTTCGCGATGAGATTCTCTCCCCGCTTCAGTTCTGCGTCTCGATCTTTCCTTCCGGTCGTGGCCGCTCTCATTTTCACTTCGACCGCAGCTTCTATCCCGGCGAGCTTCGCCTCCGCCTACAACGCCCATCCCAAACTTATCGTGGTCATCGTCATCGACCAGTTTCGCGCCGACTACCTGGAGCGCTACCGCGACCAGTTCGGCGATGGCGGATTTCGCCTTCTCCTCGATCATGGCGCCAACTTCACCGACTGCAACTACGACTACGCCAACACCCGCACCGCTCCGGGGCATGCCACGTTGTTCACCGGCGCCTACAGCAACGGTCACGGCATTGTGGCGAACGAATGGTGGGATCCCAAGAAGAAGCGC
>Ga0209415_10019921_pt1 | contig 10472 bp, 6 predicted proteins | sample PeaSoiSIISIP2007_FD_187696 | JGI IMG/M metagenome (GOLD analysis project Ga0209415, IMG submission 187696) | Peat soil microbial communities from Weissenstadt, Germany - SII-SIP-2007 (SPAdes) (version 2) | ecosystem: Environmental > Terrestrial > Soil > Wetlands > Peat | place: Germany...
CAACGGCGATCTCGTCGTCGAGGGCGACCCAGCTCGTCCACTGGCGGCCGTCGCCGAGTCGAGCACCGAGACCCAGCTTGAAGAGGGGGGCCTCGGCCGCGAGGATCCCGCCGTCCGCGCCCCCGCTGCCCCCGAGCACGACGCCGGTCCGGATCGTGACGACCCGGATCCCGCGCTCGGCGGCTGGAGCGGTGCTGCGCTCCCAAGACCCGCAGAGATCAGCGAGCACGCCGGTGCCTTGAAGACTCGCCTCGTCGAGCACCTCCTCCGCGCGATCGCCGTAGAAGCCGACCGCCGAGCCCGAGACGTAAGGTGAGGACGTCCAGAAGCCCTCCGGCGGCGTCCCGGGGAACGCCGTGGTGTTGATGGCGGGGTTCTGCACCGTGTAGTCGACGATCGACGCGAGCTCGATGCGTGTGGGGAGCCGCCAGTCGTTGTGGAGGGCGAGCGTCAGGTTCGCGCAGTACGAGACCGCCTGCGCCTGCGTGCACCCGCCGGAGCAGTCCATGCTCAGGTTGTTCGAGCCGTCGATCGGCTGCTGCCACCAGAGGTTCGTGACGTTGTCGATCACGTAGCCGGTCATGGACGTGTAGCTCGCGGGGTTGGGCAGCGTCGCGCTCACCGGGTTCGGGATCGGCCAGGTCGCCCAGTCCGAGCAGCCGCTCACCGAGCAGGTGTCGCCCATCGGGCAGCGGACGGCGCAGGCGCCGCAGTTCTTTGGATCCAGGCCCAGGTTGGTGCAGGCGCCGCCGCAACACGACGTTCCCGCCCCGCAGGCCGTGCCGCACGTGCCGCAGTGGCTCGTGTCCGTGGTCGTGGAGACGCACGTCCCTCCGCAGCACGTGAGGTCGCCCGCGCACCCGTCCCCGCAGGACGCCGCGTCGCCGCTCGCGCCGTCGGTCGTGCCGATCGCCCCGTCCCCGGCGCTCGCGTCCACGCGGCCCGCGTCCGCGCGGGATTTCACCCGCGCGTCGGGGCCACGCGCGTCCATCCTCGCGTCCGTCCTCGCGTCCGCGTGCGTCGCGTCGGCGCCGCGAGTGGCGTCCGCTTTCCCCCCCGGCCCGGCCTCTCCGCTGCACCCACCGAGGGCGGCAGTGGAGAGCCCAAAGCCCGCGGCGGCGAGGATCCCACGTGCGCGCCTCCGTCTTCGCACGGCGAGCAGGGCCACGACGCTCGCGCCCAAGAGCGGTGCCGCCCGACCGTCGGTCCCGCGCGCAATCTCGCAGCTGCATCCGCCGCCTGCGGCCGAGGGGGCCCCCGCGACCGCATCGGCGATCGCCGCGTCCGCGACCGGCACGCGCCCCGCGTCGGTGCGCCCCGCATCGGCGCGCCCGGAGTCCATTCGCCCGGAGTCGACGTGTCCCGCGTCCACGCCCGCGTCGGGCGGATTGGGGGGAGCCATGTGGCGCACACAGCGCGCGTACCCGAATCCCGTGACGGTCACGCCGTCCACGACGCCGAGGTTGAACGTGATGCTCCAGGAGAGCGTCGGCAGTCCTTCGTTCTGGGTCGCCGTCCAGTAGAGGTCCCCTTTCGGAGACTCGAACGCCGGATCGATCGCCACACCGTCGTAAAGGCCGTCGTACTGAACGATGCTCAAGAGCTCGCTGATGTTCGGCAGGTGCCAGCCGGACAGGCCGCCGAGGGACAGGCGCGAGCAGTAGTCGAGGGAGTCCTTCCAGGTCCGCTTGGTCCCGTCGTCCTGCCGCTGCCACTCCAGCATCGTCGTCGTGTCCTGGACCGTGTCGGGCAGCGCCTGGAGGGGGCCCGCCTTGCGGAGCCCGACGCGACCGACGTTGAGGATGCCGCTCTCGCCGCGTACGCACCGGACGGGCAGCGGCGTGTCCAGGAGGAGGGGGATGATCTCGCCAAAGTCGAACTTCACCGTCCATGCGAGCAGCTTCGATGCCGCCGTGGGTGTCGACGTCCAGTAGTTGTTGGCCTGCGCGCCGAGGAAGCTGGGATCCATCGAAGGAAGGTCGACGCCGTTGTCCACCAGCGTCATCAGCTCGATCACGGAGGGGAGGCGCCATCCCGTGGGCGCCTCGGCGCTCTGGAATGCCGCGCAGTGTTTGACCGCCGTCGGGTAGTCGTACATCTGGCCGTCGTCTCCACGCTGCCAGATGAGGCCGGTCGTCCTGTCGGTCACCTCATCGCTCGCCGAGGTCGAGAACGCCTGGAGATCGGGCTGGAAGACGCCGTCCTGGAGCTCCCATCCTGTTACGGGGCAGGCGAGATCTTGCGTCGTGTCGTTGGCGCACGTCGTGACCCCCGTACGGTAGAGCGCGGGGTGCGGCGACGTGGAGAGCGGTGCGGTTCCGGCGTCGATCGCGGCCGCATCCACGCCGCTGTCTACCAGGACGCTCGCGTCGACACCGGCGTCGCTGTCCATAGGCAGCGTCGACGGGGAGAAGACCTCGGCGAACGGGATGCACGTCTGCGGGTTGCACCCCCCGCCCACAAGCACGCGACCGTCCGTCAGCGAAGCGCCGATGTGGTAGGCGCGCGACATCAGCATGGCCGACGTGCCAATCCACTGCCGCGCGATGGGGAGGTACACCTCGGACGTGGGCACGGTCGAACCGGTCGAGTCCGCGCCGCCGGCCATCAGGACCTCGCCGTTGTTCATCAACGTCGCGGTGTGGTGGTGGCGCGCGCCTGCCATCGCGGGGGCGAGCGCGAAGCCGCCTCCGGCGCCGGAGCTCGTCCAGATCTCGGCAGAGCTCAGCGTGGTCGAGCAGGTCGCGTCCGTGCATCCGCCGGCCACGAGGACGGTGCCGTCGCCGAGGAGCGTGGCGCTGTGGCCCGCGCGCGGTGAGCTCATCGTCCCCGCGGAGGACCACGCGTCGGCGACCGGGTCGTACACGACCGCGTCATCGAGCAGCGTGGCGCACGCGGTGTCCGCGCAACCGCCGGCGACGAGGACGCGCCCGTCGGCGAGTGGCGTCGAGCTCGCATAGCCGCGAGGCTCGGGGAGCGGCGCGACGACGCTCCAGGTGTTCGTCCCCGCACTCCAGCGCTCCGTCTCCGCCGTGCAGGAGCCGACGTCGCAGCCCCCCGCCACGATGGCGTCGCCGCTACCGACGGGCGCGCCCATCGGGTAGGCGCGTGGCGTGGCGAGCGCACCCGAAGGCACCCACGACGCGCTCGCGATCGAGTAGCGCTCCGAGAGTGCCGTCGTCTGCGTGCAGAGCGTCGCCAGACAGGAGCCGGCGTCGTTCTTCTGTGCGCAGTTGGTGCTCGTGCATCCGCCCGCGACGATCATGTCGCCCGAGGGGAGCGCCACCCCCGCGAAGGTGGTGCGCGCCGTCGCCATCGGCGCAGCGGACGTCCAGGTGCCGGACGCCGGGTCCCACGCTTCGGTGATGGCGAGCACCTGCCCGCACGCGGTCTGCGTGAAGCTCACGGGGCAGTTGGAGAGGGCGCAACCGCCGACCGCCATCACACGCCCGTCCGGCCTCCGCCACGCCGCGTCCCCCCAGTGCGCCACCGTCATCGTCCCGGTCGTCGACCAGTCGGGATCGACGAGGATCGGGGCGGTCAGACCGGACAGCTCGATGTCGAGCACGATCGTGCGCCCGTGGATGTGCACGGTGCCTCTGCGGCGCTCTCCATCGGAGGCGCGCGCGAGGGGCGCGCTCAGGCGCAAGCGCGCAATGCCGTCCTTGCCGAGCACCTCGATCATCCCGTCCGCCTCGCGGAGCGCCCACACCGCGCCGCCGGTGTCGAATTCGAGCTCCCTCCGGAGGTGCGCCGGAGGCTTCGGCAGGTAGATGTACTCGTCCACGTGCGTCGGCGTGAGCTTGTAGAGGAGGTCGCCGCCCGCGACGCTGCCGCGGTAGACGACGACCCCCTGCCGGATCTCCGCGGGTACGGGCTTGATGCCGATCTCCTCGGTGCGCACCGTGAAGCCGGGGATGCCGTCGAACTCGACGAGGTGCGCGCCGTTCGCCGTCGGCGGCAGGCGGGCGCGGAGCGTCTGTCCCGCGGCGTCTTTGCGAAGGACGAACTTCGAGTGCAGCGTCTCGAAGCGCGGGGTCAGCGAGCCGTCCGCGGCGCGATCGAGCGCGAGGTCCGACACCATGCCGAACCACTTCCGGGTCGCGTGGAAGTGCGTCTGGATCTCGGAGAGGAGCGCGTCGGGGCGCGCCAGAGCCGGCGACGCCGTGAAGCCCCAAGCCAGCGCCCATCCCGCGAGGAGTGGGCCGCCAAGCCTGCGCCGATGTCGGCCGCGCATGGACGGAAGGTAGGCTCACCCGGCCCGCGCGACTTGACCGTGATCAACCTGGCGGGGAGCCGCGTGAGAGGCTGGCCGGCGCGGCGCGATGCGGTGTGCATACTCTCCGCGATGCGCTGGCTCCGCCTCTCCGCCGGATTCGTCGCGAGCGGAGTCGTCGCATGCGGTTCATCGCCGGCGGCGCGACCCACGGCGGACTCCTCCGCCGTCGATGCCACAGGGAGCGCGCGCGCCGACGCCGGGCACGACGCCACGCTCGAGGTCCACGACGCGACCGTGGGCGCCGGCGACGCCGCGCTCGAGTACGACGTCACGCCCTACGACGGCCTCGCGCGCGCCGCGGCGCCGCCTCGCGTTCCGGTCCACGCCGAGCTCGTGTCGAACCGCGTGTACGTGGCGCCGACGATGTTCGCGGCCGGCGAGATGCAGATTGGCGGCGAGCCGTTCGCATCCGGCTTCGCCGGGCGAAACCTCGCGGACTACGACCCCAGCTGGCTCCCGCCCGACGAGTACCTCCTGGACAATGGGACGACGAACGTCGAGCCGATCCTGGATCTGTTCGGCTTCAGCACGGCGGTCGAGTCGTACCAGTACTCGAAATACCACGTGAACATGGTCTTCCTGGAGACGACCGCGGGCGTCTCCCTCGCCAACGGTCCGGTCGTCGCGGGAGAGCCCGGCGCGACGACGCTCGCACGGCTCCAAGCGCGGATCGCCGACATCCTGACCTCGGCCGGCACGGCCGCCGACGGCTTCGCCACCCTCCCCGCCCCCACGAACAACCCCTCGAACGACCTTGGCTGGCCCGGCCTCTGGCCGTCGTTCGCCCCCTTCTCCGACTTCGATCCGACGATGGCGCCTTCGTCGGTCATCACGACGGGGTGCGTGCACTCCAGCGGTTACCAGGATCTCAGCCTGGGGACGATCCTGCCCTTCTACGAGTGCGACTACAACTCGACGCACCTGACCGATCCGGTCGGCCAGGTGAACCGCGTCCTGACCCCCGCGACGCTCGGTTACGCCGCATGGAAGGAGGCCCTCTGGGCCATCGACTTCGTCGGCCGCATCCACGACCTCACCGGAAGAGAGGTCACCTCCGTCGCGCCGGAAGACCTCCCGCTCATCGGGACAACCGGGAACACGGTGCGCGCGACGGCACCTCTGAGCGCGGTCGTCGGGACGTACATCGGATCGTCCCCCGTCGAAGGGATGTGGGGGCTGACCATGCTCTCCAACATGGACAACGGCGCCGAGTGGCTTCGAAGCGCCCTTCTGACGAGCGACGGCGCGATGCTGTCCGGGATCTCGGGCGCGAACGCCATGGCGTACGACTACACGACGTCGCTCGTGTGGTTCCCGGCCGCGATCGCCGTGACGGAGGACGACTCCGTCCAGCCGTACCCTCCGGTCACAGGCCTCGTCATCACCGACGCGACCAGCACGTCAGAGGGGCTCGCGGCGCTCCTCCTGGGGCACTCGATGTTCTTCGGCATGACCGACGCGCGCAACTCCGGCGTCGGCCGGCGCGTCGGCCTCGAAGCGACGTTCGACGGCGACCCCTTTCCTTCCAACACGGGGACCGCGATCGGTCAGCCCACGGCCCACGACCGGGCGCTCAGCGTCCTCCGGCTCGCATTCGTCGACCTCGACCGGCTGCACGCCGATCCCTCGCTGGGTGTCCTCGTCGACACGGCCACGGTGTCGGGTGCGAGCGTCACACGCGGCCAGAGCGTCACGACGCGCTCGCTCGCGCACGTGCTCATCGGGCTCCGGCAGACGCTCCTCTCGCTCAACGGCGACATCACGCCGTACGGCGGAGCCGACCCCGACCCGAACGCCGACGCCGAGTGCGTGTTCCAGGAGCTCGGGCTCCCGATTCATCCGACGTCCGGCTCGGACGCGGGCGCGAGCATGTCGGTGAGCGCGCGGGTGCGCAGCGTCTTCACGACGAACGCGAGCTTCGTGCTGAGCACGCTGACGCACGCGGACGGGTCGGTGGAGAACGGCGCCACCCTCCAGGCCGGCGTCGCGACTCCGCTGGGGACTCCGGCGTCACTGGAGTCGCAGACCGCGGCGATCCGGGCGCTCGTCGAAGCCTTCCTGCTCACGGGGAACGCCGTGTTCCAGACGCGCGCACAGGCGGTCGCCCGCGTGCTCCTCGGGACTGCGTTCTACAGCGCGCCGGCGAGGATGTTCCGAGGCACGGCGGGTGGCACGGACGAGGTCGACATGACGCCGGAGCTCTTCGGCTTCCTCCAGAGCAGCCTCCGCGAGACGTACAAGACGCTCTACGCCCCCGGCGATCCCGCGCTCGACCGCGCGGTCCTCGCGGACCGCATCGCGCGCGCGAACAAGCTCTTCTTGAACGGGTGGGACGACCTCAACGGCAACGGGACTCTCTCCGTCGACGGCGGCGACTATCCGGGCGAGTGCATCCTCGGCGTGAACGGGGGCCTCCAGCAGTCCGAGCAAGCCGCGACCGGCGAGCTTGGCATCAACCTCGAGGGGGCACACGTGCGCGATCGGGACTCGGACTGCGTCCCGGAGCTCTCGCACGCCGGCCACGCGAGCCTCCTCGCGGCGGACGTGCACTTCCACAGCCCGTAGGTCCTCGGAATCGAACGCGCCATGGGGGCGTGGCCGCGCCGGGGATCGTCGGCGCTACTCGAGGAAGAGTTTCTTCTTCAGCCGCTCCCGCTGCTCCTCGGTCATGACCTCGTCCTCGATCAGGCGGAGCAAGCGCTTTCCGTCGCGCGAGACAGGGCGGTAGCCGCAGCCGGGGAGCATCTCCGTGCCTCATCCACCGAAGCTCTCGTGCAAGCGGGTGTGCTCTTCGCCCAGCGTGCGCACCGTCTCGGAGCGAGGCACGTCGCTCGGGTCCTTCAGCGTGCTCGCGAGAAAGTCGCCCGAGGGGTGCTTGACGCCGAACCAGTACAGCTCGCGGAACCGGATGCGGCCGGAGTCGTGCACCGTGGTCGGGAGCGTATCTTCGACCGGGCGCACTGTCGATCGGCCGGGAGCGGGCCGGGGAGCGGAGAATGGGGCGAGGGCGTCCATCGGAACGGCGAGGGCGTCCGTCGGAACGGCGAGGGAGGCTCTCCCCGCGGCGAGGCGGCCTTTTGCCCCGGCGAGAGAGTTGCTCGAGGTGACGAGAGCCGCCCTCGGAGTGCCGAGCGAGGCGCGAATTTCGATCTGCGCCTCCCTCGGTGCGCCGATAGACGCGGTCGGTGTGGCGACGGCCGCTCTCGGTTCGTCGATCGCGGCCAAGGACACACCGAGAGCGTCGTTCGGCGTGACGAGGGAGGTCCGTCCGCACGCCGAGGGAGGCTCTCGTCGCAGCAAGAGCGGCCGTCGGCAGGGCGTGGGATGCCCGAGCCGCACCGAGAGCGTCGATGGGCGTGACGAGAGACGCTGTCGTCGCGACGAGGGAGGCTGTTGGCGCGCCGAGGGCGGCGGTCGGCATGGGGAGAGAGGCGATCGGCATTCGCAGAGCGGCTCTCGGCGCATCGAGAACCCCCTTTCGGGGCACCAAGGGAGGCTCTCGTCGAGCCGAGGGAGGCGCAGATCGAATCTCGCGCCTCGCTCGCCACTCCTAGGGAAGCTCTCGGCAGACCGAGGGAAGCTCTCGGCAGACCGAGGGAAGCTCTCAGCAGACCGAGGGAGGCTCGGGGAAGTCGTCGCGCGGAAATCGCGGGGAATTGGAGTGCGGTCGGTGGAGCGAGCGGGTCCATCGGAGGGGCGAGAGCGGCTCTCGGTGGAGCGAGGGCGGCGGTCGGTGTGACTCGAGGGGCGCGACGAGGGGCGAGGGCGGCGGCGTGAACGTCGTCGTGGACGTCAGTCGTGGGCGCCTGACGCTGACGCTGACGTGGCCGGTGAACGTCGTCGTGGCCGACGTCCACGCCCACGCCTACGCCTTTGAAAACCCGCCCTAACCCTTCGGTTTCACCTTGAAGAGGCACCATCCCCCGTCGCACTTCGCGAGGTCGGCCCTCAAGCTCAGCTTCTGCTCCGCCCGCGAGGCATCGTTCTGCACCCCTCTCGGGTCGTCCATCGTGGCCCTTTGCAGCAACACCCAGTTCGCGTCCCGGAGATGCCGCGTCTCGTCGAAGTTCTGCGGCGACCAGTCGTCGGGCTGCGCCGGCTTCTTCCCCGGCCTGTAGTCGATGGGGAGGTGCTCGGTGTACTTCGCCCAGAACTGCGAGCAGATCCCGCCGTCGAGGACGGTGAAGTACATCGGCAGGAAGTGGGTCTCGCGGATCCCCTTGGCGAAGTAGGAGCTTCGGCTCCGGAACACGAGGGAGAGGACGACGTCCTGGTTGGGGACTTCCGCGAGGAGCCGGAGCGGGGCCGCGGCCTCGCGGTTGAATCCGATGGCGTGGACGGTGAAGTTCGCGAGGAACGCGGTCGCGAGCCCGAGGAGCGCGACTCGGGCGCGCGGGAGCTCGAACCACCGCGGCGGGACGAGCGGCAGGAGCAGCGCGAAGGCGAGCGAGATGAGGCGGAAGTTCAGGTAGGTGACCTCGGACGGGACCTGAATTCCCCACGGGAGCAGGCACGCGAAGAGCGCGAAGCACCACGCGGTTCGCGCGTAGGCCCTGGCCTCGGGCCGGAGGTCGTCGGTCTTGCGCACGGGAAGCACGACGACGGTGCAGGCGACGACCGCCGCGAGCGCGACCGCGAGCCCCGTGATGCGGTACGGGCCGAGCGTCCCCCACGCGACGTAGTTGAAAATGACCGGTGGGTCGTACCAGGTCGTCTCGAACATGTGATTGACGAACTCGAAGCCCTGCGAGTTCCGCCAAGCCTCCGAGAACGGCATCCCGCGCGGCTTCGCGCCGAGCACCTCGCCCCCCCAGAAGCGCCAGAGCACGAGCGCCGTGACGATCGAGCCGATGACGACCGCCGCCATGACGATCCGGCTCCACGCCCCGGAGCGGCGGACCCCCAGGACCGCGTGGAAGACCGCGACGACGGCGAGCGCCCCGGCCGCCACGAGGTGGATCGACGCCACGATCCCCGCCGCGGGGACCGCCGCGAGGACGACCCAGTCGGGCGACTTCTCCTCCCCTCCGCGAAGGAGCGCCGCGACGCTGAGCAGCACGAACGGGACGGAGAGGAAGTACTGCAAGAACCCCATCGCAAGGACGGAGCTCCACACGAGCATGCTCGCGAGGACGCTCGTCGGGAGCTCGCGGCGGCCCGAGCGGCCGTGGATCGCGCCCGCCAGCGCGTCGAACCCGACGAACATGAGCGTCACGTAGACGGTGAGCGCGATGCGCAGCGCGACGAGCACCGAGGTGTGCCGCGCGAGCCAGGCAAGGATGAGGTAGATGGAATCGTAGGGCTGGAAGCCGTGGGGGAGGACGTAGAAGTCCTTGAACGGGAGCGACGTGGAGTCGTAGTCGGCGAAGATCCGGATGTACGTGAGGTGCTGAGGGAGGTCCTGCGCCGGGATGATCGGGAGGGCCCAGACGAGCACGAGGTTCAGCCCGAGGAACACCGCGGCCCACGGCACTCGGCGATCGTTCGGCGTCGCGACGCTCATCGTGGCTTCGGTCGTCATGGGGACGTCGGGTGGGCGGCGCGCTCGGCCTCCGCCATGGCGGCGAGGCTGTCGCCTTCCGTCCCCGCGTACACCGTCCCGAGCCAAGCTTCCAGGATCTCCGCCGCGAGCGTGCGCGTGAGGAGGCGGAGGCTCAGCGCAAGGACGTTCGCGTCGTTCCAGCGGCGTGCCCCCGCGGCCGTCGTCGCATCGACCGCGAGCGCGGCGCGCACACCGGCAAGCTTGTTCGCCGCCATCGCGACCCCCGTACCCGTGAAGCAGAGGACGACCGCCTGATCCACCTCGCCCCGGGAGACCTGGCCCGCGGCGAGGAGCGCGACCTTCGCCCACGCCGCCGTCGGCAGGCGCGTCACCTCGTGCCCGCGCGAGGACAGGAGCGCGACGATCTCCCCTACGACCGGTTCGTCGTCGTCCGTCGCGACCGCGAAGCGCATCTCATCCCTTCCTGAAGCGCGACCGGCCCTCGGTCGCCCACCAGTCGCGGTACTCCTGCTGCGCACGCTCGCGGTCCTTCTTGGGCAGGTCGTCGTAGTACCCGAAGTACTTCTCGGTGAGCGCCTTGAGCTCCTGTCCGGCCGCGCGTCGCAGCGCGGGGACGTCGTGGGTGAGCGCGTCGATGAGCCACTCGATCCTGTGGCGGTGGGCGGCCGACTGCCACCAGGCGAGCCACTT
>Ga0209415_10019922_pt1 | contig 10471 bp, 10 predicted proteins | sample PeaSoiSIISIP2007_FD_187696 | JGI IMG/M metagenome (GOLD analysis project Ga0209415, IMG submission 187696) | Peat soil microbial communities from Weissenstadt, Germany - SII-SIP-2007 (SPAdes) (version 2) | ecosystem: Environmental > Terrestrial > Soil > Wetlands > Peat | place: Germany...
GGCGGCGCGCCAGATCGGGTCGAGCTTGGGGTGGTCGGCCGGGATGTCCTTGGTGACGAGCGGCATCACCGCGACGGCCCAGCGCGATTTGCCCCACTCACGGATCTCCTGGACCGCGGCGTCGACGTCGCGCGCCGAGGCGACGATCATGCTCTGCAGCCGGTCGGGGTGGTTGCCGCTGAAATCGGCCATGTGCCGGTGGAAGGCGCGGATGATGTTGACTTCGATCGCCGGGTCCTCATGGCCGACAAAGCTGGTCCACGACGTTGGAATGAGGAAATGCGTGTCGGTCCCCTCGTCGTCCATGTCCTGGAGCCGGTCCTCGGCCCGGTCGTCCTGGGTCCCGGGGCGCGGCTGCTTGGAGCCCATCCATTGCGTGTCGCGCCCGCTATGGGTTTCGCGCGGCGCCGCTTCGCCAAGGATCCGCCTGTAGGAGATCTGGCCGTAGCGGTAGACATGGCGGCCGGGTGCGCCGCCGGGTGCGCCGGGCCGGACCGGCTGGCGGTATTGCGCCAATTCGGCAAGGCGCGGCCGGAAGCCCGGATCGACGTAGGTGTCGAGGACTTCAGCCGTCGGCTCGACATGGGTGTCGGCATCGAATACGCGCAACCCGTCTTTCATCACGCCCCTCCTCTAGGCTTTGTCGGCGACCTCTATACACGAGCGGGAGGCCGGCGAAAACGCCGCTCGGAAAATGCTCGACCGGGCCCCTCAGATTGCGTAAGGCTGGCCTGCCAGAGCCCCGAGCGAGGACGAAGAGAACCATGCCGCGAGTGACCTATATCAGCCAGGACGAAAAAGCGACGACGCTCGACATCGACATCGGCACCAGCGTCATGCAAGCCGCCGTCCTCCACGGGGTCGACGGCATCGTCGCCGAATGCGGTGGCTCGTGCATGTGCGCGACCTGCCATGTCTATGTGCGCGAAGACATGCTGGCGCTTTGCCCGCCGATGGAGGCCGACGAGGACGCGATGCTCGAGGGCACGGCCAGCCCTCGCCTCCCCAACAGCCGCCTCTCCTGTCAGCTCGTGGCGACGGCGCAGATGGATGGTCTCGTCGTCCGCCTGCCGGAGACACAGACCTGAGGGCGGATGCCTGAATGGCCCAAGAACCGATCGTCATCCTCGGCGCCGGGCATGCCGGCTTCCAGCTGGCGGCCTCGCTGCGCCAGCACGGCTTCGAGGGCGCCGTCACCCTCGTCGGCGACGAGGCGGGGCTGCCCTATCAGCGCCCGCCGCTCTCGAAGGACTATCTCGACGGCAAGATCGGCCTCGACCTCCTGTTGATGCGGCCGGATGCGTTCTACCATGACCACCGCATCGACTATCTCGCCGCGACCAGGGCAGAGGAGATCGACCGGGCCCGGAAAACCGTGCGTCTGGCCTCGGGCGAGCGCCTTCATTACCGCCATCTCGTGCTTGCCACCGGCGCGCGCAACCGGGTGCCGCCGCTTCCCGGAATCGAGCTCGACGGCGTCTGTTACCTGCGCACCCTGGCCGAGACCGACCTCCTGCGCGACCGGCTGCACGCCGCCGACAATATCGTGGTGATCGGTGCCGGGTTCATCGGCCTCGAATTCGCCGCGGTGGCGCGCGCCCACGGCAAGAACGTGCACATCGTCGAATTGACCGACCGGGCGATGGGCCGGGTGGTGTCGGTCACGACCTCGCGCTTTTTTGCCGAGGCACACGCCCGCACCGGGGTCGAGTTCGGCTTTGGCGCGCAGGCCGCGCGGATCGGAGGGCGCGTCACCAGTCCAATGGGGGGCCGGGTCGACCATGTCGAACTCGCCAATGGCGACAAGCTGCCCGCCGACCTCGTCCTCGTCAGCATCGGCGTCGTCCCCAACGGCGAATTGGCGGCGGCGGCGGGACTCGAGGTGGCAAACGGGATCGTCGTCGATGGGGAGCTCGCGACCGGCGACATCAATATCTCGGCGATCGGCGACTGCGCGGTCTTCCCTTGCGATCACGCCGCGGGCCATATGACCCGCCTCGAAGCGGTGCAGAACGCCGCCGACCACGCACGCTGCATCGCCGACCGTCTGGTCGGCAAGGCACATCCCTATAGTGCGCTGCCGTGGTTTTGGAGCGAGCAGGGGAAGCTCAGATTGCAGATCGCCGGACTGACCCAGGGCCACGACCGGACCGCCCTGCGTGGGGCCACCGAGAGCGGCGAGTTCTCGGTGTTTTGCTATCGCGGCGAGACGCTGCTAGGCGTCGAATCGATCAACCGCCCCGCAGACCACGCCCACGTCCGCCGCCTTCTCGCCGCCGGCCGCCAAGTCAGCCCCGATGAGGCCGCCGACCTGAGCTTCGACCTGCGCGCCGCCGCGACCGCAAGGCCGGCTTAGCTGACCCAGCCCGCTTAAGCCGCCGGCGGCTCCGCCGGCGCGCCTTCGGGGACGATGTGGCGGATGGGATCGAGGATCATCGTGGTGCGCTTCATCAGGCGCCGCGCGGCGGGATCGAACGGCTCGCGGCGGTGCATCGTAAAGCCGTTGTCCCACATCAGGAGATCGCCGACCTGCCAGCGGTGGGCGTAGACGTGCTCCGGCCGGATCGCGGCTTCATAGATTTCGTCGAGCAGCGCCGCGCCGGCGGCTTCATCCATTCCGGCGATGCCGATCGTGGTCGTCCTATCGAGGTAGAGCGCCTGTGCGCCGGTCAGCGGGTGGGTGTGGGTGAGGGTGTGCATGACCGGTGGGGTCCGCTTCCGGGCTTCTTCCGAGATCGCCCGGTCCTTCTCCCGATACCCGGCGAGCCGCTTCACATAGCTGAAGACCGCCCGCCTCCCCAGGGTCGCTCGGCGCAAGCGCTCGGAGAGGCCGGCATAGGCGGCGCGCAGATCGAGCCAAGACGTGGTGCCGCCCTCGGGCGGCAGCTCCAGCGCGAAGAGCGCGGCGCCCGTTGCCGGGTGGATCATGTACGACTGGTCGGAGTGCCACTCGATCTCGCCGTCGCCGAGCCCGCCGATCGGCCGGCCCTGGGCGTCCTTCAAATTGGAGATGACCCCGATCTCCGGCACGACGGGGGATGCCCAATCGGTGCGCACGGTACGCTCGAGCGGCCCGAAGAGCGCGCAGAACGCCGCGAGCTCGGCTTCGCCCAAGGCCTGGCGGCGGAAGACCAGGACGCCCCACCGCGCCCACAGGTCGCGCAACGCCGCGACGGTCTCCGGCTCGAGCGCCTCCCATAGGCGCAGCCCCAGGACCTCGCAAGCAAGGCTTGGATGCAGCGGCCGCGTCTCGAAGAGCATCGCCGTTCTCCTCAGCGACAAGATGGCGTGATGATCCACTTCCCCTGGCCCCTGGCAATAGGCAGAGTTGGCGGATGGACCATGACAGCTACCCCGACGCCTATCTGCGCGACATCCTCATGGGCGTGCGCACGATCGCGGTGGTTGGCGCCAGCCCCCGGCCGCAGCGGCCGAGCCACGGCGTCATGCGTTATTTGCAGCGGCTGGGCTATCGCACGATCCCGGTCAACCCGTTCGCCGCCGGCGCCACGATCCTCGGAGAGCGCTGCTTGGCCGCGCTCGGCGAGATTGGCGAGCCCATCGATATGGTCGATGTGTTCCGCCGCAGCGAATTTGCCGGAGCGGTCGTCGATCAGGCGATCGCGGTCGGCGCCGCGGTCGTGTGGATGCAGCTCGGCGTCGTCGATCGCGAAGCGGCCGCGCGCGCCGAGGCCGCAGGGATCAAGGTGGTGATGGATCGCTGCCCGGCGATCGAGATTCCGCGGCTCGGCCTCGGACCGCTCTGAGCAAGCGGGGGTTCAGGCGCCTGTCGCCGGCGATTTCTTACGCCTCCGGTTCACCTGAGGTGAAATTTCGTCGAAATTGACGCCGAGTTTCTCCACCATGGCGATCAGCATGTGATTCTGATACTCCAGATGCTCCAGAATGACTTCGATTTCCCGTTCCGCCTTTATATTGACTTCGAGATCATGGTCGGCGCGGATTTCAGAGTGCAGGCCCTGAACATTTTGGCCGACCATGATCAAAGGCATCAGCAAAATCTGAATCAAATTAGAGAGAAACAGCCAAAACACAAAGGCCATTGGCGGGTCAAACTGCAGACTGCTTGGTGCCAGCAGGTTCCAGCCCAACCACACGACCGTCCAGATCGCGATAATCAGGAAAAAACCCATGGTGCCGACGCGCTCGGTAATCCAGCAAGCCAGCCGATCGAGCTTGGTCAATCGCGCGGCGGCTTCCTTGTTGGCGTTGCGCAGTGGCTTGCGCTGTTTAATGAATTCGGCCAGTGAAAGGGGCCGGCGGGGTTTGATGGCCGCGGTGTCGCTCATCACGAAATACCTATCGCATCCTTAGACGTCGCGGATTGCCTCGCGGCAGACCCGGATGCGGCGCACCCTGCCGACCGTGCACAACAGCGGTGCCTCGGGTGGAGCGCGGCCTTCGCGCAGCGCGATCGCCTGGGTCAACATGAACTGCGTCACGTCGCGGAACGGCACCAGCGGGCGGCGGCCGATCGGATGCCAGCCGACGTCCTCGAGCTCGTCCGATGAAACCGGGTCGCCAAAGACCGCGCTCCCCTCGGCCAGGAAGAAGCGGGTGTTGAAGCGGCGGAACACCGGGGTCGGGGTGATGGCGCGGCCGACATAGGTCAAGACATCGAACGCCGCGGCGATGCCGCGCTCGGCATAGGCGGTCTCGATCTGGGTTAGCGCGGGCGCGAGGCTCGCCGCCGGGCTGCGTGGCGGAGAGGGCCGCCCGACCACCACCCCCACTTCCTCCCAGGTCTCGCGCAAGGCGGCGCGGGCGCAATGCACCAGGCGCGGCGGCAGGGCGTCGCCCCCCACTTCGACGCGCCACGCCCGGCGGTCCTCGCGGTCGATGGCGCCGCCGGGAAACACATAGACGCCGGGCATGAAGCGGACATGGCCGGGGCGCCGGCCGGCCAACAGCTCGAGCCCATGCCCCTCGCCGCGCAGCAAGATGAGCGAGGCCGCATCGCGCGGGCGGACGATCGCCGGCCGGGCGCGGACCGGTTCGGAAACATCGTTCATGCAGGGTAGTATGCGGGAAGCCGGGCGATCTGAACACACGCTGTTGCGGTGAGCGGGCTCAAATGCCGCTCGGAGCGAGGCCGGTCAAAAGGCGATGCGCGCGGCGAACTGCACTTGCGATTCGCTCGCCTGTGGGCTCAACCCGGCGGCTGTGCGTAGCCCGTTATAGCTGTCGACATGCATCACCTCGGTGATGAGGCGCAGCCACCGACCGGGGTCCAGCTGCCTGAGACGGTCAGCGCCCGGCCGTGTTCGCCTGGGCCCTTGCCGCCTGGCAGATTCTGCTCCTGGGTCGCGAATACGTCGACCCGGCCGGCGACGCGGAAATCGCCAAAGTAATAGCCGGCGAGCAGATAGGCTGCCTGAAAATCGGTGATCGCGCGGAAATTGGGCACCGGATCGATTTCGGTACTGCCAGCCATCGCCTGCGCCAGCAGAACCACATCGCCGATGCCGCTGTCCACCCCGAGGCTGGTGAATTTCGTGCGCCAGCCAAAGTCGCTGCCGATGGAGGCGGCCGGGTCGGCGCGGTTATCGTAGTAAAGCGCGGTCAGCCGGCCGAAATCGTCCTGGCGGACCGAGGCGCCGGCGTACCAACCCGGCTGTCCGCCGATCTCCTTGAACGGCTCTTCGCGTATCGGCAGGTCGCTGCCCGGGACATCGGGCAGGCGAGGCTCGCCCACGAGTCCGATCGGGCGGCTGTCGAACGCCCAGCCGCGTTCGGCAAGGAGCGCCCCGGCCGGATCGTTCCAGCCAAAGACGGCGCCGGTCAAACCGAGTGCGCCGCCTTGGTAACGCCACTCGGCGCTGGATTCGCCACCGATCGTGCGCAACTCGTCGCCGACCCATGAATTGATCGCCGACGGGGTAAGCGTCCACGGGCTGGTCCACCCGACGCCCTCGTTCTCCAGCGAGATCGGCGCAAAGAACGCGCCCAGTTTCGTTGACCACAGCCAGTCCGGCGTCGAGACGGGCTGATAGCGGGCATAGGCCTCCAGCACGTCGAACGGCGCATGCTGGTCGGGTGCGAAGCGGGCAGTCGCGAAGACGCCGAGCGAGGGGTCGAGCTCCAGACGCAGATCGCTCAGTGCTTGTCCGACCGGAGCAATGCTCCTGCGGCCGCCGCCGCCATTGTCGAGCGTGCCGAAGCCGCCCTTCATCAACGAGGTGGTTTCCGAGGGTATCGACAAGCCGAGATCGGCCAGGCTGTTGACGCTTAGGGCCTGCGCTCGCGCCATGCCAGGTAGCGCGAGGGAAAGCATACTCGCGATGAATAGCGTTGCGGGCGGCCTCATTAAGCGCATGCTATCAGCATGATCGCGCCCTCGTCGCCGTCTGAAATCGGGAGCCGCAACGACGACCGCAGGTTTCCCCGATTTCGACGGGCGGTCATTGCCGTCTTGGCGCTGGCTGCCTCGACGGCCTTTGCCGCAACGATCCACACAGTGGCGCAAAAGGGCCGCAATTTCTCGGTGAGCCATATCGTTATCGCCAGCGGCGACACCATCCGCTTCACCAACGAAGACGATTTCCTGCATCAGATCTACGTCGACTCGAAAGACATCGTATTTGATTCGGCCGAGCAGCGGCCGGGCCAGGCCATCGACGTGAGATTTCCGCTGGCCGGCACCTTCCCGGTGCGCTGTCACATTCACCCGAAGATGCTGCTGTGGGTGAGCGTCGAATAGTTCGGCCAATCGGCTCATCAACCGAATGGTAACCAATCCACCGTACGAAGTGTCGGCTCACACTGGAAAGGATCCCGATGCGGGTGCGCCTGCCCACCTCGATCGGCGCCACCATTTTTGGCGCGTTCATCCTGATGGGCCTCTTGACCGCCTTGGTCGGCGGATACAGCCTTTTTGTTCTAAACAGCGCCGGCGGGTTCGTCGTCGATCTCTATGACCGTCCGCTGATGGCGATCAACTTCGACCGGGCGGCTAGCCTCGACTTCGTCGAGATGGATAAGGCGCAGGTCCAGCGAACGGTCGCGGGCGAACCCGATCGGGCGGCGATCGACGAGCGGATCGACCATTTGTCGCAGACCTTCACCGATGACCTGGCGGTCGCGTCGGCCCGCTCGCAGCCGGGCGACGAACGGACGGTCATTCAGCAAATTCGCGAGCTGGTGGCCCGCTGGAACGCCTTGCGCCTCGGGCGCGCCACGCCCGCCACCCCCGACGAACTCGACAAGCTGTCGGCCCAGGTAATCGGGCGGTTCGACATGCTGGCCGAGCTCGCCACCGAGCACAGTTTCGTCGAGCGGCGCAAGGTCGTTACCGCCATCGGCGATTTCCGGTATTCGAGCCTCGTCGCATTGGCGGCGGCGCTTGCCCTCTCGGCAATCATTACCGTCTTTCTGATGCGTCGAATCATCAGGCCGCTCAGGAGTGCCGTGGCTGTCGCCGACCGCATCGCCTTGGGCGAGCTGCAGACGCCGATACCGCCCGGCGGATCCGACGAGACCGGCCTCTTGCTGCGCTCGATGTCGGTCATGCAGCAGAGCATCCGCGACATGCTCGAGCGCGAGCAGGTGCAGCGCCGCTCGGCACAGAACCGCCTCGTGGAAGCGCTCGAAAGCACGCGGGAGGGAATCCTCCTTGTCGATGCCGACGATCGGATCGTCATCGCCAACAGCCAGATCGCGAGCTTCTTCCCGATGCTCGCCCGCCGCCTCTGCGGCAATGCGACATTCAGCGAGACCTTTGGTCGGGTCGAGGCGCTGCTCAGCGCGCCCGCCGCCGAGCCTACGGCCGATGTGCTCGGCTTTGGCGAGGACACCGCCGAACGCGAGTATCGGCTCGCCGATGGCCGCTGGATTCGCATCAGCCGCAGCCGCACCCAGGACGGTGGCTTCTTCCTCGTGATCAGCGATTTCAGCGAGGTCAAGGAACGTGAGGAGCGGCTCGACGAGGCCCGGCACGCTGCAGAGAAGGCGAGCGCCGCGAAGAGCACCTTCCTCGCCAACATGAGCCACGAGCTGCGTACCCCGCTGAACGCGATCATCGGCTTTTCCGAGTTATTGTCATCGCATGCGGTCGGCCGTTTCAGCGAAGAGATTCAGATCCAGTACGCGCACGACATATGGCAGAGCGGCAACCACCTGCTGGCGATCATCAACAGCCTGCTGGACCTGAGCAAAAGCGAAGCTGGCAAGCTCGAGATCGTCTTCGATGAGGTCGATCTTGGCGAAGTCATCACCAGTTCCCTGCAGATGATGCGCGGGGAGTGTGCGCGTGCCGAGCTGTCGTTGACGCTGCAGCGGCCGGAGGTGCCGTTGCGGCTCAGAGCCGATAGCGCCAAGCTGAAGCAGGTTCTCCTCAACCTGTTGTCGAACGCGGTCAAGTTCACCGAACCGGGCGGCAGCATCACGGTGGCAGTCGAGTTGACGCCCAACGACTGGGTCTCGATCCGCGTCACCGATACCGGGATCGGGATGTCGAGCGAAGAGATCCCGATCGCCTTCGCCGCTTTCGGCCAGGTCGATAACCAGCTCGCGCGGCGCTACGGCGGGACCGGTCTCGGTTTGCCGCTCACCAAGGCTCTGATCGAGCTGCACGGCGGCGCAATCGCAATCAAGAGCGCGCCGGGGGAGGGCACGACGGTGACTGTCACCCTGCCCAGGGACCCCGCGCGGGCGACGACCTTCGCAGCCGCGTAAGCCGCCCGCGCCCGCGCAATCATCCGATGCGGTCGAAATCTCTCCCCGCGCGCCGCGGTGAATGCGGTTCGCCGCTCAGGCCTCCTTGCCGGGTTCGGCGACCGCGGCCGACCACGGCGACATCACGTCGGTGACGCCGTAATTGAGGCCGTCCTCGCCGCGCAGCACGAGGTTGGGGCAAGCGAAGCGCGACGGCCAGGCGGTGTGCTCGACGAGGGCGGCGCCGGGGCGGGTCGCGAGGCGATCGCGGACGGCCTCGGCGAGGCGCCGGTCGATCGCGATGCCGCTGTCGCCGCTGACATCGATGCGCGGATGGTGCGCGGCTTCTTCGGGGGTCATCGCAAAGTCGACGATGAAGCTGGCCAGCTGAACCACCGCGGCGAGGATGCGCCGGCCGCCCGAGGCGCCGATGCCGAAGCGGGCGCGGCCGTCGCGCGCCCCGACCAGCGGACACATGTTGGTCAGCGCGCGCTTGCCTGGCGCCAGCGAGTTCGGGCGGCCGGGCCGAGGATCGAACCACATCAGCCCGTTGTTCATCAGGATGCCGGTCTGCGGCAGCACATAGCGGCTGCCAAAGCTCGAGAGCAGCGTTGTCGTCAAGGCGGCGATGCCGCCTTCGCGGTCGATCGCGGTGATGTGGGTGGTGCAGCTCTCGCCGGCTGGCTTGACATCGCCCAGCCCCTCGAAGCGGGCGTGGTAGGCCTGCTGCAAGGCATCGATCAGCGCTTCGAAATAGACCGCGTCGGGGGCCTGCGCGAAGCGTTTGGAGGCGAGCCGGTCGAGGACGTCTGCCAGGGTCGGCGCGGCGGTCAGCCCGCGCGCGGCGTGCAGGCCGTAGCCGCGATAGGGGATTTCGAGCGAGGGCACGGTGCGCGCTTGGCATTGCGCGAGATCCGCCGCCGCGAGGACGCCGCCGCCGGCACGCACGTCGCCGGCAATCGCCGCGGCGATCTCGCCCTCATAGAAATCGTCGGGCCCGTATTCGGCGAGCCGCGCCAGCGTCTCGGCGAGACGCCCGAGGCCGAGCGATGCCGGCTCGCCATTCGGCGGAGCGGCCGGCGGCAGCCCATCGGGCAGCCAGATGTTCCGGCTTTCGTCATAGCGCCGCAGATCCGTCGCGGCGGTTGCGGTCTTCACCGTCACCCACCAGTCGACCGGAAGACCCTGACGCGCCAGCGCCACCGCCGGCGCCACCAGATCGCGCCAGGGCGTGCGCCCGAAGCGCTCGACCGCCAGCGCATAGCCGCGCACCGCGCTCGGGATCGCAAAGCTGAGCGGCCCATGCATGTTGCGGTCATCTTCGACGCGCGGCCAGGTGAAGAGCTCGGTGATCGACTCGCCGGTGAGGGGGTAGGCCGCGAGGTCGAGCCCGGCGGGCGCGATCGGGCCGAAATCGACAACTTCGGCGCGCCCACCACCCGGCGGCACGATCGCAAGCATTGAGAAGTAGGCGCCGTCGGATTGCTCGCCGGTGACGAGGAATGTGTAGATGTCCCCAGGGCCCCAGTACGACGCCCCTTCGGACACCGCCTGGTGAAACATCGTCGCCATCGAAGGTCTCCCGCTCGAGTCGAAGCACTCGCCGCCCGTCGAGACGGGAGCTAGTGACAGGCCTGATCGCCGCCCAGGTTGGAGGCTGCTTGGCCCCGTCCGGCCTACATTCATCCCGGGAGCCCCGGGCGTCAAGCCCGTGGACACGAGTTCGAGTCAAGAGGCATCGCGTCCATAGGCGCCGCTCGTTCGCTGCGATCACCGTTGCCAGCAGCGAGCCCAAGCT
>Ga0209415_10019923_pt1 | contig 10471 bp, 7 predicted proteins | sample PeaSoiSIISIP2007_FD_187696 | JGI IMG/M metagenome (GOLD analysis project Ga0209415, IMG submission 187696) | Peat soil microbial communities from Weissenstadt, Germany - SII-SIP-2007 (SPAdes) (version 2) | ecosystem: Environmental > Terrestrial > Soil > Wetlands > Peat | place: Germany...
CGCGCGCCGCGCCCAGCGGCCGGTGCGAACCAAAACAATATCGCCGCTACCGATCTTGACGTGCGCATATTTTTCCCACGCTTCCAGGTCGGAAGGATAAATCGGGGTACCGGGTTCGAGATATTCGACGCCCCGCAGGAGCGGAATGTCCACCAGGATGCCGCGCGTGAATACGCCGGGGCCCATGCGATCTATGCCGTCCGCTTTGCACCCCTTCTCATCCAGTTCCTGCGGATGGCCGTTGAACACCACCCACTGCCCATCCTTTTGCAGGCGATAGTGGCACAACGCGTCCAGGTGCGAGTTGGTGCCGTCGTGAATCCCGAAACTGATGCTGTCGAGAGCAAACCGCGGGATGTGGGTCTTCGGATCGAGCCCAAACATCTCGTGTTTGGTTTCGCCGAAATTGAAGTTGTCTTCGGCCTTCTCCAGACTGGCGAAGTGGGCCAGCGAAACGGTGACGCCAGCCTTCACCAAACGGGCGGCCTGCACTTCCTTCTGTGGCGTGATGAGGTTCAAAGCGCCGCGCTCGTCGTCCTTGCCCCAGCGGCCCCAATTCGAGAGTTCCGTTTCCCAACGATTGACCTGTTCGATAGTTACTCCCGGGTTCGTAGCCTTGGATTGGGCGGACGCTCGAGTAAATCGCCCACCGCCAGGGCCGAGCAGCAGGACCAATGCGAGAATCACTGCCAACAAGAAGAGTTTCATCCAATCACCTCGGGGGCTATTATTTTAGAGTTGTTCCAGAAACGCAAGGCGCGACGGGAGGGCCTGGATTTCCAGCCGGGTATATAATATCGTTCCGGTAAAGGAGACGACATGCGGACTATCCGATTTCTCAACGTCGCCGTTGTGGCGCTCATTGGAGTGGCCATCTACTTCTTCGTGATGCGCACCCACTTGGACGCACAGAGCGCGTCAGTGAAAATCAAGGCCGACGACATCGGCGGGGTGGTCTCCAGCAGCAAGGGACCCGAGGCGGGCGTATGGGTGATCGCTGAAACCACCGATCTGCCGACGCGCTACATCAAGGAAGTGGTGACCGACGATCGCGGCCGATACCTGATACCCGGTCTGCCCAAAGCCAAATACAGCGTGTGGGCGCGCGGCTACGGACTGGTGGACTCGGCCAAGATCCAGACCGAGCCGGGCAAGTTGGTGGATCTGAAGCCGACCGTCGCGCCGGACGCTAAGACCGCGGCGCAATTGTATCCGGCCAGCTATTGGTACGCGATGCTGAAGGTGCCCGAGAAGAACGAATTCCCTGGCACGGGTCCCTCCGGCAACGGAATTTCACCCAACGTCAAGAATCAGGGCCAATGGATCCACCTGGTGAAGACCGACAGTTGTGAGTCGTGCCATCAGTTGGGCAGCGCATACACCCGCACCATTCCTGCGATGTTCAGCAATCTCGATTCACCCGCGCAAGCCTGGATGCGCCGCGTGCAATCCGGACAGGCCGGGAACGCGATGGTGGGCGGCCTGAATCAGCTTGGTTCCCAGCGGGCGACGGTGGAGTTTGGCGATTGGACCAACCGCATCGCGCATGGCGAGCTTCCCGCGCAGGCGCCTCCACGGCCGCAGGGCATGGAGCGAAACGTCGTCATCACGCAGTGGGACTGGGCGGATCCGAAAGCGTATTTGCACGATGAAATCTCGACCGACAAACGCAACCCGAGCATCAACGCCAACGGGCTGATCTACGGATCTCCGGAAGAGAGCCGCGATTATCTCCCAGTGCTCGATCCGGTGCACAACACTACCGCTCAAGTGAAGATCCCCTATCGCGATGCCAATATGCCGGGCCAGCCGGCGCCTCTCGCGGCGTCGCCAATTTGGGGCGATGAAGCGATTTGGGACAGCCATACCACGGTACACAATCCGATGTTCGATCAACGTGGGCGGCTGTGGTACACCAGCCGGATTCGCGGGATCGACAACCCCGCATTTTGCAAGGCAGGGTCGAGCCTTCCTTCGGCGATCCTCACGCCGGTCGATCGCTCGGGACGGCAACTGGCGGTGTACGATCCGGCGACGAAACAAACCTCGATGATCGACACCTGCTTCGGCACGCACCATCTGCTGTTCGCCGAGGACGCCAACAATACGCTGTGGACCAGCAGCGGCGGCGGAGGCGGAGTGGTGGGCTGGCTCAACACCAAGGTGTGGGATGAAACTCACGACGCGCAGAAGTCGCAAGGTTGGACGGCGCTGGTTCTCGATACCAACGGCAACGGCAAGCGTGACGCCTATGTGGAGGCGGAACAGCGTGTGGCGACCGCGCCCAGCGGCGAGAGCCTGGGGACATCATCCGCGTTCAACGCGACCACTGATCCCACCAAAGACACGCGCATCAATGCCGCGTTCTACGGCCTGGGGATTGGCGCCGATGGGATGGTTTGGGGCAGCGTGCTCGGATTTCCAGGTGGACTCGTTCGTCTGAATCCCGGTTCGAATCCGCCCGAAACAACTCTGGCAGAGTATTACGAAGTGCCTTGGAACAATCCCAAGGCGAAGGTGTGGGGCTTTTCACCGCGCGGAATGGATGTTGATCGCAACAATGTCGTGTGGGTCGCTCTCGGAAGCGGGCACCTGGCGAGTTTTGACCGCAGTAAGTGCAAAGGTCCGCTCAATGGGCCGACAGCCACGGGCCAGCACTGTCCGGAAGGCTGGACGCTTTTTCCCACGCCTGGTCCGAACTTCAAGAACGTGAAGGAATCGGGCAGCGCCGATTCGCATTACTACGATTGGGTGGATCAGTTCGACACGTTGGGACTTGGCAAGAATACGCCCATCGTGACGGGCAACGGATCGGATTCGCTCGAAGCGCTGGTGAACCGGAAGTTCGTCGTGATGCGCGTGCCTTATCCGCTAGGCTTCTTCGCGAAAGGCATGGATGGCCGCATCGACGATCCCAAGGCTGGCTGGAAAGGGAAGGGCGTCTGGACAACGTGGGGGACGCGCACGCCGTTCCACAGCGAGACTGGAAAAGGGACCTACAGCAAGGTAGTTCATTTCCAGATGCGGCCGGACCCGCTCGCGAATTAATAGCTTCTGGCGTTCTCTGCTTGCACGATTCGAATGAAATCGGGCAGCTCGTGCAGTGACACGATCCCTCCAGCGGGCTTGTGCATTGCCAGCCGCCTGGATTCGTCCGGATCGTTCATCATCAGAATCGGGTTGACGCCCACACTCTCGGCCACCTTCAGGCCCTCCGCTGTGTCGGTGAGAAACATGGTCTGCTCCGGTTTCAATGACGCGCCCTGGATCGCCTTTCGAAGTGGTTCGGCCTTGATCCCTCGCGAATTGTCGCGCGTCCACACGGCGTCGAACTCGTGAGGGCATCTCTTCAGAAACTGCGCGATGGCGCTCTGCGAAAGCGATGAAGCGATGATCAGCCGGATGCCCATGGCTTTCAATTCCGACAGCGCCGGGATCACATCTTCGTAAAGGCTCACGCGTTCTACGGCTTCCAGTTCGAGTGCCTCGATCGCGGCGCCATCAGACATTTGCATCAAATTGAGTAAGTGCCAGTATGAGCGACTAGCGGACTTACTCGCGTGTCTTTTCCGTCCAGACAACTGCGCAGCCATCTCAAGGAACGGTTCAGGAGGAAACTCGGCCAGGCATCCAACGGGCTCAAACAGGATGCCCTTAATTGTTTGCATTTAGCTTGACCAGACCGGAAGCCAGCAAACCTTTGGCCATGTCGATCTTGGTCGCGTTATATTTCAGCGGCGCGGCGTTGGAGAGCGCGATCGAAACCGCTTGATCGCCCAAGCCGGCACTGAGCGTTTTGCCCTTCAGATATGCCTCGACGGCATGTTCGCGCAGCGGTTTCCCGGCGATTCCTCCGAAGACTACGCGCGAGTCCTCGATACGGTTGTCGCGAACGTCGAGCCTCAATGCGAGCGACGCCATGGCAAAATCCCAAACACCGCGCGGACGGAGTTTCTCAAACGATGCCCGTACACTTGGCTTGGGCGGGGGCAGGATTACCTCGGTGAGGATCTCGTTGAAGCGAACCACATGGGATTGGATTCGCCCATCCACCAGCATGTCCCCAGGTACCAGTTGCTCGACAGTCAGCTCCTTGGTCCCCGCGGGCGTGGCCAGTTTCACAGTGGCATCGAGCGGGATCAGCGCGACTGCGGCGTCGCCGGGATAGACGGCGTAGCACAGCCGCCCACCCATCGCGGAATGGTAGTAGCTGTTGTCGCCGATCGCCCCATAGCAGAGGTGCCCGCCATTTCTCCAACAGTCATAGCCGCCGCGCAAATATTGACACCAGACTTCCTGCAACAAGTCGCCACCGATGGTGGACGCGTTGCGAAGTTCCGGCGACGAGATCATGTTGATGGCCTGCACCAGCATCGGGTAGCGCTTTTTCAAAAGATCGGATTCCGCGATCTCGGCCAGCTTGGTCGCGGCGCCGATCTGCACCCCGCCGCTCGCGTCCTCTTTGATGTAGCGGAGATTGTCGATCGTTTTGATATCGACTAGATAAGACGGCGCTTGGGTCAGCCGATTCTTGAGTCGGATGAGGAGATCCGTCCCGCCTGCATAGACACCCGCTTCGTTGCCATGCGATGACAGGATTTGTACGGCTTCGTCCACCGTCTTGGGCCGATAGATCGAGATCGGCTTCATACGCGCCTCGTCTTCAGCCCGGACATGATCTTTTCCCGCGTGATGGGATGCTCCCGCAGCCTGACTCCGCACGCGTTGTAGATCGCATTCGAGATCGCGCCCGGCACCGCCCCGATGCTGGTTTCGCTAAAACTCTTGATGCCATAGAACCAGCGCGGCTCCAGGCTGTCGATGTAGACCTGCGTCTGCTCGGGAACATCCATGATGGTCGGCAGCCGGTAGGACAAATATCCGACGCTGTAGTGGCGGGTGCCTGGAAATTCGCGATCCCACGGAATCGCGTCGGTGGCAACTTGAGTGCTTTCGATCAGCGATCCCACCATGTCGGCTTCGGCGACCAGTGGATTGATCACCAGGCCGGTGTCATGCACGTAGGTCGCGCGGACAAAGCGCCAATTGCCGGTCCAAGTGTCGACCTCGACCTCGGCAAAGCAGGCCCCCACGCCCTTGTTCGATCCCCCACGTTCGCCGCCTGCCACGCCTCGGCCCGTTTGTCGGATCGCGCCGCCGTTGGCTTTGACGAGCGCGGCGAAAGTGATGCTTTTCGACTGATCTTCGGTGGACGAGATCACTCCGTCGCGAATCCGAAGTTGTTCCGGACCGACTTGCAGGGCCTTGGCAGCTCGGCTCAACAGATCCTTCCTGAGCTTATCCGCTGCGCTGCAAATCGCGGCTCCTTGCAACGTAATCGTCCGGCCGCCGAACCATTCATCGCTGGATGGAGCAAGATCGGAGTCGCCCCAGTTCATGCGAATCCGATCGCGCGTGGTGAAGCCCAGCATCTCGGCGGTGACGTGAGCCAACGCGGTGCCGGCGTTCGATCCGCTGTCGGGAAGCGCCACCTTCATGGTCACGTAGCCGTCCGCGCCCAGCTCCAACTCCGTGCTGAAAAGATTCGCGCCGGGCGCCGCAGCCAGGCGAGCGAAGGCTTCCTCGCCTTCGTGATAACCCATCAGGCCGCCATGATGTTGGGACATTCCAATGCCCAATCCCCGCTTGAATCGGCCCGGCGCGCCGCCCGCCACGGGATTTCGCTTGTCCCAACCGAAGGTCTTGGCGCCCTCGTTGAGAACCTCTACCGAAGCGAACGATTGGTATGGATGGCGCGTATCTTCAGGCTTGATTCGGGTGATGTGCATCAGGCGGAACTGCACGGGATCGACGCCCGCCACCTCCGCCATTTCGTCCATCATGTTTTCCCAGGACCACTTGGTCTCCTGCTGGATGTGGCTGCGCGATGGGCCGGGACGCGGCGCATTGGTCCGGTACGCGCACCATAGCGATCGCCAGTGCGGAACCTGCGAGGTGTACAGCTCCAGTTGGTTGAAGGCGTTGCCGGGGCCGTCGGCGTGCACGCCGAACTCCAGTTCACCCACACTGACGAAAACCTCGTGATGGATGGCGACGATACGCCCGTCTTTCTTGAGGCCAACCTTAAATTTCGTGATGGTCTCCGGCTTAATCACCAGTTGCGCGAGTTCCTGGTCCTTGGGCAACATCACCTTCACCGGCCGCCCCGTCACTTTTGCCAGGTGCGCGATCAACGGATAAAATCGCTCGGCTGCCAATCTTCCGGACCCGAACGTGGAGCCGTTCCACTTATTGATGAACCGGACCTTCGATGGATCGATGCCGAGCGCGTTGGCCAAGTTCGCTCGTGGCGGATAGATTCCCTGGCCCATGCCCCACAACGTCAACCGGTCGCCATCCCATTTAGCGACGCTTCCGCTGGGTTGTATGGGGAACGACACGGCGCCCGCAAAGTGGTAGGTGAATTCCTTGACCGCATCGGCTTCCGCGAATCCTTTTTCGATGTCGCCTTGCTCCGCCGCCCAGGTGGCGTTGGGGAACTTGGCGGGAGAATCGGCGTGCCGCAAAAGATTGCCTTTTCCTCCACGCAGATCGGCCGCATCGGGGGCCATCGTGTCCGCGAGCGTGGATGCGAACGGGAGAACTTCGTACTCCACTTGGATCGCGGCGGCGGCGTCCTCGGCCAGATCTTCGGTCTCGGCGGCAACCAGAGCCACGGCTTCGCCTTGCAGATTGAGTTCCTGGGGAAGCGCGTCGGGCATGGCCCTCAATCCGGCCGGACCGGGGCTTTTCGGCTTCGGAGCGTTCTTGTAAGTCAGGATATGCGCGACGCCCGGCATCTTTTCGGCCGCGCTGGTGTCAATCGATTTAATTCGTGCGTGCGGATGCGGGCAGGTGAGGAACTTGACGTACAGCAGATCCGGAAACCAGACTCGGCTCGCGTATTGGGCCTTGCCGGTGAATCTCGGAATGGAGACTTCCGGCAGCGCGGGCATCGGCTTGCCAAGAACGTTGAGATTCTCGGGAGGGTAGCCCTGCCATTTCCTGGTCACCGTCTTCTGCAAGCCTTCGAGAACCTCGTCGCCCGGCAGATGTCCGCCACTGGTCGAGTAATCCCGCACCATTGGTAAATGGACCTGAACGATGGACGCCGGCTTGGCTTCGATCGTGATTTTCTCGCCACGCAGCATCGCCGCGGAATCCATCACGGTGTGGATGATGGCCGGATAGGCCGCGCACCTGCAAATGTGTCCAGCCAGAGCCGCTTTTACGTCATCCGTAGAGGGCCTTGGATTCTTGTCCAGAAGAGCCTTCGCGGTGACGATCCATCCCGCCGTGCAAAAGCCGCAGTCCGCCGCGACATGCGTGTGGCCGATCCGCTGCAGGGGATGTAAATTGTCTTTTTCGGCGCGCACAACGCCACGTACGGGCTGTGCGCTTGTATCGCCGACGCCTTCGATGGTGAGAATCTTCTTGCCCGCCGCTTCGGTCGCGAGTGTATGGCAGGAATAGATCGGGATTCCGTCCACCAGTACACTGCAGGCCCCGCAACTGGCCCGGTTACAGCTTCGATTGGTGCCGGTCATGCCGAGCTGGACGGCGATCACTTCCCATAACGTGGTGCGGGCTTCGTATTCGGCCGCTTGTAGTTTTCCGTTGACGAGGAATGAGCTTTTTTCCTTCGTCATCGGCGACGGAAGGGCCGGAGCGGCAGACCCGACGAAAACCAACTCTCCTCCTACCGCGGTCAGGACCACGCCCGATCCGGCGGCCTTGAGGAAATTCCTGCGCGAGTAACTCATCTCGACCCTCCTTCTCGCGGAAACACATTCGGCCGGTACTGCTTGTGGCAGGTGGTGCAGGACGCATCCAGCGATTCGGTGAGTGCGGCCAGGGCCTTGAGGTCCTTGGTCTGTGCCGCCTTGTATGCGGCAGCGCCGACATCCGTCAGCGTTTTGGCGTCCTTGGCCCAGTCGCCTGGAAGGTTGCGCATCGCAAGCAAGTCACCGGATTCCCGGAGCGTCAGAGCGCTGCGCCGCACAACCGCCCATTCCGCATCGCTCTTCGGCGCGCCCCGATTCACAAAGAGCAAGATGTCGTTCGAAGCCGGATGGATCAAGTCCAGCATGAGCTCCCGCATGGTCGCCGGCGCCTGCGCGGACGCGAGCGTCCCCATCAAAGCAAACAGGACGCATGCCGGCTTCATAGAATTTTCTCGCTCCAGTCTATCGCTTAATGGTTGGCGCTTGGAGTTGGCGTTTTGGATAGAATTCATCATGGACGGCCGGGCTACAGGCCGAAGGAGGTCGCAAGCATGACTGCGTGGTCCATTGCGATACTGACAGTCGCGTTGAGCGCGCCGCTCGGGGCGCAGTGGTTGAATCACACCACGCCGGGCATCCCTCGTACACCTGGCGGCAAGCCGAATCTGTCCGCGCCGGCTCCGCGCACGCCCGACGGCAAGCCCGACCTCTCGGGATTGTGGAATAGAATCTCGCCCAAGTATTCCCGCAACATCGCGGCGGACCTGAAGCCGGGAGAGATCCAGCCATGGGCCGAAACATTGGTGCAGCAACGCCTGGAAAGCCTCGACAAGGACTATATGAACGTGCTGTGCGTGCCCCTGGGGCCCGGCTACGCGACGTCGGCCGACAGCACCGGTTCGGAGATGATGAAAATTATCCAGACTCCCGGGCTCATCATCATTCTCAACCCCGACCTGACCTATCGCCAGATTTTCACGGACGGGCGCGCGTTGGAGACCGCTCCCAATCCGAGCTGGATGGGATACTCGGTGGGCCATTGGGATGCCGACACCCTAGTGGTGGAGAGTTTCGGATTCAACGACCGCACCTGGCTCGATCACGATGGCCATCCGCACAGCGATGCCCTGCGCACCACCGAGCGATACCACCGCCGCGACTTCGGCAATCTGGATCTGGAGGTGACGTATTCAGACCCGTCGATTTACGCCAAGCCTTGGACCGTCAAGGTTCGCGCTGAATTGGCCGCCGACACCGAGATGATCGAATTTGTCTGCAGCGAGAATGGCAAAGGGGTGCAGCATTGGGTTGGCAAGGCCTCAGACGAAAAGAAAGCCGGGGTGAAGGTAGCTCCCGAGGTTCTGTCGAAGTATGTGGGCACCTACGTCGAGCAGCCCAGGCTGTGGCGACTGGTCGCGCGAGTGGTGGAGATCACGGTCACGGGCGATACGCTGTTCGGCAACGTGGATGGCCGGGGGAAGGTGGCGCTGGTCGCGCAATCCGAAACCACATTTTCCGGTTTAAACGGATTGGGCGTCGAGTTTACGAAGAGCGAAGGCGGCCAACCGGCGGCGCAGCTGTTTGTGAAGCACGTCTCGGGCGATTACAGCTTCACGCGTAAGAACTAGCCGGCGGGACGGGTCAACAGCGCTACAATCGAGACCAATCCAATGCCATTCATCGAGCATCAGGGCGCCAGGATCTATTGGGATCAGCGGAGCACGGGTGAGCCGGTTCTGTTGATCATGGGGCTCGGTTATCCATCGGATATGTGGTGGCGCACACGTCCAGTGCTGGACAGCCGTTACCGGACCATTGTTCTGGACAACCGCGGCGTGGGCCGCAGCAGCGTGCCCACCGGCCCGTATCCCATCGCGCTGATGGCCTCTGATGCGGTGGCCGTGCTGGACGCGGCGGGTGTGGACAGCGCGCACGTATTCGGCATCTCGATGGGCGGGATGATCGCGCAGGAGCTGGCGCTGCAAGGCCCGCAGCGAGTGCGATCGCTCATTTTGGGTTGCACTGCCGCGGGCGGGCCCACCGCCGTGCGATCCGAGCCGGAAGCGGCGAAAGTCCTGATGAACCGTGGATCGATGACGCCCGAGGAAGCCGTCTCGGCCGCGGTCCCGTACGTCTACGATCCGGGTACTCCGCGCGATCGCGTCGAGGAAGACCTGACCATTCGCCGGGCGTGGTTGCCGCAGCCTGAAGGGTACACCGGTCAATTACAGGGAATCCTGGCGTGGGAGGCCTATAGCCGCTTACCTCAACTGAAGATGCCTACGCTGGTCATCCACGGCGAAACTGACCGGCTGGTACCCATAGGAAACGGTGAGCTGATCGCGTCGCGGATTCCGGGCGCGAAGCTGGTGAGGCTGCCGCACGCCAGTCACATCTTTCCAACGGATCAGACGGTGGCGTGCAATCGAGCGGTCCTGGAGTTCCTCGCGGCTGCGTCGGCGCAAAGTACCTTTGAGGACGCTACCGCCGTTTGACACTCTGGCGCTGGAAGCGGTGGGTCAGTGGTGTTGCGGGAAGTCAGCGTTACGTCCGAGTGGCCTGACGGATTCCTTCCGCTTTCCGTTTGCGCGCCACCAGCACCATCGCGAGCAAGCCGGTAGCGAGGAGTGCCAAGGAGGCGGGCTCAGGCGTGACAACCGGGGTGGGGACAACTCCGGTGGGATCAAATAAATTGTCGACGGCGTAGGGGCCGCCCGGTCCGTCGTTGACAGTGGGGGTGTCGTCCA
>Ga0209415_10019924_pt1 | contig 10471 bp, 7 predicted proteins | sample PeaSoiSIISIP2007_FD_187696 | JGI IMG/M metagenome (GOLD analysis project Ga0209415, IMG submission 187696) | Peat soil microbial communities from Weissenstadt, Germany - SII-SIP-2007 (SPAdes) (version 2) | ecosystem: Environmental > Terrestrial > Soil > Wetlands > Peat | place: Germany...
TTTTGAGTCGTGTAGTTGATGAAATAGAGATGCCCGGAAGGCCACGTGGTGGTGTACCAGACCTCCAAGCCCATCACATTGCCGGGGTTGACCCTGAAGTTCAGTATTTCAAAGGCACCATTTGGGTACCATTCATACAAAGCGAAGTAAGACGCCATCTTGCTGCTGCCCCGGCAGTAGGCATTAGCCTCGGTACCGGCCTGTAGCACGTCATTCGAATTAAAACCGTCGAAACCGATCCATTGCGCGGAGTAATCCCACGAGCCTGTGCAGACGCCGAAGGCTTGCTGAGCGGTCGGCACGACATACTCGGCATAGACAGCCGCGTTATTAACGTTGAACGTGCCGTTAGCGGCGGAGATCGCATAGCCGCTCCAATTCGAGGACGTGTACGAAGCGGCCCCGTTGGCGGCGATCTCGCCCTCCGGCGACAGATCTTGCGCCGGACGATGGTAGGTTTTCGTCGGCTGTAGGTTCGGATTGGTGATGCGTGTCTGTGGCGTCGACACCAGCTTTTGCCAAAGCGCGTAGGCTTCAGGTGCGCTTTGCGGATCCGGCCGTGGCGGAAATCCGTATTGCGCGAGAGCCGTGTCCGACGCGGTCAGCGGATCGAGGCCTGACGGCGGCTGGGTGTAGGCGAACACACCGGGGAGATTGGTCTGATTGGTCGCAACGCTATCGGGTGGCGGCGCGCCTTGAGCCATCGCGAGCGACGGAGAGCCGCAAAGCGCGACGGCGACGGCCAGCGCAAGAGCGCGGAGGCTCCGCGAGCGCTGCGATGCGTTATCAGAGAATTTGCGCAGCGTGATCGAAAGCACTCTTAATCTCCTATAAATGCCGCGATAAAACCTATCCGACGCGGCCCTAACAGCCCAACACCAACGCTACGCGGTTCAACGTTTGACCAATCGACCAAGTGACAGACGGAGCTGCCGCGATTGAATCTCACCAATCACGGCAGTCACCTTACCCGAAGCGTCTGGATTTATAAAGAAAGGTTCTGGTGGGCAGGGACAGAATCGAACTGTCGACACAAGGATTTTCAGTCCTTTGCTCTACCGACTGAGCTACCTGCCCACCTTCGACCGGTTGCATCGCCTAGAGTCGAGCAACTCCGCAAACACTCATTGCTACCTATCCTCAGCGCCGCATGCAACTCCGGCTGCGGGCGGTCGAAGAGCTAAGAAGCCGCGCTAACCGACCAGGGTTATGTTATGCAAAGTTTTTTCGCGTTGCACGGTGTGCGTGATGGGATGCTGCCTGACGCGGTACGGGGCGCTGTGATAATTAGCTTCGGATGAGTTCGGAAACTTCACAGGAGGTCATTTGATGCCTGCCGAGCATTTTTTCGCCGATTGTCCGGAAGAAGTCGGACTCGACTCCGCCAAGGTCGAAGCGCTGATGGGGCGTGCGGAACGCGAAGTCAAAGAGGGGTTGCTGCCGTCGGCGCAGGTTGCGATCGCTCGCCACGGGATGATCGGCGCGATGCGGACCTTCGGCCATGCGGTGCAGGGCGGCGTCGACAAGCCCGCCACCAACGAGACGTTCTATCCGATCTTTTCCTGCACCAAGGCGATCGTATCCACGGCGCTGTGGATTCTGATCGGCGAGGGCAAGCTCGACGTGCGGACTCGGGTCGCCGCGATCGTTCCCGAATTCGAGACCAATGGGAAGCATGAGGTGACCGTCGAGCAAGTGCTGCTTCATATCAGCGGCTTTCCTAATGCGATTTATCCGCAGGATGAATGGCTCGACCGCAAAAAACGGCTCGAGCGCTTCGCGAGCTGGCGGCTGGAGTGGCCGCCGGGCAGCAAGTACGAATATCATCCGACCTCGGGTTTCTGGGTGTTGGGCGAGATTATCGAGCGGCTGAGCGGCCGTGACGTTCGTGATTTCGTGCGCGAGCGGATCGCCGAGCCGCTGGGATTGCCTGATCTGCGGCTTGGGCTGCCGCGCGAATTTCATTCGCGGATGGCGGACATGGTTTACGTCGGCGAGCAGCCGACGCCCGAAGAACTCAAGAAGCTGGGATTTCCCGAAATTCCCGAAGGCGAGGTTACCGAAGAAGCGATTACGGGCTTCAACCGTCCCGCCGTGCGCGAGTCGGGCGTGCCGGGCGGGGGCGGATTCATGACCGCCGGCGACCTCGCGCTCTTCTATCAGGGCCTGGTCAACGGCGGCTTCGGCGCCAACGGTACGCGGATTTGGAAGGCCGACGTGCTGCGCGACGCGCTGCGCGTGCGCTCGGGAGACTATCGCGATCCCTATTTCGGGATCAGGTGCAACCGCGCGCTGGGGCTATGGGTTGCGGGCGACGACGGCCACGCCAACATGCGCGGCTTCGGCCGGACCAACTCGCCGCTGGCGTTCGGCCACGGCGGTGCCGGAGGACAGATCGCATGGGCCGATCCGGCGACCGGGATTTCTTTCGCGTATTGCACCAACGGTTTCGACCGCGACCCGATCCGTCAAGGCCGCCGAGGTACCGGGCTCTCCAGCCGCGCCGCGGCGTGCGGCTTGTGAGCTGGCGCAGCCGCGTCGTGAAGTCCGGCGACGGCGAGACTATCGCGATCGTGTGAGCGCGGGTACCGTGCCGATTGGTTCAGTTCAAGAACGGATTGTTGAGGACGATCGTCGCTTCGCGGGCAGCGCCGACGCCGACCATCGCGATCTCGACACCGCTTAGCTCGCTCAAGCGCCTGAGGTATCGCCGCGCGTTGGCGGGCAGATCGCCGAGAGCACGGGCCTGGCTGGTATCTTCACGCCATCCGGGCAATTCCTCGTAGATCGGTTTGATCTTGTGGGTCACCAAGTCGCCGGGCGGCACCCGGTCGCACCGCCTGCCTTTGATCTCGTAAGCCACGCAAATCTTGAGCGGATCGATTCCGGTCAGGATGTCGAGCTTGGTTACGGCCAGCCCCCAAACGCCGTTAAGGCGCGCGGCCTGGCGCGTGAGCACCGCGTCAAACCATCCGATACGCCGCGGGCGCCCGGTTGCGCTGCCGAACTCACCGCCCTCGGTCCGCAGGCGGTCACCGAGTCTGCCTTTAATCTCGGTGGGGAAGGGGCCGCCGCCGACCCTGGTGGTGTAGGCCTTGCTGATTCCCAGCACGGCTTCGAGGGTTCCCGGCGCCAGACCGGCTCCGGCGAATACCGCGCTGGCCAGGCAACTCGAGGAGGTTACGAACGGATAGGTACCGTGGTCGATATCGAGCATGGTGCCGTGGGCGCCCTCGAACAGAACGCGCCTACCCTTGGCGATCGCTTCGTCGAGGTAGGCGGCGGTGTCACATAGATAGGGCGTCAGGCGGCGGCGCACCGTCTTCATCTGCTCGGTCAGCCCCTCGACGCTGACGGGTTTGGCCTTGAGCACCGCCTTCAGATAAAGGTTCTTCTCCGCCAAGTTGCGCGCGAGCTTTTCGCTGAAGCTCTTGAAATCGGCAAGGTCGGCGAAGCGCAAGCCGCAACGCGCCATCTTGTCCTCGTACGCCGGCCCGATTCCGAAACCGGTGGTGCCGATCGCGCGACCGCCGAGGCGCGCCTCCCGCGCGCGGTCGATCGCCCGATGGTACGGCATCACCATGTGAGCGCCGGCGGCGAGCTTGAAGGTGCCGTCGCTGGTCAAGCAGCCGTGACCGTGCAGCTTGTCGAGCTCTTCGATGAGCGCAATCGGATCGACCACCGTGCCGTTGCCGATCACGCAGACCTTGCCCTCGTGCAGCGCGCCGGCCGGGACCAGCCGCAGGATGAACTTCTCACCGCCGACCACCAGGGTGTGCGCGGCGTTGTTGCCGCCCTGAAAGCGCACCACGATGTCGGCGTCGGCGGCAAGCAGATCGACGATCTTGCCCTTGCCTTCGTCGCCCCACTGAGTGCCGACCACGGCCACCGTCTTCATGCCGGCCTCCTCAGGCGAGCGTGGCTTTCGAATATCAAGCGCACCCGTGCATTTTCCTTGGCATTCTGAGCGGAGGCTTGGCCCTTCGACCGCACTCAGGGCAGGCTCCGCGAAGAATCTACGCGAAGCGATTCGATCTTTCCCCCAAGCGCGCAGGCGCCTGCAACCAGAAAGCTGCGGATCGCGGCCACTTGAGAGCTAGAGCTTGATCAGCGCGGCGGACGTGATCCCGGGAAGCGTCTTGAGCCGCTCCAGGATCTCGTTCGGCACCGGACCGTCGACCTCCACCAGGCTGAGCGCCATGCCGCCCACGCGATCACGCCCGAGCTCGAGGCCCGCGATGTTGATCTTGGCCTGACCTAGCATCGTTCCGACCGCACCCACCACGCCCGGGACGTCGCGGTTATGCAGCATCAGGAAATAACCCTCCGGCACAGCCTCGACCCTGAAGCCGTCGATTCGAATCAGCCGCATCGCGCGATTGCCGACCACCGAGCCGGCAACCTCATGAACGCCCGCCGGCGTATGCACCGTCAGCGAAAGAGTGTTGATGTAGTCGGTGGATTCGCGCGAACGGGTCTCGACTACGCGGATGCCGCGTTCGCGGGCGATGAACGGCGCGTTGACGTAATTGAGCGGTTCGTCGAGGAAGGCGCTCATCAGGCCCTTGAGCGCGGCCGCGCAAAGCGGCTCCGCGTTGAGATTGGCGGCGTCGCCGCCGAGCCCGATCGTCACTTCGTCGGGCGCCTCGCCGATAAGTTGGGCCGCCAATTTGCCGAGTCTTTCGGCCAATTGCAGATGCGGCAGTATCGATTGGAGCTCCTTGGGCGAGAGCGCGGGGATGTTGACCGCGTGACGGGCGACGCCATCGAGCAGGAAGTCCACTACCTGCTGGGCGGTATCGAGCGCGACCTGGACTTGGGCCTCGTCGGTGGCGGCGCCGAGATGCGGGGTCGCGATTACCTGCGGCAGCTTGAGCAGCGGATGGTCGGGCGGCGGCGGCTCCTCGACGAACACGTCGAGGGCGGCGCCCGCGACCTTGCCCGACTCGATCGCGGCGGCGAGCGCGGCCTCATCGACGATCCCGCCGCGCGCGCAGTTGATAATTCGCACGCCCTTCTTCATGCGCTCGAAGGCGGCGGCGCCGACCAGTCCGCGGGTGTCGTCGGTCAGCGGCGCGTGAACGGTGATGAAATCGGCGCGTTCATAAAGTTCGTTGAGACTCACCAGCTCGACGCCGAGCCTGGCCGCGGCCTCGGCGGTCAGGATCGGATCGTAAGCGATCGCCTTCATCTTGAGGCCGAGCGCGCGATCGGCGACAATCCGGCCGATATTGCCGAGGCCGATCAGACCGAGCACCTTGTTGCAGACCTCGGTGCCCATGAACTTGCCGCGTTCCCACTTTCCGGACTTGGTGGAACTGTTGGCCGCCGGGATGTGCCGCGCCAGCGCCATCATCATCGAGATGGCGTGCTCGGCTGTGGTCACGCTATTCCCGGCCGGACTGTTCATCACCACGATACCGCGCCGGGTGGCCGCGTCGAGATCGACGTTGTCGACGCCCACGCCCGCGCGGGCGATCACCTTGAGCGCGGTGGCGGCTTCAATCACCTCGCGGGTGACCTTGGTCGCGCTGCGAATCAGCAACGCATGATAGGGCGCGATGATCGCCGCTAGCTCCGCCGGCTTGAGCCCGGTCTTGACGTCGACCTGGAGCCGAGGCTGGCGGCGAAGAACTTCGACCCCCTGTGAAGCGAGGGAGTCGCTCAGTAAAACGCGAAATGTTTCCATTATTTTTTGGTCAGTCGCCCCTGGCGATTCGCTCTTCCACCGCCGCCACGCCGGCGCCCAGCTTGAAGCTGTAGCCGCCGTGCTTGAGCGCGAGTTCAAGAGCGCTCACCGCCACTATCATATCAAACGGGCTCAGGTAGCCCATGTGGCCGATCCGCGCCAGCTTTCCCTTCATATGATCCTGGCCGCCTTGGATGGTCACGCCGAGGTCGTCGCGCATGTATCGCACCAGCTTGGAGCCGTCGACACCTTCGGGCGTCAAGATACCGGTGACACCCGGCGCCGGGTCGTCCGGCGCGAGCAGCTTGAGCCCAAGCGCGGGCGCCGCGGCGCGCGTCGCTTCGGCCATCAGGCGATGGCGGGCGAAGACCGCGGGCAGGGTTTCGGTTTCGATCATCTCAAGGCTCTTGTTCAGACCCATTACCAGGGAGACCGCCGGCGTGTAGGCGGTGGTATGCTCTTCGCGCTGAGCTTTGAGCTCGCGCCTTAGATCGAAGTAAAAGCGCGGCGTGGGCAGCTTGGCCGCGCGTTCCAGTGCGCGCGGGGAGAGCGCGATCATCGCCAGACCCGGCGGCAGCATCAGCGCCTTCTGGCTGCCGGTCACCAACGCGTCGATCCCCCACTCATCCATCTTTTGTTCGAAGACGCCGACCGAAGTGACGCCGTCGACGATCAACATCGCGTCGCGCCGGCGAGTCACCGCGCCGATCTTGTCCACCGGATGGACCGCTGTGGTCGAGGTTTCGCTCGCCTGGACCAGAACCGCGCGCGCGTCCGGATGCGCCCGCAGTGCGTCCTCGATTTGCTCCGGCCGCACGGCGCGGCCCCACTCGACCTTGACCTCGTGCCCGGCCATCCCGTGCGAGGCGAGCAGCTTGCCCCATCGTTCGCCGAACTTGCCCCCGTTGACGAAAATCGCGCTGTCGCCGGGCGCGAGTAGATTGGTCACCGCCGCTTCCATCGCGCCGGTGCCGGAGGAGGCCAGAATGATGATTTCCTCGCGCGTGCCGAACAGCGGCTTGAGCCGCTCACGCGCGCGGTCGAGCGCCGCGCTGAATTCGGGCGTGCGATGATGGATTACGGGCCGGGCCATCTCCAGCAACACTTCCGGCGGTACCGGAGTCGGTCCCGGGGTGAATAGATACTTTTTCAATAGCAGCACTTTGGGTCGATTAGTTCCTGTGTTAGTCGCGAGGCAGGTCGAAAAAGGGCGCCTTCTACGCAAAGCCGAGGCCTGCCCTATCTCGCTACCCCAAGAGCATATTCGGGTTGTGACTCGACTAACTTGGATAACGGAGCCTCCCGTACGTGTCAAGGTAACCCAGTTTGGGAGGTCCGCCGGGCACGCGTTGAAAAGCCCTCGCCGATGCTTAAAGATGGAGCGGCTGGTCAATGTCGATCGAATACGAAGTCCGCAACGGTAACCTGCTCTGGATCAAGAATCCGATAACCGGTGTGGTTTCCTATGTTGTCGATCTGAGCGCCAAGAGCTTCGCCTTTACGTTGAGTGGGCGCGACCGCGGCCAGGCCTCGGCCGAGTCACGCTCGGCGGTGCCGGATGAGCGGATTCGCCAGGTTACCGCCGAATGCCCGTTCTGCCCCGGCAACGAGCATCTCTCGCCGCACGAGTTGATTCGGGTGCGCCCCGAGCAAGTGGAGGGTTTGGGCCATCACGGCCGGCAAGACGGCGCGCAGTGGATAATCCGGGCGTTCAACAATCTGTTTCCGCGGATTCCCGATGAGCTGACCGGCGATCGCAACGAGTCATACGTGGTGGTCGAGGACCCGCGTCATTTCGCCGACCAGCCGAAATCGCTGGACGATCTTATGTTCTCGGGCGCGCTCGGGGAGGAGCATGTCTTTCGGCTGCTGGAGGTCGATACCGAGGTGATGCGGCGTTCGATGGCCAATCCCGCGGTGCATTCGGTGGTGATTCGCAAGAACCAAGGTCGTGAGTCGGGCGCTTCGCAACCACATTCACATCAGCAGATCATAGGCTCGCCGACCGCGCTGCCCACGCTCGAGGCCGAGATCCACGCCCAGCGGCAAACTCCCGCGCTGTGGCGCGAGCTGATCGCGCTTGTCGAACAACTCGGGCTAATGCTCGACGACGCCGACGGGGTTGTTAGCTACGCCAGTCCGATCGGGGTGTTCCCGCGGAGCTATGACGTGATCATGCCCGAGTTTCACGGGCTGATCACCGAGCTTTCGCAAAAGCAGCTCAGGAGCTTCGCCCGCGCCCTGTATCAGATCTTGCGGATACTGGGGCCGCTGCCGCTGGATTACGAAATTCACCAGAGCAGCGAACTGCCGCTCCACGCTCACGTCAACGCTAGGCTATTTCCGTACTCCAACGTGGCTGGCACGCTGAACCTGCCCAGCACGCTGCTCAAGAACACCGCCGCCGCGCGTCACATGCTGAAGCGGCATTGACGCTTCGCGCGTCCGGCGCGGTTACTCCGCGCGCCAGACGGGCTTGCGCTTCTCCAGGAACGCTCGCACGCCCTCGCGCGCGTCCTGGCTCTTGCGCAGTTGGCGCGCCATCTGATCGAGGTCCGAATGCTCGGCGGTGTTGGCGGCGCTCATGCAGCGGCGGATGGTGGCTTTGATCGCGCGCAGCGAGAGCGGGGCGTTGCCGGCGATATCCGCGGCCCACGCTTTGCCCGTCTGTTCGAGTTCGGCATCGGACACGACCGCGTTAACCATCCCCATCGCAAGGGCGTCGCGTGCGGAGACCGGATCGCCCTTGAACAGAATCAGGTTGGTCGCCGGTGTGCCGAGCACTTCGATCAGCTTACGAGTGAAATCGAAAGGCGGCATCAGCCCGACCTTGCCCAGAGGCATGCCTAGCTTGGCGCTTTCACCCGCGATCCTCAGATCGCAGTGCAGCGCCAACTCGAGGCCGCCCGCCAGCGCCGCGCCGTTTACGGCCGCGATCGTCGGTACCGGGAACCGTTCGAGCCGTTGAAAGACCTTCTGGATATTCGCGGGATTGTGCTCGCCCTCCAATCGGTCGACTTCCGCCAGATCGAGGCCGGAGCAGAACACCCGGCCCTCGGCGCGAAGCAGCAAGGCGCGGACGTCCTTGTCGTTTTCTAGCGACGTGAGCGCTTGATCGAGATCGTTGAGCAGCGCCTGGTTCAGAGCATTGCGCTTTTCCGCTCGGTTGAGCGACAGCGTAACGTAGTTGTCGGAACGCGCGACCTTTATGGTTTCCCCGGCCATCGACAGAACTCCCTGTGAAATCGAATTTGAAACTGTTGCGAAAGCGCTTCGCGATTGCCGGAGAATCGCACGAGCGCATGCCCCGCTTCAAGCGCGGCAGTCCACGCCATCTCACGCCGGCGAAGCTCGATGCTCTCGTTGCTTTATCGCTTCGAGCCGCGCCCGCCTTCTAACCACAGGCACGGGAGCCAGCGAATCTTGCCACTATCCCGAGTAACGCGAGTTTTTCACCGACTGCTCGCTGCGCTCGAATCTTCTTAATTTCCAACCAACTCGACCAACGGGAGCAGTCTTTGAAAAACCCGCCGGCATGGAATGCCGCGCTTTTCAGCTCAGGTAGAAGGTTTCCGCGATCGCTTTCTGGTAGCCGGCGACCTTGCCGAGGTCGAGCGAGTAGAACGGCGGCGCCAGCGTCAGCGAGTCGGCGGTCTGCCAGAGCTTCTCGACCTGCTCGCGGGCGTCATCGGGAGTGCCGGCGATTGCAAAGGTAGTGACCATCTCGTCCGGCACCGCCTTCATCGCCGCTCCAGTGTCGCCGCGGCGGACGGCGTCGGATACCGCGCGGGCTTGGGCCCCAAACCCGTGAGCGGCGAAATACTTCTCGTACTGAGTAAAGCCGGCGTAGAAGACGACCGTAGCGCGAGCGTCCTCGATCGCGCGATTGCGATCCTTATCGATCGCGACCCAGGCCCAGACATTCAGGTCGAAGTCAGCGCGCTGGCGTCCGGCTTTCTTCAGCGAGGCTTCAAGTGTTTGTTTAACTTCGTTGGCGACCCAGCGGGCGGACCAGATCGGATGACCGGGCAAGCCATCGGCGACTTCTCCTGCCATTCGTACTCCGTTCTCGAACAACGCCGGCAGATAGATCGGGATTTTATCGCGCACTGGAGGACCAAGGGTCTTGAACTGAGAGAGATCGAGCTTGTGGTATTCGCCCTCGAAGCGGCCAATCTTGCCGCTATGTGCGCCGGCGATGATCTCGCGCACGATCCCCACCACCTCGCGCAGATGCTTCAGCGGATTGCCGTAGGTGACGCCGTGCCAATCCTCGTTCCACCATCGCAGGCTGGTGCCGAGACCGAGTACCGCACGCCCGCCGCTGATTATGTCGAGGTCGATCGCGCTGAGCGCGGTCTCGAGCGGGCTTCGCGTGAAAGCCAGCGCCACACCGGTGCCGAGCTTGAGCCGCTGACTTGCCATCGCGGCGGCGGCCAACGTGATGAACGGCGGACCGTAGAGCTGGGGCACCCACAGCCCTTCCATTCCGATCGCTTCGGCTTCCTTGACGACTTGAGCCAGGGCCGCGCCCGGCAAGGTCGGTATCAGCCCCCAGTATCGGCGGTTGTTCTTCATCGGTTTTGCTTCCCCGTCAGTCCCAGATCAAAGCACAGCCAATATCTGGGCACGACTAGTCCTCCTTGCTACGCGACGATGCTGACCAGCTTTTGCGGGACGTAGATGACCTTCTTTGGGGTCTTGCCGGCGAGATGGCGCACGACCGCTTCGCTCTTGAGCGCCATCGCGCGAACGTCGGCCTCGGCGGTATCGGCGGCGACC
>Ga0209415_10019925_pt1 | contig 10470 bp, 12 predicted proteins | sample PeaSoiSIISIP2007_FD_187696 | JGI IMG/M metagenome (GOLD analysis project Ga0209415, IMG submission 187696) | Peat soil microbial communities from Weissenstadt, Germany - SII-SIP-2007 (SPAdes) (version 2) | ecosystem: Environmental > Terrestrial > Soil > Wetlands > Peat | place: Germany...
GTTGTCGTAGATCGTTCGCGCGACGCGCTGGGCAGCCTGCGGGCTGTCTCGCCGAATGAATTCTATGATGCGGGAAAAATCATCGGCAGCCGCAGGAGACCACCGAATCTGCATTTAGGAGCGAAACATCTTCTCGATCCGTGTTCCCACTTCATCGTGTGTCAAAAACTCTCCACGGTCGAGTTGGTCCAAGCCTTTCTTAACATGCTGGCGAAACCAAGCATCATGCTCTACATAGTTTTCCACAAGTTGATGGACATACTCTGCCGGTGCACTCTGGTTCTCGGCTGCGGCTCGTTCCACTTTCGCTTGCAATTCCGGCGTCAGGTGAAGTTCCATAATCCTTAGCCTAGGTATGTCCGCTCGTTAGGTCAAGAGCCACTTCGCGCCATGGCCCCAGTCACTACCCGCGCCCGAACCATCACGAGTCTATCTCGCGAAGTAGCCGGTTTTGGCGCGGACTTTTACACCTTCGCGCTTGGGCTTGATGACGATTTTGCGGAAACTGTCGTCTTTCAGCGGGTCCGTCGGGTAGTAGCCCAACTCGTAGGAAGTCCGCAATTCTTCGGCGATTTGGCGGAAATAGGTGTGCGCGTCGGTCGTTTCTGCGTCGATGTGTGCGCCGCCTGTTTCGCGCGCGATGCGGTCCATAACGCTGATGCCGTACTTGTTGCGGGCGGTAAGCTTGCCATGCTCTTTGTCCGTGTAGCGGATTGTGTACACGATGACGTTCTCGCTTTGCGCGGTTTCAATGGCCGTCATCATGTCGTGGGAGCTGGAATTGTCTTCTCCATCGCTGAAGAGCAGAATGGCGCGGCGGCCGGTTTCTCGCGCGAGCTTTTCGGTGACGGAATAATAGATCGAGTCATAAAACGCTGTTCCTAGATCGCGCGATTCCTTAGGTCCAAGCTCCGGAAATCTCGCCTTAGACTTCTGATATGTTTTCCAAACTTCCAGCAAGTCTCCACCTGACTGTGAAAAATCGCTCAATAGCCGAATGCTGTTTGCGAATGAAACTAGAAACACGCGATCCTTCGGCCCGAGGACATCCCGAAAGAAAACTTCCAAATCTTCCTTATGCTGTTTGGAGAAATGATCCTGGCTTCCACTGGCATCGACAACTACGCCCAGCGTTAAAGGCACATCCGAGCTGCGCGAAAAGTAAGTTACCTTCTGCGGGACCGCATCCTCGATGACATCCACATCGTCTTTAGTGAGATTGTCAACCAGAGCGCCGCGCGCGTCCCGCGCGACGAACGCCACGCTCACCAAGTTTACTTTGACGCGGATCGGTTCCTGGCTGCGGCTAAGCGTGACACCGAGCGTGGCGCACAGTGTCAGAAGCAAGAGCCCGGCCGCCGCCAGCAGGCCGATGCGGGAGCGAACTCTCATCTGCATCGGGCGAAACATCAGGCAGGAGTCTTACCCTCGTCGCTACGCGCCTCAAGGTAAACGATGCTGAAAATGCAGCCCGCGCCATTCGGTTTCACGCTGACGATACGCTGCTTTTCTTTGGAACCCGCCTTGAAGAGCAATCCGCCGGCATCCGGGTGGTCATCTCCGCAAGTCAGTTTTTTCGAGGACTCGTTCTTGTCCTTGTCGGCCTGGAACTTTGAGCTGTCGCTGCAGTTCAGGACCGTCCCATACTTTGCAAGGGCCTTCTGGTAGTACGCCGCCACTTTTTCCTGTGAGTCCTCCGACTCCATCTTTAGTGCGATCAGCTTGAAGCCGAAGGTGGTTCCCCAAAGTCCCAATTTCGCGCCGGAGGAGTCGTCTTTCTCGTCCTTGTGCGGCTTTGCGCCCGGATACAGCGGCAACCCTGCTTCCTTTGCGGTCGCTTGAGCGCTGATGACGAGGCCGGCGACGTCGCTGCCATCTTTTCCTGTGACGGTGACATTGACGCCGCTTTTGTCCTTCTCCTGGGCCGCCATGCCTAGGGACGCCACGATCAGCGCGCCACACAAAGCGGCGCCAACCAAGACCGCTCGCCTACCCTGTCTGGGAATCAACTTCCACTCAGTAAACGCAAATCTCCTCATACCACCCTCCACAGATCCGTCTTTACACTATAGGACGACACACCACTGCGATTGTTTCACTCGCGTTGTAGCCTGTCCAAGTTAGATACGGGAGGAGGACCCGCGATGTTCCCGGAATCGTTGACCGGTCAGGCAAGCGGGAGGGGCAAGCCCCTCCCCTACTATGTCACGGAGAGCGGGGAATATTTTTCGGTGTTCAGCGGTCTAAGCTCTTGGTAGTGTGTGTGCGTTGGCTGTTCCGCAGTCTGAGTTGCAAACAGGAGAGTGCGAATGAAACGTGCCTTAGCTCTGCTGGTTTTGCTGGCCGCTACGCCGGTTACCGCTCCGCTGGCGCAAGAGGTGCAAAAACCAGAAATGGCGAAGATGACGCTGAAGGTGGGCGACACTGCGCCGGACTTCACGCTTCTCAGCGATGAATGGAAGACCGTAAAGCTCAGCGACTTCCACGGCAAGAAGAACGTGTTCTTGGCCGTGTACGTCCTGGCCTTTACCGGTGGTTGAACGAAACAACTTCAGGCGGTCCAGGCTGGAATCGCCTCGGGTAAGATCGACACTTCAGATACAGCAGTTTTCGGCATTAGCATGGATAGTCCTGCTGCCAATGCCGCCTTCGCGAAGCAAATCAATGTCAATTTTCCGCTATTGAGCGACATGAACCACAAGATGCTCACCACGTACGGCATCTTGAAGGGTTACGATGTCCAGAACGAGACGTATAAGTGGGCGTTGCGGGCGAACATCGTCATCGACAAAGAGGGCGTCATTCGCCTGATTGAAGCGGGCGACAGTGCAGTGGATCCGAATACTGCGTTGACCGCTTGTTCGACGCTGCACAAGAAGGAGCCGGCAAAATAAATTGAGAAGTGCGGCCTGGAGCCATGGAAGCAAGTGTTCTGTGGCTCCAGGATTAGTTCCTCTCGAAGTTTGAAGCGTTCCGCGCGCCTGCTAGGCGATCTGCTCGTTTGCTAAGGTTTCTCCGCAAAATTCACAACTTCGTTTTCGAGTGGGATTTCGTTTTTGTGGACTTCGGCAGGGCCGGTAGAGTCCGAGGGCTTCCATGTCCAGCCGTGTCCTACGACTTCGAAGGAGGCCAGCGAATAAGGCAATCCCTCGGCGCCCAGCGGCGAATTTGCATTCTCGATGTGAAAGTGCAGATGCGGCTCCGTGGAATTTCCCGAATTGCCGACGAGTCCAAGCACCTGTCCGCGCCGCACTTTATCGCCTAACTTCACGCGAAGGGAACCAGGCTGCAAATGCGCGTAGAAGGCAAAATGCCCGCCGCCGATGTCCAGAATGACGTGGTTGCCGCCAACGGTCTCCAGCGTGATCGGCACCGCTCGCGAAGTGATTCCTGGAACATTTTCGGGGATGCCGTCCTTCACTTCGGTGACGATGCCATCTGCAACGGCGAGCGCATCATTTCCATAAGCGAGATAGTTTTTATTGTCCTTCTCGTCGTCGTGAAAGGTCTTGCCGTCGTCGCGCAACTTGACCCAATCAATCGCAAATCGCTGGGAGATGGCGGCGTGCCCGTCGATGGGAATCAACGCCCGCCTGTGGCCAGATGTATTCGACGGCCCATTGCCTGCAAGCCAGTGGTCTCCGCGAAGCGGCGCGCTGATGGCAATGGGACCGCGGCCGACGGGAATGGCCGTGGATTCCAAAGTCTGCTCATCGGGATACGTTCCGATTTTCACGGTCAGCCGCTGGCGGATCGTCGCAGGAACGGCGTTCTCGGTATCGAACGTCGCCCAAATATAAACAATCGCCATGCTTCCGCCGGCCAGTTTCGCTTTTTCCGTGGCGCCGGGCTGTCCGGGACGTGCCATCACTGCTTCCAAATCCGCGCCAGCATAAGTTACCAGAGGGCGCGCGCTTGCATCCCCGGAAATTGCTTCCACTTTCGTCAGCCGGTAATCCCAGCGATCCATGTTGTTCAAATGGAGTTCGTAGGCGATGTGCCATTTTCCATCGGCCTTGAAGGCGGCCGGGGCGATGGGTACAACCACGTCTACGAATGTGGAAATGGGTTTTTCTTTCGGTCCCTCGACTGGTTTCTGAGCAGCAGCGTCCTTCGGGGCTGAGTCTTCGGTGCTGCGTGTAAATGTCAGCGGTTGCGCTGGGGTGCCAGCTTGAGTCCACGTACCTCCCACGGCGGTGTGCGCGGCGTTCAGCGTTCCTTCATACAAGCCGCCGACGGCTTTCACTTCAAAGCGCACGGCGTCGCCCTTGAGCGTCAAGTTTTCCATGGGGATCATGGTGCCTTGATCCACGCTGTTCAGTTGACCGGAGAATGCGCCGTCGGCGGCTTTGGTTACTGTCAAAACAATGTGCAGTTTTGCGGCGCCGGCACCAAGCTCACCTTTCCATGTTCCTGTGAGATCAGCTTCTGTTTTTGCCGCCTGGGCCGATGCGGGCCAGGGCAGTACGGCGAGAATCGCGAGTGTCAAACCAAGTGCAACAAATGTTGCAATACGCCGATGTGATGTACGTTGCAACGGCTTAGGCGTGTCGTGTCTATCGATTTCGTTCCCTATTTTCTTATGCAAGACCCCTCCCCATCTCTTTCAACGCGTGTTTCGTTCTTCACGGCCGTGTGTACAGGCACCGGAATCTTCGCGCGGGTGGGTCTTCTTTGTCAAAGTATTCTTCGAAGCTATTCTCGGTGAGCCCGGCGCTGACAAACTCGTTCATCTCCGCTCGGGTGAGCGGCCACGGCAGCTCTCCCAGCGGTTCGTTCTCTTCCCGCCCACGGACAATCCCCAGCAGCTTGCCCCCTTGCCTGACAAACGAAGCGATTTTTTGAATCGCTTGCGCGCGAAGTGTGACAGGAAGCGCCTGAATCGTGTTTGCCTCGAAAACAAAATCAAATTTCTGTCCCCACTCAGACGGCGGATGCAACAGATCTCCGACCGCGTACGTCACTTTGCCCTCTGGAAATCTCCGGCGGGCCATCCGAATGGCCGTTTCCGAAATATCAAAAGCAGTTGTGTCGAATCCCCACGCCGCCAGTTGCTCCGCGTCATCCCCCAACCCACACGCAATCACCAGTGCCTTTTTTTCGTGAGTCGCTTGTGGGTTCAAGCTCCAAAAATCAAGGAGCCCAGGATTCGCGCCGCGGTCCGCCCACGGCACCACGTCCTGGCCCCGCTCGGCCTCTTTGTAAAGTAATTCGAACCACCCCGTTGGGTCGCCCTTCGCTAGATATTCGGCCGCCAATTCCCGCGCTCTTTTGCGATCTATCATAGACTGCGATTCTACCCCGAGGAGGGCACGGAAGTAGTATTCTTAGCGCCGAATCGCCACGAGCGAGGTGCAAGCATGTTGTTTCGCGATTTCACTTTTGCCGGCCGAACTCTCCGGAAGAGCCCTGTCTTTGCGCTGACCGCGGCCATCACCATTGCTATGGGCGTCGGCGCGAGCACCGCCATCTTCAGCGTCACAAATGCCGTGCTGCTGCGTCCGCTTCCGTATAAAAATCCCGAGCAGCTCGTCATCATCCCGACTGATATGCGCAATCGCGGGGTGAAAGACTTTCCTTTTTCCAACGCAAATTACATTGATTTTCGCGAAGCGACGAAGACGGAATTCCAAGGAATCGCCGGAGTATTCACGTTCCCGTTGACGTTGACCGGTGAGGATGGCATGCCGGAACAAGTCCAGGCAGGAGTTGTGACGACAAACTATTTCCGGCTCGTTGGAGCGGGAATCGCACTTGGCCGGGACTTTTCCGACGACGACGGCCAGCCGCAACCGCCTCCACCTGCTCCAGGAACGCAATCGGCAACTCCCCCAGCCCGATTGCCGATCATGGCGATCATCAGTTACGAATACTTCCAGCGCCAGTTCGGCGCGAATGCAGCTGTACTGGGGCAGTCCTTGAACAAGGGGAAGCCCTTTAGTCCGCGAATCATCGGGGTCCTCGCGCCGCACTTTCAGATTTATTTTCCAGCCTCCGCGGATTTGGAAGCTGCGCCCGATATATGGATTGCGAATCGACTCGGCTACGACGCGGAGCAACGAAACTCGGTATCGATGCGCGTGATCGGAAGATTGCAACCGGGCATCACCATTGGCCGAGCGCAAGCTGCCGCCGACCAAGTCGCCGCGGAGGCGCGCAAACATTTCTCGATTGAAAACACCGCGGGCTACGCCATCCGCATCGAGCCCATGCGGCAGCATCTTGTCTCGGAAGTTCGCCCGGCCATTCTCGCTCTGATGAGCGCTGTGATTTTTCTTTTGCTCATCGCCTGCGCCAACGTGGGGAACCTTCTATTGGTGCGCGGTTCCCTGCGAGAACGCGAGCTTGCCATTCGCACCGCTATCGGCGCGAGCCGATGGGATCTTGCCCGCCAGATTCTTGTCGAAGCGTTGCTGCTCGCGGCCATTGGCGCCTTAGGCGGTCTCGGCATCGCGTGGTTCGGGATTCACGAACTGCTCGCCATCGCTCCCGCGAATCTTCCGCGCCTCGATACCATTCGAATCGATTCCACCGTGCTGATCTTCACCGTAATCTCAAGCCTCTTGGCCGCGGTCATCTTTGGGCTGGCGCCTGCCTGGCGCGCAGCTCGGCCAGACGTGATGATCGTGCTGCGTGGCACCAGCCGCAGCGAAGGTCTCGCGAGCGGCGGGCTCTCGCGAAAAATCGTTGTCGGCCTCGAAGTCGCTCTCGCCTATGTGCTACTCATCGGCTCGGGACTTATGGTCCGCAGCTTTCTGGAATTGCAGCGAATCGATCCTGGGTTCCATCCTCACGGTCTTCTTACGTTTCAAGTTCAGTCCGATCGATTTCTACAAAAGCCGGAAGAGCGGGCAGTCGCCACTCGCCAGCTCCAGGAGCGCCTGCGCGCTATCCCGGGGGTGCAAAGCGTGACCGCCGCAAGTCCTTTTCCGCTCACTGGAGGCTACAGCCCGATTCGGTGGGGCATCGAAGACGCGCTCTCCGACGCCAGCAAGTTCAAGGCAGTCGACCCCATCATCATTCTTCCCGGCTATTTCGAAACCATGGGTACATCGCTGCTGGAGGGCCGCACATTTACGGACGAAGACAACCAGCCTGGCCGCACGTTTGCCGTGGTCGATAAGATTCTTGCAGATCGCGCCTATCCTGGGCAGTCGTCCGTCGGCAAGCGCATTCTGATCCGCATTCAAACGCCGGAACCCGTGTGGGTCGAGATCATTGGTGTCGTTGCGCACGAGCGCGGTGTCTCGTTGAGCGAGCCCGGCCGCGAACAGGTGTATTTTACGGACGCGTATATCGGCTCTGGCGCAACCGATCACTGGGCGCTTCGATTCGGCGGCGATCCATCGAAATACGCGGATAACGTTCGCGCCACGCTCAAGGAATTCGATCCGCACCTCTTGGTCACCGACTTGCAGTCCATGGACTCCGTCGTCGAAAGGGCGCAAAGCGGAACGCGGTTTTCGTTATTGCTGATTGGATCGTTCGCGGTGATCGCTGCCTTGCTGGCGGGAGTGGGGCTCTATGGCGTGCTGGCTACCGTGGTGCGGCAGCGTACCGCGGAGATCGGCGTTCGCATGGCTCTAGGAGCGCAGTCCAAGAATATTTTCCAACTCGTCGTCGGCCAGGGTCTACGGCTCGCAGGTATCGGGATCGTCGTGGGACTGATTGCCGCTTTCTTCCTCACGCGCGGGATGACCACGATGTTGGTCGGCGTGAAAGCGGCCGACCCCGCAACCTACACGGCTATGGCGGTACTGTTCTTTCTCATCGCCGCCACGGCGTCCTGGCTGCCTGCATTACGCGCGTCCAGCCTCGATCCCGTGGTAGCTCTTCGCGATGAGTGATGGCACTCAGCGATAGCGGCTGCCGGCGCGCCTCTAGCGTAAAAAGTGAAGCGCTTGCGCTACGCTGGTAAATGCCGAGGCGCCTTGCTTGGCGCCGTTTGCCGCAGCCGCACTATCAGCCAGATCGATCCGATAAACAGCAGCGGCGAGGAATAAAATCCCGGCGCGGGCCGCGGAAACGTCACCGTCGAAACCGTCTGGCCGAAGATCGTCCCGAGCGTGTGGCCCATGGCGTTGAAGAGGTGAAGAATGGCGAAGAACCACGCCAGCTGCCGCATCGCACGAACGCCTCGCGCCGCGAGCGGAGTCAGCGCAAAACAGCACACGACGCCGATGATCAATCCGGTCAGCCACGTCCGGAATTCGAAGTTAGGCATTGGGAACCAGCCCCAGCGTTGGCGCATGGCAGTCACCGTGGGGTTGTAGACGGCGAGAAAACCAGTGCTGGCTTCATCCAGAACGTGAAGGGCAAACGCCACACACAACGCGAACCACGGCCTTCCGAACCCGTTCGAACTGGAGGCAGCCTGCGCCATAGCCGAACCCCTTCTTTCCCCCGGAGCAAGCGGACTATTTATTCGCCGAAAGAAATTTGCCGATGTTTTCGTTCAGGAATTTTGCGTCAGCAGGATCGGCGGCTGCTCCCGCAGGGTGTCCCCACAAAGACGGAATCGGCATCAAGGTAACCGTCTTCATAAAGCTCGCCTCATACTTCGCATCAGCCACGGGAAAATACAAATCGGTCTCGGAAGGCATATACAGAAAGGGAGCTTTGATGGATCCCAACGCTTTTTCGACGTCTCCGCCAAATCCGGGTGTGGTTCCCACGTCGTGCTTTTCCCAAGTCCGCATCTGCAAGATCAGATTGTTCGCGTCCGCGCCCGGAATGAAATTCGTTTTCAGCTCGTTCACAAAACTTTCAAAAGTAGTTCCCGGCTTTGCTCCCTCGCGCCACATTTCTCTTCTCCACCATTCCTGCGAGAAAAGCCAGGCGGTCCATACGATGGCGAAGGCCTCGATGCCTTTCTTTGGCTGCTCTTTGTATTCGCCGTTCGCGAAAATGGGATCCGTGGTTATCGCTGTAATCTCACTTTCGAGCCGCACGATGCCATGTCCATACGTCTTCGCCGTCCCGGAGGTCGCCACAATCTTGTCCGCAAACGCCGGGTAGCTCACCGCCCACTGAAAAGCTTGTTGTGCGCCCATGGAGAATCCAATGATCGCGCGCAGGTGCGTGATCTTGAGTTCTTCTGTCAGCAAGCGGTGCACGGCTTCCACGTTGTCGCGAATCGTCGTCACCGGGAAGCGCGACCCGTGAAACGGCTCGGGCGTATTGCTGGGCGAAGACGAATTGCCGTTTCCAAACAATTCCGTCGCCACGAGAAAAAGCTTTGAAGCATCGAGAGCCTTGTCCGCGCCGATAAGCCACTCGTAGCCATGAAAATTCGCCATGTAATGCGACGGCAGCAGCACCACGTTATCTTTCGCTGCGTTCAGTTTCCCATAGGTTCCATAGACCACGCGCGCCTGTGGCAAGACCACGCCGCTCTCCGTCTTGAAATTGGCAATCACAAACTCGTGGCGCTCGCCTGCATCCGGTTTTTTTTCGGGCGATTCCTGCGCAATCACGCGAGGAACAAGCACGGCCATTAGAATCAACAGCAGCAGAGTCAGTCTTTTCATCGGGAAACCCACTCCCTCTCTTATGTGAAGCCTATGTTTCGACTATGCGCCTTCGAAAGTCGTCTTCCGCGGAGTCGGACGAATCGCATCTCCTGCCTGGAAAGCAGGTATCCTATCACTCCTCGCTCCCGTCCCTCGCAGCCATGCGTCCAGCTCAGCTCTGCTTGTGCCCGAGATTCTGGTTTGCCGCCACAAGGCTTCCTTTCAAGCCAGTCATCCCCGGCAACTGGCGTAACCCGCGCTGTGACTAGTTACGATTTGGGTGAACCCCAAACAACATTTGCGCAATCCGTCGTACCATCATAAAAAGGGGCATTGGGGCATCCTTTCGGAGGCATCTCATTGGGATCTGAACGCCGTCGCACACCTAGATATACGTTTATAGCCAGCGCCGAGCTTATTGAGGAGACGTCGGATGTGCGCATCGCGACGCGCGTCAGTGAGCTGAGCCTCTACGGCTGCTACCTGGACATGATGAATCCATTTCCCGTGGGAACTCTTGTGTTAGTGAAGATTTCGGCGGGAGACGCGTACTTCGAAGCCAAATCAAAAATCGTTTACGCGCAGCCGAATATGGGCGCGGGCGTCGTGTTTCTGGAGACGGCAGCGGAATACCAGCCGGTCTTGGAGCGATGGCTGGATGAAGCTGGCAAGGGGCAACAGAATCGCGTTGGCTGATTTTGTTGTGTCCATCAGCCCATCTACATTTTCAGCAGCCTCTTGGCTGACGTTCGTTGGTTACTTGCTGTGGTGCTTTTCCTGCTGATCGACCGCTTCGTGCAGCCCCTCAAGTAGTTTGCTTTTTTCTTGCGCATTGGACGTCTTTCGGACATCGGACCACAGCGCGTTCCCGCTCTTCGCTTCCATCAACGTCAGGCGCGTGCAGCCCGGCGGGGCGAGCTCTTCTCCTGCTGCGGAGTTTTCGCTGACCGGCCTTGGA
>Ga0209415_10019926_pt1 | contig 10470 bp, 7 predicted proteins | sample PeaSoiSIISIP2007_FD_187696 | JGI IMG/M metagenome (GOLD analysis project Ga0209415, IMG submission 187696) | Peat soil microbial communities from Weissenstadt, Germany - SII-SIP-2007 (SPAdes) (version 2) | ecosystem: Environmental > Terrestrial > Soil > Wetlands > Peat | place: Germany...
AACGCCGGCAGCGCCAGAAACAGCGAAATCAAAGCCAGGATCGCAATTCTGATTTTCATCGGCCAAATCTCCTCGGGCGCGGGCACTTCTGGACTGCCAAAACCGAGGAATTGGCGCCGGTTTGGTAGGAAAGAGCGCTATCGACTCCGCCCACGTTACGCCACCTGCATCCGCATAGTCAACGACGGGTTCAGTTTGAGCTGCAGGAATTCAGGTTTTCGGAAGTCGCCCAACCCACCGTGTGGTAAATGATGCGCGGCCGATCGCACACGCAGGCATGCCGACAGTGGGTTCGCGGTCGCAGGCCGTCCTTTGGTAATATAGAAGCATGGTTTTCCATGTGACTCTCACGAAGTCGGAAGACGGCTGGATTGTAGCCGAATGCCCGGCCTTGCCCGGATGCGTTACTCAGGGCAAGGATGAGCAGGAGGCCCTCGCCAACGTCAGAGAAGCGATTGCCGCGTGGCTGTGGGCGGAAGACCAGAAGGCAGTATCTCAGCCTCCGCATCGGGGCGAGCCCGAAATTCTCGTCTTTGTTTAGGGGAGTGGCAGAGAGATCCCTCGTCGCTTCGCTCCTCGGGATGACATCATTCAGAGGTGGGGAGCGCATTGACGCTTTCGCGTTGTTTCTCTATACTAAGTTTTCCTGACCTCGCTTGCCGCTCTTACCTGACTGATCTTTCCGGGAACGTCTGGGGGTTGAAGCGGAGTTCTTCTGTTTGTGAGCGGCTGCGCCAGGACTCGATTCACATCGAAATTCAGAAATTGCAGTTGAGGATTCCATGACCGAAGTAGCCACTTGCCGGCGCGAATTGGAGTTGGAGATTCCCGCCGAGGACGTTCAGAAGGCGACCGAGCGCATCGCCAAGGATTTCGCACGCGTCGCTCGCGTGCCGGGATTCCGGCCGGGCAAGGCGCCGGTGACGCTTATCCGCCGCCGTTTCGCCGACGACATCAAGAATGAAATCCTGCAGTCGCTGCTGCCGGGCCAGATCGAGAAGGCCGTCACGGAGCAGAAGCTCGTGCCCGTGACGCGGCCGCAAGTGGACAAGGTGGATTTTCTCGAGAACGGGCCGCTGAAGTTTCGCGCGTCGTTCGAGGTGCTGCCGGAATTTTCGCTGGGACAATATAAGGATCTCGAAGTGGAAGTGGACGCGCTCGCCGTCACCGACGAGGACGTGGACAAGACTCTCGAAGAGATGCGCGATCGCTCCGCGACGATGGTGGACGTCGAGGCCCGGCCGCTTGCCGACGGCGACTACGCCCAATTGAAATTGATGGGCACGCCCGCGGGCGGTGGAGAACCGTTGACCGCCGACAGCGTCCTGTGCCAAATCGGCGCGAAAGAGACGATGGAAGCGTTCACCGAGAATCTTCGCGGCGCGAAGCCCGGCGAGCAGAAGCATTTCGAGGTTGTGTATCCGGCGGATTATCCCGACCCGAAACTCGCCGGCAAGACGTATCGCTACGCCGTGGACGTTCTGGGCGTCAAGGAGAAGAAGCGGCCGGAGTTGAACGACGAATTCGCGAAAGAAGTGAGCGACGCGCAGACGCTCGAAGATTTGCGCGGGAAAATCCGGCTGGGACTCGAGTCGGCGCGCGAGCAACGGCAGAAGGAACAGGCGCGCGACCGCGTTCTGGCGAAAATTGTCGCCGCGCACGACTTCCCGGTGCCCGAGGCGCTGGTGGAGCAGCAGATGGACGTGCGTCTGGAACGCGCGGTGCGCTCGCTGGCGTCGCAGGGCGTGGACCCGCGGGCGCTCAATGTGGATTGGGTCTCGATGCGCAGCCGGCAAAGGGAGCGCGCCGTCGAAGACGTGAAGGCCGAACTGCTGCTCGATCGCATCGCGACGGAAGAGAAAATGGAAGTGAGCGACGAAGAACTCGAAAAAGAGATCGCGCACCTCGCGGAACACAGTGGCGAATCGGCGACAGCGTTGCGCGCGCGCTTGACAAAACAGGGAGCGCTCGATAGGATGAAATCGAAGCTTCGGAGTGAGAAGACTCTGGAGTGGCTCTGCCAGAATTCCCGGATCCGGACCCAGGAAAAGAAAGATTTGTAGAACCCCGGCCGGTTTCCCGCGCGACTCCCAAAATTCGACAATTATGAACCGCCCCGACCATCCCGAATCATACGCTACAACATTAGTGCCGATGGTCGTCGAGCAGACCAACCGCGGCGAGCGGGCGTACGACATCTATTCACGCCTGCTGAAAGACAACATCATCTTCATCGGCACGCCGATCGACGATCACGTGGCAAACCTGGTGACGGCGCAGCTCCTCTTCCTCGAAGCCGAGGACCCGGAGAAGGACATCTCGGTCTATATCAATTCGCCGGGCGGCTCGATCACCGCGGGAATGGCAATCTACGACACGATCCAGTTCGTCCGGCCGGACGTGGTGACCATCTGCGTCGGCCAGGCGGCCTCGATCGCGGCGCTGCTGCTGACTTGCGGCGCGCCCAAGAAACGCTTCGCGCTGCCGAACTCACGAATCTTGATTCACCAGCCGTGGATGTCCGGCCTATCCGGCCAGGCGACCGACATTGACATCCACGCCAAAGAAATACTGCGCATGCGAAGCTCGATCAATAAGCTGCTCTCGGAACACAGCGGCCAGCCGCTGGAGAAAGTGGAGCACGACGTTGAACGAGACTTCATCATGTCGTCCGAGCAGGCCAAAGAGTACGGCCTGATCGATGAGATCATTTCCAAGCACCGCTGATTCGTACCTAACAGTTAGTATCCAGTTCGTGTTCGCGCGTCCCGGGACGGTAGAACGAGTCTAGAATGATTCGCGCGGCAATCCGGGTGCCTTGGGGCCGCGGAAGGAAGTACCGCCGTTGAAAAAGCCGACCACTGAAGAGCCGTTGCGCTGTTCCTTCTGCCACAAAACGCAGGAACAGGTCGAGAAGCTCATCAGCTCGCCTTCGGACTATCCGCGCGCCTACATCTGCAATGAATGCGTCAGCGTTTGCGAGCAAATTCTGGAAGAGGAAAAGCGCGAGCAGTCGGGGCCGGTCAACCGGCGCCTGCCGCGTCCTCCGGAGATTAAGGCGTTCCTCGACGGCTATGTGATCGGGCAGGACAAGACCAAGAAGAAATTGGCCGTCGCGGTCTACAACCATTACAAGCGGATTTTCTTGAACCGGCAGCCGGGCGACGTCGAGCTTACGAAGTCGAATATCTTGCTGATCGGCCCGACGGGCACGGGCAAAACGCTACTGGCGCAAACGCTTTCGCGCATGCTGGAAGTTCCGTTCGCGATCGTAGACGCCACAACGCTCACCGAAGCCGGCTACGTCGGCGAGGACGTCGAGAACATCATTCTCAAGCTGCTGCAGAATGCCGATGGCGACGTCACCAAAGCGCAGCAAGGCATCATCTATATCGATGAGATCGACAAGATCTCGAAGAAAGATGAGAACCCCTCGATCACGCGAGACGTTTCCGGCGAGGGTGTGCAGCAGGCGTTGCTGAAGATTCTCGAAGGCACGATCGCCAACGTGCCGCCCCAGGGCGGACGCAAGCACCCGCACCAGGAATTCACGCCGGTGGACACGACGAACATTCTCTTCATCTGCGGCGGGGCGTTCGTCGGTCTGGAAAAGATTATCGAGCGGCGTGTCGGACAGAAATCGCTGGGCTTCCACACGGACGCGCAGCCTTCAACGGGAAATCGGCGCAACATCGAAATGCTCGAGCAGGCGCAGCCGACGGATTTGATCCGCTACGGCCTGATTCCGGAATTCGTGGGACGCCTGCCGGTGATGGGCGTGCTCGGCGATCTCGACAAGGCGGCGCTGATGCGCATCCTCACCGAGCCGAAGAACGCGCTGATCCGCCAGTACCAGCGGCTGTTTGAATTTGAAAACGTGCGGCTGCGTTTCAGCGACGAGGCTTTGGAAACCGTGGCCGATCTGGCCATGCAGCGCAAAGTGGGCGCGCGCGGCTTGCGCATGATCCTCGAAGACCTCATGCTGGAGATGATGTATCACCTGCCGACGCAACGGAAAGTGCGCGAGTTCTCCGTCACGGCCGATATGGTCCGCGGCCGCGAGATCAACTGGAGCTTGCTCGAGAAGGCCGGATGAAACGCGAAGGAGATTCGGATCCCTACGCAATGTTCAGCCGTGAAAAATCCGACTTGAAGCGCGTGCCGATGATGCCGGTGCGGGACATGGTCATCTTCCCGCAAATGATGTCGCCGTTCATCGTCGGGCGGGAAAGCTCCGTGCGCGCGCTCGAAGAAGCGCTCGCCGGCGACAAGAAGATATTTCTGGCCACGCAGCACGACGCTTCGCTCGACGACCCTAAACCCGAAGAGATTTACAGCGTTGGCACCATCGCCAACATCGTGCAGAGCGTAAAGCTCGCCGACGGCAACATCAAGGTGCTGGTGGAGGGCGTGGAGCGCGGGAAGGTCGTTTCCGTGACGGCCGAAGAGGGATTCTTCCGCGCCTCCCTGCGCGCGATCCCCAATCGCGCCGAGCCTTCGCCGCAAATGACGGACGCGTCCACGCGGGTGACCGGGCTGTTCGAGCAATACGTCAAGCTCTCGCAGAATTTGAACTACGACTCGATGATCGCCGCCGTGCGTTCTGACGATGCCGCGAAGCTTTCCGACAGCGTCGCCTCCAACCTGCAAATCCCCGTGGAAGAGAAGCAGGAATTGCTGGAATGTTTCGACCCGCTGGAGCGGCTGAATCGTGTCGCGGACATTCTGGAAGGCGAAATCGAAAAGCTGAATGTTGAGCGCAACATCAATACGCGCGTGAAGCGCCAGATGGAGCGCGCGCAAAAAGAGTATTACCTCAACGAAAAGCTCAAAGCCATCCACAAGGAACTGGGCCGCGGCGAAAAGAACGAGCTTGAAGAGCTGAAGAAGAAGATCGACACCGCGGGAATGCCCAAAGATACGCACGAAAAGGCGATCCAGGAGTTGAAGCGCCTGGAAATGATGCCGCCGATGTCGGCGGAATCCACCGTCAGCCGGAATTATCTGGACTGGCTGCTCGCCGTGCCGTGGAAAAAGAAATCGAAGGAGATCCGCGATATCGCGGTCGCCGAACGCATCCTGGAAGAGGATCACTACGGTCTGGAGAAGGTGAAGGAGCGCATTCTCGAGTATCTGGCCGTGCGCCAACTGGTGAAAAACCCGCGCGGCTCCATCCTGTGCTTCGTCGGGCCGCCCGGCGTGGGAAAAACCTCGCTGGCGATGTCCATCGGCCGCGCGACGGGCCGGAAGTTTGTGCGCGTCTCGCTGGGTGGCGTGCGCGATGAAGCCGAAATTCGCGGCCACCGCCGCACCTACATTGGGGCGCTGCCGGGCCAGATCATCCAGATGATGAAAAAAGCGGGCACGGTGAATCCGATCTTCGTGCTCGACGAAGTGGACAAGATGTCCACCGATTTTCGCGGCGATCCTTCCGCGGCGCTGATGGAAGTGCTCGACCCGGAACTGAATCACGGCTTCACCGATCACTACCTGGATGTCGAATACGATCTCTCGAAAGTGATGTTCGTCTGTACCGCCAACGTGCTGCACACGATCCCGCAGCCCTTGCAGGACCGCATGGAAGTTCTGCGCATCCCGGGCTATACGGAGACGGAGAAGGTGCAGATCGCCAAGCGATTTCTCGTCAAGAAGCAGCTCGAACAGACGGGCTTGACCGGCGACGACATCGCTTTCTCCGACGAGGCGTTGACCCACATCATCCGCCACTACACGCACGAGGCGGGCGTACGCAACCTGGAGCGGGAAATCGCCAACATCTGCCGCAAGAACTCGCGCCGGGTGGTGAAAGAGGGACGGGGAATTCACGTCGACGTCGCGCCGACAAACGTCAACGATTTTCTCGGCGTGATCAAGTACCGCGAGATTTGGGCGGAGAAAAAGAACGAGATCGGCCTCGCGACGGGCCTGGCCTGGACCGAAGTCGGCGGGCAAGTGCTCTCGACCGAATCCACGCTGATGGAAGGCAAAGGGCGGCTGACGCTTACCGGCAAGCTGGGCGACGTGATGCAGGAATCCGCGCAAGCCGCGATGAGTTACGTGCGCTCGCGCTCCGCGCTCTTTGGCCTGCCGCGCGATTTCTACCGCCATGTGGATATTCACGTGCACGTCCCCGAAGGCGCGATCCCGAAGGACGGCCCCTCGGCCGGAATCACGATCGGCACGACGATCGTGAGCGCGCTGACGCGCAACCCGGTCCGCTGCGACGTGGCCATGACCGGCGAAATCACCTTGCGCGGGAAGGTGCTGCCCATCGGCGGCATGAAAGAAAAGCTGCTTGCGGCGCATCGCGTGGGCATGCGCACCGTGATTCTCCCGAAGGACAATGAGAAGGACTTGGCGGATATTCCGGCCGAGGTTCAGGCGAACCTCACGCTTCGCTTCGTTGAGACGATGGACGAGGTCTTGCAGATTGCTCTCGAGCGCCCCGTCCAAACGGCTGCGCCGGTGCCTGCTCCCGAAGTGGCGGCCGACTTCCATGCGGAAGCCGAGAGCGATCAGGAATTGACAAATTAAGGAGAGCCCTCCGCTCTCCCTCCCGGATTTGAATCAGGGTGGAGTGTTCCGGGATTCATAGGACTTTGCGCTCTTTTCGGGGCGCAATAATTCGATTTCAAGCTTGGACCGTGGCTGGAAGCGGCACCGCCTGCCCGGAATCCTCCGAAATCGCAACTCCGACCTGAGGTTGAGGTCTAATTCAAGGAAAGCAAAAGACGATGAGTATTAGCCTTGCAGAACTCAAAGAGAAAAACATCACCGACCTGGCGAAAATCGCCAAAGATCTGGCGATCCCCGGTTCGAGCGGCATGCGCAAGCAGGAGCTGATCTTCCAGATTCTCCGCGCGCAGACCGAAAAGAACGGATTGATCTTCTCCGAGGGAGTGCTGGAATGCCTGCCGGACGGCTTCGGATTCCTGCGCGCCCCCGAATACAACTATCTGCCGGGGCCGGACGACATCTACGTCTCGCCGTCGCAGATTCGCAAGTTCGACTTGCGCACCGGCGACACCGTCTCCGGACAGGTGCGTCCGCCCAAGGACGGCGAGCGCTACTTCGCGCTGATCAAAGTGGAAGCCGTCAATTTCGAGGATCCGGAAGTCGCGCGCAACAAAATCTTCTTCGACAACTTGACGCCTCTGTATCCCGCGGGCCGGCTGAAGATGGAGACCACCAAGGAAAATCTCACCGGGCGCGTGCTGGATCTGCTTTGCCCGGTCGGCAAAGGGCAGCGCGGCTTGATCGTCGCGCCGCCGCGCACCGGCAAGACCATGATGCTGCAGAACATCGCGAACTCCGTCAGCACCAATCATCCTGAGGTCGCGCTGATCGTCTTGCTTATCGACGAGCGGCCCGAGGAAGTCACGGACATGCAGCGCACCGTGAAGGGCGAAGTCATCAGCTCGACGTTTGACGAGCCGCCGCAACGCCACATTCAAGTCGCCGAGATGGTGCTCGAAAAAGCGAAGCGGCTCGTCGAGCACAAGCGGGACGTCGTCATCCTGCTCGATTCCATCACTCGCCTTTCGCGCGCGTACAACGCCGTCACGCCGCCTTCGGGCAAGGTGCTTTCCGGCGGTATTGACGCCAACGCCTTGCAGCGGCCGCGCCGTTTCTTTGCCGCCGCGCGCAATATCGAAGAGACCGGCTCGCTCACCATCATCGCCACGGCGCTGATTGACACCGGCAGCCGCATGGACGATGTCATCTTCGAAGAGTTCAAGGGCACCGGCAACATGGAAATCAATCTCGACCGCCGGCTGGTGGATAAGCGCATCTTTCCGGCGATCGACATCAACCGTTCCGGAACGCGTAAGGAAGAGCTGCTGATGCCCCCGGAGGAATTGAACCGCGTGTGGGTGCTGCGGAAAGTGCTGAACCCGCTCTCTCCCGTGGAAGCGATGGAGTTGCTCTTGGGTCGGCTTTCGAAGACGAAATCGAACGCCGAATTCCTCGCCTCCATGTCCAGCCCGGCTTAACCCGCCGTCGCTATTGTTTACCAAAATTTGCCGATAGAACCTCCCCGAAGCCGGCGAGCCGGCGTGTCTCTGTGCTCTCCGTGTCCTCTGTGTTATTCCTGGTTTTTCCGCGCACTTACCCGGCGAGTCGGCAAGAAACATTTAACACAGAGAGCACAGAGCGCACAGAGAAGGCAGGCTCGTTTGGATTCGAGAGCGCGGGCAATCGATTAATCCAGGCAAGCAGCCGGTTCTCTAGTGTGCGCGCGTTTTCTCGGAGGCGATCCACGCGCGGACTTGTTGGTCGAGCACGTCCAGCGGCAGAGCGCCCTCGCCCAGGACTTTGTCGTGAAAGGCGCGCTCGTCGAAGCGATCGCCCAGCGCGCTTTCCGCTTCGTTGCGCAGGCGGCGGATCTCCATCTGGCCGATTTTGTAGCCGAGCGCTTGCCCCGGCCAGACGATGTAGCGGTCCACCTCCACGACGATGTCGTGTTCGGGGATGACGGAATTGTCGCGGAAATACTGCAGGGCCTGGTCGCGCGACCAACCCATCGAATGAATGCCGGTGTCCACCACGAGCCGGATCGCGCGCCACATCTCGTCGTTGAGCTGGCCGAATTTCATGTAGGGATCGGTGTATAGCCCGAGTTCTTCGCCCATGGTTTCGCAGTAGAGCGCCCAGCCTTCCATATAAGCCGTGTAACCGAGTTGCTTGCGGAATTCTGGAAGCCCCTGCATCTCCTGTGCGAGCGAAAGCTGCAAGTGATGGCCGGGCACGGACTCGTGCAGCGTCAACGATTCAGCTTCCCATTTCGGCCGCTGCGGCAAATCGTACGTATTCACCATGAACCATCCGGGGCGCCCCGCGGCGGCAGCCCCAGGCTGGTAGTACGCCATGTACATCGAAGGTGCGATCGCGGCAGGAATCTCTTTCACGCCGTAAGTGAGCCGCGGCAGCTTGCCGATGATGAGCGGCAATTGCGGATCGATCCGCTTGGTGAGGTCGCGGTAGTACATCAGCATCTCATTGGCGCTGGAGAAGAAGAATCGCGGATCGGTGTGCAGGAATTGGCCGAACTCCCGCAGCGTGCCGTGGAATCCGGATTGCGCCATGACCGCGTCCATCTCCGCGCGAATGCGTTTCACTTCGTCGAGGCCGGTCTGGTGAATTTGCTGCGGCGTAAGATTCGTGGTCGTATGCCAGCGGACGTTGTACGCGTAATTAGCGGGGCCGTCCGGCAAATCGCTCATGGCGATGCTGTCGGAGCACTTCGGAATGTAGGCGTTCACCAGGAAATCGTGCAATTTCTGAAACGCGGGCACGAAGCTTTCGCGATAGGCCACACGCGCTTCGTCGTGCAGGCGCGCCTGGTCCGCGGCGGAAATCGTATCGGGAAATTTCTGAAACGCCTCAAGCAAGGGACTCTTGTCCGGATCGTCGAAAATTTGATCCGTGATCTGCTTGGGAACGTCGCGGAGCGTCACCTTAGGCGGCGTGCTCTTCGCGCGCAAGCCGCTTTGCAGTTCCGCGATGGTTTGATCCACGAGCACGGGAACGTCACGCAGCCGGGCCACGATATCCTCAAAGTCGCTCGCGTGTTCCGCGGGCATGATCGAGATGATTTGAGCAACGGTCTGCTGGACGCCTTCCACCTGATTGATCGGACGCAACAAGCTCGAGATGGATACCGAGCCAAACGGGAAGGGATCGTTGTGGAAGCGCAGGCCTTCGATGGCCGTCTCCAGCAAGCGGCGATAGAGGTCGTAGCTCACGCCGTCCTCGGCGTTCAACGACGCCCGGGGAACACTTTCCAGTTCGCGGAGCGATGCGCGCAAGTGCGTTTCGCGCTTGGCCATCGCTTCGGGCGAGAGGTCTCCCCAACGATTGTTGTACCCCGGCGCGCCAACCGAGGTGGCGAACTCCGGATACTCCTTAAGCCAATAGTTCCAATCTTGGTCGAAGAAGTGTCGCAGCCGCGGAGATCCGCTCTGGGGGGCGGCGGTAGATTTATCCTGCGGAGCGGCGGCCTGCGGCAGTGCCAGAAGAAATGCGGGAACGAGCAAGAAGGCAAAATAACGAATCATAAATTCACCTCCGGAAAAAATAGTCAGGATGCGCCGCGCGGCGCGCCGGATTCCATTCGCGTCTGTGCCAGCAACGCGATCAGCCGCGCCGTTTCTTCCGCGTCCATCGCCGTATTGTCCACCAGCACCGCGTCTGCCGCGCGAACCAGCGGAGAGACGGCGCGCTGCGAATCGCGCCGGTCGCGATCGTGAACTTCTTCGAGTGTTTGCTCGAGGGTCACGGCGTCGCTCTTCTGCTGGTGCTCGAGCCAACGGCGCCGCGCACGCACTTCCGGCGTGGCGACGAGGAAAATCTTCAACGCCGCGCTGGGGAACACGACCGATCCGATGTCCCGTCCTTCCATGACCACGCCGCCTTGCGCGCCCGCGCGTTGCTGCTGGGCAACGAGCACGCGCCGGACGCCCGGCAGCA
>Ga0209415_10019928_pt1 | contig 10470 bp, 9 predicted proteins | sample PeaSoiSIISIP2007_FD_187696 | JGI IMG/M metagenome (GOLD analysis project Ga0209415, IMG submission 187696) | Peat soil microbial communities from Weissenstadt, Germany - SII-SIP-2007 (SPAdes) (version 2) | ecosystem: Environmental > Terrestrial > Soil > Wetlands > Peat | place: Germany...
TCTCCCGCCACGTCGCTGGTCACCGCGGAATTGCCGATGTTCGAATTGATCTTGCAATTGGACGCGACGCCGATGCACATCGGTTCCAGGTTGGTGTGATGGATATTGGCCGGGATGATCATGCGGCCGCGCGCGACTTCATCGCGGACGAAGTCGGGGGCGATCCGCTCGCGCCGGGCGACGTATTCCATCTCCTCTGTAATTCGGCCCAGGCGGGCGTAATGCATCTGTGTACGGATGCGGTCGCCGGAGCGCCGCGCTACCCATTCGTTTCGCATACTGAATCGATTATACTAACCTGAAGCCCGTAAGCTATTGACGATTCGCAAGCATCGGGTTCATAGAAAGTTTTGATTGGACCGGCAGACGATTGAGGCTTACTCTAGCCTCTATGATCGCCACTGAGATTATGGAACCGCAAAGCTCCGATGCCTCCGTACTGCACAGAGTGAGCCGGATCGTCAGCTCAGAACTGTCGTTGGACGAGATGCTCGGGGAAATCGTTGGATTAACCGCACAAGTTTCCGGATGCGACGCCTGCCTGGTGTACCTGGTGGAGTCGGAAACCGGCGAGTTCGTGCTGCGCGCTTCACAGGTGCCGCACGCTCACGACCTGGGAACTTTGCGCATGAAGATGGGTGAGGGCGTCACGGGATGGGTGGCCGAACACCAGTCCTGCGTGGCGCTGGCAACCAATGCGGCGGCCGATCCGCGCTTCAAGATCTTTCCCGCACTGATTGAGGACACCTACGAGGCGTTCCTTTCAGTGCCGCTGGTGAACAAGGGCAAGGCAATCGGCGTGATCAACGTCCATCATCGCGAACCGCATGCGCATTCGGCGGACGAGGTTGCGACGATTTCGTTCATCGGGGAGCAGATGGGCAGCGCGATTGCGAAGAGTCTTCTTGAAGAAGAGAATGCGCGGCTGGCGGAAGAGACTGCGGAAATGAAGAGGCAGCTCGAGACGCGCAAGGCTGTCGAGCGTGCCAAAGGCATCCTGCAACGACGGCAGAATCTGACGGAAGAAGAAGCGTATCTGCGGATGCGCAACGAGAGCCGCCGGCTACGGCGCCCGATGAAGGATCTGGCGGAGGCCATTATTCTCGCCGAGGAACTCGGACGCAAGGATTCGGCTGGCCGGGAGCAGTAAAGGATCATCCAAAAAACCCCAAGCTGACGAGTCTGTTTGAAAAGTCGCACGTTAACCGCTCCCCTGAAAAACCCGCCGTGTGGGGCTTGTCAGAAAAATAACGCGTTCCAATGTTCGGGGAGCGCGTTTTTAGTTTAGGATCGCGTATGCGGGTTCGGAGGAGAAGGTTTCTTCGGCGACCAGCCAGCCGGCGAGGCGTTCGATATATTCGGGGCGGTCGACCAGGCTGCACAGCGGGAGTCCGGTGATTTCCTCGGCTTCTTCCGAGCTGACTCCGCCGGGAACGCGGTCGAGCAGCAAGCCGCATTGTTCGGCCAAGTCGATCGATTGCAGCCATTGCCGTTTTTCGCGGGCCATTTCGAGAGAGGCGCGATCGGAGTGGCTGACGACGAAAAGGCACTCGGAGGCGCGCAAGGTTTCAAGCGAGTGCGATTCCTTGGCCTCGGTGACGTCGGCGCACACGATTCTATATTTACGCTGGGCGTATTCGAGGACCCGCCGGAGCTGGCGCGGATAAACCTCCCGCGCATCGAGGACTTCGAGACCATGCGAATCGAAGACGAAGGCTCCCCAGGTGTGGCCATCCAGGCGCCGGGGCGAGTCGGCGGGATTCCACAGGGAGTACTCGCGCGCGGCGAATCCGGCAAGCAACACGGAAAACCCAGGGACCTCCGACAAGGTGCGGCTCAACTGCTCTGCAACCGCACCCGCCCTGGATCCCCCGTGCGCTGGCACAAAGGAGTAGATCGGACCGAGGGTTAGTTCTACGCCGTCCAGATCCTCACGAACTTTAAGTTCTCGTCGCATGATTTCCTCGCGGATAAAGGGAGCACGCGCATCTCCACAATCGCCATGAGGGAAACGCAAGACGTTGGTAGAGACCTCACCGGAGTCGCGCGACAGAGTGTCGCATCCGGGGGAGACATTCTGTCTCAACTGGTACTGCTTCGTCTATAGTGTGCAGTGGGTTAGGCATGGCTTATGACTTGCTTCGCAATTCGTTATCGATGCTCTTCTATAAGAGTTGGCTGGCCCTCAGCGTCATACTGATCCTGACCGGCACAGCGTGGATCGCAGCGGACAAGAGCACCGATCCATACTTTGCTTACTCGATGCTGGCATTGCTTGCGTTCGGGCTGGATCTGGCCGACGGCTCGACGATGGGATTCGTGTTCATCCTGGTGGCGCTGCCGCACCTGGGATGGCGGGAAACGCTGCTGCTGGCGGAGTCGGCGACGTTCATCCACGCGGTGACGCACCCGGAACGGGTGGAGCCGCGCACCCTGTTGCGATCGCTTTGCTCCATCGCGCTGGCAGTCCTGACGACGCAATTCACATTTCATGGAACGACGTTGGCGGGGATCGCGGAGCCTCTGCGGTTGATGCTGGCCTCCGGCGTGTGCTTCATTGCGTTGCACGCGCTGCGTTGGCATCGTTCGAACCTGTGGTCGTTTCCATATTATCCAGTGGCCGGGGCGATCGCGGCGTTGTTCCCGGTTTCGGTGGTACTGGCGCCGCTGCTGTACCTGACGTGGTGGTCGTACCGGTTATATGAGCGCCGGCTGGAGCAGCAGCAGAAGCAGTGGAAAAAAGCGGCGGCCTTGAACCTGCGAACGATCGAGGCGCTGGCGCTGGCGATTGAAGCGAAAGATCAGCCCATGACCGGTCATTCGCGGCGGGTGCAGATTTACGCCGTGGAGATGGCGAAGGAACTGGGCCTGGAACCGCACGAGATCGAGGCGTTGCGCACGGCTTCCCTGCTCTACGACATCGGCGAACTGGCGGTGCCGGAACACATCATCCTGAAGCCGGGACCGCTGACGCCGGAGGAGTTTGAGAAGGTCAAGATTCACCCCACGGTGGCGGCGGAAATTCTGGAGCAGGTGAAATTTCCTTATCCAGTGGCGCCGATTGTGCTGGCGCATCACGAAAAATGGGATGGCACGGGTTACCCGAAGGGTTTGAAGGGGACCGAGATTCCGATTGGCGCGCGTATTCTGTCGGCGGTCGATGCGGTGGACGCGTTCGCGTCGCCGAGACGGCACAGAGCGGCGATCCATGTGAAGGACGCGCTGGAACGGGTGGCGGAACAGAGCGGAAAGGCCTACGATCCGCGGGTGATCAGCGTGCTGCGCAAGAAGCAGAAGCAGTGGGAGAAGCTGGTGGCGTCGGCGCCGGATCACGGCTTCATCGATTCGATCTTTTCGGCGCAGCGCGAGGCCAATGCGTTGTTCGACCTGACGCGCAGGCTGGGCAGTTCGCTCGATCTGAAGGAGACGTTCGCCACGCTGACGCCCGCTTTGCAGCAACTGGCGCCGGCGGACTCGTTCGTGGTGTGGGTGGAGCGGGAAGGAAGGCTGACGGCGGAATATATCGCCGGCAATCACGTGGCGATGTTCTCGTCGCTGCGGATTCCGATGGGGCGGGGATTGTCGGGGTGGGTGGCGTCGAATCAGAAGTCCATCATCAACGGCGAGGCGTCGTGCGAGCTGGCGCACCTGGGCACTGCGCCGCAAACCACGGTGCTTCGGCACGCGCTTTCGGTGCCTTTGGCCGATGCGGAGATGAAAGGCGCGCTGACGCTGTACCGAACGAGCGACGCGCTGTTCAGCACCGAGGATGCGCGCATCGCGTCGACGATTGCGCCTAAACTCTCAGGCGCGATCGCGGTCGGGCTGCGGTTCCGTCGCGCGGCGGACGAGGCGGTGACCGATGCGTTGACGGGACTTCCCAACGTCGCGGCGCTGACCATACGGCTGAGCGGCAACTCGTCGCCGGGAGCTGTCGTGGTCTGCGATCTGGACGGATTCAAGGGCGTCAACGATCGTTTCGGTCACCTGATGGGGAATCGCTTGCTGGAGGCTCTGGCCGACCGGTTCCGAAAATCGTGCCGCGACGGGGATTTTGTGGCGCGGTTAGGCGGAGACGAGTTCGTGCTGCTGCTGGATGGACTCGGGCCGGGCGAGATCGGGGCGCGCATTCTGCAATTCCGGGAAATGGTTCGCGCCACCGGGCGGTTACTATGCAAGGAAGATGTTCTGGACGCGAGCTTCGGCGCGGCATTCTTCCCCGCCGACGGCACGACATCCGACGAACTGCTGGCCGCGGCGGATCAGCGCATGTACCAGTTGAAGGCGGAGCATAAGTCCGGGGTTGTGCGGATCAAGCATCGCCAAGCCGGCGCATAGCAAGAGGCCCCTGTGCAGGGTAGAGCCGGACCAGGGGGTCCGGCGCGGACGAGGGCGTCCGCCCCACGCCCGTCGCGATACGAACTTCAAAAACAAAAAACACAGGCCGGGGGACCGCCCCTTTTAGGTTCGACCCCGGCCCTTGAGAGAGGGGATTGGATTACTGGTGTCCGTGACCACATTGCCCAGAGGGCGCTTTCGTATAATCACTTCATGGCACAGATCGACAGGCATCAGCCGGGAACTTTCTGCTGGGTGGAATTGGGCACCACGGATCAGGACGCGGCCAAACATTTCTATGGTTCCTTGTTTGAATGGTCTTTTGTCGATTATCCGATGGGACCGGGCGAGTTTTACACCATGTTCCAATTGGACGGGCGCACGGCCGGGGCTGCATACAAGATGGGGGATCGCGAGGCAGGCGTGCCTCCGCACTGGAATCTGTATGTCTCGGTGGAGGACGCGGATGCGATCGCGGCGCGGGCGGTGCAGCTGGGCGGAAAAGCTCCGATGGGCGTGGGCGATGTCGGCGCCAACGGCCGCATGGCGGTGATTCTCGATCCCGCGGGCGCGGTGTTTTGCTTGTGGCAGCCGAAGCAGACGCAGGGCGTCGGCGTGATGGGCGAAAATAACTCCTACGTGTGGGCGGATCTGAGCACCAGCGACCGGCCGGGCGCGAAGAAATTCTACGAAGGATTGTTCGGGTGGAAGATTACGCCGGGGCACGGGAAGGACGAGTCGACGTATCTGCACATCCTGGCTGGTGAGAAAGGCATCGCCGGCATCCAACCGGACATGATGCGAAACCCGGACGTTCCGCCGCACTGGATGCCGTACTTCATGGTGGCGGACGCGGATGTGGCGACGGCGAAGGCGCAGGAGCTGGGAGCGGCGGTTCACGCGGCGCCGATGATGGCCGGCGAAGGGCTCCGCTTCGCCATTCTGGCGGACCCGCAGGGCGCGGCGTTCGCGCTGTTCTCGCCCGTCAAATAGCGGATGGAGTCGTCTCCGCTCTATTGCGACGTCAGCCTGCCTGTTCCGCTCGACCACGTTTTCACGTATCTGCTGCCGGAAACGCTGCGGCATCGCGTGCAGACGGGGTCGCGCGTGCTAGCGCCTTTCGGGACGCGGAAACTGGCGGGGGTGGTGCTGCGGACTCATTCCGATCGGCCGCTGTCGCCGGCGCGCGAACTGCTGCGGCTGCTGGAGGAAGAGCCGGCGCTGGACGACGAGTTGCTGAAGCTGGGCAACTGGATCGCAGGTTACTATTACGCGCCTCTTGGGGAAGTGCTTCGCGCGATGACGCCTTTGGCGGGCGATCTGCGGCGAGGAAAGATTTTCTCGCTCACGAAATCCGGCCGAGATGCCGCGAGGCAGCTTCATTTAAACGAGGCGGGCGAAGATCCTGCCACCGAGGTCCTGCGATTGCTGGACGTTCGCGCGCTGTCGGCGACCTATCTGGCGCAAAAGGTGCGGAAGGCCGGCGTCGTGCTGCGGTCGCTCGAAAAGAAGGGCTTCGTCGAAGTGGAGGATGTGGCGGCGGAGCGCGATCCTCTGCGCGCGTCGGCGGCGCGGCTGCGCGCGGAGTTTATCCGGCGGCCGGCGCAGGAAAAACTGCCGAAGGCGGAGCGGGAGATGCTGTCGTATCTGGAATTGCATCCGGGCAGCCACAACGTCGCGGATCTGGAACAGGCGGTTGCCAAGGCGAGCGCGGCGGCGAGGGCGCTGGCGCGCAAGGAACTGGTGAAGCTGACGGTTGAAGCGATTGCGACCGCGCAGGTTCCATTTCGGGCTCCTCATGCCATGAATCCGCACCAGCAGGAGGCGTTCGACCGGATCGGAGCGGCGCTTGCAGCGAAACAGTTTCAGACGTTTTTGTTGCAGGGCGTGACCGGCTCGGGAAAGACCGAAATTTATCTGAATACGATTGAGGCGGCGCTGGCGCTGGGATACGGGGCGCTGATGCTGGTGCCGGAAATCGGGTTGACGCCGGCGGTGGCGGGGCAATTTCACCATCGATTCGGAGCGCGCGTGGCGATTCTACACTCCGCGTTTCACGATTCCGAGAGGGCGCAGGAATGGAGGCGCATACGATCGGGGGAAGCGCAGGTGGTGGTCGCGACGCGATCAGGCGTGTTCGCGCCGGTGCGGAACCTGGGGCTGATCATCGTCGACGAGGAGCACGATCAGAGTTACAAGCAGCAGGAGACGCCTCGGTATCACGGGCGCGATGTGGCGGTCGTTCGGGCGCGCGATCGCGGCGCAGTGGTGGTGCTGGGGTCGGCGACGCCGAGTCTGGAAAGCCGGTTCAACGCCGAGCGCGGGAAATACGAGAGGCTGTTGCTGCCGGAGCGAGTGGAGAGCCGGCCGATGCCGGTAGTGCAGGTGATCGACACGCGGCAGGAGTTTTTGGAAACGCGCAAACAGGCGACGTTTTCGCGGGCTTTGATCGAGGCGGTGACCGGGCGCCTCGAGGATGGCGAGCAGTCGATGTTATTGCTCAACCGGCGAGGTTTTTCGAGTTTCATGACGTGCCGCGCTTGCGGGGAGCGGCTGGAATGCCCGAACTGTTCGGTCACGCTGACGTTTCACCGGCGCGACCGGCGGATGCTGTGCCACTACTGCAATTTCTCCTCGCGCGTGCCGGAACGGTGCCCGAAGTGCGACAGCGATCATATCCAGTTTCTGGGCGTGGGGTCCGAACGCGTGGAAGACGAGCTGCACGGCGCGTTTCCCCGGGCGCGCATCGCACGCATCGATCGCGACACCACCGGAGGCAAGAAGGATTACGAGGCCATCCTGGCCAAATTTCGCAACCACGAATACGATATCTTGGTCGGCACACAGATGATTGCCAAGGGTCACGATATCCCGAACGTCACGCTGGTGGGCGTTGTCAGCGCGGACACCGGCCTCGGGCTGCCGGATTTTCGCGCTGCGGAGCGCACCTTTCAGCTGTTGACGCAGGCGGCGGGGCGCGCCGGACGAGGCGCCGCGCCGGGCATCGTGCTGATGCAGACGGTGAATCCGGATCATTACGCGATCCGTTTCGCGGCGGAGCAGGATTACGAGATGTTCTACGCGAAGGAAATCGTGTTTCGACGGCTGATGCACTATCCTCCGTTGAGCGCGCTGGCGAACGTGATCGTGCGGGGCGCCAGGGAGGAGGAGGCGCTGGCGCGCAGCGCGGCGCTGGGCCGGTTGCTGAATCCTGCGCCGGAGGGAGTGAAGATTCTTGGTCCGGCGGCCGCTTCCCTGGCCCGGCTGAAGAACGAGTATCGTTATCAGATGCTCATCAAGACATCGAGCCGCAAACGGCTGAATGAGATTCTGGGCCAGGTGCGCGGATACGCGGCGGCGGAGAAGTGGAATCCGACGTCGCTTGTGATCGACGTCGATCCGATGACGATTCTCTGACCGCCATGCGAGAGTTCCTTACGGTGGAAGAGAATCTGCGTTGCGCGATGCGCTTCTTCGGCGAGGCGACGGGAGCGGGTGAAGTGCGCGCCCTGGAGCGGACCGTGGCGATGTATTCGGGACTCGAGTATGGAGTGTTTAATATTTCCCTCTTGACGCGGCCGGTGAGCGCCAATAACGGGGGCCTGGACGCGGCGCTGAGCGAGGCGGCGCGATATTTTACAAAGCACACCAAACGATGGTCCTTCTGGCTGTGCGAGGATCTGCTGGACCCGGCGACGCGGCGTAAATCCCGCCAGATCTGCAACGATTTCGGATTGCGGCCGATTTCTTATCCGCCGGGCATGATGGCGCAAAAACTGCTGCCGCCGGTGCGGGCTTTGCCGGCGATCGAATGCCGTCCGGTGAGCGATGTGACGACGCGCAACGCGTTTGCGGAAATCACGTCGATTTGTTTTGAAATCCCGCCGGGGATCGCGACGGCCGTCTACGGGCCCGAAAGCGCGTGGCGTGGGGCGTACAAAGGATTCGTGGGACTGGTGGACAGCCGGCCGGTGGCGATCGCCGCGATGGTCGAGGCCGCGGGCGCGCTGGGGATTTACTCGCTCGCCACGATCCCGGCTGAGCGTCATCGGGGATACGGAGAAGCTCTGCTGCGCGCGGCTGCGTCGGCGGCGCGGCCTCAAGCGAGCGTCGAGCCGTTCATTCTGCAATCGACCGAAGCTGGCCATGCGCTGTACCGGCGGATGGGCTTTCGCGATGTGACGAAGTTCACGGTTTATTTGACACGCTAAAATAGAAGTGAGTATGTGGGTCCTGCTCGCTCTGATCCTCGCGCAGTCGGTCGATTATTCGGCGGAGGGGCTGAAGGCGCTGGACGCGCAGAAATACGATGCGGCGGTGGAGTTGTTCACCAAGGCGGTTGCCGCGGACCCGAAGGATTATGGCGCCCGCTTCAACCTGGCGCTTGCTTACAGTTTTCTAGGCAAGTTTTCGGAGTCGGTCCCGCAATATAAATCGGTCCTGGAGTTGAAGCCGGGATTGTATGAGGCGGAGCTCAATTTAGGGATTTCGTTGTTCCGTTCGAAAGACGCGGTGGGGGCGGCGGTCCAACTGAAAGCGGCGGCGGCGCAGAAGCCGGCCGAATTCCGGCCGGTGTTCTATCTGGCCGAAGCCTTGCGCGAAACAGGCGCGCTTTCCGACGCCGAGGCGGCGTACGCGGCGGCCGCCGGTCTGAAGCCCGATTCGGCGGAGGCGGAGTGGGGACTGGCGCAGACCCTGACGAGCGAGAAAAAGCTGGCGGATGCGGAGCCGCACTTTAGGAAAGCGGCGGCCTTGAACGCCAAGTACAAGAGCTACCTGCTGGAACTGGCGTCGCTGCTGGAAGCGGATCATCAGGCGGAAAAGGCGATCGCGCTGTACCGCGAATTTCCGGAAGATCCTGCCGCGCGCGAACACATGGGCGCTCTGCTGCTGGCTTCGGGCGATCCTGCGGCGGCGGTCGCAGCCCTGGAAGCGGCGGTTGCGAAATCTCCAACGGCTCCGAATCGAGTGGCGCTGGCGCAGGCGTACCTGATGACCAAGCAGGAGGACAAGGCGCTCGCGGTCACGGCCCAGTTGGTGGCCGCGGAGCCGCAGGCCTACGATCTGCGAATGTTCGCCGGGAAGCTGCTGCTGAATCTTCACAAAATCGGCGCGGCCGCGAACCAGTTTGCCGCGGCGGCGAAAATCAAGCCCGATTCGGTGGAGGCGTGGAGGGAGTTGAGCGCGGCGCTGGTGATCAATCAGAACTACGCGGAAGGGATCGCGGCGCTGGACCGGTTGCGCGCTCTGGGCGTCGAAACCAGCGGACAACTATTTTTCCGCGCGCTCTCCTACGATCATCTGCATCAACTGAAAGACGCGCTGGCGGCTTACAATAAATTTCTGGAGACCAGCCAGGGAAAGAATCCGGATGAAGAGTTCAAGGCGAGGCAGAGGGCCCGGATCATTCAGCATGAGCTGGACAAACGGTAGCGTATGCACGTTCTGCTGACACTGTGCCTCGCGTTCGATCTGGCGGCGATTAAGCTGGAGCCGAACCTGGAGCGGAGGAGCGAGCTGGCGCTGGGAAACGCGTCGGCCGCGATGGACGTGGCCCGCGACGCTTCCAGTGACGAGGTGAAATTGAAACCGGCCTTGGAAGAACTGCGCGATTCGGTGGATCTGGCGTACCAATCGCTGGTCGATTCGGGTAAGAGCGCGCGGCGCAGCCCGAAGTTTTTCAAGCGCGCGGAGCTGAAGACGCGCGAGCTGATGCGGCGCCTGGAAGGACTGGCGCAGGCGGTGGACGCCGACGATCGCGTTTTCGTCGAGAGTGTGCGCGAACGGGTTTCCAAGGTGCATGATGATCTCATACAGAACATCATGCAGAAGAAGTAAGGAGGTACTGTGAGACAACTGATTTGGATTGTCCTTACCGCGGTCTGTGTTTCGGCGCAGGCCAACCGCGACTTTCTCACCTCCGACGAGGCCGACCAGATCCGGCTGGTGCAGGAGCCGAACGAGCGCATGAAACTCTATGCGCACTTCGCCCGGCAGAGGCTGGACCAGGTGGAAAAGTTGCTGGCCAAAGAAAAGGCCGGGCGGAGCGCGCTGGTGCACGATCTGCTGGAGGACTATTCCAAGATCATCGACGCCATCGACGTAGTGGCCGACGATGCGATGCGGCGCAGA
>Ga0209415_10019929_pt1 | contig 10470 bp, 8 predicted proteins | sample PeaSoiSIISIP2007_FD_187696 | JGI IMG/M metagenome (GOLD analysis project Ga0209415, IMG submission 187696) | Peat soil microbial communities from Weissenstadt, Germany - SII-SIP-2007 (SPAdes) (version 2) | ecosystem: Environmental > Terrestrial > Soil > Wetlands > Peat | place: Germany...
TCGTCGCTCGCCGACAGCAGGGTCATCCTCGACCAGCCGGGCGCCGAGCGGCTGATCGGCAAGGGTGACATGCTGCTGCTCACGGCGTCCTCGTCGGTGGCCCGTCGCATTCAGGGCCCGTGGGTGGCCGAGAGTGAGGTGCGGACGGTGGTCGCCCACTGGCAGCGCCAACGCGGTCCGGAGTACATCCCGGGCATCGCGGGCGACGACGGAACGAGTCGCGCTGGGGACACACTCGACGACGACGACGAACTGCTCCCCGCGGCCATGGAGCTCGTCGTTCGATCTCAGCTAGGGTCCACGTCGATGTTGCAGCGCAAGCTCCGGGTTGGCTTTTCGAGGGCGGGGCGGCTGATGGACCTCCTCGAGCGGCGGGGGGTGGTGGCGGCGTCGGAAGGTTCGAAAGCCCGTGCCGTGCTCATGACACCCGAAGAGCTCGAACAGCTACCCGACCGGTAGCCCTGGTGACCCGGCACCGAGGCCGCCACAGCCGAGGGGCGGGCGCGGGCGCCCCTGACGGCGCTCCCTGTGCAGACGGGACCAGTGGCGCGCCCCGCCCGGGGACCGAGGCCTCGTCTTCGACCTCGACCACCGCCGGCGACACGACACCGGGGCTCGCGGACCACGCCGTCAACGGCACCGCCGTCACCATCGGGTCCCTGACGGGGACGACGCTGGCCGCGGTCCTCGACGTCGCACCCGACCTGTCGTCGCCATCCGGGGTCACGCCGGCTCCGACCACGCTGGTGGCGCACCATGGGTCGCATGTGGGGTCGCATCACGGCGCCCACCTTGCGGCGCCGCCCGACGAAACGCCCCACCCTCACCGCCGTTGGCCGTGGGTGACGTTGCTGGTGGTCGTGGTGGTGGTGGCGGGCGTGGGGGTGCAGTTGAGCCGCCCCGTCCCGACCCTGGCGGTGCACCGGGCGGCACTCACGGCCGCGCCGGTGGCCGGCGCCACGCCGGCATTGCCGTGGCCTGCGACCGGGGAGGCGGCGGTGGCGGTCCCCCGGCTCGGCGTCGACATCAAGTCCGGTCCCGAAGCGCCGGTGCCGATCGCCAGCCTGACCAAGATCATGACGGCGTATGTGATCCTGCGCGACCATCCGCTGGCTCTGGGGGCCACGGGCCCGGTGCTGATGATGACGGCAGCCGACCAGGCCGAAGCCGCCACCGAGTCGGCCGCGGGCGCGACCAACGTCCCGGTCCAGGCGGGCGAGAAGCTCGACGAACGCCAACTGCTCGACGGACTTCTCGTCCACTCGGCCAACAACCTCGCCGACGTGCTGGCGCGATGGGACGCCGGCACGGTCCCCGCCTTCGTGGCCAAGATGAACACCACCGCCGCCGCCCTAGGGATGCCCCAGACCCACTACGCGGACTCCAGTGGTCTCGACCCCGCCACGGCCGGCACCGCCGGCGACGAGCTGCGCGTCACCGAGGCGGCCATGGCCATCCCCGTGTTCGCGGCCATCGTGGCCCAGCCGTCGGTGACATTGCCGGTCGCCGGCGTGATGGAGAACTACGTCAAGTCGGTGGGGACGGGAGGCATCGTGGGCGTGAAGTCCGGGTTCACGGCGGCGGCCATGGGTTGTCTGGTGCTGGCCGCCCGGCGGACCGTGTCCGGGCTCGACGTCCTGGTGCTGGCCGTCGTGACGGGTCAGCCGGGCGAAGACCCGCTGGACACCGCCAACCAAGCCGACGAGCAGCTGATCGACGCGGTGGCGTCGGGGTTGCGACAGGTCCCCGTGACCTCGGCCAGCGTTCGGGTGGCAAGCGTCACGATCCCCTGGTCGCACCAGAGGGTGCCGCTGGTGGCGAGACGGTCCGTGGCCGTGTTGGCATGGCCGGGCCAGGTGCCGCGCCTGGCCGTCACCACCCGGTCGTTGCGTGTCGGCATGAAGGCGGGGACCGCAGTGGGGACGTTGTCGGTGTCGGTCGACCGCGAGCGGGTCATCGTGCCCGTGCGAGTGTCGGGGAGCCTGGTGGGCCCCAGTGTGAGCTGGCGCCTGGCGCGTTCCTGAGGCGGCCACCGGGAGGAGGGACGGTCGGCACTACCCTGGCGACCATGCGCGCACGGGCCCCAGCCTCGGCAGCCAACCTCGGGCCCGGCTTCGATGTCTTGGCGGTCGCCCTCGACCTCTACCTCGAGGTCGAGGTGGAGCCGGCCCCCCGCTTGGCGGTGCGGTCCGAGGGCGAGGGTGCGGACCTCGAAGAGGACGCCACGCACCTCGCCGCACGGGTGGCGATCGAGGTGGTGGGCCACGACAAGCTCGCCGTGACGGTTCGGTCACAGATCCCCGTGGCCCGTGGCCTGGGATCATCCGCCGCGCTGGCCGTGGCGGCCGCCGCGGCCGCGGGGTCGAAGGACCCTTTGGGCGTGGCCGCCCGCATCGACGGGCACCCCGAGAACGCGGCCGCCTCGGTGGTGGGCGGTCTTGTCGCCGCCACCTCGGTGCGCGGGGCCGTGCGGGCGGTGCGCATGCCTCTCGACAGCGGGCTCGTGTTCGTGGCCATGGTGCCCGACCGGCCGCTGCCGACCGCCAAGGCGCGCCAGGTCCTGCCTCAGAGCGTCGGCCGCAGCGACGCCACGTTCAACCTGGGCCGCATGTCGCTGCTCCTGGCCGGGTTGGCCGACCGTGCCCTGTTGATACGGGAGGCCACCGAGGACCGCCTCCACCAGGACTACCGCAGCCCCATGTTCCCCGAGGCGCCGCAGCTGCTGGCGCGCCTGGTGAGCGCGGGGGCGCTGGCGTCGTGCTGGTCGGGGGCGGGGCCCACTCTGCTCGGGATGTGCGAGAGCGAGATCGGGGAACGCGTGCGCTCCAGCGCGCAGGCGTCGATGGAGGAGATGGGCGTCCCCGGCCACGCGCTGCTGCTGCGCGCCGATGTCGAGGGTCTCGTCGTCGAGGAGTCCTACCGGTGACCCGCACGTTCCACATCCGCACGTTCGGGTGCCAGATGAACGTGCACGACTCCGAGCGCCTGGCAGGGCTCCTGATCGCCGACGGGCTCGAGCCGACCGACGACGTCGAACACGCGGACGTGGTGCTCCTCAACACGTGCTGTATCCGGGAGAACGCCGACAACAAGCTCTATGGATATCTGGGATGGCTCAAGTCCTTGCGCGACACCCGGCCCGGGATGCAGATCGCCGTGGGTGGCTGCCTGGCGCAGAACGACCGCGACTCGGTGCGCCGGCGCGCCGGCCACGTCGACGTGGTGTTCGGGACGCACAACCTGACGCGGGCCCCTGCGCTGTTGCGGCAGGCTGCGGACACCGGCCCCCTCGTGGAGATCCTCGACTCGCCCGCGGCCGAAGACGCCCCCACCCTTCCGTTGGCGTTGTCGGCGGCCCGCGAGCTCCCCTACACGGCGTGGGTGACCATCCAGATGGGATGCGACAACTCGTGCGCGTTCTGCATCGTCCCGCACGTCCGCGGCCCCGAGGTGAGCAGGCCTTTCGCCGACCTGGTGGCCGAGGTCGCCGGCCTCAGCGGACGAGGGGTCACCGAAGTGACCCTGCTCGGACAGAACGTCAACTCCTACGGTCGTGACCTCACCCGGCGCCGCCCGTTGTTCGCGCAGCTCCTCAGAGCGGTGGGAGCTGTGGAAGGGATTCGAAGGGTGCGCTTTACGAGCCCGCATCCCAAGGACCTCAGGCCCGAGACCATCGAAGCCATGGCCGAGACGCCGGCGGTGTGCGAGCACCTCCACCTGCCTCTGCAATCGGGAAGCGATCGGGTGCTCAGTGCCATGCGCCGGGGGTACCGCGCCGAGCGGTATCTCGAGCGTCTGGCGGCGGCACGCGCCGCCATCCCCGACCTGGCGGTCACCACGGACATCATCGTCGGCTTCCCCGGCGAGACCGAGGCCGACTTCGAACGGACGCTCGAAGTGGCGGCGGAGGCGAGCTACGACAGTGCCTACACGTTCATCTTCTCGCCCCGACCGGGGACCACCGCCGCGGCGATGTCGGCCGCATTCGTGCCCGATGCCGTGGTGGCCGAGCGCTTCGAGCGGCTCCGCCTCGTGGTCGAGCGCTCCGCTCTGCTCCGGCACCAGGCTCGCATCGGGCGAGTCGAGGAGGTCATCGTCGAAGGGCCGAGCTCGCGGGATCCCGAGATGCTCACCGGTCGGACCCGGCAGAACAAGCTCGTCCATTTCGCCCCGCCCGGCACCGAGACGCCCGGTCCCGGGGCGTACGCCGAGGTCCGGGTCACCGATGCGGCGCCACATCACCTGCGTGGCGAGCTGGTGCGGGTGACCGCCACCGCCCGCTCCCGCGTCCGCATGCGCATTCCCGTCTCGGCACGTTAGGGCTCGCTCACCGGCGCCCGATGCCTGGACATGTCGCGTTGGTGGGGCCGACGGCGTCGGGCAAGTCGGCACTGGCGCTGGGCCTGGCGCGTCGGCGCCCGGAAGCCGAGCTGGTGTCGGTCGACTCGATGTGCGTCTATCGCCACATGGACATCGGCACGGCCAAGCCGAGCCCGGGGGAGCGCGCCGAGGTGCGGTATCACCTGCTGGACCTGGTCGAGCCCCATGAGGAGTTCGCCCTCGGCCGGTTCCAGGTCGAGGCCCGCCGAGCGCTCGACGACATCGAAGCTCGGCACCGGCGCGCCCTGCTCGTGGGCGGCACCGGGCTCTACCTCAGAGCCGTGGTCGACGGGTTGTCGGTACCCGGGAGGTTCCCCGACGTTGCCGACGCCCTCGAGGCGGAGGCGCAGACCCCCGCGGGCACCGAGCGCCTGCACGCGCGACTGACCGGGCTCGACCCCAAGGCCGCGGCTCGGATGGAACCGACCAACCGCCGTCGAGTGGTGCGCGCCCTCGAGGTCACGCTGGGGTCGGGCCGGCCCTTCTCGTCGTTCGGTCCCGGGCTCGACGCCTACCCGCCCACGCCGTTCACGCTCGTGGGCCTACCGTTCGACGCGCCCGTCCACGACGCCCTGATCCACGAGCGCTTCGGGAAGCTGCTGGCGGCGGGATTCGTCGAGGAGGTCCGCGGCCTCGCCCGTCGTCCCGGTGGGTTGTCGCGCACCGCCCGCCAAGCGCTCGGATACCGCGAATTGCTCGCCCATGTCGAACAGGGGGTGCCCCTGGACCAGGCGGTGCGCGAGGCCGAGCGCCGCACCCGGGCCTTCGCCCGGCGCCAATGGGCGTGGTTCCGGCGCGACCCCCGTATCCGGTGGCTCGATCCCTCCCGCGACCACCTGGTGCAGCTCACAGAGGCCTGGGACGGTGCCGCGTCCGTCGAGGTCGTCTCGGGCGCAGGCGCAGGCGCCGGCGGCGAGGTGGGAGACTGAGCACGATGAACGCCCGGGGCGCACTGCGCCTTTCCAAGCACCACGGCGCGGGGAACGACTTTCTCGTACTGCTCGACCCCGACGATCGACGGCCCCTGGCCGCGGCGGAGGCGCGCCTGTTGTGTGACCGGCACCGGGGCATCGGGGCCGATGGTGTGCTGCGGGGCACCCTCGGACGCGGGCCCGCAACGCTCTCGATGGACCTCCGCAACGCTGACGGCGGTGTGGCCGAGATGAGTGGCAACGGGATTCGCTGCCTGGTGCAGGCGGCGGTGGACGCCGGCATGGTGCGCGCCGGGGTGGTGGCCGTGCAGACACTCGGGGGGCTCCGTTCGGTGGAGTACGAGCCCGGACCCGGGTCGGGCGAGGGCTACGGGCGGGTGGGCATGGGCCACGCCGTGCTCGGCCCCGAGCTCGGAGGGGACGTGCCCAGCGGGGCCCGGTGGGGCCAGCACGTCGACATGGGCAACCCCCACGTGGTGCTCTTCGGCGTCACCCCGGGCGACAACGAGGTCCGGGCCACTGGCGCGCGGCTGGAGCAGTCGGTGGTCGGAGGGGCCAACGTGGAGTTCGTGTGGCCGGGGCCCGGAGCCGAGGAGCTCACGCTGCGGGTGTGGGAGCGCGGCGTGGGCGAGACGTTGGCGTGTGGCACGGGTGCCTGTGCCGTGGCCGCCGCCGCCCACGCCCACGGTGACGCCGGCACGCGGGTGCGGGTCCACAACCCCGGTGGTCCCCTCGACGTCGAGCTCGGCGAGTCCGGCATCGTGCTGGCGGGCCCGACGCAGAGGGTGGGTGACGTCACGGTGGACGAGGCCGTGCTGGCCGAGATGGTGAAGGGCCCCGACGCCGTCGCTGGCGTCATGTCGACCGAGGTGGCGACTCGACAGTGACGCTCATCGAGCGCAGGTTCCAAGAGCGCATCGTGCTCGTGGGCGTGGTGTTCCCGTGGACGTCGGCTGATTCGGTCGATGCCGATCTCGACGAGCTCGCCTTGCTCGTGAACACGGCGGGCGCCGTGGTGGTGGGGCGCGTGGTACAGCGCCGCGACCGACCCGACCCCGCAACGTTCGTGGGGCGCGGCAAGGCGCAAGAGCTCCACGAGCTGTCGGAGGTGCTCGACTCCGACACCGTGGTCTTCGACGACGAGCTCTCACCGGCGCAGCAACGCAACCTCGAGAAGATCCTGGGCCGGACAGCCATCGACCGAACGGCGGTGATCCTCGACATCTTCGCTCAGAACGCCCGTTCGCAAGAGGGCAAGGCGCAGGTGGAGCTGGCTCTGTTGCGCTACCGGCTACCCCGGTTGCGGGGCAAGGGGCTGACGCTGTCCCAGCAGGCCGGTGGCATCGGGACGCGGGGACCGGGCGAGACCCAGCTCGAGGTGGACCGCCGGCGCCTGTTGCGGCGGATGACGCGGCTCGAAGCCGACCTCAAACAGGTGTCGGCCACGCGCCGCACTCAGAGGCGCTCGCGCCAGCGCTCGCGCCAGCGCGTCGTCAGCCTCGTCGGGTACACCAACGCCGGCAAGTCCACGCTCCTCAACCGGTTGACCGACGCTGGTGTTCTCGTCGAGAACCGGCTGTTCTCGACGCTCGACCCTCGCACACGCCGCCTGGCCCTCCCCGGTGGAGAGACGGTGCTCGTCTCGGACACCGTCGGGTTCGTCCGCAAGCTCCCGCACCAGCTGGTCGAGGCTTTCCGCTCCACGCTGGAGGAGGTCAGCGAGACCGACCTCCTGGTCCACGTGGTCGACGCGTCAGCTCCCGAGCCCGAGATGCAGATCGAAGCGGTGCGTACCGTGCTCGACGAGATCGATGCCGGCGGGGTTCCCGAGCTTCTCGTGGTGAACAAGGCCGATCGTGCCCCGCGCGCCGCAGCCCGGCTGGCCGAGGCCCACGAGGGTGCGGTGGTGGTGTCTGCCCTCACGGGCAAGGGGGTCGACGAGCTGTTGCGGGCCATGGGCGACCACTTGCGCACTGCCGACCGGGTGGTGGAGCTCGTCGTCCCCTTCGATCGTGGCGACGTCCTGGCCGCGGTGCACCGCGAGGGCGAAGTCGTCGACGAGTCCCACAGTGAGGGAGCCACCGTGGTCCACGTGGTGCTCGACGACGCCGGCCGAGCCCGCTTCCGGGAGTTCGCGGCGTCGTGACCCCCGCCGATACGGACGTAGGTTTCTCACCCCCGCCGTACCCGTACGACCGCCTGGCCGCGGCGGCGCAGACGGCGGCGGCGCACGCCGGCGGGGTCGTGGACCTGTCGGTGGGGACCCCGTGCGACGCCCCTCCCGCTGCGGTGGTCGCAGCCCTGAGCGTGTCGGGGACCGAGCGGGGGTACCCACCCTCGTTCGGCAGCGCCAGCCTGCTGGGCGCGGCGGCACAGTGGATGCAACGACGCTTCGGGGTGTCGCTCGACCCGGACCAGTTGCGCGCCTGTGTGGGCACCAAGGAATTCGTGGCGACCTCGGCCTGGTTCCTGCGGCTGCGCACCCCCGGTCGGGACACGATCCTGGCCCCGGCCACGGCGTACCCGACCTACGCCATGGGGGCGCGTCTGGCGGGCTGTCGGCTGGTGGAGGTACCGGCCGCGGCGGACGGGAGCCTCGAGCTCTCGGCCGTCGACGACCGTGACGCCGAGCGGGCACTGGCGCTGTGGGTCAACAGCCCCTGCAACCCGACCGGAGCCCTGAGCGACCTGGAAGCGGTGGCTGCCTGGGGCCGGGCCCGGGCAGTCCCGGTGCTCTCCGACGAGTGCTACGCGGAGTTCACCTGGCGCGGCGCACCCGCGAGCGTGGTGCAATACGGGACCGAGGGAGTGCTGGCCGTGCACTCGCTGTCGAAGCGCTCCAACCTGGCGGGCATGCGGGTGGGGTTCTACGGCGGCGACGCCGAGCTGGTCGAGTACTTCGGCGAGATCCGCAAACACGCCGGGCTCATGGTGCCCGGTCCCGTGCAGGCGGCCGCCGCGGTGGCGTGGGGCGACGACGTCCATGTCGTGGAGCAACGTGAGCGGTACCGGGGGCGTCTGGCGCGCCTGGCCGACATCCTGCGGGGCGCGGGCCTGGCGGTCGAGCTGCCCCCCGGCGGCTTCTACCTGTGGGTACCCGTGCCGGCATGGGCGCGGGAGCAGGGCGCCGACGAGGGGCGCCCCGGCGCATGGGTGCTCACCACCGCACTGGCCGAGGCTGCCGGGATGCTCGTGAGCCCCGGCGAGTTCTACGGCCGTCAGGCCACCGACTTCGTGCGGGTGGCCGCCGTGCAACCGGACGACCGCATCGAGATGCTGGGCACGCGCCTGGCCGCAACGCACCACCCCCATCTCGGGCTGACGTCGTCGGCGTCCGGTGCGGAGGGTCTCGGACGCAAAGGTGCGGGCCGGTAATCTCGGACGATGGCCGACCTGCAGTCCCAGATCGAAGAGTTGTGGGCACGCGTGGGCGAGCTCGGCCCCGCCGACAGCGACGCACTGACGGTGGTCACGCAGGCAGTGGACCTCCTCGACCGGGGAGAGGCCCGGGTGGCGGAAATCGACCACACCACAGGCGACGTCGTGGTCCACCAGTGGCTCAAGACCGCCATCTTGTTGCTGTTCCGGCTGCGGGCCATGGAGACCGGGGAGGTCGGGCCTCTGGAGTTCCACGACAAGCTGCCGCTCAAGCGGGGGTACGCGGCGGCCGGCGTGCGGGTGGTACCGGGGGCGTCGGCCCGCTGGGGGTCGTTTCTCGACCGTGGGGTCATCCTCATGCCGAGCTACGTCAACATCGGAGCTCGCGTCGGCGCCGACACCATGGTCGACACCTGGGCGACGGTCGGCTCGTGCGCACAGATCGGAGCTCGGGTGCACCTGGCCGGGGGGGTGGGTATCGGCGGTGTGCTCGAGCCCCCCAATGCCGCGCCCGTCATGGTGGGCGACGATGCCAGCATCGGGAGCCGCTGCATGGTGACCCAAGGTGCCCGAGTGGGAGAGGGGTCCGTCCTCGGTGAAGGCGTGATCCTCAACCCGACCATCCCCGTCGTCGACGCCGCCACCGGCAAGGAGCTCGGTCGGGGGGTGGTGCCCGACTGGTGCGTGGCCATCGGCGCCTCCCGTCGGCGCCACTACAAGAGCGGTGAGTTCTTCTTGCCGTGCGTGCTCGTGATCAGACAGCTCGAGCCGGGGGAGCGCCACGACAAGGCCCAGCTCGAGGCGGCCCTGCGCGAACACCAGATCGGCCCTTGAGCTCTCGCCGCGTGCGCCCGACGTGACCGACCTGTTGGCCCTCACCGCCGAGCTCGTCGCCATCCCTTCGGTCAGCCATCACGAGGCGGCTCTGGCCGACCGGGTCGAGGCCGTGCTGCGCGCTGTGGGCCATCTCGAGGTGCAGCGACTCGGGGACTCGGTGGTGGCCCGCACCCAGTCGGGCCGCGACCGGCGCGTCGTGCTCGCCGGTCACCTCGACACTGTGCCCCCGTTCGACGGTGGCGCGGGGCGCCTCGAAGGAGACACCTTGTGGGGTCTGGGTGCGGTGGACATGAAAGGCGGCCTGGCCGTGCTGCTCGACCTGGCCACGACCCTCCCCACTCCCACCGTGGACGTCACCTACGTGCTGTACGCGTGCGAGGAGGTGGCGCAGCAGCACAACGCCCTGGCCGCCCTGGCCAGGACGCGCCCGGATCTTCTCGCTGCCGACGCCGCCGTGCTCTGTGAGCCCACCGGCGGTGTCGTCGAGGCCGGCTGTCAGGGGACCATGCGAGCGGTGGTGACGCTCGGGGGTCGTCGAGCTCACACGGCAAGGCCGTGGATGGGGCTCAATGCCGTGCACCGCATGGCCCCCCTGCTCGGCGTGTTACAGCGATACGTGCCTCGAGGTGTGGTCATCGACGGCTGCGAGTACGCGGAACAGCTCCAGGCAGTGGGTATCGAAGCAGGCGTGGCCCCCAACGTGGTCCCCGACCGGGCAAGGCTCACCATCAATTACCGCTTCGCTCCCGACGCGGACGCGGCCGCCGCCTGGCAGAGGCTGGAGGACCTCCTCGCCCCTGAACTCGACGCGTCGGCCGGTGACGCGCTCGAGATCGTCGACTGTGCTGCGGGGGCCCCACCGGCACTCGGCCATCCCGTGCTGGGCGCCCTGGTGGCGGCCACCGGAGAGCCGGCCCGGGCCAAGGTGGGGTGGACCGACGTC
>Ga0209415_10019930_pt1 | contig 10469 bp, 10 predicted proteins | sample PeaSoiSIISIP2007_FD_187696 | JGI IMG/M metagenome (GOLD analysis project Ga0209415, IMG submission 187696) | Peat soil microbial communities from Weissenstadt, Germany - SII-SIP-2007 (SPAdes) (version 2) | ecosystem: Environmental > Terrestrial > Soil > Wetlands > Peat | place: Germany...
CCCAGCCCCGGCTCGTCTTCTCGGCGCCCGTCACCATGGTCTGCGCGTCCGACCCGCTCATCGGCTCGGTCAGCCCGAAGCAGCCGAGCTTCTTGCCGCTCGCCACCGGCGCGAGGACGCGCTTCTTCTGATCGTCGGTGCCGAACTTGTAGACCGGATCGCAGAAGAGGGAGTTGTTGACGCTCATGACCACGCCGCAGCTGGCGCAGCCCGCGCTGACCTCCTCCATCGCCAGGGCGTAGCTCAGGGCGTCCATGCCGGCGCCGCCGTGCTGCTCGGGGATCGCGACGCCGAGCAGCCCGAGCTCGGCCATCTTGGCGATGATCTCGCCCGGCCAGCGCGCCGTCTTGTCCAGCTCGGCCGCCTTGGGGGCCACCTCGCGTGCGGCGAAATCCCGCGCGGTGCTCTGCATCAGGCGCTGCTCTTCGCTCAGCTCGAAGTCCATGGGGCGCGCAATCTAGCAGGAATCCCGGGACAGCTCGACGAGGCCGGAAACCTCGTACGCGCGCTCGCGGAGCCTCGGCTTCGGGCGCACCGCGACGGGCACCCGGGCGCTCGCCAGCAGGGCGACGTCGAACGCGTTGTCTCCGAAGGCCGCGAGGAGGGGGCGACCGTTGCCGATCCGCTCGCGCATCCGCGTGACCTTCCCCATCCCATAGGGGATGGGGCGATCCACCTCGGCGAGCATGAGGTCACCCTCGAACCTGGGGTGGGCGGCGACGACGTGCGGCCCGTCGAACCCGACGCGGCCTCCGGCCTCGAGCACGACCGCGACCGGAGACGCGCTGACGAGGACCACCTCGATGCCCGCGCCGCGGACTCGCTCGAGGACGGCCTGCAGCTCGCCGTGCAGCCGGGCCCCGAGGTCGACACGATCGACCACCTGCCGGGCGAACGTGCCCACCTCGCGCGCCGTCCACCCCGCGAAGCACCACGCCATGAGCTCGCACATCGCCTCCTCGGGGAAGCGCCCCTCGCCGTAGGCCGCGTAGAGGCGCCGCGCGACGTCGGGGCCGCTTCCGGCATCGGAAAGGCCGTGGTCACGAGCGTCGCGCCGGATCGCCTCCTCGGCGGCAGGCTCGACCCTTCCGTGCTCGAGGAAGGCCTCGAAGAGATCCTCGCCGACGTCCCCGCTCCAGAGGGTGCCGTCCGCGTCCGTCGCGACCACCCCCGCGGGCTCCGCCCGGGCCGCCGCCTCGATGCGCGCCCACACCTCGTCGGCGGTCTCAGGCTGCACCCGTCGAGCATATCGGATCGCTTGCGGCCCAGCATGGTCTAGGCTCACCCGCCAAGACTCGAAAGGACGGACAGGATGCGGACAGTGGTCGCCTGGTGGGGCGTTACGATTCTCCTGGGGGCCTCGGTGTCGCTCGCGACGCCGGCGAGCGCGCTGCCGCCGCCTCCCGCCCCGGCGGCCCCGGGGGCTCCCGCCCAGGACACCGCGACCGCGCCGCTCCCGGTGCCGACGGAGCTCACGCAGGTCAAGCCAGGAGGGCTCACGGCAGGGCAGGTGGGCGCCCGGGCGGCCGCGACGAGCTGGAACGCGAAGGCCTCCGAGGAGAACCTGCGCGGCGCGGCGGCGCGGGTGGACCAGGCCTGGGCGTCGTTTCTGCCGAGGCTGACCGGGGTGGGCAAGTACACGCGGCTGAGCGATTTCGCGCTGCCTCCGCTTACTTTCTTCCAGCCGAGCAATCCCATTTGCGCTCAGGCGCCGTCGGCGTGTGCCCCGGTCACCTTCCCGTTCTTCAAGCTCGACAACTGGCTCCTCGAGGCGAGCCTCACCGTCCCCATCAGCGACTATTTCCTGCGAATCGATCAGAACTACACTGCGGCGACGCACTCGCAGGACGCCGCACGCTGGGACGTGGTCGGTGCCCGGGCGAGCAGCTGGGCGAACGGTGCGGTGGCCTACTACACGTGGCTTCGCGCCCGCGGGGCCGTGGTCGTCGCCGTGCAGGCGCTCAACGACCAGCGGACCCACCTGCGCGACGCGCGCAACCAGTTCGCCGCCGGCAACGCGTCAAAGGCCGATGTCCTCCGGGCGGAGACCGCCGTAGCCTCCGCCGAGCTCGTTCTCGAGAGCGCGAAGAACCTGGCCGACCTGTCGGAGAAACAGCTCCGAGTCGCGATCCACGCGCGCGACGAGGAGGCGATGGTGCCTGGCGAGGACCTCGAGGTGACACCGGAGCCGCTCCAGGGCAACGCCAAGCAGATGACCGTCGAGGCGCTGTCGAACCGTCCGGAGGTGAAGAGCGCCGATGCCAACGCCGCGGCCGCGCGCGAGCAGGCGTCCGCCGCGAAGTCGGGGCGATACCCCGTCCTCAGTGCATTTGCCGACGCGATCGAGGCGAACCCGAACCCACGGCAGATCCCACCGCAGAACAACTTCCTGCTGACCTGGGACGTCGGCGCCCAGCTCACCTGGTCCCCCAACGACATCCTCGTCGCCAACGGGTCGGTGGCCGACATGGAATCGCGCGTGGCCGCCATCGAGGCGAACAAGAACAACGTCCGCGACAGCATCGAGGTCGAGGTGACGCAGACGATGCAGGCGGTGCACCAGGCCGACTTCTCGATCGACGCGAGCACCCGCGAGCTCGCCAGCGCCGACGAGGCCTACCGCGTCGCTCGCGAGCTCTTCAACAACGGCCGCGGGACGTCGACGACGCTGACCGACGCCGAGACGGACCTGACGCGCGCGCGCCTCGATCTCCTCAACGCGAAGGCCGACGCGCGCATCGCGCGCATCCGGCTCGAGCACGCGCTCGGGCGCGACGCGAGGGTGGCGACGGCGCCGGCCCCGTGAGCCGCGGCCTACTGGAGGCCGTTGCTGATGAAGAGCTGGTTGTTGCCGGTGAAGCCGAAGACCTTGGTGAACGACCCGGTGCCGAAGTAGTCGCCGTCGGCCTCGATCACGTACCAGGGCTGGTTCTGCATCGCCGACAGGTTCATCGTGACGCCGTTGACGATGATGGAGGGCGGCGCCGCGGCGCCCGTGGGATCGGTCAAGAGGTTCGTCTCGACGGAGTATCCGAACGCGACCGGCCCGTTCGGCTGCACACCGAGCTGCTGCCACGCGTTGGTCTGCCAGCACGCCGTGCTGCTGCAGGGGCTGCCCCAGCCGGTCTTGAAGGCTCCCGGCGTGATCGCGGGGTAATCGAAGCCCGGGCCGAGGCCCTTCGACACGGGGAGGTACGTGATCCCGTTCTCGGCGCGGAAGGCCTCCTCCGCCGAGCGTATGTGCGAGACCAGGTCCTGCGCCTCGGCCAGGTAGGACGTCTGGCGCCAGTTCCGGTACGCGACGACGGCCAGCGTGGCTGCGATCCCGATGATGATGGCGACGATCATCGCCTCGATCAGGGTGAAGCCGGACGCTCGCCGGGAAACGACCATCTGACCACAGGGTAGCCCAGCCGGGGGCCCTCCACCAGTCGGTTCCGACGCGACAGGAGTTCGCGATAGAGTCACTTCTCTCGTGACCCTCGACCCGCGGCGACTGCCCGAGACGTGCAAGTACCTCGCGTCGCTCCCCGACGGGATCGGGAGCTTTCCCGCGTGCAAGGTCCGGGACGTCGCGGTCGACGCGTACGCGCGAGACTTCTCGGCGCTGGCAGGCGAGCCCGGGCTCCCGGCGCCCGTGGCGGACCTGCTCGGGGGTCGCCCCCAGGAGGCGTGGCTCCCCGAGACGGCCTTTCAGGTCGCTCACCTGGTGGTCCGCGAGCTCGGGTTCCCCGACGACGCCTCGTTCTGCGAATGGATCTTCAGGACGAACGCCGAGCTCTTCGACAGGCCGATCCTCCGGGGCCTCATGCGCCTCCTGTCGCCGACGCTCATCGTGATCGGGGCCGGAAAGCGCTGGGGTACGTTCCACCAGGGCTCGGAGCTGGTCGCCGGGCGGGTGTCCCGGTCGGACGACCGCCACCAGACCGTGGCGTACCTGCGCTATCCGCCCGGGCTCTTCGCCCCGATCTTCCTCACTGGTCTCGAGCAGGCGTTTCTCGCGGCGCTGGCGGCCTCGCGGGCGAAGGACCCGCGGGTGGAGCTCCGCGCCCTCGGCCCCCTCGGGGCGGAGTACCACGTGAGCTGGCGCTCGTAGGAGCGAGCCCGGCACCGCGCGGCTCGTGTTTCCGCTATAAGCGCGGCTCATGGCGCGGCCCGTCGTCGGCGTGATCGGGGGAGGAGCGTGGGGGATCGCGCTCGCGGTGGCGGCCGCGCGCGCCGGGTCGACCGCCCTGCTGCTGACCCGTCGCGCGCCTCCCTCCCTGCCGCCGGGGGTCCGCTGCGTCCAGAGCGACGCCGAGATCGGCGAGCACGCGCGGCTGATCGTCCTCGCCGTGCCCTCCGCCGTGGCCCGGGGCGTCGCGCGGTCGCTCGGGGCGCACCTCGACGGGCGTCACTTCGTGGTGCACGGCGTGCGCGGGCTGGTCCCGAGGATCCCCGACCGGCCCGGCGACGACAGCCGCGACCTCGAGACCATCTCGGACATCCTACGCGACGAGACCCCCGCTCGACGGATCGGCGCGCTGGGCGGCCCCGCCGTCGCCGCGGATCTCGTCGCGGGCCGCCCGAGCGTCATGGTGTGCGGGTCTCGATACCCCGAGGTGACTCGCGCCTTCCACGACGCGTTCTCCGCTCCGGCCCTGCGCCTGTACGGCATCCACGACCTCCTCGGCCTGGAGTGGGCCAGCGCGATCGTCGGGTGCCTCGCCATCTGCGTGGGCTACGCGAGGGGCGTGGGGCTCGGGCCGGGCCTGCTCGCGGCGGTCATCACGCGCGCCGTGGAGGAGGGGGCGCGGCTCGCGTCGGCGGCCGGCGGCGAGGAGCGGACGCTGCTGGGGCTCGCGGGCTACGGCGACCTGCTCGCCTCGATCTCGCAGGTCGAGCGCCCGGAGGTCCTCCTCGGAGAGGCCCTGGCCAGGGGGATGACGCTCGAACGGGCGCTCGCGGACGCGGGGCAACGCGTCGAGGCCGTGGAGCTCACCGCACGCGTCTCCGCCTGGGCCGAGGCCCGCGGCGTGCCGGCCCCCATCTTCGGGGCCCTCGCCGGGGGCGTGCTCTCGGGGCAGGGGGATGCCCTGGTGCGCGAGATCATGAACGGGTGACGAGGGCTCCGGGGCGACCCGGATCTGAGCTAGAATTGTCTGGAGCATGGATCTGCCGAGCGACGAGGTTCTCCGCGGGATCGTGAGGGCGTACGCCCGTCTGCGCTCCGAGCACGGATCGGCCATCGGCGATCCGCCCCTGGTCGAGCCCACGGGCGAGTTCTTCCCTGACGCGTTCCACGGCGACGCGGCGAGCGTCGCGCGCCTCCTGCGTCGCATGATCGAGCTGTCGCCGGTCGCCGACGACCTGCCCATCGAGCTCGCCTTCCTCGCGCCGGACGAGGGGCATGGCGGCGGGGGCTGCGGGTCCCTGGCCTGTGGATCCGCTGGCGCCGGGAGAGGACGGGGCGTGGAGGATGTGGGCGACGGCTACCGCATCTTCGTCTCCGCGGCCGATGTCCCCCAGCCCGTGCTGCTCACGACGTCGCTCGCCCGGAGCGTGGGATCCGTCGTGCTGCGCGAGGCGGGCATGGAGCCCGACGCGGCCGACGAGGCGGCGAGCGAGATCGCGGCCGCGGCGTGCGGCTTCGGAGTCCTCGTCCTCAACGGCGCCGCCGTCTGGGGCAAGTCGTGCGGAGGGCTCCGGATGGCCCAGGCGACGGCGCACTCCGTGGAGGAGTCTGCCGCCATGCTCGCGCTCTTTGGCGGTGTTCACGGGGCGATTCCCGCGCGGGTGCGAAGGCAGCTGGACGTGACCCAGCGCGAGGCGCTCGACCTCGCCGTCGCGTGGGCGGAGTCCAATCCGCTGCTCGTCGAGACGCTCCGGGATCGCCCGGCGATCCTCGCCACGGGTTCCATCGAGATCGAGCCGCTACTGGGCCTCGTCGGCCGGTGGCTGAACCGGCGGAAGATCGAGAGGGAAATGGGCCTGCCGGTCACTTCGACTTCGAGAGCAAAGTCGCTCTCGTGACCGCCCCCTCGTCGCCGAACCGATCGGCGATCCTCACGGCCACCTCTTCCACTCTCCGCCGCTTCTCCGAGGCCACGTCGGGGAACAGCGTGCGCTCGGGCGTGCCCGCGACGAGCCCGCTCACGCTCACCCCGGTCAGCCGCACGCGGCGGTCCTGAAGGGGGACGCGGGCGAGCAGCCCGACCGCCGCCGCGTGAATGGCGTCGGTGTCCTGCACCGGAGACGGGAGCGTCACGCGGCGCGTTCGCAGCGTGAAGTCGGCGTACTTGACCTTGATCGTCACGGCCCTGGCGCTCAGGCCTTCGCGCACGAGGCGGCGCGCCACCCGCGTGGCGTGCTCGAGCAGCGTGCGCGCGATGGCCTCCGCTCCCTGAAGATCCTCCTCGTAGGTCTGCTCGGCTCCGATCGACCGGGCCTCGCCGTCCGGGTCGACGGCGCGATCGTCTTCGCCCCGGGCGAGGCGAGCCACCTGCAGCCCCCAGCTCCCCAGCACGCGCTCCAGCGTCGCCTCGCCGGCCCTCGCGAGGTCGCCGAGCGTCGCGTAGCCGAGCGCCCGCATCCGAGGCGCGGTCTTCGGCCCGACGCCCCACATGCGCTCGACCGGAAGGGGGGCGAGGAACTCCGCCACGCCTCCGGGACGCACGACCACGAGGCCGTCCGGCTTGCGCAGGTCGCTCGCCACCTTCGCCGCGAACTTGCACGGTGCGACGCCCGCCGACGCCGTGAGCTCCTGCTCGGAGCGAACGTCGCTCTTGATCCTCGTCGCGATGGCCTCGCCGTCCCCGAACAGGGAGCGGCTCTCCGTCACGTCGAGGAAGGCCTCGTCGAGAGAGAGCGGTTCCACGAGCGGCGTGTACCTCCGGAAGATGCCGAAGACGGCGGCGCTCGCCTGCTCGTACCGGTCACGCCGGGGGGGTACGACGATCGCGTGTGGCGCCCGCCGTAGAGCCTCGGACATGGGCATCGCCGACCGGACGCCGAAGGGCCTCACCTCGTAGGACGCCGCGAGGACCACGCCTCTTCTGGAGGGGCCTCCGACGATGACCGGCTTGCCCCGCAGCCGCGGATCGTCGCGTTGCTCGACCGACGCGTAGAACGCGTCCATGTCGACGTGCAGGATGGTGCGCGCCGCCGGGGTGGTCGTGGGCTGGTCACCGCTCGACGACACGCGGGCAGTCCTCTCCGGCCGTGCCCCCGGAGCGTTCGGCGACGCGGGCTCGCTCGGGGGCTCCCCAGGAGGCGAGCAGCGCGAAGTGCTCGAACGCGCACGGCGTCACGTCAGCGGCTTGCACGCGGCGATCGCGGAGGTCGAGCCCACGCGCGATCTGCTCGGTCCTTCGCTCCTCGGCGCTCCGGCCGGGCGCGTCGGCCCAGCGAGAGGGAAGCGAGGCGCACCAGGACGCGCCGAAGGCGAAGGCGGCGCACCCCGCCGCCACGCGTGCGTTGCGGCTCCACGCCCGGCTCACGATGGCGGCGCCCGTCGCGTCCACGCCCATCCCGACGAGCACCCACCAGAGCGGCGACAGGGCGCGCGCCGGGTGATGGGTCGGCGCGCCGTCGCGCACGTCGCCCACGACGAGGAACAAGAGGACCGACACCGACGCGGCCGCCGCCCATCCCCACCGGGCCCGGAGCCTCGCGCTCACCGCGATGCCCAGGACGCCGGCGAGCCCGAGGAGCGCCGCCTCCGGCGTCTCGGTCACGAGCGCGCGCGGGAAGCCGAGGACCTTGTCGCGAAGGGGAAGGGTCGCCGCGCCCATGGCGTGCCGGAACGCGGTCACCCGCGAGACGAAGTGCAGGGCGCTGCCGTGCGCGTGGGCGTTCCAGGCCATCCACGCGAGCGGCCCCAGCGCGGCGAGGGCGGCGGTCGACAGCTCGCGCCGGGCGTTCGCACCCCGCGCGATCCGGGCCGCGCACAGGACGGCGAGCGCCGCGGCCGCCGGCCAGGCCTCGTAGCGGGAGAGCGACGCCGCCAGGAGGCCTGCCGCGGCCCAGGTGCGCGTCCGCTCGCCCGCCATGGCGATGACGCTGGCTCCCGCGACGGCCCCCGTCCAGCCCTCCGGCACGGTCGCCACGCCGAGCCACGCGTTCCAGGGCAGAGACATGGCCACGGCCGTCCCGAGGAAAGCCGCGGCCCGGGGCGTCCCCACGGTCCGCATGGCCAGGTAGGCCGCGGCGACGGCGGTCGTCGAGAGGGCGATGGCGACCGCCCGGGCGACCGCGAGCGACCGGCCGGCGATGGCCATCGCTGTCCCCTCGATCCAGAAGGGCAGGGGCAGCCAGCTCGAGCCGCTCGGGTCCAGCGCGGGAGCGTGAGCGAATCGCTCGGCGATGGTCGTGCGCGCGAAGTCGTCGTCCGAGACGTGCGAGAAGCCGAGATGGAGGACCCATGCCCCGATCGCGAGCTTGAGCGCGCAGAGGGCAGCGACGTCGATGGCCCTGGAGGAGCGAGCTCCGGGGAGGGTCACTTCCCGCCGGGGCCGGGAGCCGTGTCGGCGGGGGTCGACGCGGCCTTCGGCTTGGAGGCCTTCACGCGCGTGCCCTCGTTGCCCTTGCCCTTGCGCTGGTCCTCGACGATCCGCGCCTTGAGGTCGCGGTCGCCCGACGACGAGACGTAGGCGAGCGACACGCTCGTCAGCATGAAGATCCCGGCGCACACGGCCGTCGCGCGCGTGAGGATGTTGCCGGCGCCCCGGCCGCCGAACACCTGCTGCGTGGCTCCGCCCCCGAACGCCGCCCCCATGCCGCCCCCCTTGCCTTGCTGCAGGAGGACGACCAGCATGAGGAAGGCGCAGACGAAGATGTGGATGATGTCGAGCAGCGTGGTGATCATCGGGGGGACCCTGGGAGCGGTGCGGGGCGGGGGAGACTAGCGTGCCGCGAGGTTCTCCGCCGCGCGGGCGATGGCGCCGAAGGATGCCGCATCCAGGCTCGCTCCGCCAATCAGGGCTCCGTCGACGTCCGGCGCGGCCAGCAGATCGCGGGCGTTGTCGGGCTTGACGGACCCTCCATAGAGAATCCGCGTGCTCGACGCGAGCTCGGCCTTCGCGTCGGCCAGCCACCTGCGGATCGCCCCGTGGACCTCCTGGGCCTCCGCAGGCCCGGCGTTCTTGCCCGTGCCGATGGCCCAGACGGGCTCGTACGCGATGGCCACGGTCCGCTCTGCCCGCGCGATCGTCTCGAGAAAGGCACGGAGCTGTCGCTCGACGACCTCGAGGGTCCGGCCCTCTCCGCGCTCCGCGAGGGTCTCGCCGATGCACACGATGGGGGCGACCCCTCCCGCCAGCGCCGCGGCCACCTTCCGCGCGACGAACGCGTCGGTCTCCCCGAAGTGCTGCCGCCTCTCGCTGTGCCCGACGATGACCCAGGTGCAGCCGGTCTCGCGCAGCATCGGAACGCTGATCTCGCCGGTGAACGCGCCGGAGTCTGAGGGGTAGACGTTCTGCGCGGCGATCTCGACGCGGCTGCCGTCGCACTCGTGAGCGCACGCGGCGAGGGCGGTGAAGGGTGGAGCCACGACCAGATCCACGTGGGGGAGGTCGAGCGCGAGTGCGACGACCGCCCCGACGAGTTCGACGCCCGAGGCCCCGCCGTGGTGCATCTTCCAGTTTCCCGCGACGAGCGGCCGGCGGGCCGGGTTCATTGCCCGCCTGCCGTCCGGAGGACCTCGATGCCCGGGAGCTTCTTGCCCTCGATGAGCTCGAGCGAGGCGCCGCCTCCCGTCGAGATGTGCCCCATCCTCGCGGCGATGCCTTCGCCGGCCGCCCTCACCGCGGCGGCGCTGTCGCCCCCGCCGACGACCGTGAACGCGCGCGAGTCCGCCATCGCCCTCGCGATGCCGAACGTGCCGGCCGCAAAGGGGGCCTTCTCGAACAGGCCCATCGGCCCGTTCCAGAAGATCGTCCTCGCGGTCGCGAACGAGCGCGCGAACGAGGCGACGCTCTTCGGCCCGATGTCCAGCGCCATCTTCCCGGGCGGGACCGCGTCCACGTCGACGGCCTCCCCCGCCGTGGCGGCCGTGCTCGCGGCGACGATGACGTCGACCGGAAGGAGCACCTCCACGCCTTTGTCCCGCGCCTTGTCGAGGATAGTCCGCGCGAGCGCGAGCTTGTCGGCCTCGACGAGCGACCCGGCCATGTCCTTGCCGCGCGCGGCGAGGAAGGTATTGGCCATCGCGCCGCCGATCACCAGCGCGCTCACGCGCTCGAGGAGCGACTCGACGACGGCCATCTTGTCGCTCACCTTGGCGCCGCCGAGGACCGCGACGTACGGCTTGTCCGGCGCCTCGACGATCTTTGCGAGGGCGGCGACCTCCTTCTCGAGGAGGAACCCACACCCGCGCTCGCGGTAGAGCTTGGCCAGGCCGTGGACGCTCGCGTGGGCGCGGTGAACGGCGCCGAACGCGTCGTCGACGTAGACGTCGGCGAGCTTCGCGAGCTCGCGGCAGAAGCCGTCGT
>Ga0209415_10019931_pt1 | contig 10469 bp, 8 predicted proteins | sample PeaSoiSIISIP2007_FD_187696 | JGI IMG/M metagenome (GOLD analysis project Ga0209415, IMG submission 187696) | Peat soil microbial communities from Weissenstadt, Germany - SII-SIP-2007 (SPAdes) (version 2) | ecosystem: Environmental > Terrestrial > Soil > Wetlands > Peat | place: Germany...
GTGATCATCCCGAGCCGCTTGTGTCTTGGGGCAGATCAACGAGCAAAGGAATTGGAGGTTAAGGTAGTGGAACAGCGCTGGTTGGACAATGAAAACCGCGCCGACGTGGTGCAGTCGATTCTGGCCGACGACTTTGTCCACGTGCTGGCTGTCGGTTTCATAAGTAAGGGCGACCATCTAGCCTACTTGCGACAGCACCCGAACGCATTTCCCGGAACAAAGCGCTTCGAAGAGCTGCGAGTGCGGATCTATGGAGATATTGCTATTGCCACAGGAATTGTCAGCACCATGGGCGGTAGCGATAGCAAACCGAAGAGAACTGCTTTCACGGACGTTTTCATCTTGCGCGCCGGAAGTTGGCTGGCCGTGAATGCTCAAGAACTGCCGTTGGAGACAAAACCTAATTGAAACTATATTGCGCTTGGTTCGTCCGTAACTCTTGTAATCGCATTATAAAAGGGCGCCCTTTTATGATGCCATTTCGTCAACAATCTCTCCTCGTTCGCAAAATGCTCTCGCCCTGCTCCTACAGCATTCTCTGTAGCGCAGATTTGCTCGGTCCTCTAGCGAATTTTGCGCGTATTACTTAGCTCGGGAGTCTAACTGACAGAAACACAGCTTTGCTTTTTTGGCACTCAATTTGCCTCTCTCGTGACCGGGAGGGACGGCATGCTAAAAGTGAACATGGATAGTGTTGGTGAAGCCGCCATTGTCGAGTGCGAGGGTACCATCAGCGGTGGTGATGAAGCCCTTCAGCTATACGATGCGATCACGGGGCGGGCAGCGGATCGTGTGATCGTAATAGACCTCTCAAGAGTAAGCGTCACTGTGGGCAAAGGTTGGAGTATGTTGTTGTTCCTGCAACGCTGGGCACGCCATCGTGGCATTCAGCTTGAATTGTTTAATCCATGTCCTTCTGTAAGACGTGAGCTAGAGCATGCCATTTCGCCTTACGAACTTGAGTTCGTCTCTCTAGGTGAGGTCATGGCTGTCTTGATAGATGCGGCAAACCGCCAGACGCTGGCTGCCTGATTCGTCCTCGGGTTTACCTGTCGCCAGGCGGAAAATTTCACGCTACGTGCGCCTTCGGCATGTCAGAGGGATCGGCACCCCACGGCACGGCTACCCCAACGGCAGGGCCCGCCGCTCATCCCGTGCCTCCTGCAACTGAATTGCAAACGCTACAGTTGCAAGTCGAAAGCATCAGCAAGGGCGTATGGCTCTTTTACGGTGTTCTCACGGCCGCCTCCGGACTTGCCGTTCTGATCATCAACAATCCGGGATTTGGAGTGCCGCTTGACTTTATTTTTTCGTTTTTCTGGGGATTCGGCCTACCGACAACTATTGGTGCTCTCGCACCCGGGTCTACCGCTAGCGGCCTTAACATTTCCGTTGCAAAAAGCTGAAACAGTTCAGCGTTTACGCGAAGGAACTCGAGCCACAGGAGATCAGGGAGCAGATCTCATTACGAAGAAAAACGGGAGAACAATCGGCCACCCACGCTGTAATGAAGTTGAGTCAAGATTATCGAACATTTAGCAGACGTTATCTAGCAACCTTGTAACTGACAAAAACCACCCTGCCGCGATCTATCATGGAGCCATCTATAACCACTTCACCATTCGCAGAAGCTTTGTCCCCGATTGCCAGCGCTCCTTGCGACCCATCGGTTAGAGTCCATGTAAGCGTGGCCATGGGAAGGCAGGTCTTATCCAACACCGCTTTGTTCTTCGGAACTTGAGTAGACATGCCATCTCCACACTTGTGACGTCGGTCACATGAAGCGGTGAGCTAGCTCACCGTGAGAGTGACGAGGATCTCTTAACCTTGTAGGTCTGAATTAGAACTACGGTCGTAAAGACTCGGATTTCAACCGACCAGGAGTGGTCAAGGAGGAATCTCCCATGGCGCAAAACACCATCACTATCACCGACAATCGCACGGCACAGACTTATACGCTGCCCATCGAAGACGGCACGATCCGGGCCATGGACCTGCGACAAATCAAAACCAGCCCCGAGGACTTCGGACTGATGACCTACGACCCAGCCTTCACCAATACTGCTTCATGCCGCAGCGCTATCACGTTTATTGATGGTGAGCGCGGCATCCTGCGTTATAGGGGCTATCCCATCGAAGTGCTGGCCGAACACTGCAGTTTTCTTGAGGTTGCCTATCTGTTGTTATTTGGCGAACTGCCCACCGCAAATGAGCTGAAAGATTGGGTCAACGACATCACCCATCACACCATGCTGCACGAGTCGACCAAGAACTTCTTAGCTGGTTTTCGATACGACGCCCATCCCATGGCGATGCTGGTGACCTCCGTGGCAGCACTGGCCACGGTTTACCCGGAGGCGAGGGACATCCACGATCCCGTCAATCGTCTACTGCAGGTGAAGCGCCTAGTTGCCAAAATGCCCACTATGGCTGCCATGGCTTACCGGCACAATCTGGGCTATCCCTATGTGTACCCGGACAACGACCTGGGATATGCCGAAAACTTCATGAACATGCTGTGGAAAATGGTGGAACCAAAGTACGTCGCTAATCCGGTTCTGGCCCGGGCACTGGACATTTTGTTTGTCCTGCATGCTGATCATGAGCAGAACTGCAGCGCCAATGCGATGAGGTGCGTAGGCAGTTCGCAGACTGATCCCTACCTGGCTACCGCGGCGGCGGCCGCGGCCCTTGCCGGGCCGCTGCACGGAGGCGCTAACGAAGAAGTGTTGAAAATGTTGGATGAGATCGGCTCCAAGAACAACGTGCCGGCTTATGTGAAGCGAATCAAGGAAGGGCATGGGAAGCTGATGGGATTCGGGCACCGGATTTACAAGAACTACGACCCACGCGCCAAGATCATCAAGTGGACCGCCGAGCAGGTGTTCGAGGTAACCGGGCGCAACCCGAAGTTGGATATCGCGCTTGAACTGGAGCGCATCGCGCTTGAGGACGATTACTTTATCAAGCGCAAACTGTACCCGAATGTGGACTTTTACTCGGGAATCATCTATCAGGCGATGGGATTCACGCCAGAAATGTTTACTGTGCTGTTTGCCATTCCGCGCACGGTGGGGTGGCTGGCGCAGTGGCAGGAGATGTTGAATGACGCAGAACAGAAGATTGCGCGTCCACGACAGATCTGGACCGGGCACGAAGTGCGCGAATTCGTGCCGATGGCCAAACGCGGCGCCTTAGCAGAGCTTCGCTAGTATTGAATGACCGCCGGGACGGCAAATTCCCGCACTGGAGGCATCGGTTTCATTTGTGTTCACGCGTGCAACCGCGAGTTGGAGATGTGTGCGGCTTCGCGCAAGCGACCCGTTGGACGGAACTTATCCTTTATCCTTCTGACCGCCTCAGTTCCCGACCGTCAGAACAGGGCATTCGGCTTGGCAGAGGACGTCGTGAGTAACGGTCCAGGGTACGTGTGCGGCTAAACGAGCGGAGCGCGCCCGGTTCGCTCCCATCACGATCAACTCAGCTTGACACGCGGCTGCAGCCGCCAAGATTCCCTCGGACAAGGACTCGCTTGCAACTACGTACTCTGGCTCGTTCGCCAAGTTAGCGTTCGACGGAACCAGTGCCCGCAGTTTTCTCAAGCTCTCCTGACGCGTTCTGGACTGCCATAAAATCAGCTCTCCAGCGGCGCATGTTCCTGGGCAGTATGCTGCTGGGCCGATATCTACAATGGCCGTGGGTGGCACGGTATGGAACAGTGTCAATTTTGCCCGGGCTCCGGCGAGGAACAATGCATATTTGAACGCGTTGGCAGAGGCGGGACCAAAATCTGTTGCGAAAAGAATGCTCTTAAAATCGGCCACATCGGATTTCGGCGCGCTGGCATTCGGACCAACAGTTAGCACCGGGCAGGTTGCCAGGCGGAGCACTTCTTCCGCGATCGAACCTAACGCGAGCTTCTTTAGTCCTCCACGCCCATGGGTGCCGAGCACGAGCAGATCGACCTCGTCGTGTTCGACAATTGAATGCACCAGGTCCCAGACCGATCCATACTGAAGCAGGGTACGGTGATGCAAGTCCTGGAGATGTGATTCTTCGTCGAGCTGTTTCATCTTCTGCTCGGCTTTAAGCCGCTGGCGGTCCACCTCCCGCGGCAGGGGGTCCATCGGAACCGGCTCGCGTGGCTCATCACAAATTGCATGTACGAGCGAGAGTTCCGCGCCATACCGCCGTGCGAGAGTGGCGGCGTGGGCGAGCGCTCGTTTTGACGCAGCAGAGAAGTCCGTGGCTACTGCAATGTGCTGGAAATCGATCTTCTTTTCTTTTTGCTCGGCTATCGGTGCGATGGTTGACATAATTACCTCCACGCACACCTCCAACGTATTCCTGAGTTCAAGAAAATGAGGTGACTGAGCTTACGGCTGGGTGTGACCTCTATCACCGAACAATGATGAAAAATGTACCCTCGCAGAAGTTCGCAGCAAACTACCGATTTATCGCTAGGCCGGAAACGATCGGATTGAAATACCGCAATATTTCGCAAGTTTCGATACGCTTCATGATCCCGTGACGGCAATCACAGCGGAGTCCCTTGCGTTGGGTTTATTTTATAAAAGGTGACCTCTATGTCTGCGACTGTCGTCAGCTCGTCAACCATCGAAGATGGATTGCGCCAGATGGCTCCGGAGCATTTGCGTGCTGCCCTTGCGAACTTCTTGCCTAAAGGGGCCACGGCCGCCGAGCAGACCCGCGCTATTGAGGCTGGGCTGCGAAGCCCGGCTGGCCAAGCTATGCGGGACACGATGGCGCGATGGATTGTTGACGAGATCGTTCCGGTGGAGAGGTTAGTTCCGCAGGCTTACCTGAAATGGCGTCCGCCGGTTCGGGACGCAATGATGTTTGTCGTGGCGCGGCTTTCGCCGGCGCGGCTTGCCCCCAAATTGCTGGAGCAGCTTGAGCTTCCGTTGGATACTTCGGCGGAAGTGCGGTTGCTACGGTTGATTGCGAAAGTGCCTGGCCTGCAGAAGCTGGGACAAGTTATTGCGCGCAACCAGCATCTGCGCCCAGCGCTGCGGAATGCGCTGGAACGACTGGAGAACGGAATTCGCGATGTCCGGCCGGAGGATGTGGTCGCGATCATTCGGCGAGAATTGGGGCCGCGGGTCGAGAAATACGACGTGAAGGTCGCACCGGCTATTCTCTCGGAGGCCAGTGTCAGCGCGGTGGTGCGCTTCACCTGGCGTAACCCGGAGAACGGAAAGCGCGAGCGCGGAGTTTTCAAGGTCCTGAAGCCTCACATCCCTGAGTATTTTGCGGAGGACATGGACTATTTGCAGGGGCTGGCGCAATACTTCAGCGACCGGCAACACAATTACGGATTTCCGGCGAAGCTGCTCCCCGATACTTTCAAGAAAGTCCGGCGGTTGCTGCGGCACGAAGTCAACTTTGCGCGCGAGCAGAAGACGCTGGTGGAAGCGTGGGGCCTGTATAAGTCGATGCGCGGGGTTCGCATCCCGCGGTTGATCCAGCCGCTGTGTACGCCTCGAATTACGGCGCTTACCGAAGAGCGTGGGCTCAAGGTGACGAATGCGGCGGCGCGCTTGCCGGTGGCGCGGCGCAGGAAAGTTGCCGAGCAACTTATTGAGGCGCTGATTGCGGTGCCGCTTTTGGCGGCGCAGGAAGATGCCATTTTTCACGGCGATCCTCACGCTGGGAATCTGCTTTATGACAATCGCACGGGCGAGTTGACGATCATCGACTGGGCGCTGCGGGAACGCTTGAGCCGCGATCAGCGGCGGCATCTTGCGCTCTTGTTTCTGATGGTGACCTTGCGCGATCCGGTGGGTACCTGCAACGAAGTTTTGGCCCTCAGCCAGCAGCATATCCGAAGTGCTTCACCGCGGGGGCGAATGGTCGCCGAGTTTGTCACGCATTTTCTTGGCGAACTGCCGGTGGTGCGTCTGCCCAGCGGCGTCGATGCAATGCTGCTTCTGGAACGCCTTGCCATGAAAGGTGTGAAGTTTCCCGGACCGCTGATCATGCTGTCCAAGGTGATGTTTACGCTGGATGGAATTCTGGGCGATATTGGGGGACCCGACAACGGCTTGGGCTTTGGCGTCACTATTGCGCGGCACGTGGCCCAGCATTGGATAACGAATCGCAAAGAGTTTCGTTCGCCGCTGAAGACTCGCGATTGGGTCACGTTGCAGTGCAGTGCTTTGCTTTATACAGGGCGTTTGTGGCTGCAGTGCGAGCAGGCGATCTTGGATCGGTTGCTGCCGGCGGCTTCGACGGCTGCGGTTTCTCCAGCTAGCAACCATGGATCGCGAATTTGAGAAGTCGATATGAGCCGAATCCGAGCGTACAGATAATTACCCAAGCGACTATTCTGGCCACAATCAAGGATGGTGCGAGTGGCATCTGATATGCTGCCCCAAGTCTGGCAGCTAGATGAGGAAGCGCCCAATATTGCTGGTACATTCCCTGCGCCATCAATGCGCCGGCAAGAAAGCACAGAATTATAAGTATCGTGCCAAATAGTCCTGAGGCGACTCGTTTCATGTGGCAAATCCCATTGTTCTTGCTTCCAATAATCCTACCAAACTCCAAGAAATGAAGCGCTTGGCTAATATCGCAACGCCCCTCCGGAGCTGATTTGTTGCCGGCCATTCCGCCGGCCACACCCAAAAGCTAGTTTTCACACAAACTCGACAGGCTGGGCGTTCAAAAACCAGAAAGCTGGTCAACTGGAGTAGCGAGGCCGGGATTGGGGGAGCTGTCAGCGGCATCGTTCCAATCGGTTTCTGCTGCTGGTGGAATGAAGCTCATAGCACGTTCAGCTAGCGCGGTAATGGTGAGGCTGGGATTGACTCCGAGGTTGGCCGACACTACCGACCCGTCGCAGATGTACATATTCTTGTAGTTGAAGACGCGGTGGCGGGAATCGACCACTCCGTGGGTGGACGAATCGGCGATCACGCAGCCTCCGATGCAGTGGGCGGTACCCGGAACGTTGAAGAGGATCTCCGGAAGCATGCTCATGGGAAAGCCGCCGGTGAGTTGCGCCAGTGTCTTCGCGAATTCATTGGCTTTTGGAATGTAAGTGGGAACCTTCTCGCCGCGGCTTACTAAAAACTTCCGGAACGGCCAGAACCAGGGACGTTGCCAGCGCATCTCGATCTCTCCATCGAGCGCCTGCATGCAGAGCAGGATCACGAACTCCCGGGCCCAGCCTATTGGTTGCAAAACACGTACCGTCTTGAACGGGTGGCGCAGCATCGAGGCTGCGACATTTCTTGCCCAAAGTGCAATCCGCTGCGGACCGGGGCGGCCATCAGTCAGAATTGTAGTCAGAAATCCCATTGCATCAGAGCCCCGTGGGTAGCGGACGGCTTCGATGTGAGTGTGCTCGTCGATATAGACGCCGGAGCCGATCGCGATACCCTCCGACACATCCTGAGAGTAGCCCGGTGTGCGTGCGCCGATGAGCGATTCGGAATTGGTGCGGACGTGCTGGCCGAGTTGGCTGCTGATGGCGGGCAATGAGCGTTTTTCTTTGAGATGAAAAAGAAGTTCCATGGTGCCCAGCGACGAGGCGGAGAAGACCACCCCGCGGCAGGTGAAGCGGCGGGGGTGGCGACGAATCCATGCTGTGGACCTGACGGTGCACACTTCGTATCCGGCACTGCCATCGCTGGTGTCACCCAGAGGTGTGACGTTCACTACCCTCGTCTCGGGGAAGACCTGCGCTCCGTGCTTTTCGGCCAAATACAAATAGCCCAGATCCAGAGTATTTTTCGCGCCGTAGCGGCAACCCATCATGCAGCCACCGCAGCCGATGCATGTGGTTCGTGCCGGGCCTTCTCCTCCGAAGTACGGGTCGGGGAAGGTTCGATTGCCCGGCTCTCCCTCCTCGGGCTCGAAGATGCCAACTTTTGTACGATAGAAAGTATGACCAGTGCCCGAAGCTTCCGCAGCTTTCTTCAGGAGATGGTCGGCGGGGCCGAGGATTCTGTTTTCCGTTACTCCCAGCATGCGCGCAGCGGATTCGTAGTGCTGCGGCATTTCCGCTTTCCAGTTGGACAATCCCGTCCATGATCCTGCTCCCCAGACTTTTTCAGGTGGCTGAAGCAAAGTGCAGGCGTAGGTAATTGATCCACCACCCACCGCACTGCCGTGGAAGATGGTCGCGTGCTTGAAGAACTGTATGTTGAAGAAGCCGCGCAAGCCGAGCTTGGGACGCCAGAGCCAGCGGTGGAGGGACCAACTGGTGTGGGGCAGGTTTTCAGGCGTCCAGCGTCGGCCCATTTCCATGACCGCGACTTTGTAACCCTTCTCTACCAGGCGATGGGCGGAAACGCTACCACCAAAACCGGATCCGATGACGATGAAGTCGAAATCGAATTCGTTACTACGGTCCATATAGTCCCTGCTGCAAATCGCCTACCTGCTACGCGCAACGCGACGCGCCGTCGAAAAAGCGGGCCGGGATGGTCAAGGGCGTCGGCGAATCCGGCCGCGGAGACGCGACCACGGTTCGCAGGATGTTGTCTGCAAGGTGCCACCAACCGTGGAAGAGGACACCAGCGGTATAACGAACATGGAGTGGGCTCCAGCCATTTAGATCGAAGGACCCATCGAAGGGATTAACTACCACGGACCGGGTATCGAGGCGAAGCCCTTCATGCAGCGCTTTGAGGGCGCTCTCCTTCGCGCTCCAAAGCAGGGCCAAGAGCCGGGGCCGGTCTTCCGCAGACGCGCGTGCAACTAAGGCTTGCTCTTCGATCGTGAAATAGTCGGCGACAAAAGCATCGCTACGCGGCTCAACCATTTCCAGATCACAACCTATTTCCACCCCGGACTTCGCCACCGCACACGCTGCGACGCCATCTCGATGACTGAGTGAAATCGTGACCGCCGCCGGCCGGTTGGCGAAAAAGACTTCAGGTGCCCCGGATGACGCGGCACGTATGTCCATTTTCTTGAATACCTGGGGATGAGCAGGCACATCCAGGCAAACGGACAGAGCGCGCTTCGCCGTCCAGCGTCCCAGCCGCCAGTCGGCGCGGCGCTTGGCAAAGCGCATGCCGTTCAGACGAACTGCCTCGTTTTCGCTGAGCCAATTATTCTCGGCGGGTACATCTGCTTCGGATTGTTCCAACCAATACACATTCATCAAAGTCACTCTTGACGGGGCTAGGCCGCCTCCGTTATCGCAATCTCCGATAGCTCGCCCTCTGGCTTTGCAGCAGCTTCTGATTCCTCCACTCTTGCAATCCCACGTTCGACTGCGTGGATGAGATAAGGGCGCAGGTTTGCAGGCGGAATGATGTAATTGAGAGCGCCGACCGCGAGAGCGCGCTGCACGCTGTGGACGCGGTCGAACTCCGCGGCCGTTTCACCCAGCTTCTCGGAGTGGATGATTTTAAAGAGTTCGTCCCACTGGGCACGCAATCGGCCCTTCTCCGCGCCTTCAGCCTTAGCGATCGCTTCGTTCAGCGGCTGCAGGCGCGCATCTTTGCGAGCCTTGGCTTCGACCTCGCCGGCGAACACCACAGCCGCCGCCGGAGCTCCGCCGATCACCGAGGCATACGTTCCCTCCAAGGCCGCCACTTCTACACTTTCATTCAGCGCTCGCGAGAAGACCACGTAAGCACCGCCGTGATAACGGGAGATCACGCAAAAGACGATGGGGCCTTTGAAGTTCACTACTGCCCTGCCGATCTCGGCACCGTACTCGAGCTGCAACCGGCGCATCGACTCTGGGGAGCCATCAAATCCCGACAGATTAGCGAGGACCACCACCGGTCGATTATTGCTGGCCGCGTTGATGGCGCGCGCGATTTTCTTGGAGGATTGCGGGAAGAGTGTTCCCGAAGTCCACTGATCGGGACCGTCGGCGGGGACAAATCCTAACCGAGGCACGGGCCGGGATTCGATACCGATCAGACAAACAGGATTGCCGCCGAGGTGGGCATCCCACACTACCGCGGTCTCCGCCGCTCGCATACCGGCCCAGCGCTCCAGAGGAGCATGATCCTGGTCTGTGGCCGCCTTCATCACTTTGCGAATATCAAAACTTTTCTTGCGCCCAGGGTTGGTCTCGTCCGATAGGATATCGCCAACAAGTTCGAAACCCTCATCTCCATTCTTGCCGTGCGGATAGTTTCGGACATCCCGGTCAGTGGGATCAGTAGTCGCGTCCCTTCGCGGGAAACGCTCGCCTGGGGCGACGTAGGTGTGGTCATAGTGACGCAACAAAATGTGGCAGGCTTCGTCGATATCGCGCGCCCAGTACTGCGCCTGGCCGTTGATCCCCATGATGCGATCGTAACCGCCGATCCCTTGATTGTCCTCGGCGGAAACACTGCCGGAGTAGTCCAGCGCCCGCTTGCCGGTCAGGACCATGGCGGCTTTCGGAGTCATGATCAGAATGCCCCGGGTGTGCATGAGCATGGTGGCTTCGGCGTTCCAGTAGGGCTGCGCGCCGACGTTGATCCCGTTCACCA
>Ga0209415_10019932_pt1 | contig 10469 bp, 10 predicted proteins | sample PeaSoiSIISIP2007_FD_187696 | JGI IMG/M metagenome (GOLD analysis project Ga0209415, IMG submission 187696) | Peat soil microbial communities from Weissenstadt, Germany - SII-SIP-2007 (SPAdes) (version 2) | ecosystem: Environmental > Terrestrial > Soil > Wetlands > Peat | place: Germany...
GAGGAGCTCGACCGGTTCAAGGGGCAGAACAACGAGCTCGGGCGCAACGCGCGGCAGGTGGTCCGCACGCTCGACCGACTCCGCGGCCAGGGCAGCCTGCGCGACGGCGTGCCGCTCAAGGCGACCGGCGGCACCGTCCGCGTCGCGCTCGAGCCCGGCTCGCTCGAGGACACCGGCCTGCGGCTCAACCTCCCCGACAACCGCATCGTCGCCGTCGCCAACGCGCTCAAGAAGTCGGGCCGGCCGGTGATCTTCGTCTCCAAGGACGTGAACGCCCGCATCAAGTCCGACGCGCTCGGCATCAAGACGATGGACTTCGAGAAGGAGGTCGTGGACTTCGACGCCCTGTACTGCGGCTGGCGCGAGCTGACGATCCCGGGCGACTCGATTGATCAGCTCTACGCGCGGAAGCTCCTGCCCAACGACGGCTTCGGCCTGATCGCGAACGAGTTCGGCGTCCTCCGCGACGCGGCGAACCCGAAGCACACCGCGCTGGCCCGCTGCGCGCCGGACGGCAAGACCGTCGGCCTGCTCCGGCACGCCGAGATGAAGCCGATGGGCGTCTCCGCGCGGAACGTGGAGCAGCGCATGGCGATCGAGCTGCTCTGCAGCGAGGAGGTCCAACTCGTCACCCTCGTCGGCCAGGCCGGGACGGGCAAGACGCTCCTGGCGCTCGCCTGCGGGCTGGCGCAGACGATGCACGAGCATCGCTACGACAAGGTGCTCGTCTCGCGGCCAATCATGCCGCTCGGCAAGGACATCGGCTACCTGCCCGGCTCGGTCGAGGAGAAGCTCGGCCACTGGATGCTGCCGATCTACGACAACCTCGAGTTCCTCCTCACGCTCAAGGGCGCGAAGGCCGAGCCCGGGAAGAAGGTCGCCGACTTCCTGCGCTCGGGCGCCATCGAGCTCGAGGCGCTCACGTACATCCGCGGCCGCAGCATCCCGCGCCAGTTCATGATCGTGGACGAGGCGCAGAACCTCACCCCGCACGAGGTCAAGACGATCGTCAGCCGCGCCGGAGAGGACACCAAGGTCGTGCTCACCGGCGATCCGTACCAGATTGACAACCCGTACCTCGACGCGAGCAGCAACGGGCTGACGTACACCGCCGAGCAGCTCAAGGGCAAGGCGCTCTTCGGCCACGTGACACTGACGCGCTCCGAGCGCAGCGAGCTGGCCTCGCTCGCCGCGGCGGAGCTCTAATCGCGCGCGGCGCGGAAGTGACGGGGCCGCGGCGAGAGCCTTGCCGGGTGGTTCAGTTCCAGGCCGTATTCGCGGGCCGTGACGGAGACGAGGAATGCTCCTGCTCGCAGACCTTGTGGCGCTCGCAGTGGTCGCCGCTTACGCCGTCCGCGGGTTCATGCGCGGCCTGATCGGGAGCTTGCTGCACGAGCTGGGCCTGGCCTTGTCCCTCTTCGCGGCCTGGTTGCTCTGGGGCTGGGCGGGCCGGCGGCTCATCGGGTCCTTCGGCGCGCCGGTGGTCCTCGGCTATGCGCTCGGTGCGCTGTTCGTATTCCTCATCGTCCACGCCGTCTTCGTCGTCCTCGTCTATTTCATCCGCCGGCGGCGGAAAGCCCGGAGAGCGCAGGCGGGGGTGAAACCCAAGTACCCTTGGGCGGACAAGGTGTCGGGCGCGGCCTTCGGCGCGTGCTTCGGCATCCTGACGGCGGCGTTGCTGGTCTGCCTGTACAACGTGGCAAGCCTGACGCCGACCGCCGCGGCTTGGCCGGACATCCGGGACTCCGCCGCCTCCCGCCTTTCCAGCCCCGTCATTCGAGCCGTGTCGTATGTCTTCGCGCGGGTCGCCGCGAACGACCCGGCGCTGTCGCGGATCATCGCCCGGACCATGAGCAACCCGAAGGCGGCTGCCGAGGATGCCCGGCGCATCAAGCAGAATCCCGACGTGGCCGCGCTGGCTCAGGACGCCCGGTTCACCGACGCCGTGCTCAGGGGAGATCGGAAGGCGATTGAGGACAACCCGCGGCTGAACCGGCTTCTGGAGAATCCCGAGTTCCTTCGCAGCGCCCGGGATTTGCGGCTCCTGCCGGCGGAGTCGGCGACCGTCTCCACCCGCGAGCAGGCGGCGGAAGAGCTCGTGCGCGCCGGCCGGAGAATCTCCCGGATCAGGACGGACCCGGAAATCCAGGACGCCCTGCGCGACGGCGTCATTCGGAAGATGGTGGAGGACGGCGACCTGAGCGGACTGGCGCAGGACGAACGCGTCTGGAAAATCGGCCGGCGGGCCATGCAGATCATCCGGACCAACCCGCAGTAGCCTCAACCGCGCCAGCGGGAAGGAGCCGAGTTCCGCGCTTGACAAGACGTACGATATAACGTACCATTCTGCATGGAGGTAGAATGCGATGACAACGCTGAAAGCCAGCCAGGCCCGCGCTCGGTTATACCGGTTGCTTGAGGAGACGGCCGCATCCCACCAGCCGATCGCAATCACCGGGAAGCGTGCAAGCGCGGTCCTGGTCGCCGAGGAAGACTGGAGCGCCATTCAGGAGACGCTTTATCTTCTCTCCATTCCGGGCATGCGCGAGTCCATCCGAAGAGGCCTCAAGACGCCCGTCTCGAAGTGCCGCCGGGAGCTGAAGTGGTGAAGTGGGAGCTGGTGTTCACCACGCAGGCCCGGCGCGATGCCCGCAAGCTGGCGAACTCGGGTCTTCGGCCGAAGGCCGAACCGCTGCTCGATCTGCTGCGCCGCGATCCGTTTCAGAGCCCGCCTGCCTTCGAGAAGCTCGTCGGCGATCTCGCCGGCGCCTATTCCAGGCGCATCAACATTCACCATCGCCTCGTTTACCAGGTCCTCCCCGAGATCCGCACGGTCAAGGTCATCCGGATGTGGACGCAGTATGAATGACCTCGCCGGCGCAGCCAACTCGGGCAGTGGGTGATGAGCCTGTCAATCCTTAGCCCGGCCAGGCGCCGGCCGGCGGACACGCCGTCCAGCGTCCAGAGGCGGAATGTCAAGCGCGCCTCCTTCTCTCTTCTTGACAGGTAATCCTTGCGTATCGTTCTCGTCCTGGTCGTCCTCGAATTGGCGTTTCGAACGAACGAGCAGGAGGACGAGTTCGAGGACGAGGACGATGGGCGCCTCGCGCGTGGCTGGATCACCCGCGCAGCGTGGCGCCGAGAGCGGCGAGGGACTGGATGCAGGACTGGCGGGCGGCCTCGACCTCGTCGCTGGTCAGCGTGCGGTCGGCGGCGCGGAAGGTCAGCGAGAAGGCGATGCTCTTCTTCCCGGCGGGGACCTGCCTGCCGCGGAAGATGTCGAAGAACTCGATGCTCTCGAGGATGGGAATGTGGAGGCCGCGGATGGCGCCCTCGATGCGCGCCCAGGGCAGCGCCTCGTCCACGACCACGGCCAGGTCGCGGACGGCGGCCGGGTGCGCGGCGAGTTTCGAGTAGCCGCGGTCGAGCAGGGCGGCGCGGACGAGCAGGTCGAGATCCAGTTCCGCCGCGCACGGCGGGTGCGCCGCGCCGTATCGCTCGCAGACGGCGGAGCCAACCTCGCCCATGATGCCGAGCGGCGCGCCGTCGAGTTGGATCTTCGCGCTGCGCTTGTCGGCGAAGAATGGAAGCTCCGCCGGCTCGAAGGCAACCTTCGATCCCACGCCGGCCGCGTCGAGCAGCGACTCGATCACGCCTTTCAGGTGCGAGAGGCCGTCTTCCGCGAGCAGCGCCAGCACCGTCCGCTCCTCGGGGAGCACGTCGTCCGGCTCGGCGGGGCCCGACGCGCGCGGCGGCTTCGGGAGAAAGATTTTGCTGATCTCGAAAAGCGGCGATCTCGGCACGCCGTGCGCGAGGTTCGTGCGCTTGACCGCGAGCAGGCCCGGCAGCAGCGACACGCGCAGCCGGTTCTCGTCGCGGCGGATCGTGTTCTGGACGGCGAGCGGGTCGGCGCTCGTCCAGGGCGAGACGAGGCGAGCGGCCGCCTCGTCGCTGAAGGAGTTCGTCATCGCCTCGAAGAATCCCTGGCCGGGCAGCATCCGCCGGAAGAGGTCGGCGAGGCGCTCGCCGCGGCTCACGCGCCCGACCACGACCGGCAGCGTCCCGCTTTCGGGAATCCGGTCGTAGCCGTAGATGCGGATGACTTCCTCGATCAGGTCAATCTCGCGGTAGACGTCCACGGCGCGGAAGGCGGGCACCTGCACGGTGACGCGGCCGGCATCCGATCCGGCTTGCGGAGCGAAGCCGAGGCGCTCGAGGATGGCGCGCGCGATGTCGGGCGCGACGGCGACGCCGAGGACGCGGTTCATCCGAGCGAAGCGCAGCGTGACCGACTTCGCCTGATACGGCGCAGCCCACGCGTCGAGCAGTCCCTCGGCGGCGGTCCCGACGGCGACTTTCTGGATCAGGTGCATCGCGCGCCGCGAGGCCCATTCGGTCTGGACCGGGTCCACGCCGCGCTCGAAACGGTACGAGGAATCCGAGGCCAGCGCCAGCGCGCGCGAGGTGCGGCGGATCTGCGTGTTCTCGAACTGCGCGCTTTCGAGCAGCACGTTAACCGTGCGGTCCGAGATCTCCGTGTCGAGTCCGCCCATGATGCCCGCGACGGCGACGGACCGCTCCGCGTCGGCGATGACGAGCATCGCCGGGTTGAGCTTGCACTGCGCGCCGTCAATCGAGACCATCGTCTCGCCCTCCGCGGCGCGCCGGACGACGATGCGGCCGCCGCGGAGCTTGTCGAAGTCGAACGCGTGCAGCGGCTGGCCGCACTCGAACATCACGTAGTTCGTCACGTCCACGACGTTGTTGATGCAGCGCAGGCCGATGGCTTCGAGACGCCGCCGCAGCCAGTCCGGCGAGGGGCCGATCTTGACGCCGCGCACCAGCCGCGCGGTGTACCGCGGACAGAGCGCCGGGTCGCGGACTTCCACCGACGAGGCGGAGGCGACTTTCTCCTCGCCGCTGGTGAAGTCCGCCTCCGGGATCCGCAGCGGCGCGCCGGTCAGCGCGGAGACCTCGCGCGCGATGCCCAGGATGCCCAGCAGGTCCGGCCGGTTCGAGGTGATCTCCGCCACCAGAAGGGTGTCATCGCCCAGACTGTGGATTTCCTCGACGAGCGTGCCGGACAGGCTGAGCCGCCGTGCAAGCTCCTCCGACGGGCACTCGCATGGGCAGTAGTCGCGCAGCCAGTTGTAAGTCAGTTTCATCGGTTCGCTCACGCAAAGGACGGCGCATGATTGCGGCAACGACAACGGGTCTCACGCAAAGGCGCAAAGTCGCAAAGAACGACGAAGACTCTCTTGGCAACGGCACGACAACGACAACAAGTTTCAGGCAAAGACGCAAAGATGAAAAGCCGCTATGAACGCTGCAGGCCGCCAGCGTCGCTCATTCTTCGAGTCCGTTGACCACTCGGAAGATGCCGTCTTTGATCAAGGGCGCGCCGAAGTTGATCAACAAGCCCAGCTTCAATCCGGTCAACCGCAGATACGTCAAAAGTTGCTTCTTGTGCACGGGCGACAGGTTCTCGAGGGACTTCAATTCGACGATCACGCAGTCATCCACGATCAGGTCGGCGCGAAATCCCTCCTCGAACTTGACGCCATCGTACTCGACGCGCACGGGCTCTTGTCGTTTCACATCGAGGCCGCGCTTCTTGAGGTCGTGCTCGAGCGCGACTTCGTAAACTGTCTCCATCAGTCCCGGTCCGAGCGCCAGATGGACGTGATAGGCCGCGTCCACTATCGCTGCAGCGACGTCGTTCTCTATGGACATCAGTTTACTCTTTGCGTCTTCCGTGAACGGTCGTTATCGTTCAGCCCTTTACCCGTCGTGTCTTTGCGTCTTTGCGCCTTTGCGTGAGCCCCGTTGTCGTTAGAACTGCCGCAGGAACCGGAGATCGTTTTCGAGGAACAGGCGCATGTCGTCAACGCCATATTTCAGCATGGCGATGCGCTCGACGCCCATGCCGAAGGCGAAGCCGGTGTAGCGCTCGGAGTCGTAGCCGACGCAATCGAACACGTTCGGGTCCACCATGCCGGCGCCCAGGATCTCGATCCAGCCGCCGCGCTTGCAGATCGCGCAGCCCTGGCCGCCGCAGGCGAAGCAGCTCACGTCCATCTCGACGCTCGGCTCCGTGAAGGGGAAGAAGCTCGGCCGGAACCGCGTCCGCACCTCCGGCCCGTAGAGGCCGCGCGCGAATTCGTGGAGGACGTATTTCAGGTCGGCCATCGTGACGCCCTCGTCCACCGCGAGCCCTTCGATCTGGTGGAAGAGGAAGCCGTGCGTCGCGTCCACGGTATCGGGCCGATAGACGCGGCCGGGGGCGATGACGCGCACGGGCGGCCGGCGCTGCTCCATCACGCGGACCTGCACCGTGCTCGTCTGGCTGCGCAGGAGCACGTCGTCGTGCAGGAAGAACGTGTCGAAGGCGTCGCGCGCGGGATGGTCCTTCGGGATGTTGAGCGCCTCGAAGTTGTAGTAGTCGCGCTCGACCTCGGGTCCGAAGGCGACCTCGAAGCCGAGGCGGATGAGGATGTCCTTGATCGCCTCGACAGTCTGCGTGAGCGGGTGCAGCCGCCCGCGCGGCGCCTGGTGACCGGGGAGCGAGAAGTCGAAGCCGGCGGCGACCGGCTGCACCGTGCCGAATTCGGCGATGCGCTTCCCAAGGGCATTCTTGACTTCCTGGCGAACCTCATTGAACGCCATGCCGAGAGAACGACGCTCCGTCGGATCGGCTTGGCCCAAGGCCGTGGAAACGGCGCGCAGGTCGCCTTCGCGGCCGAAGATCCGCTGATCCAGCCGTTGGAGCTCCTCGGCCGAAGCGGCTGCCGCGGTCTCCTGGAGCCAGCGCAGCTTAAGCTCACTCAGCCCCTGAGACGTCAGAGGCGCGGGAATGCTTTCCATGCAAATGTCTCTTCAACATGCCAACGGGCATCTGCCGGCCGGCAACGGATAGCTGCCGATTGGCCATTCACGTTTACGCCAGCGCTTCCTTGGCCTTGGCGACGACCTGGTCGAAGCCGGTGGGATCGCTTCCGGCGATCTCGGCGAGGAGCTTGCGGTCAATCGTGATCTTCGCCTTCTTGAGCCCCTGGATGAACCGGCTGTACGTCAGCCCGCGCTCGCGAACGGCGGCGTTGAGGCGGACGATCCAGAGCGCGCGGAAGTTGCGCTTGCGCTGCTTGCGGTCACGGGTGGAGTAGCGCATCGCGCGCGCGACGGTCTCTTTGGCCGTGCGCAGCAGCTTGCGGCGCCCGCCGAAATAACCCTTTGCGGCCTTGAGGATGCGGTTGCGCTGTCGGCGCGAAGCCGCTCCCTTTGTAGCTCTAGGCATGAATGACTCCTTTTCTTACTCGAGGGTGAGCATCCGGCGGATCGTCTTCATGTTCGTCTTGTCTATCTGGACGACGCGGCCCAGCCGGCGCCGGCGGGCGCTGCTCTTGGAGGCCATAAGGTGGCCCTTGTTCGCCTGCCGGCGGATGATCTTGCCGGTGGCGGTCACTTTGACGCGCTTGAGCAAACCTTTGTGCGGCTTGAGCTTAGGCATTTTTCAATCCTTATCAAAGACCTGAAGACACGATGCTCCGCCGCGAGTTCACGACGCGGCAGAGCCGCGACCGAAGGTGCGCAGAGGAAGCTCTATTTCTTGACGAGCACCACGCCGACCCGGCGGCCTTCCATCGCGGGCGGTCGCTCGGGTTTGGCGATATCCTGCAGTTCGGAGACGAACCGCTGGAGCACCGCCATGCCCAGCTCGGAATGGGCCATCTCGCGGCCGCGGAAGAAGACGTTGACGATCACGCGGTCGCCTCGGGTGATGAAGCCGCGGGCCTGTTTCACGCGCACGAGCAGGTCGTGCTCTTCGGTCTTCGGCCGCAGGCGCAACTCCTTGATCTGCGGCGCGTGATGGTGATGCTCCTGCTGGCGCTTCCGCTGCTCGTACTTGTACTTGCCGTAATCAATGATCTTGGCGACCGGCGGGTCCGCCTCCGGCGATACGAGCACCAGGTCCAGCCCGGCCTCTTCGGAGAGCCGGCGCGCTTCCTCGATCGGCTGAATGCCGAGCTGTTCGCCGGCCTCGCCGATCAGCCGCACTTGCGGCGCCAGAATCCGCTCGTTGATCCGCAGTTCTTTGGTGGCCACAAACCTCCCTCTTTTTCTGAACTACACCCTTCGTGAACGACTACAAACGACGATTTGCGATTACTGATTTCTGATTACTGATTAGCGATTGAGGACCGGAAGCGGCTTCTATTTCTTCTGATCCCGTTCCTCCTCCAGCAACTTCACAAACTGCTCGGTCGTCATGACGCTCTGCGCGCCGGTCTTGCGGTCGCGCACGGAGACCGTGTTCTGGGCGGCCTCCTTCGCGCCGACGACGGCCATGTACGGCACTTTATCCATCGTGGCCTGGCGGATCTTCTGTCCGATCTTCTCGTTGGCCAGATTGATTTCCGCCCGCAGTCCTGCGGCGCGCAGGGCGGCGAGCAGCTTGCCGGCATACTCCGCCTGCGCCTCGCCGATGGGCAGCACGCGCACCTGCTCCGGCGCCAGCCACAGCGGAAACGCGCCGGCGTAGTGCTCGATGAGGATGCCGACGAACCGCTCGAACGCGCCGAGCGGCGCGCGGTGCACCATCACCGGCCGATGCGCCGTGTTGTCCGCACCGACGTACTCCAGCCCGAACCGCTCCGGCAGGTTGTAATCCACCTGCACCGTCCCGAGCTGCCATTCGCGCCCGATGCAGTCGCGCACGATGAAGTCCACCTTCGGCCCGTAGAAGGCCGCCTCGCCGACGGCCTCGACGGCGTTCATCCCGAGCTTCTTCACGACGTGCCGCAGGTTCTCCTCGGCCCTCGCCCAGTTCTCCGGCGAGCCGACGTACTTGTCCGACTTCGGGTCGCGCAGGCTCACGCGCACGACGACGTCGGTCAGGCCGAGCGTCGTCAGCATGAGCTGGGTCAGCTCGAGGCACGACTCGACCTCGGCTTCGAGCTGATCGGGCGTGCAGAACAGGTGCGCATCGTCCTGCGTGAAGCCGCGGACGCGGATCATCCCGTTGAGCTCGCCGGACTGCTCGAAGCGGTACACCGTGCCGAACTCCGCCAGCCGCACGGGCAGGTCGCGGTAGCTGTGCGGGACCGCCTGGTAAATCTGGATGTGGTGCGGGCAGTTCATCGGCTTGAGCAGGTAGCCGTCCACCTCGCCCTTCTCCATCCGGTTGCAGAGCGTCGCGCAGGAACAGTCCTCTTTGGAGAGCAGCTCGAGCGTCTCGCGCTCGACGATGGGCGGATACTGCGAGTCCTGGTAATACGGGTAATGCCCGCTGGTGCGGTACATGCCGAGGCTGCCGATGTGCGGCGTGTAGACGTTCTGATAGCCACGCCGGCGCAGCTCGACGCGGATCCAGTTCTCCAGCTCGCCGCGAATCACGGCGCCCTTGGGCATCCAGAGCACCAGCCCGGGGCCGACGACGTCGCTGATGTGGAACAACTGCAACTGCTTGCCGAGGACGCGGTGGTCGCGCTTGCGCGCCTCCTCGAGGCGCTTCAGATAATCGTCGAGCGCCTGCTGAGTCCAGAATGCCGTGCCGTAGATGCGCTGGAGCATCGCGTTGCGCTCGTCGCCGCGCCAGTACGCGCCGGCCACGTTGAGCAGCTTGAAGGCGTCGCCGCAGATGCCCGTGCCCGGCAAATGCGGCCCGGCGCAGACGTCGGTGAACGAGCCGCTCGAGTAAAAGCTGACGCGCTCCTCCTCGAAGCCCTCGATGAGTTCGGTCTTGTATGGCTGGCCTTCGGACTCCATCCGCCAGTGCGCCTCGGCGCGCGGGAGCTCGAAGCGCTTGAACGGCGCGTTCTCCGCGACGACGCGCTTCATCTCCGCCTCGATCCGCGCGAGGTCCTCGGGCGTGAACTTGTGCTCCAGGCCGAAATCGTAGTAGAAGCCGTTCTCGATCGCCGGCCCGATCGCCAGCTTCACGCCGGGGAACAGCCGCGCGACGGCGGCGGCCATGACGTGCGAAAGGCTGTGCCGCAGCACTTCGAGGGATTCCGGCGATTCGCGGGTGATCGGCGCAATCTCCGCGCCAGCCGGCGCCACCGAGGAAAGGTCCGCGACCGCGCCGTTGACGCGTGCCGCTACAGCGGCGGCGGCCACGCCGGGAGCGGCGGATTGGATCGCCTGGGCGACGGTCTCGCCGTCCGGCACGGGCCGGCGGGACCCGTCTGCAAGGACGAGTGTGGACATCCGTTTCCCTAGTTTCCAGGAAATGCCCTGGATTCATGCCGCCTGCGGGACAGGGACACCCCTTTGGCGGCGAAACACCACTTTCACCACGACGGCACTACGAGCACGACGTAAGAATTCTCGAATCCCTAACAGCGCCGTACGTAGTACTCGTCGTGCCGTAGTGGTGAAGACGGTCGTTCGTCATGGTGGGCGATACTGGGCTCGAACCAGTGACCTCCAGCTTGTCGAGCTGGCGCTCTAGCCAACTGAGCTAATCGCCC
>Ga0209415_10019933_pt1 | contig 10468 bp, 9 predicted proteins | sample PeaSoiSIISIP2007_FD_187696 | JGI IMG/M metagenome (GOLD analysis project Ga0209415, IMG submission 187696) | Peat soil microbial communities from Weissenstadt, Germany - SII-SIP-2007 (SPAdes) (version 2) | ecosystem: Environmental > Terrestrial > Soil > Wetlands > Peat | place: Germany...
GCGGGCTCGGAGAACATCGTCGCGATCAACAAGGACGCCAACGCGCCGATCTTCGAGTTCTCCGACCTCGGAATCGTCGGCGACCTCAACAAGATCATGCCGAAGCTGACCGCCGCGCTGAACGCGCGCCGCGCCGGCGGGGAGCGGTAGGTGTCGCGCCACGCAGGCGTCGTCCCGGCGGCCTACCCGCCGGACGTCGACTCCCGCCGTGAGTTCATCCGGCGCGAGCTCGACGGCGCCGACGACCGCATCGAGGTCGGCGTGGCGATCGTCGGTGGCGGCACGGCCGGGCTGGCGTGCGCGAACCGTCTGCTGGCGCTGTTGGCCGATGACCCCGAGACCAGCGAGCGTCTCGGCGAGGTCCCCGTCGCGGTGATCGAGAAGGCGACGGTCTGCGGCGGGCACAGCCTGTCGGGCGCCGTGATGCGCCCAGGGCCGCTGCTCGCATTGTTCGCCGACGTCAGCCGCGAGCAGTGGCGCAGCGAGGGCTTCGCGTTCGGCGAGGTGACCAAGGAGGCCGTCTACCTGCTGCCGTCGGGTCGCACCAAGCTGCGGATCCCGACCCCGCCGCCGTTTCGCAACCATGGCGCGGAGGTGATCTCGGTCGCCGCGCTCGCGCGCTACCAGCAGCGCCGCGCCGAGGAGGCCGGGGCCTACGTGCTGACCGAGACCGCGGCCAGCCAGCTGATCGTCACCGACGGCCGGGTCCAGGGGGTGCGCTCGGGCGACAAGGGCCGCGACAAGGCCGGTGAGCCGCGTTCGAACTTCGAGCCGGGAACCGACATCAAGGCCCAGGCCACGGTCCTCGCCGAGGGATCCTGGGGGCATCTCACCGGCGCGGCGATCCGCGAGTTCGACCTCGGCTCCGACCGCGAGCCGCAGGTCTGGGAGCTCGGCGTCAAGGAGGTCTGGAAGGTCCCGAAGCCGCTGGACCGCGTGATCCACACGATCGGCCCCTGGCCGCTTCGGCTGCGCGCCCGCTACGGCCAGATCGGTGGCAGCTGGATCTACCCGATGCGCGACGAGCGCACCGGCGAGCACCTCGTCAGCATCGGCTTCGTGATCGACCTCGAGTACGCCGACGCGACGACCTCGGCGCACGACCTGCTCCAGCTGTTCAAGTGCCACCCGCTCGTGAAGGGGATCCTCGCCGGCGGCGAGCGCGTCGGCTGGGGCGCAAAGGCGCTGCCCGGTGGCGGCTGGTTCTCGATGCCCAAGCCCTCGATGCCCGGCGCGGTGATCGTCGGCGACGCCGCCGGCCTGGTCGACACGATCGCGCTGAAGGGCGTCCACCACGCGATCAACTCCGGCATGCTCGCCGCGGAGGCGATCCACGCCGGGCTGCGTCGCGGCGCCGGTACCTTCGAGTCCTACGAGACCGCGATCGAGCAGTCCGACAGCGGCCGTGAGCTCTACCGCGTGCGCAATGCGCGCCAGCCGTTTCAGAAGGGATTCATCCGCGGCTCGCCGCTCGTCAACCTCGCGATCGCGACCAAGGGGCGGCTGCCGGGTGGCCGGCTCGCCTGGCATCGCAACGACGAGCGGCCGATGTTCGTCGGGCGCACCGCCCGCCGCTACCCCTCACCCGACGGCCGCTACACCTTCGACAAGCTCTCCTCGGTCTACCTCAGCGGCAACGCGACGCGCGACGACGCCCCCAACCACATCCGTGTGCGCGAGAACGTGCCGCGCGAGCTGGCCGAGACCTGGCGCTGGATGTGCCCGGCCGCCGTCTATGAGATCCCCGACGACGCGCCGCCACGCGGCAACGTCGATGTGATCGTCAACTACACCAACTGCGTGCAGTGCGGGGCTATCACCGCCAAGGGCGGGCGACTCACGCCGCCCGAGGGCGGCGACGGCCCGCGCTATCAGCAGATGTAGGACGCCCTAGCACAACAGCGCAACCTCTGCGTCGCTACGGTGTTCATCTGGTCGCCATGACTCTAACTCGCCGCCTGCTCGCGCCACTCCTCGTGGGCGCGACAACACTGCTCGCAATCGTCGTCCCGGGCGCGCTCGGTGCGCAGACGACCGCCGCCACCCCCGCCACCACCGGCCTCGCCACCGCCGGTCCTGCCACCGCCGCGGTGACGGCGACCAGCCCGACCGGCGCCACGCAGACGCTCTCGGCGACGCTGACCGCCTGCCACAACGATCCGCTGCCCGCGAACCGTTATGCGATCTTCGCATCCCAGATGACGTCGGTCACGGGCACGATCACGATGGCGGTCAACTTCCAGCTCGAGGAGCGCAAGGCGACCGCCGTCGCCTTCGTGCCCGTGAGCGCTCCGGGATTCGGCGTGTGGGTCAGCTCGGCGCCGGGAGTCGGGATCTACACCTACGACCACGAGGTCACGGCACTGCCGGCTCCCGCGGCGTTCCGCGTGTCGGTGCGTGCGCGCTGGTTCGATCGCCACCACCACGTCATTCGACGCGAGGCGCTCGTCTCGCCGGTCTGCGTGCAGCCGCTGCTGACGCCGGATCTCTCGATCGGCACGCTCACGCGCTCTGTCGGGACGCAGGCCGGCACGCTGACCTACAGCGTCGTCGTGCGCAACGACGGCACCGCCGCGGCCGGACCGTTCCAGGTGGCGCTCAGCGTCGCCGGCGTCGCACTGCCGAATGCCGGCGTGACCGGCCTCGCGGCAGGTGCCAAACAGGTCGTGCAGTTCACCGGACCGCGCTGCGTCGCCGGCACGACCCTGACCGCATCGGCGGACCCCGCAGGTGCCGTCATCGAGCCGGCCAACGCGGAGCGCACGAAGACGTTCCCCTGCGTCGGGTAGCGCTCGCCTGGGCGCTGTGCGCCGTTCGGCCGCCCGTTTCGGCCCGCTACACTATGTAGGCGATGAAGACCGAGATCCATCCCGAGTATGTGACCGCGACCGTACGCTGCACGTGCGGGAACGAGTTTGAGACTCGCTCCACCAAGCCCGAGTTGCGCGTTGAGATCTGCTCCAACTGCCACCCGTTCTACACGGGCCGGCAGAAGCTGATCGACACCGGCGGTCGTGTCGAGCGCTTCCAGCGCCGCGTCGCCCGCAGCCGGCCGCGCGCGGCAGCCACCAAGTAGGGCACGCGCGTGGCTACGCGCGGGCGCGACGCGCCGATCGGTGGTCAGGCCGTGCTGGAAGGCGTGATGATGCGCGGCATCCGCACGTGGTCGGTGGCCGTTCGTGCACCGACCGCAGCCCAGCTCGAGCGCGCCGACCGCGAGATCCCGGCCGGCGAGATCGCCGTGCAGACGTTCCCGTTCAGCTCGGTGCTGCGCCGCCATCGCGTGCTGCGGTTGCCGCTGCTGCGCGGCGTCGTCGCGCTGGGCGGCTCGCTGGCGATCGGGTTGCGCGCGCTGAACATCTCGGCCAACGCGCAGATCGGCGGCGTCGAGGAGGGTGAGGCGCTGTCGGGTGCGACCTGGATCGGCGCGCTGATCGTCTCGTTCGTCTTCGCGGTCGGCCTGTTCTTCGTCGTGCCGGTCGGACTGGTCAGCCTGGTCAAGTCGCAGCTGCACTCCTCGACGCTGTTCTGGCTGATCGAGGGGGTGCTGCGCACGGCGATCTTCCTCGGCTACCTGGTGCTGCTCTCGCGGCTGCGCGATCTGCGTCGCGTGTTCGAGTACCACGGCGCCGAGCACAAGACGATCGCCTGCCATGAGGCCGGGCAGGAGCTGACGCCCGAGAACGCCGCCGCGTTCTCGCGCCTGCATCCGCGCTGTGGCACGAGCTTCCTGCTGATCGTGATGATCGTGGCGATCTTCGTCTTCGCCCCGATCGGCCTGCCGGCCTGGTACTGGCTGCTGGCCACGCGCGTTCTCGGCGTGCCGCTGATCGCCGGGATCTCATTCGAGATCATCAAGTTCGCGGCGCGCCATCGCGACCGCACGGTGGTGCGCGCCCTGATGGCACCCGGCCTGGCGCTGCAGCGGCTGACGACCCGCGAGCCCGACCACGCACAGCTCGCCGTCGCGATCGCGGCGCTGCGCTCGGTCCTCGAGATCGAGGCGGGGGACCAGCGCAGCGCAGCCGACCTGGTCGGGTTGGAGGTCGTCGCGTGATCGGCGCGCTGGTCGCGCAGATCGAGGAGCGCTTCGCCGAGCTCGCACACCAGATGGTCGATCCCACGGTGATCGCCGATCGCCAGCGCAACGCCGAGGTCGGGCGCGCGTACCGCCAGCTGGAACCCGCGGCCAAGCTGGCGGTCGACTGGCGGCACGCGCAGGACGATGCCGCCGGCGCGGAGGAGCTGCTGGCCGACGGCACCGATGACGAGGAGCTGCGCGAGGTGCTGCGCGACGCGCGCGAGAAGATCGCCGCACTCGAGGAGGAGCTGCGTCTGGCGATGGTCTCGCGCGACCCCAACGACGACAAGCACGTGCTCGTCGAGATCCAGGGCGGCGCCGGTGGTGAGGAAGCCGGCCTGTGGGCGGGCGACGTGTACCGGATGCTCAGCCGCTACGCCGAGCGGCTCGGGTTCACGGTCGAGCCGCTGGAGGTCGGCGACGGGAAGTACACCTTCGCGATCAAGGGCGACGGCGCGTACTCGGTGTTCAAGTTCGAGGGTGGGACGCACCGGGTGCAGCGGGTGCCGGCAACCGAGTCGCAGGGTCGCATCCACACCTCGACCGCCACCGTCGCGGTGCTGCCGGAGGCCGAGGAGGTGGATGTCAACATCGACCCGAGCGATCTGCAGATCGACGTGTACCGCTCGAGCGGCCCGGGCGGGCAGTCGGTCAACACCACCGATTCGGCGGTCCGCGTGACGCACCGGCCGTCGGGCATCGTCGTCGCGATGCAGGACGAGAAGTCCCAGCTGCAGAACCGCGAGAAGGCGCTGCGAGTGCTGCGCGCGCGGCTCTACGAGCGTGCGCTGGCGGAGCAGCAGGCGGCGCTGGCCGCCGATCGGCGCTCGCAGGTCGGCACCGGCGAGCGGGCGGAGAAGATTCGCACCTACAACTACGCCGAACGACGCGTGAAGGACCACCGGGTCAACCTCACCCTGCACAACCTCGACGCCATTCTGGCGGGCGAGATGGACGAGCTGACGGCCGCGCTGCAGGCCGACGAGCGTCGTCGGCGGCTCGCCGAGCAGACCGGCGAATGACGAGCCGCAGCGCGGTCAGCGTGCGTGACGCGCTCGACGGAGCGATCACGGCGATTGACGCGGGCGGCTCGCCAAGCGCGCGTCTCGATGCCGAGCTGCTGCTTGCCGACGCGCTCGGAACGACGCGTGAGCAGCTGTACAGTGATCCCGCCGCGACCGTGCACGGGCCCGCCGTACGGGCCTTCCAGTCGCATGTGCGCCGGCGCGCCGTGGACCGCGAGCCGGTCGCCTACATCGTCGGCCACCGGGCCTTCCGCCGCCTCGAGGTGGCTGTCGATTCGCGCGTGCTCGTCCCGCGGCCGGAGACCGAACTGCTGGTCGAGCTGGCCCTGGGATTGGCGGTCGGCGCGCGCGTGCTGGATTGCTGCTGCGGCTCGGGAGCGGTCGCGCTCGCGCTCAAGGACGAGCGCCCCGACCTCGAGGTATCCGGATCCGACGTGGACGCCGCCGCGCTCGCCGTCGCCGCCGCCAACAGCGCGTGCCTGCGGCTCGAGGTCTCCTGGCAGCTCGCCGACCTGCTCAGCGGCCTTCCCGACGCCTACGACGCGATCGTCGCGAACCCGCCCTACATCGACAGTGCCACGATCCCGACGCTCGAACCCGAGGTCTCGCGACACGAACCGCGGACGGCGCTCGACGGCGGGCCGGGCGGCCTCGACAAGATCAGCGAACTGATCGAGCAGGCTGCGAAGACCAGCGCCTCCACGCTGATCCTCGAACACGGCGAGGGCCAGGCCGAGGAGGTAGCCGCCCGATGCGCGGCCGCCGGCTACCCGCACGTCACCCAGCACCGCGACCTCGCGCAGATCGCGCGGGTGGTGGCCGCACGGCGATGACGGCAGAGCCCTCATTGGCAGCGGTCGTCGCTCGCGGCGGTGTCGCCGTGTTCGCCGCGGACACCGTCTACGGCCTCTGTGCCGACGCGCAGAACGCCGCGGCCGTCGAGCGCCTGCTCAAGCTGAAGCGACGTCCGCCCGGCAAGCCCGTGGCGCTGGCGTTCTTCTCGCTCGAGCCGGCGCTGGCGGCGTTGCCCGAGCTGGGCGAGCGCACGCGGGCCGCGCTGTGCGCGCTGCTGCCCGGGCCGCTGACGCTGCTGGTGCCCAACCCCGCCCGGCGCTTCCCGCTCGCCGGCGGCGAGCTGCTCGGGGTTCGCGTGATCGACGTCGGCCTCGAGCTGGACCGCCCGGTCGTGCAAACGAGCGCCAATCTGGCCGGCGGGCCAGAGCCGCGCACGCTGGCGGCGGTTCCAGCGCAGATCCGTGCCGCGGTCGACCTGGTCCTCGACCGCGGCGAGCTGCCCGGGACGCCGTCGACGGTCGTCGATCTGGGCGCGCTGGAGAGGACCGGGCGCTGGCGGATCCTGCGCGAGGGAGCGTGCACGCGGGCGGAGATCGAACGTGCGCTGGTAGGCTCGCGGGTATGAGCGACGATCTTCCGACCGACTACTTCACGCGCCCCGTCGCCGAGGTCGATCCGCAGATCGCGGAGGTGCTCGCGCTCGAGCTGGAGCGTCAGCAGAACACGCTGGAGCTGATCGCCTCGGAGAACTTCGTCCCCCGCGCGGTGCTCGAGTGCCAGGGGAGCGTGCTCACGAACAAGTACGCCGAGGGCTATCCCGGGGCCCGCTATTACGGCGGCTGCGAGTACGTCGACATCTCCGAGCAGCTCGCGATCGATCGCGCAAAGGAGCTGTTCGGCGCCGAGCATGCGAACGTCCAGCCGCACTCCGGGGCGCAGGCGAACGCAGCCGTCTATCACGCGCTGCTGAAGCCCGGTGAGACGATCATGGGCCTCTCGCTCGCCCACGGCGGCCACCTCACCCACGGCATGAAGAAGAACGTGTCCGGGCGCCTGTACAACATCGTCGCCTACGAGGTCGACCGCGACACCAGCGTCATCGACATGGACGAGGTCGCGCGGCTCGCGCGCGAGCACCGTCCGCAGCTGCTGCTGGCGGGCTGGTCGGCCTATCCGCGCCAGCTCGACTTCGCCCGCTTTCGCGAGATCGCCGACGAGGTCGGCGCGCTGCTGATGGTCGACATGGCGCATTTCGCCGGCCTCGTCGTCGCCGGCCTGCATCCCAATCCGGTCAGCTTCGGCGCCGACGTGGTGACGACGACGACACACAAGACGCTGTGCGGCCCGCGCGGCGGCATGATCCTCTGCACGGAGCGCCACGCCAAGGAGATCGACTCCGCCGTGTTCCCCGGGCAGCAGGGCGGTCCGCTCCAGCACGTCATCGCCGCCAAGGCCGTCGCGCTGCGGATCGCCGCCAGCGAGGGCTTCCGCGAGCGCCAGCACCGCACGCTCGACGGCGCGAAGGCGCTCGCCGAGTCGCTGCTGCGCGCGGGCAACGGCGTCAACGTTCTGACCGGCGGGACCGACGTGCACCTGCTGTTGGTCGATCTGCGCGAGAGCGTGCTGAGCGGCAAGGACGCCGAGGATCGGCTGCACGAGATCAACATCACCGTCAACCGCAACGCGGTGCCATTCGACCCGCGGCCGCCGCGCGTCACCTCGGGCCTGCGGATCGGATCGCCGGCGTTGACCACGCGTGGGCTGGGCCGCGAGGACTTCCTCGAGATCGGCGAGATCATCGGCGTGGCGCTCGGACCGCAGTTCGAGGCGCGCCGAGCGGAGCTGACCGAGCGCGTGAGCGCGATCGTCGAGCGCTATCCACTCTACGCCGAGCTGGCCACAACGACCACGGCGTAGCGCAACTCTTTGAGTTCTCTTGAGGTCTTCGGTTAGATCTATGTCGGTGCTCGCGGGGAGATATCGCGGTTGGCTTGCCGCGCTGACGCTCGCGCTCGCCGCCGCGTGGGTCGCCCCGGCCGCCGCCCACGCCGCCGCCCCGGCGCTTCCGTCGGTCACGGTCTCACCGCTCAACGGGACGCCCGACGCCTCGCCGACGACGCAGATCAGCTTCCTCGGCGTGGCAGCTGTGGACCTTTCGCAGATCAGCGTGCGTGGTTCGCGGAGCGGCCGCCACAGCGGCAGGCTCGAGGCCTACGCCACCGGCAACGGGGCAAGCTTCGTGATGCCGCGCCCGTTCGCCAGCGGCGAGACGGTGACTGTGAGCGCGCTGGAGACGGTCGCGGGCCAGCACCAGAGCATCGGCACGAGCTTCACCGTCGGCTCGCTGTACGCGATCCCGCCGCCGCCGCCGACGCCGCCGCCCCCGGTGGCGGCGCCCGGGACCGTCGCGAGCCTCGTCTCGGCGCCGAGCATCCATCCGCCGACGATCGCCGTCACGACGCCCGCCACGGATCCATCGCTCGGCGACGTCTTCCTCACCCCCGCGGACGGTCCGTCGCAGGCCGGGCCGATGATCGTCAATCCGGCGGGGCAGATGGTCTGGTTCGACCCGTCGCCGACGGGTTCTCAGGCAGCCGACCTGCGCGTCCAGCAGTACCTCGGCCAGCCGGTGCTGACCTACTGGCAGGGTCGCATCGCGCTCGGTCACGGGCTGGGGTCGGGGATCATCGACGATCAGAGCTACCACGAGATCGCGCATGTCAACGCCGGCAACGGCCTCGCGATGGATTTGCACGATTTCGCCCTGGAACCCGGGGGCGTCGCGCTGATCACCGTGTACGAACCGGTCTACATGGATCTCAAACCGTTCGGCGGCGCGTCGAACGGGGTGATCGAGGACTGCGTCGTCCAGGAGATCGACGTGCGCACCGGACTGGTGATGTTCGAGTGGCATGCCCTCGGCCACATCCCGCTGAGCGCCTCCTACAGCAAGCCGTGGCCCGGTCCGGGGCTGTCCGTCTGGGACTGGTTCCACATCAACTCGATCGATCTCGAGCCGAGCCAGAACCTGTTGATCAGCGCGCGCAACACGTGGGCTGTCTACGACATCGGCCACACCTACGGCGAGGTGCTGTGGACGCTCGGGGGACGGCACAGCAGCTTCACGCTCGGGCCCAATGTCCGCTTTGCCTGGCAGCACGACGCGACGCGCCTCGCCGACGGGTCGATCGAGATCTTCGACAACGAGGACACGCCGAAGATCGAGGCGCAGTCGCGCGCGATCGACGTCGCGCTCAACTTCGCCACCCACACCGCGACGCTGGCACACGAATACGTCGACCCCGGGCAGCTCGTGCTCTCGCCGAGCCAGGGCGACGTGCAGCAGCTGACCAACACCGACCAGCTCGTCGGCTGGGGCCAGATCGGTCTCGTCTCCGAGTTCTCGACGACGAACGTGCTGACCTTCCAGCTCAGCCTGCCAGCCCCGGTGGAGTCCTACCGTGCCTACCGCTTCCCGTGGAGCGCCCAACCGGCTACGCCGCCCGTGATCGCTGCGAGCCGGGCGACCGGCTCCGCCACGACGGCGATCGCCGCCAGCTGGAACGGCGCGACCGGGGTCGTCGCGTGGCAGGTCCTCGCCGGGTCCAGCGCGTCGGCGCTGGCGGCGGTGGGCACGCCGGTTGCGAGCTCGGGCTTCGAGACCGCGATCAGCGCGGCGACGAGCGCTCCGTATGTGGCCGTGCAGGCGCTCGGCGCGGGCGGTGCCGTGCTTGCGACGTCGGCTGCGCTGGCCGTCTCGTAGCGCCGGCGGCCGCCGGCGCCCCGGTAGCGGGCTCGGCGAAGTCCGTTCTTCCTGCGATGCTAGTCCGGCGCCGATGAATCCCTCAGAGCTCGACGCTCTATACGCGTTCCTCGTGGCGATCGGGGTCGCCGCGCTGCTGACGCCGCTGACGATGCGGCTTGCGCGCCGCGTCGGGGCCGTCGATCAGCCGCGCGAACGCGGGCTCTCGGACCGGGAGACGCCGCTGCTCGGCGGGCTCGCCATGCTCGCCGCCGCGGCGTTGGCCGGGGCGCTCTGGCTGCCGCACACCAAGCCCTATCCGGGGATCCTCGCAGCCGCTGCGCTGATCACGCTCGTCGGCGCCCTGGACGACCGCTTCGACTTCAACCCCGCGGTCAAGCTGATCGGCCAGATCGCGGCGGCGGTCGTCGCGGTCGCCGTGGGCGGGGTGGACGTGCACTTCATCACGCTGCCGGTCTTCGGCCGCCTCTCGTTTCCCCAGGCGGGGCCGACGCTGACGGCGATCGGGCTCGTCGGGATGATGAACGTCGTCAACTTCTCCGACGGCGTCGACGGTCTCGCCGCCGGGGTCTGCGCGATCGTCGCAGCCGCGTTCGCGGTGATCGCATTCAGCCTCAACTCCTCCCAGCACGCGGGTGGCGTGCTCGCCGCGATCACCGCCGGGGCGGCGATCGGCTTTCTGTTCCACAACTTCCCGCCGGCGTCGAGCTTCATGGGCGATGCCGGCTCGAACCTGCTCGGCCTGCTGATGGGTTGCATCGCGGTGGAGGGCGACCTCAAGACCTCCGCGGTGGTCACGCTCGC
>Ga0209415_10019934_pt1 | contig 10468 bp, 9 predicted proteins | sample PeaSoiSIISIP2007_FD_187696 | JGI IMG/M metagenome (GOLD analysis project Ga0209415, IMG submission 187696) | Peat soil microbial communities from Weissenstadt, Germany - SII-SIP-2007 (SPAdes) (version 2) | ecosystem: Environmental > Terrestrial > Soil > Wetlands > Peat | place: Germany...
CGGGAAGGGGAGCAGGGCGTACCGGTCACGCCGGTACCAGCGATTACCAGTATTCCCGCCACCAGCCAGCCGCACCAGCACGCAGATCGTGCTTGGCCCCGGTGATGGATGGGTGCCGTTTAGTCCGGGAGCATGTAGGGGCGGGTCGGCGGCCAGAGGTGCTCGGGCTGGTGCGGGCGGATCGCTTCGAGTGCCCGCTGGACCGGCTCAGCGGAGGCGGTGACCGGGCCGGGCGGCCCGGTGCCGCTCGTGTCGATGGTGATGGCTTCCGGCCACGGCGCCTGCGCTGCGGCCATTTTCTCCGCTATCACGGGGCCTGCGTCGGAGGCGCTGCCGGTCCTGTGGCTCATCCGGCGCGCGGTCACCTCGGCCGGTGCCGTGCACTGCAGCTGGACGATGTCGGCGGCTGCGCCGTCGGCGATGGCCGCCGCGGCGGCACGGCGGCCCGCGGAGATCCAGGAAGCGTCGGCGATCACTGATTCGCCGTGCGAGAGCAGCTCGGCGGCCCGGTGAAGCAGCTCCTTGTAGGTGCGCTCGGTCCATGACCGGCTGTAGAGGCCGGCCTCGTAGGGAGCGGGAGATTTCTGTTCCGCGGGGATGCCGGCCAGTTCCTTGCGGATCCGGTCGCTGGTCAGCACGGTGAAGCCCAGCCGGGCGGCCAGGGCGCCGGCCAGCGCTGACTTGCCGGTGCCGGGCAGCCCTCCGATCAGGACCAGCGTGATTGCCCCTGCGTGCAGGTGCCGCAGCGCCAGCGCGGCCAGCTGCCGGGCCTCGCCGCCGGCCGGCGGATCGCCCTGGCGCCAGCGCAGGCAGCTGACCTTCGCGCGCACGAAAGCCCGGTACGCCATGTAATGGTGGCGCAGCGAGGCGGGTGCGGGGTCACCGGAGTACTCGGTATACCAGCCGGTGAACCGCTCGGCGAGCTCGCTGGCGCCGAGTCGTTCCAGGTCCATGGCCAGGAACGCGGCGTCGTCGAGCCCGTCGACCCAGCGCAGCCGGTCGTCGAACTCCAGGCAGTCCAGGATCCGCGGCCCGTCCTGCAGGCAGAAGATGTCCTCGGCGAGCAGGTCCCCGTGCCCGTCCAGGACGCGGCCGCCGCGGATCCGCGCATCGAACAGGGGCGCGCGCCCGGCGAGGAACCGGCCCGCAAGCCGTTGCACCTCATCGACGTCTGACTCCCCGAGCACCCCGCCCTGCAGGGGCCGGATCTGCTCGATGTTGTCGTTCCACCGGCGCCAGAGCGCGTTACGGCTGCCCTGCTCGCTGATCGCGGGGCCGCGCGGCGCCGACGCGTGCTGGACGGCGAGTATCCGCGCGACCTGGCGGACCGCGGCGCTGACCGGCTCGCGTGCCTGGACCAGGGCAGAAAGCCGCCGGCCGGCCGGCATCCGGCGCATCGCCACCAGGTGATCGCAAACCCGGCCAGCCGGGTCGAATACCTCCACGACGCCCAGGTACACATCGGGGGCGAACCGCCGGTTGAGCTCGGCCTCGCGCTGGCACGCCGCCGCCCGAGCTTCCGGCGTACTGAAATCCAGGAAGCCGAGGTTGACAGGCTTCTTCAGCTTGTACGCGCGATCACCGACGAAGAACACCACGGCCGAATGCGTTTCCGACACATCCGCGTAGGGCTCAACCTGCGCCGGCATCAAGCCGGCACGCTCAGCCATCGTCACCACCCCAGCATCCACGTTCCGGGCCGGGCCCGGTCCGCGGCAGGGCCTAGCGTCCCGGTCCGGCGGGACTTCCGCCCCAGACGTCAGGCGGCTCCGCCGTCGGTACCCGGCTCACCACCCGGGCCAGGTTCCCCAGGTGTCCGACGAGGCGGTCATCGCCTGCCTGGAGCGCGCGGCCACGCCGCAGTCTCCGGCACAAGCCAGCACCGGCGCCGCGGCGGCGCTGCGGGCGGCGGCTGAGCCCGGCGCTGACATCGCGGCCGTGGTCTCCCGCGGCGGCCGCCCCGATCTTGCCCGCCCCCGGCTTGCGGCCGTGACCGGCGCCGGTGCCGTGCAGCAGCCGAGCAGTCGTTCTCCATCGACCGGATGGCCAGCGACTACGTGCGCCTCTACCAGTGGGTGCTCAACGGCCTGAGCTATCAGGGCCCGCCGGGCGGAGGCCATGGTGCCCGGATGAGTTCGGTTGCCGCGCCGTCCAGGCCGGTGAGTTCCCACCGGTCGTCTTGGACGTCGATGACCAGTCGTGACTTGGCAAGCCGCAGATTCCTTAGGTGCAGCGGCAGGTAGCGCTCCGGGATCGCTGGTGCGCACCATACCCGCCCGGCGGGGAGTTCCGGCGTGAACCGCAGCAGGGTGTGCAGCAGTTGCAGCGGCGCGGCCGCGGCCCACGCCTGCGGCGAACAAGAAGTTGGGTAGGGCACCGGCACGGGATAGTCCGTCCGCGAGAACCCGCAGAACAGTTCGGGCAGGCGGTGGCCGAAATGCCCGGCCGCGTCGAAGATTGCCCCGGCGATCCGCTGCGCGTGGCCGGTGAAGCCGTAGCGCATCAGGCCGGCCGCGCACAGCGCGTTGTCGTGCGGCCACACCGACCCGTTGTGGTAGCTCATCGGGTTGTAAGCGGTCATGGATGCGGCCAGCGTCCGGATTCCCCAGCCGCCGAACATGTCCTCGGACAGCAGATGCCCGGCGACCAGGGCGGCTTTGCCCGGGTCCGCGATCCCTGTCCATAGGCAATGCCCGATGTTCGAGGTGAGCGAGTCGACTGGCCGCTTCTGGTGGTCCAGCGCGACCGCGAACCAGCCGCGGTCAGCCATCCAGTAGGCATCGTTGAACGCCTCCTTGATCCGGTCGGCCTTGGCGTCCCAGCGGCTGGCGCCCGCTGAGTCACCCGCCGCCACCGCGAGCCGGGCTCTGGCCCGGTAGGCCGCGTAGGTGTATCCCTGCACCTCGGCCAGCGCGATGGGCGGCTCGGCTATCCGCCCGTCGGCGAAGTTGACTCCGTCCCAGGAATCCTTCCAGCCCTGGTTGATCAGGCCGCGGCTGGTCTTGCGGGAGTATTCGACGAACCCGTCGCCGTCAGCGTCTCCGTAGCGCTCGATCCACTCCAGCGCGCGGTCGGCGTGCGGCAGCAGGGCCTGGACCTCGGCGTCGTGGCCGCCCCACCGCTGCAGTTCCCCGAGCAACATGACAAACAGGGAGGTCGCGTCCGCGGTTCCGTAGTAGGCGCTGCGTCCTCCGAGCGCGAGCGCGGCCGCCGGGCCGAACCGGACCTCGTGCAAGATCTTGCCCGGCTCCTCCTCCGACGCGGGATCGACGGCGTTTCCCTGTCGGCCGGCCAGCGTCTGCAGCGTGCCGACGGCCAGACCGGCATCCCACGGCAGCAGCATCCACGAGGTCAGCAGCGAGTCCCGGCCGAACAGCGCCATGAACCATGGCGCGCCCGCCGCCACCACCGGCCGTCCCGGGTGCTCGGGGTCGAAGATGCGCAGCGCCCCCAGATCCTCCAGGCTGCGGTGCAGCACCGCGGCAAGGTCACGATCGGCCGTGCGCACCTGCGGAGCGCTGCGCCGCCACTCCCGCATCCTGCGTGCGGGAATGGCATGCTCGACCGCCTCACCGCGCGGGTGGCGCAGCGTCATCGGGACCCCGCCGGTGACCGGCACCACTTCTATGCTGGCCGTCCACTGGCCACGGGCGGGGACCGCGACGTGCCACTCAAGGACGCCGCCGGTGATCGACGGAGGTCCGTCGGCGCGGATGAGCAGCCCGCGCGGAGGCTCACCCCGGCGGCTGACGAACCTCAGCGTCGAGTCTTCGGCAACCGCGGTCGCGGCCGCCTGCAGTCGCGCCCGGCCGTCCTTGACCTCGAACAGGTCAGCAAAATCGGCGTCGGCGGCGAGCGTCACAACGCACCTGGCAGGCCTCGGCGCGGTGTTCTGAAGAGTGATGTCCTCGCGCATGCCATCGCCGACATAACGGCGCCGCACCACCATCAGCGTGCTGTCGGCGAGCCCAGCCGGCGGGGGCATCTGGCCCAGGAATGCGGCAGCATACGGTTCGGCTTGCTGGACCGTCAAAGGCTCCGGCGCACGGCCATCCACGACGAGTTCCCAGCGCGACAGCACCCGCGTGTCCCGGACGAACAGCCCTTGGGCAGGCCCCGGCCCGATATCGCCGCCGGGTCCGCTGATGCAGAACGTGGCCCCTTCGACCAAGATTACGCCGTGGCCTGCGAGTCCTTCGCTCGCTGAAGGGCCGCCGGATGCCCACGGTTCCGTCACTGCTGAGTCCGTGATGCCATTCCGCGGTATTCGCGGTTGTCAGGGGCTGCGGTCGCGTGGGATGCGGACTGGCGGCCTAGCTGGCCGGGGCCGTACAGGATGCGGCGGTAGAGCCGCTGGTGGTCCAGCGCCATCCGCCCGAGGGAGAACCGCCGCTCCGCGGCGTCCCGGCACTGGCCGCGCTCGATCTCGGGCACGCGGCCAACTGCGGTGATCATCTGCGCCACGTTACGGCACAGGTACCCTGTGCGGCCCTGGTCGACGATTTCGGGCGCCGCGCCGTTCGGGAAGGCTAGCACCGGGGTCGCCGACGCCAGCGCCTCGACCATCACCAGGCCGAACGGCTCGCGCCAGGTGATCGGGTTGAGCAGGGCCGCGGCCCCGCGCATCAGTTCCAGCCGGGACGCTAGCGGCTGCTCGGCCGGCATCTCATCGCCGGGCTCGAGCAGCGGCCGCACCCGCTGCTCGAAGTAGGCCCGCTCGGCGGGCTCGCGCATCTTCGCCGCGATCACCAGCCGCTGTCCGGCGCGCCTGGCAATCCGCACCGCGAGGTGCACTCCCTTATCGGCGGACATCCTGCCCACGAACAGCAGGTAGCCGCCGTCCCCAGGCCCGGGCCGGTACACCTCCAGGTCGATGCCGTGATGGATGACCGCAGCGATGGGGATTCCGCCTGAGGCGAGGGCCTGCGAGTGCGAGATCGCCACGATCGAGGCGTGCCGGGCGACCTCGGCGTAGATGCGGCGGGTCTGGGGGGTGAACAGTCCGTGGTTGGTGGTCACGACCGGTGGCTGGCGGATCCCGCGGCGGCCCGCCACCAGCGGGCCCAGGGCGGTGTGGTCGTGGATGATGTCCACATCGGCCAGTGCGTCGTAGGCGGCCAGGACATGAGCCGCTTCCGGAATGTCAGCATCCATCGGCTTGATCCCCGTCGGATACAGGAACTCGAGCGGTACCGGGCAGGTGGAGTCACCGACCGTGAATAGCCGCACGTCGTGACCCAGGGCCTGCAGGCCCCTGGCGAGGTTGTCGATGACGACCTCGGTACCACCGTAGCCGGGCGGCGGGACGGGCAGCCACGGCGGGGCAATCAGGCCGATACGCATGATTGGTCTCCGGTCATGTGCGGGCGAACGAGTCACGCAGGCCCTGGCTGTCGGCCCTGTGGGCTAATCCGAGCCCCGCCTGTCGGCATGGTCCGCATGACCCGCACGAGAGACTGGTCCGCTCGCTGTCGGTCACCGCGGTCAGGTCCTCGGCGCCGCCCAGCCTGCGCACAGGCTGGGCGGCGCCAGCGCCGACCCGGCGTCAAGGCAAACGGCATAAACCCTCATGCTGGTATGCGATAAAGGCGGTTCGGTCTGCTGATAGGGCCCAACGTCCCGCCCTTCCGGGGCTGTCGGTACCAGCATCACCGGGACGACGGCGTCCAGCAAGGCCCGCCGGACCGTGCGCGCCCGGCCCGGATCGAGTTGCTGTGACCAGCCGAGCGCGATCATGTCGGCCCGTTCGGAACAAGGTGATGCAGCATCAGCACATCCGGTTGCTTGATCACCTGCGAGCCTGCCACCCGCTCCCGGCCAAGCAGCAGGTCGGCAGCGACCGGCGGGGCGGCGAAGTCCGCGACCAGCAACGGCTCGAGGCCGTAGTAGCCGGCGAACTGCTCATACCGCCCGGTCGCCGGGTCATGGCCATCCACGATCCGCTCGGCCAGGTCCCGCCAGCGCCTGCTCTCTGCATTCGCGAGCCCGGCCCGGTCGGCGGCGTCGGCGGCCGCGCGGAGATTCCATCGGGCCATCACATTGGTGTACGCGTTGTCGTTGACCCGCTCGTGGTACTCATCTGGGCCGATGACCCCGTCGATGTGCGCATCGTCCAGCCGGCATCTCGACGCCCAGTATCCGGCGGTTTCCAGCAGCAGCGGCAGCGCGAGCCGGGCCGGCCGCCCAGTCCACTCGGCGTAACGGGAGGCCGCCCACGCCACGTCGGCCGTCACGTGTTCTTCCAGCTGCCCCGTCAAGACGGGCACCACGCGCCCCCCGAGACGCACGCTGGCCGGCGTGACATCCTCGCCGCTGGCCGCAGACTCCCACGGGAAGCAAGCCCCACGCCGGCCAGCGGACCGGGCCCGGGCCCGGGCTGCCCCGAGCCGCCGCGCGCGGTAGCGGATCATCGCGGCGGCGGCCGCCGGGTCGATGCTCACCACGGCGGGCAGCACGAACACATCCGCGTCCCAGAACACGTGCCCGGCATAGCCGGTGCCGGATAGTCCCCGCGCGCCCACGGCAAGCTCACCACCGGACTTGGTGTTGGACCACAGCTGGAACAGCGCGAACCGGAGGGCAAGCTGGGCGGCGGGGTCGTCAGGGATCCGGAAGCACTCCTGTCCGCAGGTCCAGGACCCGGACGTCCTCAGCCGGGGTGGGCTCGACCGCCAGGCCAGTCCACCCGGGGCCAGGCAGCAGGTGCTGACCGGGGCCGGTACCGTCATAGATGCCCGCGGCCAGCACCGCTGGGACCCCGCGCGGCACCGCTTCCTCCACCGACCCGCGCGTGGCTACCCCTGCGGCACCGAGCGTGAACAGCGACTCGGTCACCCGGTGGCGCAGCGGGTCGATCCCGGTCTCCCGCAAGATCCACGCCGGATCCTCGTCCCCCCCGGCGACCCGCCCCCGCCCGCGCCGCCGCAACTGCTCGTCGAGCAGACGCAGGAACGCCGGCCGCCCCCCGCCCATATGCAGCACCCCAGCCGGCACTACGCCCGGCTCCGCCCCCACGGACACGGCGATCACCCGCGCCGCCTCGGCAATGAGCAACGGCGAATCGCTCCCGGCGACGCCGTCAAGCGAGCCGAACTCATCGCCTACGACCAGCACCAATCCTGGGCCCACACCTCGCCCGGCCAGGAAACTGAGGATGTCTCGCATGGAGTCCGAACGGCCGGTGAGACCGCCCGCCCGCCGGTGCATCAGCCGCAGACCCTCCGGTCCCGCCTTGAACATTTCCGAGCCGCGGCTGGCGCATAGCAGCAAGCGGCCGGGGCCCGGCGGCCGCGACCGCAGCTGCCCATCGACGTGCGCGGCACCGGCCTGGCTGACCACCGCAACATCCACGCCAGCAGCGCTCAGCGCCTCCACGCGCCGGCGCACGGGCGCAACCGCGCAACGTCGGCCCGGCACCGCGGCACGTTCCCAGGTGAAGACCACCGCCTCCGCCGTGCGGCCAATCAGCCCGTCGCAGCCATCCGGCATCGTCAGCGCATCAGCTGACCGGCGCCGGAGAACGCGGTTCATCCACGAACAGGGCGACCGCGTCGCCAGATACTCCCGGCAGCTTCTGCACGGTGGCGTTCAGGGCGGCCAGCTTCTGCCGGGACACACGGTAATGGTGACCGCAGAGCAGCAGATCGGTCGGGTGCGGCCGGGCCGCGGTCGGTGGCATCACGACCCGCACCACCGGCATGGCCGGGCAGCAGCAGGCAGGGCCGGTAACGCTCTGATCGGGCCCCCGACGATAGTCGGACGGGTCCTTGCCGGGCTGACGCAGAATCGAGGTGTCCATGCCTTAAGGGTCGCCCGGCCAGGGCTAGATCAGCAGAGGCGCAGTTCACTGGCGCGAAGGCCTAAAGTCCCAGATCGCCATGGCGGTTCCTGGTCGGCCCCCAGCCTGAGCCGCTTTATTCGGTTCCAGAAGTTAACCTCGGCGGCTATCCAGGCCCGCAGGCGGCAGCGTAGGGTCGAAAAACCGATGAGTATAAGCAAACAACCTGCGCAGGCCAGAGGAAGGGGCGCAGGGACCGCGCTGCTCCAGACCCCGGTGGCACGGACAGTCATGGCTAGATCGGACGGCGGCCTTCGCACGTGTCCCAGCTGCCTTCGACGTGCACAATGACGAAGTCATCAGCGAATCACTGGGAACGCCTGGATGGCTATGGCTCCTGAGGACAGCTACCCCGTGCGATGGACCGGGCGGCAGGCCCTGGTGGCGCTGCCGGAAGATATCGATGTGTCTAATGCCGGGCCGATCCGCGAGAAACTGCTGTCGGTCATCAACCGGGGCGCTGAGGCACTGATCGTGGACATGACCGCCACGATCTCCTGCGATCACGCGGGCGCCGATGCCGTGGCGCGGGCTTATCAGCGCGCCGTGGTCAGCCGCACGGAACTGCGACTGGTCGTGACCAGTGGAGTCGTCCTGCGGATGCTGGGCATGACCGGCGTCGGCCGCCTGGTGCCCGTCTACCCGTCCGTGGAGGCGGCCCTGGCCGCGCGGTCGCCGGTCGCGCGGTCGCCGGCCGCGAGCGCCGTGCTCACGTCGGCGGACCCGAGCAAGACCGGCGGCACTCGGCGAAGGTCGCAGGGCGGCGGCGTCCGGACCGACGTCGGCGTGGAGGTCGCGCTGCTGGACCGCGACGGCGTGATTGCCTGGGTCAACCAGGCGTGGCAGGCCTTCGCCACGGCCAACGGGGGCGATCCGGCCAGCACCGGCATCGGCGTGTCGTACCTGAAAGCCTGTGCCGCCGCCGGGGACGACCCGGTGGCGGCCGAAGTCGCCGGCGCCATCCGCGCCGCGCTGGCGGGAGACCTGCCCGGCCCGCTGACGGTCGAGGTGCCCTGTCACAGCCCGTTCACCGAACGCTGGTTCGACGTGCTGATCTCATCCCGCTTCGATGACCAGGGCCGGTCCCTGGGGGCGACGGTCACGCTGTCGCTCACCAAATCACAACCCAGGCCCAGCCCACGACGCGGACTGACGCTGGCCCAGGCCCGCAAAGGCGCCCATGCCCCGGCGGCCGGGTCCGGCGGGGTCATGATCCCGGGCGTGCTGTGGAACATGATCGAAGCGTTCAACGACGGGGTGGCGCTGGCCGACGGCGAAGGCACGCTCGTGCTCGCCAGCTGGCGGCTGGAGAAGATCTTCGGCTACCAGCGCACCGAACTGACCGGGCAGCGGCTGGACCGCCTGATTCCCGCCCACCTGCAGGCCGCCCGGGCCCGGCCGGTGGGCACCGGGGTCCTGCTGACGGGGCTGCGCAAAGACGGGATCACCTTCCCGGTCGAGATCAGCCTCAGCCCCGTGCAGACCGCTACCGGCCGTTTCTCCCTGGCCGTGGTCCGGGACATGACCGCCGTCCGCAGCCTCGCCGACCTTGACGTCGCCGCCGCCGCCGCCGAGCAGGTACGCCGCAGCCAGGACCTCCTCGACACGATCATCACCAGCCTCTACGAGGTCGGCGTCAGCCTGCAGGCCGCCGCCGACCTGCCTCGCGACAAGGCCAGGCCGCACATCGAAGAAGCCCTGCGCATTCTCGACGACACCATCAGCCAGATCCGCGACAGCACATTCGCCGAAGACCAAGGGCACTCCTCAGGGCCCTCGCCCTGACGAGCCGGACCTAGGAGGGCCGCGTGACACGCGGCCCTCTTTTTGCTTTCCGTCCGAACGTATGTGACGGAGGTCCTGTTGTGGTGGTGACATCTGGCCGTGACGGGGGCGGGGGTGCGGGCGGGAGACTGCAGGTAAGTGAGGTAACCATGCGGGCCGGAGATCCCGGGTCCCGTGTCCTGGAGGAGGCATTACGATGCGCCGCAATTCTCGTCTTACCGCGATCGCGGGGTTCGCCGTGGCGGTGATCTTGCTGGCGGCCGGCGGGCTGCTGCTGTGGGGGTCGGCCTACGTGCACAACACGGTGCAGGGCCAGCTGTCGTCGCAGCAGATCTACTTCCCGGCCAGGGCCGCGTTCGCGCACCCCAAGGCGGGTACCGAGATCACGCCGAGCATGATCCCGTCGGTGTCGCAGTATGCCGGGGAGCAGCTGCTGACCGGTCAGCAGGCGGAGGCCTACGCTGATCACTTCATCGCGGTGCACATCGCGAACATGGGCGGCGGCAAGACCTACTCCCAGCTGTCGGCGGAGTCCATCGCGGCGCCGGGCAACACTCAGCTGGCCGGCCTGGTGAACACGGTGTTCAAGGGCGAGACGCTGCGCTCGATGCTGCTGAACGCCTACGGCTGGTGGAAGGTCTCCCAGATCACCTACATCGCCGCGATCGCGGCCTTCGCGCTGGGCGGCCTGGCGCTGATCGGCTCGCTGTTCGCGCTGACCCTGGGGCACCGGCCCGAGATCACCCACGAGGTCATCCCGGCCGCCGGCCCCAAGGACGTCAAGACCGCATGACCCCAGCCCGGACCACCTCCGGCCCCCGCCCGCCAACGGCGCCGGGCCGGAGG
>Ga0209415_10019935_pt1 | contig 10468 bp, 9 predicted proteins | sample PeaSoiSIISIP2007_FD_187696 | JGI IMG/M metagenome (GOLD analysis project Ga0209415, IMG submission 187696) | Peat soil microbial communities from Weissenstadt, Germany - SII-SIP-2007 (SPAdes) (version 2) | ecosystem: Environmental > Terrestrial > Soil > Wetlands > Peat | place: Germany...
GGCGGTTGCGCGCATACGGCGGCCGCCAGGGCCAGGAGCAGAAGAAGCAATTTCGGTCGCGACATTGGGAACATTATCGTACGAACCGGCATGGATACCGAGGCAGGCCGGTCCGCCGATCGCCGCCGACGTCCGCGCCGGATGCGTTCGGCCTCGGGATTTCACCCAACTGGGTGTGCGAAAACTCGCTTACTGCTCATACCTGACCCATATTGTCCTGTAGTTTCAGCTTTTTGAATCTGGAACTTAGAATGCATCGCGCTGACTGTTGGCAATCAGATCCGAATAACATATGCAGATCACAAGAGCGGCCGACTATGCAGTGCGAGTTATGATTCACCTGGCCGGCCTGCCGCCAGGCACGCAGGCCAGCCGCACTCAACTGGCGGAAGCAGCGGAATGTCCGGAGCAGTTCCTGTCCAAGGTGCTGCAAACGCTAACGCGGGCCGGACTGATGGTCTCGCATCGGGGCAACACCGGAGGATTTGAGCTGCCGGAGAAGCACCGCTCGGCGACCTTACTGCAAGTGGTTGAGTCCATCGAGGGTCCGATCAGACTGAACTCCTGCCTGGATGACGATCACCCCTGTGCGCGGCGGGGCTGGTGCCCCGGCCACCTGGTGTGGGCAGAGGCGCAACACGCCATGACGGAGGTACTGCGCGGCGCGTGCCTGCAGGACCTCGCCCGGCGCGCGGCCACTATGCGCAGCTTCGACCACGTTTCGGCGGAGGAACCGAAATGGAATTGAGCGGATGGGCGCAGGGAGTAACCATGGATTCCGTGGAACGGCAGGGCAGCGAACAGGGCGCGGGCGGCAACATCGCACCACGCGAAGGCGCTCCGCTTCCAGCCTTCCTTAAGATCGCTTTCGCCGCGATTGTGGCTGGCTGCGGCTTTTGCTTTCTCATGTTTCTGCACGGCGCGGCGGGCCATGCGGGCCGCGGCGCACTGGCGCAAGCCATGGATGCCGCTACCCAGACCTCAGCGGTTCTGATGTACGCCGTAACAGCCCTGGTCGTGATCTACGGCGTGATCGCGGTGGCAGGCGCCTTGCGCCAACGCGAATAAGAATACGCTACCCGTGCATGCCCGGCCTGGCGTTCACCGTGTGAAACTCCCGGCCTAGAAGTGCAGGCGCAAACTCAGTTGCATCATACGTGGGCCGCCGCTTCCCAAGAGTGGCGATAAGCCGCTGCCGGGACTGCCCGTGCCGAGCATCATGTTCAGCATGGAAGGCGACTGGCCGAACAGCGGGTTGTCCAGGTAGCGCACCGGGTCGGCGAAATTCGGGTGGTTGAGCGCATTGAATGCGTCGGCGCGGAACTGGAGCGCAAGCTTCTCGCGGATGGGGAAATCGCGGCTGACCGCCAGATCCACTTGGGCCATGCCGAATCCCCGAATCGCGTTGCGGCCCAGATCGCCCTGCTGGCCGCTGGGCATCACTACAAACGCCGTCGGATTCAAACGGCGGCCGCCGGGCACGCCCGGGTCGCTCAGCCACAGCGGCCGGTCGAGAAGGAGGAGAGGGCGAAAGGCGTTGGTCAGGGTGATGCCGGTGTACTCCTCGCTTTCGAGCACGCTGATGGGAAAACCGGTGCGGGCACGCAAAATCGCGCTGGCCGACCATCCGCCCGCGAATCGCCGCCAGCCCCTCTCCGGTTGGCGCTGCGGGACCGTATAGCTCAGCGTGGCGGTGAAGGAGTGGCGTAGATCGAAATCGGAGGCGCCGCGATCGCCGGGTGTGAAAGGGCCCGCCCAGACCAGGAATGCATCGCTCGAATCGTTGTCGATGGCATGCGACCAGGTGTACGACGCGAGGCCGTTCAAGCCGCCCGCGAAGCGCCGCCGGTACTGCGCTTCGAAGGCGTGGTACGCGGAATGGCCGTTATTGGTGGTGAGCGCAATCCAGGAAGTAGCCGAACTGCCGGCTCCGCCCACTTCGCGGCGGATTAAATCGTAACCCGCAGAGCCGACGTACCCGGCCGAGAGACTGTCGTGCGCGCCCAGCGCCCGCTCCAGCGACACGTTCCACTGGGCGGCGGCGGGCAGGCGCAGGTTGGGCAGAAACGCATAACTCAGTTCGGTGGGAAACAGCCCGGCGGCGCCGGTGTAGCTGGCCACGCTGAGCGGACCACCGTTGATGGAGTCGGCGGCGATGCTCATGCTCGAGTCGTAATACAGGCCCCCGCCGGCGCGGAGCACGGTTTTGCCGTCCGCGGTAAGCCGCCAGGCGAAACCCAGGCGCGGCGCGAAGTCGCGGTAGGAAGTCGGCCACAGCGAGGTAACCGCGGGACAACAGATGGAGGAGATCTGCGAGAACGGCACCACGGTTCCGGTGGCGAAATCCAGGAACTTGATATTGCCGTCCGGAACCGGCGCCGGACTGAATTCCCAGCGCAGGCCGGCCGTCAGCGTAAACCGCTGGGAGACGCGCCAGATGTCCTGAATCCACAGCGACAGCTCCGTCACGCCGGCCGATTCCTCCACCGCAGGGCTCTGCGCAATCCACAGGTTCTGCTGAGTTGCCAGGGCGGCGACGTTATCGGCAATCACGCCCAACGCGGGGGTGGCGTCGCGGCGGATGGCGATCACGCGCCGGTAATCCACGCCCACTTGCACCTCATGCCGGGCGAGGTGGAACGCCAGCGATTCGGTGGTTTGAAACTGCCGCTGGCGGCGGCTGCCTTCCTCTCCCGAAACCAACTGGCCGATCCCGCCGATGGTGAACCGCACCAGATAATCGCAGCCTTGGGTGACGTGCAGGAAGCTGGTGGTGAGCGGCTGCAGCTGACATCCGGGCCCGGTAGCGCCATCGCCGCCGTTCCATAACGAGTACGCGCTGGACTGGCTCTCATTGGCTCGCACCGTGACGATGGAGCGCGCTGTGGGACGGGCCGTCAGTCCCAACGTGAGGCTCTGGAACCGCAGGTCGATGCGGTTTACCTGGAAAGCGCCGAACTGGTTTCGCGATGGCGCGTCGCTGTAGCGGCCAAACAGCGAAACGCGGGAGCCGATGGCCTGGTCGGCGCGGGCGCTGCCGGCATTGAGAGCCGCCGGCTGTTCCGAACGGCCCGCCCAATTCCCAATATCTGCGTCGAGCAGGCCCTCATTCGGGACAGGATAAATACCCAGCACCGGCTGCGCCCACGAGGCAGCACTCTGGCGCGCGGCGACCGACGGCACGGGCTGATTCCATACGAAGGGTTGCGTCAGCCCCAGGTGCTGGAAGGAGATGAATACGAACGTCCGGTTGGCGCGTAACGGCCCGCCCAGCGTCTGGCTGATTTCATCCAGCCGCGCGGCGCCCCGGCCCAGACTGGCCTGGTTCGCGAACCAGTCGTTGGCCGCCAGAATTTCATTACGCCAATCGTAGGTCAGCGAGCCGTGCCACTGATTGGTGCCGGATTGGCTGGTGATGGCGATCTGTGCCCCCGGCAGACGCCCCATCTCGGCACCGGTGCTGGAAGTGCGGATTGAGAATTCGTCCACCACTTCCGGCGAGATCAGCGAATCCAGGCTGCCAAAAGCGCTTACCGGCGGCAGCGTTCCGCCCGTGGATTGCGCCGGAATGCCGCCCGCGGTTACGCCGTTGTTGGCGCTGACCCCGTCCACCGTGAAGTAATTCGTGTTGGGGCGCTGGCCGGCGGTGGTGAACTGCCCGGCTTCGCCGCGCGTGGCCGGCGTAATGTTAGTGCCCGGCACCGCATCCAGAAGTTGCAAAAGGCCCGCGCCGTTGAGCGGCAAGCGGACGATTTCATCGTGCTCAAAGCCGGTTTCGCGGGCGGCGTCCTCGCGCTCGATGGGCGATGGCGTTCCTTCCACCGTGATCGTTTCGAGCATGCTGCCCACCGGCAGAACGAAATCGGCCGCAGCCGCCTGGGCCTCCGCCAGGGGCATCCCGAAGCGCACCAGGGTCCGGAATCCCTCTTTGCGTACGGTGATTTTGTAGACGCCCGCTTCGAGCGGACTCACCGCGTACGCGCCGCCGGTTTCCGATTCCGCGCTGCGGCGAAACCCGCTTTCCTGGTTGGTGACAGTCACGACCGCGCCGGAGATGCCGCCACCGGAGGTGTCGAGCACGTGCCCGGCCAGAGCCGCGTAATGCTGCGCCGCCATGGGCTGTCCGGCCACAAAAATGGCTCCCACGACCGCCATGAGACCGCCGGCGCGCATTACTCCTACTCTAACAGCCGGACCAAGAACCTCCAATCAGGTAGGGCACGCTTTAGCTTGCCCCAAAACATCAAAACATCACGCGCCACAGATGAACACGGATAAGTACGGATAGCCAATTCTTGTCAATCTGTGTTCATCTGTGTCTATCTCTGGCCTATGCTGTTTTGGTGTTACTCAGCAACGTTTTAGCTTGCCATCATAAGGAGTTGCGAGTCTGCCACTTTCGGTTCCCGCGCCCGGCGCGCGCGGGAGCGAACGTGGAATTGAGGGCAAGCTAAAGCGTGCCCTACCGGGCGCTACTCCTCCACTGCCGCTTCCGCGCCGGTTTCCTGCAGCCGCTCGAACAGGCCGCGCGCGGCCCGCTGCGCGGCGATCTTCTTGGTGCGGCCTTCGGCCTGGCCCGTCCAGTCCTTGCCTACGCGCACCTCCACGGTAAACATTTTGGAGTGCTCCGGCCCACGCTCGCGCACGATGGCGTACTTGGGCTGCGGCAGCTTGCGCGATTGCGCCAGTTCCTGCAACACGCTCTTGAAGTTGGCGATGGCCGGCTGGATGTCGGTGCCCGCCTCTTCGTCTCCCATGAAAGGCGCGTTCAGCACGTGCTCGGCCACGAACTGGCGCACCGGGTCGATGCCGCCGTCCAGATAAACCGCGGCAATCACCGCCTCCAGCGCATCCACCAGCAGCGTCTTCTTGCTGCGGCCGCCGCTCATCTCCTCGCTGCGGCCCAGTTCCAGATAACTGCCCAGGTCGAGCCGTCGCGCCACGCCGTGCAAATGGGCCGCGCTCACCAGGTGGGCTTTCAGCCGCGACAGCTCGCCTTCGCGCGACTCCGGTTGCCGGAGCACGAGCGCTTCCGCGATCAGGAATCCCAGGATCGAATCGCCCAGAAATTCCAGTTGCTCGTTGTCGCTCAGCGTCGACGGGGTCCCGGTGCGCGACTCGTTGGCCGCCGAACTGTGAGTCAGCGCGCGGCCGAGCAGCTCCGGATTCGAGAACCGGTGGTTAATGCTCGATTCGAGTCTGGCCAGCTCCGCGCGCATCGCCGCCGGCTATTTTCCGCCGCCGCCTTTGGCCTGGGTCGCCTTCGCCTTCACGGCCTGCGCCACCTGCTTGATGGCGGGGTGAAGCTGCGGATCGGCCAGCAGTTTATCGCAAATGGCCAGGGCTTCGTCATTCTTACCGGACTGCTGATATGCCGAGGCCAGCCGTACTTCGTAGGCCGGCTGCGGATCGCCGTCCACCGCCAGCTTGAACTGCGCGATCGCCACGTCGAGTTTCTTGCGCGACAGCGCCACCAGCCCCAGGTCGTTCTGCAGTTCGGCGCGCACGTACTTCTTGGTCTCCGTCCATTGCGCGTCCGGCATTCCCGCGTTCGGCTTGCTGTCGATGTTCGCCAGCCCCTGGTTGATGTACTTTTCGGATTTCGAAAGCTGCTCCTCCTTGTCGAGGTCGTTTTCGCGCACGTGCTGCACGATCAGCTCTCCCAACTGCATCGCCGCCTGCGGGTTCTTGGGATTCGCTTCCAGCACCCGTTCGTCGGTGATCTCCGCGGCGGCGTAGTCGCCCTTCTGCTGGTAAGCGGCCGCTTCCAGGAGTAGCGCAATCTCTTTGTAGTCCGTGTCGGCGAATTTGCCGAGCAGGTCGTCGGCAGCCTTGATGATGGCGTCCGGGCCTTGCGCCTGCGCCGCTCCCAGCGCCCGCACCGCATCGCCTTCGGCGTTCGATTTCGGCTTCAACTGTGCCATCAGCCCAGGGATAGCGGCGGCCATTACCAGGACGCCGGTCAAGATCGTTCGTTTCATCCAAATCGCTCCTTCGATTTATTGCTTGGAACTTGCCCGCATGCCGCTCTCCGCTTCTTCGCGCGCCTTCTTCGAGATGCCTTCCACCTGCAACGCGCCGGCAAAATACTGCTGTGCCTGTTCGGGCTCTTCGGACGCGAGCGCCAGCTTGCCCAAATACACCAGCACCCAACCTCTGGTGGCCGGCCGGGGGCCGAGATCCAGCGCGTTGCGGAACAATCGTTCCGCCGTTTCCGGATCCTTGTTCAGCGCGGCGATACGCGCCAGACCGTAATACGCATCCGCGTGGAGCACCTTCTCGTTGGTCTGCTCCAAAACTTCGAGGTACTTTTTCTTGGCAGCGTTCAGGTCGCGCGCCACGTAAAGCTGCTCGGCATCGTCCAGCGTCTTGGCCGCCCCGGTCAGCGGCGCGGCGGGCACGGCTGGCGCAGGCTCGGCCGTCTGCGGCGCTGCGGGCTTCCCCGCGCGCTCCGGCCCGCGGTTAAAGTCCACTTTGGAAAGCCGCGCTTCTTCCGTTTTCAGATCGATCGCGCCGACCATCTCGGGGTAATAAACCATCATCGACTGTTCCTGCTTCTCATACAGCGGCAGATGCTCGGAAAAGAACGGCGCCAGAACGAAGCCCTGGTACAGCGCGCGTTCGATGCCGCCGGGATCGTGGTCCAGACGCGACTCCACCGCCTTGATCAACGACTCAGTGGTGAGCGACAGAAAATCGTCCCGGAAAGAATCGTCCAACCGGCTCACGCGCTGCGCGTGACGAGCCAGGAATTTCTTGCGGTCCAGGATTTCCTCGCAGCGCGCCGCCATTGGGTCGAGCAGGTAATGCAAATAAGCGTGCCGAACGTCGAACGTGCGCGGCTGGGCGGAGGGCGTGACCACCACGGTGTCTTCAAATCCATAACTGCGCCGCTGCACCTGGCCGGGGGGAGCCAGCAGCTCGATGAAAATCTGAAAACGCCGCCCTTTGAACCCGGACGTCTGCTGCCGCAGATAGGCGTTCACTTGCAGCACGGCCTGCGATACCGGGCCATGATATCGCGCAATGTATTCGTCGATGTCCGGCTGGGCGCGTTGCCACAGGCCGGCAATGCCGGCTTCTCGGTAAAATGGCGCCAGGAGCTTGGCGAACTCCACCAGCTTGAGCGCATCCGGCGGGATCTCGACGTCGCGCTTGCGCAGCGCAAAATCGGGAGGGCCGCCCACGATCAGCGCCAATGAGACGTACTGGCCGAACTCAGCGCCGGCGTCCCGCTGGTGATGTTCGGCGACGAACTGCCGGATCGCCCGCAACGAAGGAATCTCGCGCCGCGCCAGCTCCTCGCGCACCTGCTTGCGCAGCCGGTGGCCGGTGGGCTCGTCCAGCCCGGCATCGAAACCCGCGGCATTCAGGGCCGCCATGACGGTAAACAGCGTCTGGCTGGCGTCCAATTGCCCCGGTTCGGGCTGGTCGGCGCGTGCCGCCACGGTGAGGGCCAGCAAGGCTGGAAAGACAAATCGCTTCAACGAGGTCCACCTAGAATAATCCCAGTGTACCTTAGCGCATCGGCTTCCCCCGAAAGCGGGGTTTAGCGAAGCATGACAGGCCGCGAAAGGCGATGGTCCGATCGACCCGCTGCCGTGCCTCGCTTAGCCCGGCTGCTAGAATGAATAAAAAATGATCCAGACCCTATTCGGCTCCGTCGAGCAGGAACCGTCACTGCTCGAAAAACTCAAGAGCGGCGTACAGAAAACCCGTGCCGGTCTGGTTTCCGCGCTAGAGGACGCGCTCCAGGGCAGAAAAGAGATCGATGCCGGCCTGCTCGACGAACTGGAGTCCACGCTGATCGCTTCCGACATGGGCGTGCGCACCACCGAGGAGATTCTGGAACGCATCCGCCAGCGCGTCGAGCGGCATCAACTGAACGATGCCGCCGAGTTGAAGGGTCTCATCCGCGAGCATCTCCTGGAGATTCTCCAGGCTTCCGAGCGCGCCCCCGCGCATGTCGCCGAGCCACCCGCGGTCATCCTGGTGGTCGGCGTTAACGGTTCGGGCAAGACCACCACCATCGGCAAACTGGCGGCCCGATTCAAGAGCGAACAGCGAAGCGTCCTCCTCTGCGCCGCCGACACGTTTCGCGCCGCGGCCATCGAACAACTCGAAATCTGGGGTGAGCGCACCGGCTCGCCCGTGGTGCGGCAGAACGCCGGCAGCGACCCCAGCGCGGTGCTGTTCGACGCCGTCAGCGCGGCGCGCGCGCGCAAGGTGGATTACGTGATCGTGGATACTGCCGGCCGCCTGCAAACCAAGGAAAACCTGATGGCCGAATTGCAGAAGATGGCCCGCACCGCGAAGAAAGTCGTCCCCGAGGCGCCGCACGAGGTGCTGCTGGTGCTCGATGCCACCACCGGGCAAAACGGCCTGGAACAGGCGCGCAAGTTCACCGAGTCCTCCGGCGTCACCGGCATCGTCCTCACCAAGCTCGATGGCACCGCCAAGGGAGGAATTGTGGTGGCGATCGCGCGCGAGCTCGATCTACCCATCCGCTACGTCGGGGTGGGCGAAAAGGTGGACGACCTGCTGCCCTTCGACGCCGAGAAGTTTATCGCATCGCTCTTCGAAACATGAACCCCGCATTCATGCGCGAAGTCTTCGACCTGGCGCGGCAAGGCCGGGGATTGGCGAGCCCCAATCCCATGGTGGGCGCCGTGCTGGCGCGCGAGGGCGAAATAGTGGGACGCGGCTTTCACACGTACGCGGGTGTGCACCACGCCGAGGTCATCGCCTTGGCCCATGCGGGCGAAAAGGCGCGCGGCGCCACCCTGTATCTCAACCTGGAGCCGTGCGCCCACCAGGGCCGCACGCCGCCGTGCGCCGATGCGATTATCGCCGCCGGCGTCGCTACCGTGGTGGCGCCCCTGGCGGATCCCAACCCGCTGGTCGGCGGCGAGGGATTCCGCCGCTTGCGAGCCGCGGGAGTGGAAGTGGTGTTGGCCGACGAATTCGCGCCCGAAGCCGGCAAGTTGAATGAGCCGTTCCTGCACTTTATGCGTACCGGCCGGCCGCTGGTAACGCTCAAGACCGCCATCACACTGGACGGCAAGATCTCCGCGCCCGACGACAACCGCGGCTGGATCACCAGCGAGCGTGCCCGCGCCCACGTGCAGGAACTGCGCCACGATCACGATGCGATTCTCACTGGAATCGGCACCGTCCTGGCCGACGATTGCCTGCTCACCGACCGCACCGGCTTTGCGCGCAGCCGGCCGCTGCTGCGCCTGGTAATGGATTCGCAGCTTCGCCTGCCACCCGATTCGAAAATGGTGCGCAGCGCGGCCGCCGATGTCGTCGTCGTCACCACCTCGGCCGCGTCATCCGACCGCCGCAGGACGCTCGAAGCCGCCGGCGTCGAGGTGCTCGTGCTCAACGGGCCCGGCGGGCGCGCCGATCTGGCCGGCACCGTTGAGTGGCTGGGCCGGCGGCGCTATTTGTCGCTGATGATCGAAGCGGGCAGCAAACTCAACTGGACCGCGCTCGAAACCGCGGTGGTGGACCGCATCCTGTTTTACTACGGCCCCAAGATTCTGGGCGGCTTGGAAGCGCTGCCCCTCGCCGGCGGCATCGGGCGGCGCCGCCGCGTGGACGCCATTCGCGTCGAGAACGTCACCATCCACCCCATCCCGCCCGACGAGTTCGCCATCGAAGGTTATGTTCACCGGGATCATTGAAGAGCTGGGCACGGTGGAAGCCCTGGAAACGCGGCCGGCCGGCGCGCGTCTGAAGGTTCGCTGCGCGGTGGTGCTGCCGGACCTGACCGTTGGGTCCAGCATCGCCGTCAACGGCGTGTGCCTCACCGCTGTGGACGCGCGGCCCGATTCTTTTTCCGCAGACCTGGCGCCCGAGACCCTGCAGCGGAGCAACCTGGGCGACCTGCGCGCCGGTTCGCGCGTCAATCTCGAGCGCCCCTTGTCACCCACCGGCCGTCTCAGCGGTCACATCGTGCAGGGCCACGTCGATGGCACCGGCGAGTTCCTTTCGCTTGACGAGCTGGGCGAGGACAACTGGTGGCTCCGCATCCGCGTTCCAGCCGAGCTCGACCCGTTTCTGGTCTACAAAGGCTCCATCGCCATCGATGGCATCAGCCTCACCGTGGCCGCGCTCGAAGGCGACGCGCTCAGCGTCACCATCATTCCTCATACCTACCGCAACACCACGCTGGCCGGCTACCATCCCGGCGCCCGCGTCAACATCGAATGCGACATTCTCGCCAAGCATGTCGAAAAACTGCTCCGCAAACTCGATGTCAAGACTGGTTTGACCATCGAGAAGCTCCAGGAGCAAGGCTACTGACACTCGCGAAGTAGCCTGTGGCGCGGGCTGTCCTGCCCAATGCCACTCAGTTCTCCCACTGGCGGACACCTGCGTAAATCGTGGGGCGGACGCCCTCGTCTGCAGCCGGCCCCCTGGCCGGCTTTTCGGGCCCGGCAAGCACTTGATTCGTCGGCAA